>Ga0209343_10008121_pt1 | contig 12267 bp, 11 predicted proteins | sample RifCSPlowO2_02_FD_184026 | JGI IMG/M metagenome (GOLD analysis project Ga0209343, IMG submission 184026) | Groundwater microbial communities from Rifle, Colorado - Rifle CSP2_plank lowO2_0.2 (SPAdes) (version 2) | ecosystem: Environmental > Aquatic > Deep subsurface > Groundwater | place... | reverse complement strand
TTGGGATTATGGTATAGTCCATTCCAGCTGGAAACAGCAGGTATAAAAGAACCTCCAGACGCCGGTTCGATTCCGGCCCCCGCAACACGGTTGTGACGCCAGGAACCAGTACCGGCCCCCATCAAGGTCAGTACAGTACCGCTCGGCATCACGTACACGAAAGGCGCGAGAAATCGCGCCTTTCGTGCTTCCAAAGGCACGGGGGAATGCTAAAATGAATGTATGGAAATCGCGACTCGACCAAAGATTCTTGCATCGGTTGCTATGCGACCCTACTTTCAAAAAGGCGATTTCGTGCTCTACAATGGCGACTCGATTGAGCTCCTCAATAATTTGCCCGAGAATTCGATTGACATGATATTCGCCGATCCACCGTATAACCTTTCTAACGGGGGATTTAGCGTCCATGCTGGACGTATGGTTAGCGTCAATAAGGGTGTGTGGGATGTAAGTAAAGGATTTGAAGATGATTATGCTTTTCACTATCGTTGGCTTGAAGCATGTAGACGTGTATTGAAGCCAGAAGGTACACTCTGGGTCAGTGGCACCTATCATTCGATCTATCAATGTGGGCACGCACTTCAATCACTCGGCTACCACATCCTCAACGACATTTCTTGGTTTAAACCAAACGCTTCGCCAAATCTAAGTTGCCGTTTTTTTACCGCGAGCCACGAGACAATCATTTGGGCGCGAAAAGAAAAGAAAGCAAAACATACTTTCAACTATGATCTGATGAAAGAGGGAGAATGGCCAGAAGATCAGTTAAAGAAACCGGGGCTACAAATGCGCTCGGTGTGGTCTATGGGTACACCTCGCCCAGACGAAAAGAAGTACGGCAAGCACCCAACACAAAAACCGCTTGATTTGCTAAGACGCATCGTGCTCTCAAGTACTGACAAGGGCTATGTTATTCTCGACCCTTTTACTGGAAGCTCAACGACTGGTATTGCCGCCGTTGTGCATGGAAGAAAATTCATCGGCATAGACATGGAAAAGAAGTACCTTGATCTTTCCATCAAAAGGATCAACGATGTCAAAATATGATTGAAGGCGGCATAGGAGGAGGTAATACCAAGACAGGACTCAACTTTGAAAAAGAAAAGGATATTCTTGAACTGCTTGGTAATACGCCGGGTTATAGTGTGAAAGGGCATGTCATCTCGTATAACGGAAAAGAAGTTGCGCGAAGTTATCGCAAGAATAGCTTGTATAACTTTCTCGCAGAACAGGGAGTAAAGTACAGGGAGATCCTTTCGAAGAGGCTTCTGCCGGACGAAGCTCTGTATGTCATTGTGAACAACACAATGTACATTCTCGAGATCAAGTTCCAAAAGGTCGCAGGGTCAGTAGACGAAAAACTTCAAACTTGCGATTTCAAGAAGAAGCAATATCAGCGACTCTTCGCACCGCTCAACTACGAGGTTGAATATATTTACATTCTTAGCGACTGGTTCAATCGCCCAGAATATAAAGATGTGCTTACCTATATAAACTCTGTTGGCTGTCAGTATTATTTCGGCTATCTACCACTCCAAAAACTTGGGTTGCCAATACCTAAGATGTCGAAGTAGCAAAAATGAGCAAATTGCCCTTATTTGGAACATTTGAACAGACGGTTACGAACGGCGTTGCCGAAATTAGACAGGCTTGGACTACTAAGAAAAGGCACTTCCTCATTTTCTATTTCATCCTCATTCTTGTCCTCCTCGGGCTGTTTATTTTGGGGGCTATCGCTACAGTCGACGCCGGGTTATCTGCCTGGCACCGAATTTTTCCTGCCCCGATACAATCTACTCAGCCAGCCAAGACTCTTTCCTACTCAATCGCAACGACAACCAAAGATAAAGATGGTCTTTATCACACCGATTTTGATCTGGCCATACATGTCCCGGCAGGAAATAACCAGGAAACAATGACTTTGTACAATAATTTCCCGCTAAAAGACTCTTCCTGTACTATCAATTCTTCACCCTTACAACAAAGTGAATTTAGAGGGGGCCTTGCTTCCACCACTTACACCTATCACGCCTCGTGTGTTTCAAGGGAGAAGATAATTGATACAGGAACTTTGTTTCAAGTAGTACCATAATATGAATATTACGGTACAGTACCGCTCCCCCTATTCACCTTTCAAAACTCGCTGAAAACCTTTCAATCCTCTCAAGGACGATCTATACCGACCCCCGTCGCTAAAGAGGAAAGAAGAGTAGCGAAAGAACCTTTGTATTGGTTGTTATGGTGGGTACAGTACCGACACGGGCAACACGGTTGTGACGCCAGGAACCAGTACCGTTCCCTGTCAAAGTCGGTACTGTACCGGCGCCCCTGTTCGGCTAGAAAAGCGAGCAAAAACCACGAAAGTGGTTTTTGCGTTTTCAGCAGATACAACATATTTCCAGTTCGATTCCGACTCTCGTATTCGGCGTACTTTCGTGTCGCAATCACGCTCGAATTGATCCAATCTTGGGCAGGGGCGCCAGAATCGAACTGGCGGAAATCAACGTCTACGACGGTTCCTGAATTCCCGGCCCCTCTAGGGGGCGGGAAGTCATCGAAAAATACGGCTTAAATACGTGAACTAGCAGAGATTCAGTGGATTTCTTTTCATTTTCTAGTTACTTGCCACAGCATTTCTTGAATTTCTTGCCGGAGCCGCAGTAGCACGGGTCGTTCCTGCCGATCTTAACCATTGCGCCGTCTTTCCGCGCTCGGAATAAAGTCGGGGTTGTGGCAGTCTTATAGGTTAGCGATATGCCCGCTTCTTCCAGGGATTTCTCATATTTGCGAAAGACGGTACGACGATAACGATTCCGACCACGATCCTCAATAAGCGATATAAGACCCTTGGAAAATAAACGGTCTTTTTTCGGAACGCCGGAGAGGTTGTGGAGAGGGTCGATACGCCGTTCTTTCTGTCGGAGGCCGAAATCATAGAGAGGGTTGAGGCGCAAAGAAGCATAGATGAGTTCAAAACCGAGAGGGTCGATACCGTCTTTGCTTTGCATGAGAAGGCAGAGTCCCGCGTTGCAGAAAATGCGAAAGGCGGTAATGATAGGAACTTTTTCATCCAGAAGCCGCCGTATGAGACGTTCGTATGCGGTATATGCTTTTTCAGGATCATGCGGCATCAGTGCGTTTGCGCCGTGGATATCGTCCGCGTAATCTTCATATGAATACATATCGACGTCGAAATGCCGCTCCTCTGATTTTTGTTCTGCTGATGCTTGGAGCGGCGTTTTGCCCTTGAGCACCTTGCGGGGAAGGTTGTGGAGATATATTTGGAGCATAGAGGAAATGTGGTCGCGCTGCTTGCTGGTCAAGTTTTCTGGCATGAGGAAGAATACGGCCTTCATTGAAAAGCCAAGTGGGAATTTTCGTTCGTTGTTCTCCCATTTCTTTATCGTCGCGCTCGAGATCATGCTGTTCATACCAGCGACGGCGAGCGCTTCATCGAATGCTTGGGCGGCCTCTTTCTCCGGAAGGTATTTGTCATCGTCAGACTTCTTCGTGTCCGTCCCATTTCCGCCATACTTCATGGTGGCCGCATGCTTTGCGTCAACGGCATTTTTGCCCCACGCTATGATTGTCTTCTTCATGTTCGGGCTGTAGGTGAAAGGCTCGCGTACTACCTGACTACCGACCATTTGATATACGCCGGCTATTTGTGCGATGCGCGTCCAAATCGTCCCTCCGGCAGTGAGATTCATGCTCGAGCTGATGTCGGCGACGTCATATTCAGTGCCTTTCATATCATGCAGTACCACCGACTGGGCTGGCTTGACTGAAACAACTTCAAAGTAGCCAACCTGAAAATCGAGTAATTCTCGATACGCTGACATATCGCTTTCGGGCAAACGGAGTGGATTGTGAGAACAGAAATATGCGAGACCGGTCATACCGCCGAAGGCAGGGGATGTGTGATCGAATACAATCCACTCGGAAAGTAGCATACTGAGGTCCTCTGTATCACCAGCGTGTCTTACAAGTGAGTCCATGCCAAACGCTTTTAGCGCAATGCCGAGATCTCTAGGGTGTGCATCGAGAGAATGCGCGACCCAATCAGAAACCAACCCGAGGAAGCCTTTACGTAGCATATGAGTCTTATACCATGCGGCGATTATTGTCTGCGATATCGAGTCCCTCGCCCGCGACCGATACGCTTCACCTTCCCGATCTCAATGAGCCGATCGAGCGCCTTGCGTACTGTGGGGAGAAGAACGCCCGTGGCTGTCGCGATGTCACTCGGACTCGCTTCAGCAACCTCCGAGAAATATTCCAAGACCTTACTCTGTTTGAGGGAGAGCGTATCGTCATGCGCGCTATCTGCGACGAGCGTGAGAGATTTAGCCGCCTGTTCTTTCACGACAGAAAGAAAGAAGTTGAGCCACGGCGCGATCGTTTCTTGTTCTCCTTCTGGTTTGTTTTGAGTTCGGAATGTCCTCTGGGAGGCGCGCAGAGCGAGATAATATTGGTCCTTGCGCTGTTCGATGATCTGTTCGTGCGAGACGTACTCGACGAACGGATACCCTGCTCGAAGCAAGAGGAGATTCGTGAGAACACGCGAAAGGCGCCCATTACCGTCTTCAAACGAATGAATTTTTAGGAATTCTATGATGAAGTTCGCAATGATGAGAAGCGGATGGAAGCGCTCTTTTTCAAACGCTTCGGCGGTCCAGAGAACAAGCTCACTCATTTCTTTAGGAGTCAAGTATGCCGGAGTCGTTTCGAACAGTATGGTAGCCACAGTACCTTCTGCATCCAGGATACCGACGATGTTTTCCTTATGCTTGTACTCTCCGCGGTGCAGGTCGTCCTTGGTTGAGTACTTGAGTAATTCCTTATGGAGTGAGGTTATGACGCCCTCTCGGAGCGGAAGGTCGTTATAATTTTCAAAGACATTTGTAAGTGTCTCAAGATACCCCTGTACTTCTTGAGAATCGCGATCAGTGAATTTTTGGATGCTGAGCCCCTGCATAATTTTTTTCACTTCTTCGTCCGAGAGCTTTGACCCTTCAATGCGAGTTGAAGAGCCAGCCGAAGTGACCAGCACTGATTTTCGCAAGCTTGTGACGGCCTGTGGCGTCATACGAAGTCCTACACGAAAAACCCCCCTGATTTCATCGATCGCAGCCAAAGAAGCAACAATGTGAGGGTCGGGGTTTTTAATTCTATGATCGAACTTCCGTGCGTTTTCATTCATAATTGGATTGCTAATACTTTAATATATTAGATTGTATCAGTTTGTATCAGATAAGACAAGTACTCCAAGTAATAAGGGATTACGTGACGAAAGGCGGCTTCTTATTTAGATAACTTTAAACTCGTGGAAGACGGCCTCGTAGCGGCCGATGGTGCGGCGCACGATAGATTCGGAGAGCTCGAAGGCGGAGCCCTCGTGCGCGATCTGATTGCGTACCTTGTGCGCCTCCCACGCGTCTTGAAGTGTCGCGAAATTGAGCTGGTCGGCGCTCTTCAGCTTCTCGCCGACGCCCGCGCCGGTGTACCCCTGTCTCGCGAGTAGCTCGTCGAGCAGGATATCGGCCTCGATGATCGCCTCGCGCCACCCGCTCGCCGTCGCGCCTTCTGCGAGCTCCTTGATATGCTGCCAGCGCGGATGTTCGCCGCTCTCGGCATCGGGTACCTGAATAAGCGCGCTGTAATACTCTTCTTCGCGCTTACGCAGATCGAAGAGGCGTATGGTCGCATACACGATAACAAAGAGCCCTACGGCCGAGACGATATAGCCGATAACAATGATCCAGAGCCAGAGATGCGCGAGGAATGCAGAAAGTTCGGCGCTCTTTACTCCGCCATAACACGCCCCGCGGAGACACTCGTAGATGAGACGGAAGAAATATTCGACATTTGCCTGCGAGACGGGGTTCATCGCTCCTAGTATAGACGAAAAATTATCGAGAATCCTCAACAGAGCGCCCGATGGTGAAGAGCGCGTCTTCTTCCTGATGCGGCGCAGTGAAGTGGATACCGACAGGAAGCTGTTTCTTTATCCCGAGCGATTTATCCTGAGCCGAGTCGAAGGAAGTCGAGGGACCTTCTCTCTCGACGGTGCCCATCGGCACAGAAATCGCGGGCATACCGGTGAGGTTCGCCGTCACCGTAAAAATATCTTCGAGGTACATGGCGAGTGGATTGCTCTTTTCGCCGAATGTAAATGCCGGAGAAGGGGTCGTCGGGGAGGCGATGACATCGCAAGCTTCAAATGCTTTCTCAAACTCGCGACGGAGCACCATGCGCGCGGCATCTGCTTTACGATAATATGCATCAATGTAGCCCGAAGAGAGCACGAAGGTGCCGAGCAAGATGCGCCGGCGCGTCTCTTCTCCGAACCCCTCGGTACGCGAAAGGAGATAATCGTCGAGCAATGTCTCCCCCCGCTTCGCGAACCCATAGCGCATGCCGTCGAGGCGCGCGAGATTGGTCGAGACCTCGGCGGGCATGACGACGTAGTATGCCGCAAGCGCGTGGGAACTCGTCGGTAATTCGACATCAACGAGCGTGTGCCCGGCCTGAACGAGGCTCTCAAGCGTCGCATCAAATGCAGTGAGTACGTCTGCTTCAACACCTTCCCTAAGCAGATGCCGCGGAACTCCTACGCGAAGATGCGTCGATCCGCCAGTTGGCGGATTCGTACTATAGAGTCCGTCTGGAATAGTAGTAGAATCGAGCGCATCTTCGCCTCGGATCGCATCGTAGAGAATGCGCGCATCTTCTACGGTTTTCGCCACAGGGCCGATTTGGTCGAGTGAAGACCCGAGAGGGATGAGCCCCGAGCGCGAGACTGCGCCATAGGTCGGCTTCAGACCCACGAGACCCGTAAACGCCGCTGGCTGGCGTATAGAACCGCCGGTGTCAGAACCGAGGGCGGCGATTGCCATATGTGCGGCGACTGCCGTGGCCGAGCCTCCGGATGAGCCGCCCGGGACGCGAGCCGTATCGTGCGGATTTTTCGTCGGCCCGAATGCCGAGTGCTCGGTCGACGAACCCATCGCGAATTCATCCATATTGGTGCGGCCGAAAAAAAGCGCACCTGCCTCTTTCAGTTTTTTTATAACAGTCGCGTCATACGTCGCACGATAGTTCTCAAGCATCTTGCTCGCCGCACTCGCAATTTTTCCTTCGATTAAAATATTGTCTTTTATCGCGAGCGGAATGCCACAGAGAAGTGAAGAATCATTCGCGTCAATGCGCTCTTGCGCGGCAGCAATCGTCGCGTCATCGGCGTCGAAAATCTCTAGAAATGCATTCAGATCTGAATTCCTTGCTTCAGCTGCTTCAGCACACGCGTCCCAGAGTTCGCGTACCGTAAGCTCTCTCGCTCTAAGAGTGCGGGCCGCTTCAGCTATCGTCATTTCGTTCGCTAGTTTAGTCATGGCTGATGATCTGCTTCACCGACAGTGCGTCTCCCTCCCTCTGCGGGAACTGTTCAACGAGCTTCTGGGTCAACGTGCCGCCCGCGTGCGGTCCGCCGTCCTCCCGCATCACGTTACGCAAAACCGGCTTCTCATCTCCGCTCTTAGGCAGTTCCAATTTCTCCAGCTGGCCGACATACGCGAGTATCGCATCGAATTCGCTCGTAAATTTCTCGAGCTCCGCCTCCCCTATCTTGATGCGCGCCAGCGCCGCAAGCTTCTTCACTTCTTCAGTTGTCGCCATGAGAATCACTCTATCACAACGCCCTATACCTTGAGTCTCTTCAGAAATTCTGCTTCAGAAATGACGGGGACGCCAAGGGATTGTGCCTTGGCGAACTTAGAGCCTGGCTCTTCGCCTGCGACGACGAATGAGGTCTTGGCGGAGACGGAGGTAGCTGCCTTGCCGCCCGCTTTGCGCACCAACGCTTCGGCTGCTTCACGCGAAAGGGTCGGCAGCGTGCCAGTGATAACCACCGTCTGCCCCGTTAAGGGGCCCTTTGAAGGCGCGACGACCTTTTGTATCTTCAAATGTCTCGCGAGACGCGCGAGAAGCGCGCGGTTGCTCGCCTCTTTGAACCAACCCGCGACTGATTTGCCGATGATGGGGCCGATGCTCTCTATGCGAGACAGCGTATCTTCGCTTGCTGTTTTGAGTTGCGAAAGAGTGCCGGAATGCGTCGCCAAGAGATACGCGACTTCTTCGCCCACATGCGCTATGGAGAGGCCAACCAAGAGCCGATCGAACGATACGGTCTCTGCGTCGCGTATTGCGCGGATCAGATTATCGGCCTTTTTCTTTTCGAAACTCGGGAGCTCGAGAAGCTCATCTTTCGTAAGCGTAAAGATGTCATCAAATTCGGAGACGAGCTTATGCTCCATAAGGAGCCGCATCGTCTCACGCCCCATACCCTCGATATCGAGCGCGCTCTTGCCCGCGAAATGGATGAGCCGGCGCACCTGCTGTTCGAATGAGCCCGCCTGCTTGCAGCGATGCGCCGCCTCGCCCGGCACCCGTTCGATGGTGCCGTCGCCGGCGCACAAGGGTGAGTGCGTCGGGAACTGCCACGGTTTCGCGCTCCTCCGCCGCAGTTCTTTAACCACCGATACGACTTCGGGGATAACGTCGCCCGCTTTCTGCAGGATGACCGTATCGCCGAGCCGAATGTCTTTTCCCTTGATAAAATCCTCGTTGTGTAAGGTTGCGCGGGCGACGACACTTCCCGCGACGAGCACGGGGCGCAGGTGCGCAACCGGCGTAAGCTTCCCAGTCCGCCCTACATGGAGCGTGATGTCTTCTATCACCGTCTCCACTTGCTCTGCCGGGAATTTATACGCAAGCGCGAAGCGCGGCGCCTTACCCGTATAACCAAGCGACTCCTGGAGCGCGCGCTCCTCCACTTTAATAACGACGCCGTCGAGCTGGTAATCCAACTTTTCTCGCGGCGTCGAAGATCCCGAGCGAAGCGAGGGACTGCCCTTCCACTTCTCCCAATATGCAAAGACCTCATCGAGCGAGTTCGCATGGCGATGTTCTGGGTTGACCGGCAGGCCGAGCGACTTCAGATAGTCAAGTTCTGCACTTTGCATCTCCGGCATCGGTTCAGATGACCGCGCGACGTCATAGAGAAATGCTCCGAGCGGACGCTTCGCCGCGATCTTTGGGTCCAGTTGGCGAATAGAGCCGGCGGCGGCGTTCCTCGGATTCGCGAATTCTGATTCGCCCTGAGCTTGTCGAAGGGCATTTAATTTTTTGAACCCAGATTTTGTGAGATACACCTCTCCTTCTGCGATAAGATCGACGGGACGCGCGAGCATCTCGGGCACCGCAGAAATCGTTCGGACATTATGCGTGACGTCTTCGCCCGTGACGCCGTCGCCTCGCGTCGCGGCGAGTACGAGCTTCCCCTTTTCATACGTAAAGACTATCTTCAGTCCGTCGATTTTGAGCTCCAGATCATAGGTGGGTGTCGCCTTCGTCATGCGGCGTATGCGCGCATCAAACGCGCGCGCTTCTTCTTCTGTAAATGCATCATTAAACGACCATTGCGACACCGCATGACGCACCTTGGAAAGCTCGGGGAGCGCCTCACCGATAATGCGCCGCGTTACCGAATGCTCATCGACCAGCTCGGGATACCGTTCTTCAAGTTCCTTGAGTTCGTGATGGAGCGCGTCATAGGCGCTGTCAGAGAGCTCGGGTGTATCGAGCGTGTAGTACAAGTGAGCGTGGTGCGCGAGCAGCTCGCGGAGCTTCGTCGCTCGTTCTTGTACCTTCTTCGGGGCATTCATGGGCACAGTATACCGAATCTGGCTGCCTAGTAGTGGGCGCTTAAACCCCGTGATACGAAACGCGCCTTGCCCGGATCTGCTACTCGACTGCACGAGACGTCATAGCCCACCGAAAAGAGATACGTCGTTGTGTTGTCCGGCGCCTGCGGCGCGCTGTATTTATAGACGGTAACGTCGGCGCATCGCGTATTCGAATCGAACGAAAGGCGCACGAAGGAGACAAGCTCTACTATCGAGGGCGGCGCCTGCGTTACGGCGACGGTAGTTCCGTCGCATGTCATACTTTTAGGGTTCCCGTCATACCGCTCATACGCAAAGAGATTCTGCTTTTGGTCGGCATACAATGCGCATTCGAGCCCGGTATCGGCAGCATAAAAGGCGTACTGCGACGCGATAGCTCCCGAAGCGAGTATCTGCTGCTTATAACCGAGCGAGGCGAGCGCGAGGCCGAACGAGAGCATCACGGACATGAAGATAACGGCAATGAGAAGCGTAAATCCGCGCTGTGTTTTTTTTATTGCCATGGCGTGAGGTGGTCCGTAATCGTTATCGCATACGGTGTGCCGTTGAAATCCCAAGAGACAGTCGACGTTATCTTTGCTTCGGTTTCCGAAACGCTCTCCGCTTGTATTTGAATAGTCCGCCGGTACGATGTCTCCGCGCTTCCGGACGGATTTTGCTGAGTATATGCGTTCGACCCGATACACGATAACGTGCCGTTCCTTCTTTCGCAGCCGGTCAGCGAGAGCGTCCGGCATTGTTCTCGCTGCGAATTCCCGGGACATGACGCTAGCGGCGAAATACTTCCCTGCATCGGATCGAGCGTGCAGAACTTCGGTGCGAGGCATTGCCGAACGGAGGACAGGTCGGAAAGCCCGTTGATAAAAGTATCCCAAGCAACGCTCGAGATGTCTCCACTCTGCCTGTCACGATACGCAGCAAGATAACTGTTATCGCGCATCATGCGCACATACTCGATACCTTCCTGCGCCAAATACAAGGCGGTGAGCTGGTCGCGCGCATTCTCCGCGGCGACGATCGCACGGTTCGCGGTAAACAAGGGTCCCGATATCGCGAGGGTGAGGATCGTGATGGCAACCAGCGTCTCAATGAGGGTAAATCCTTTCATATCATTTTATTAGGGCGAGGTCATGACATCACCAGAGTCTCCCACTACCACAAACATAGCATTGCCATAGGTGACGGAGCGCCAGTCGCCTGAAGGGACACTGGATGGGCTCGTCCAGGTGATGCCGTCGGGCGAGGTCATGACGTCATTTGCACCGGACGACTTCACCGCCACAAAGAGCCCGTTGCCGTAGGTAACGGCACCCCACGTGGCGTTCGGAGTGGTTTGGCTCGTCCAGGTGATGCCGTCGGGCGAGGTCATGGCATCATTTGAGCCGGAGGCGGAGCCAACGGCGACGAAGAGACCGCTGCCGTAGGTGACCGAGCGCCAGTTGCCGTTCGGTGCGTTCCTCTCTGTCCACGTGATATCCTGCTTCTCCTCCGTACACGGCGCGGTTGCGCCGCCATTCTCACCGACGCACGACCATGTCCATGCATCAGGACCGCTCCCATGGTCGGCGTCGGTACCGGCCGCACAGCTGTAGTGAGTCGAGGCGCATTGGCCATTGACCGGCGCGAGAATAACCGCAACTTGTGCGCTACAGATCGCTGAACCTTCTGCATTGGTCGCGGTGCCGGTATAAGTAGTGGTAACGGGCGGAGAGACGGAATACGTACCGCCTGCGGCAGGCGAAACGACGCCGATACCTTGATCGATCGAGAACGAGAGCGCATTCACGGTCGTCCACGAGAGTACGGATGAACCGCCCGAGAGCACCAACACCGGCTCGGCGATGAGCGTACAGGTGGGCGCCGGCGGATTTTCAGACGGAGGCAGTGTGACGGTGAGGTCAATGCCGCGCATGGTCGAGCCGGTTTCGATAGCAAAGGTCTGGGTAGTCCTCCCCGAACCGGAAGAAACCGACCCTGAAATAACGATCGTAACGTAGGGCTGCGTGTACTCGCCCGAAGCCGCCGTCTCCACACCCGACACGTAGAACGTGAGGGAAGAAATGGCGACCGACGACGGGTCGGTAAGCGCGCTCTGCGTCACACCATCAACCGTCCTTTGTATATAGAGATCCGGCGCGGAACCGGCAAGCGCATAGGTGACCATCGCGTCACTCACGTTCCGAAAAGAAAAACTGCTTCCGCCATTTGGGCAATTCCCGCCAAAGTCTCCGCATGAATAGAGTGATCCCGTACGGATACTGCGCGTTATGGTCTCGAGTGCGAACGCGAGATTGTTGATGCCAGTCGCAGTGCCCTGCGCCTGCCGACTGAGATTGATCATCAGGAGATAGGCGCCCGCAGCGAGTGTCATGACGAGCGCAAAAAGCCCGACCGCTACGATAAGCTCGATAAGCGTGTACCCATTTGTTCTCCTCTTTTTCATGGGCAGGAAGCGGCCTTCGCGATTATCTCTCCCGAAGCAGCGACGGAAACAAAACGGGACTCTCCTTGGCTCGCCACA
>Ga0209343_10008118_pt1 | contig 12268 bp, 14 predicted proteins | sample RifCSPlowO2_02_FD_184026 | JGI IMG/M metagenome (GOLD analysis project Ga0209343, IMG submission 184026) | Groundwater microbial communities from Rifle, Colorado - Rifle CSP2_plank lowO2_0.2 (SPAdes) (version 2) | ecosystem: Environmental > Aquatic > Deep subsurface > Groundwater | place... | reverse complement strand
GGCGCTGGAGCAGTTCTCCGTCTCCGGCATCGGCACGACCCTGACATTCCTGCACTTCGTGATGGGCCACCCGGACTTTGTGGCCGGCAAGGTGAACACGAATCTGGTTGAACAACTGATCGAGCAAATGCTGGCCAAGGCCAAGGCCCGGGGGTAGGCAGCGTCGCTACGGGCTGATCGGCGAGATATATGGCGCGCTACACTGTGTTTGCACCAATCCTCATACTCGCGGGTCTATCGGCGTTGCAACGGGCTGTCTTGCCTCGATTGCTTCGCCGGCGCTCAGGCACAACTCCTCTTTGAATCTGCCGGCGACCAGTTGCACGCCGATCGGGACGCCACCCGCGAAACCGGTCGGGATCGATAGGCCCGGAAGGCCGAGGGTGGACACTGCCAGCATCGGATGATGGGCGCTCAGCATGCGCGCCACGGCTTCGTCCCCTTGCTGGTCAAAGTCGACAGGGAAGGGGCGCTGCCATGACACCGGCATGAGCAGCAGCGGATACCGCTCGAAAAAAAGCATCCACTCGCGCAGGATCGAAGCGCGGCGGCCGAAGGCCTTCACGTAGCCCTCGAAGTCGAGCTCGGAGGCATACGCCATGGTGGATGCGCGTGCCCTTCGTAGCGCATCGTCGCCCAGCTGCTCGATGACCTTCGTCGTACCCGCGTGCTCTTCGGTGCGGACCAGCGTGAAGAAGAGGCGAGCCGCTTCCTCCAACCGCGGCGGCGTCGCCTCCTCGACCTTGTAGCCTGCCTCCTCGAGCCAGCGCGCGGCTTGCAGCACGGTGGCGGAAACGGCCCGGTCGGCATCAATGCCGGCCATCTCGGCAAGCATCGCGACCCGCACCTGGCCCGTCCGCGCCTCGGGCGCGGTTTCCAACGGAACCCACCACGGATCACGGGGATCGCGCGCGGCCATCGTGACGAGGCCGAGCCGGAGATCGCGGATCGAGCGTGCCAGCGGGCCTTGCACATTGGTCAATTGCGTCGTGATCGAAGGCTCGTCGGGCGCGCTCGAATCATACGTGGGGACGCGGCCCAGCGTCGGCCGTATCCCGATGACGCCGCACGCATAGGCCGGATAGCGGATCGAGCCCGCCCGGTCGTTGCCATGAGCGAGCGCGCCGATGCCGGTCGCGACTGCGGCCGCAGCGCCGCCGCTCGATCCGCCCGGGGTCCGGTCCGCATCCCACGGATTGCGCGTGCGTCCGTACAGCGCATTGTCGGTGAAGAACCGCGCGCTGAACGGCGGAACATTGGTACGACCGATGATGATTGCCCCGGCGTTGCGCCAGTTCGCGACCGGCGGGCTGTCGTCTTTCGCGATGCGATTCTTGAACGCCACCACCCCGTTGGTCGTTGCACGCCCCGCGTAGTCGACGTTGATCTTGATGGTCACCGGCACGCCGTGCAGCGGTCCCAACGGTTCTCGTCGCGCGACCGTCGCATCGGCGGCGTCGGCCGCGGCGAGCGCCTCATCGGCGGTCAGGTCGACGACGGCATTGATGCGCGGATTGATCTCTCTGAGCCGGGCGAGGCAGCTTGTAACGGCCTCGCGGGTCGTGATCCTACGCGTGCGGATGGCTTGCGCCAGGTCGCAGGCCTGCCATCGCCAGAGTTCGTCTTGCATCAGTTCATCAGCGCCCGGCTGCAGGCACGCGCTTGAAAGGACGCGCCTCGTTTCAAGCCGGCCCGACGCGAAGGCTACGCATTGGAACCAGCTGTCCAGAACTCGGCCACGTCGATGCAGCGCGGAAACCAAACGCCTTCATGACCGCGTGCATAGGCGAGAAAGCCATCGAACATGCGCGCCATCCCCGGCGTGCCGCCCCAGTTGCCGTGAACGGCGTAGCAGAACTTCATTGGGTGCTGCTTCGACTCCTCGTACACGGCATCGAAGCTGTATTTCAGTTCCGCGAGCCCCTGGACGGCGCCGTGCGCAAGAAGCTCGAAGTCGGAGCAACCAGGCGTGCTGTAGCCTACCGAGACGATCCGCTTGCCGTCTACTTGCAGGACGCAGGGAAGGTCGGAGTCAACGTAATCGCCGGTCCAGCGCAAGTCGAGGTCAGCCAGCAACTCGAGTGTGCATGGGGTCGGCCGTGGGCCGGGCGACAGATAGCCGTGGGGCCGCTCGCCGGTCACGCTCTCGAGCGCATCGAGCGTCCTGACGAGCGCCGCTCGTTCTTCATCCCGGGAGTTGAACATGTAGGAGAAGACCGACTGGTCCCACTGGTGCGCGGCGACCTCGTGCCCGCGCTCTTTCGCCGCACGGACGGTTTCCGGGAACAACTCGGCGACGAGGCCGTTGGCAACCATAGTCGATTTGACGCCGTGGCTGTCCAGTACATCGAGAATCCGCCCGATGCCGTGCTTGGCCCCATACTCGCGGCCTCCCAGCGCCAGGAAGTCGAACTTGTGGTGGTAGGTGGTGGGCATGGTTCGGCTCCGGTGCCAGGGATTCGACTCCCATTCGTTCAGCACGATCACCACCACCGCAATCCTGGCGCCTCCGGGCCACTCGCGAAACCATGCCGGGCGCGACGGATGTTGCGGGCGGATATCCCATTGATACGCGCTGCGAAAATCGTCCGCTACCATTTTGCCGCCTCCCCTCTCCCGATGTTGGGAGAGCTCACGTAGCGTAGTGTCTCGTGTCCTCTATTGTCAATAGAGTGTCCGCGCTTATTGCTGCTACCACTTCTTCATTGTGGACAAATGTTATTTCCTTCCTCCGTTCGAACTAAAGCCCCATTGGACAAGGCTCTTGTGTTCGGTTAACTTACGAGGTATCTTCAGTCTCATATTACTCTGTTTCGCTTTCGAATCTGGAGAGCACCCATATGGGCATTCGCCACTATAAACCCCTCGCCGCACTCGCCGCCATCCTCGCCGTCGCCATGGCTATCGCCGGCGCGGCGCATGCGCAGCCGCTGACCAAAATCCGCTACACGCTCGACTGGCGCTACGATGGGCAGTTTGCCGCGTTCATGATGGCGAAGGCCAAGGGTTACTACGAGAAAGAGGGTCTCGACGTCACGCTGGACTCGGGGGCCGGTTCGGTCGCATCGATCAACCGGATTGTCGGCGGCTCGCATGACGTCGCCAATGCCGATTTGAGCACCGTGATCGAGTTTCTCGGCAACAACCCTGCGCAGGCGGGAAAATTCCAGGCGGTCTATCTGCTTTACAACAGTTCGCCGATGATCATCCAGACACTGAAGAGTTCGGGGATACGGAAACCACAGGACCTCGCCGGCAAGAAGATGGCCGGATCGATATCCGAATCGGCCCGCAAGGCATTTCCGATCTATGCAAGGGCGGTCGGGATCGATCCCAAGTCGATTACCTGGCTCACCGTCGACCCGGCACTACGCGAGAATCTTCTGGCCAGGGGTGACGTGGACGCGCTCCCCGGATTCGCACTGGACAGGATCACGCTGATAGCACGGGGGGTCAAGGAGGAGGACATCGTCACGTTCAGCTATGCCGACGCTGGACTGAGGCTCTACGGCGGCGCGGTTCTGGCGAGTGCAAAGCTGATAGCCGAGAACCCGAAGGCAATCGCGGCGCTATTGCGCGCGAACAACCGCGCGCTGAAAGAAACCATTGCCGATCCCGAGGAGGCGATCAAGTACCTGAAGGTATTCGATCCGTTGCTCGACCCGAAAATGGAGCTGAGGAAACTGAAAATCCTACTCCAGGTGATCGATACCGATTTTGCGCAGCGCAACGGGCTGGGCGCAATCGTTAAGGCGGATCTCGAGAATCAGGTGGAAAATGTCACGGCTGCCTACGGCCTCAAGACCAAGCCCGATGCCAACGGGATCTTCAACTCCAGCTTCTTGCCGCCGAAATCCGAGCGCATACCTCGATCCGCCTCGAAATAGCCGCACCACAGGTTCGACTCCAGTGCGACGCTGGAGGCTATGAAGTGCATCCCGCGCCGGAATTCGAAAAGGCGCGCGGGCGCACAATGCGCGGATATAACCGATCAAACAGCGATGGCAAACGCATTCGTCGATTTCTGCAACGTGTACCTTGCCTACGACGAGGAGAGCGGCAACGCGATCGAGGACGTGACGCTGTCGTTGCGCGAGAAGGAATTCATTGCCATCGTCGGCCCCTCCGGATGCGGCAAATCGACGTTCATGAAGCTCGCATCGGGCCTGCGCTCGCCGACGAGCGGGACGGTGCTGGCCGAAGGCAGGACGATTTCCGGGCCGCTAAAGATCGTCGGGATGGCATTCCAGAACGCGACGCTGCTGCCCTGGCGCACCACCCTGGACAATGTGTTGCTCCCGCTGGAGATCGTGCAGCCTTACCGGGCGAACTACAAGCGCGACCGGGAGCAATACAGGCAGCGAGCCACGGACCTGCTGAAGACGGTGGGTCTGGAGGGCAACGAGGACAAGTTCCCCTGGCAGCTTTCAGGCGGCATGCAGCAACGGGCGTCGATCTGCCGTGCGCTGGTGCATGAACCGAAGCTGCTGCTGCTGGACGAGCCATTCGCCTCGCTGGATGCCTTTACCCGCGAGGAACTGTGGTGCGTGCTGCGGGACCTCTGGGCGATGAAACAGTTCACCGTGGTGCTGGTGACGCACGACCTGCGCGAGGCGGTCTTTCTCGCCGATACGGTGTACGTGATGAGCGCGCGTCCGGGCAGGATAATGGTGAAAAAAGAGGTGGACGTTGCACGCCCGCGCGACCTGGAAGCGACCTACACCGATCATTTCGTCCGTATCGTCCACGAACTGCACGAGCATATCGGGCGTATCAGAAATACCTGAGTAGGGCAGGCGGGAGAGGGAGAGAAAATGGCGGCCAAGAAAAAACGCATCGATACCTGGGCGCCTTGGCTGGCGCTTTCCTCCATCATCGCGCTCTGGCAGTTCATCTGCACGGCATTCGACATTTCCGAATTCATTTTTCCGGCGCCCTGGGCGATCGCCCAATCGCTGTTCCAGTACTGGGGGCCGATACAGGGCCACGCGATCAAGACGTTCTGGACCACCATGGCGGGATTTTCCATAGGCATCGCGGTGGGATTGCTGCTCGGCTTCCTCATCGGCTCGTCCCGATTCATGTATAACGCGCTCTACCCGCTGATGATCGGCTTCAACGCGATCCCCAAGGCGGCATTCGTTCCCATCCTCGTGGTGTGGTTCGGCATCGGCACCCTTCCGGCGATCCTGACGGCGTTCCTGATCTGCTTCTTCCCGATCGTGGTGAACGTCGCCACCGGACTGGCGACGCTCGAGCCGGAGCTCGAGGACGTGCTGCGCGTGCTGGGTGCAAACCGCCTCGACGTGCTGCGCAAAGTGGGGCTGCCGCGCTCGCTGCCCTATTTCTTCGCCTCGCTCAAGGTGTCCATCACGCTCGCCTTCGTCGGCTCGGTGCTCTCGGAAACCGTCGCCTCCAACGAGGGCATCGGCTATCTGATGATGTCGGCGGGCTCGCAGATGCGCATGCCGCTGGTGTTCGCCGGTCTGATCGTGATCAGCGTCATGGCCATGGCGATGTACGAGCTTTTCGCCTTGCTGGAAAGGCGCACGACCGGCTGGGCGACGCGGGGAATGGACGCGCAACTCTGAACACTCGCCCCGCCAGGGGTATACCGAAACGGCCCCTCAGCCCTTACTTTGGGGAGAGTTAGGGGAGGTACCCATCATTTCGCAATCTACCCGGGCGCAACGCCGGAGATAGCGACGCTTCAGCTTCCCGGGACGATTCCCGCAGCCAGCGATTCGCAATGGCTCGCGATGTCGCCGGGTCGCGCCAGCCACACCCGGTCGAACTTCGGATGCTGAAGAATGCGGCGCAAGCCGTTACGCAATGCGCGCAGCCGGTGCGGCTGTCCGAAAATCATCGCGTGCAGGGCAATGGCGAATACCAGCGGCTGCCGCTCGCACTGCTCTATCATCTCCTCGAATTGCCGCACCACGGTGTCCACGAACTGCACCGGATCATGATGCAGGTGTAGGACAGTGGTGAAGTCGTTGGTTTCCACAGGATACGGAACGTTCAGCAGCGGCCCCGAACGTGTCCGCATCCAATACGGCTGGTCGTCGCAGGGCCAATCCAGCACGTAGCGGTATCCGGCTTCCTTGAGCAAGTCCAGGGTCACCTTGCTCGGCATCATCAGCGGCGTCATCCATCCCCGAGGCGGCCGGCCTTCGTGCTTGGCGATTGCGCTGGTCGCCTGCTCGATGAGCGTCCTTTCGTCCTCTTCCGGACGCGCCCCGGGCTTTTCGGAATTGGTACGGCCGTGGCCGACGAACTCGTCGCCGCGCTTGCGGATCGCGTCCATGACCTCGGGGTGGGTGTCGTAGAGATAGGAATTCGCGAGGTGGGCCGCGGGGAGCTTGAGTTCGTCAAAGAGCTCCAGCAGGCGCCAGACGCCGACCCGATTTCCATACTCGCGCCAGGACCAATTGCGGTGGTCAGGCATGGGCATGGGGTTGCCCAGCACCGGGCCGATCTCCATGCCAAAGCCGAATGTCTCGACGTTCAGGGCGACGTACATGGCAAGTCGCTTGCCGTGCGGCCAGGAATACTGCGGCCGCTTGGGCAGCGGGCTGTAATCGAACCGGTCGTGTGAGGGCAGGATCATGTGTCTTCGTGCTTGCTCGTGCGGAAAAATGCTATCTTATACGGGTTGTTTCGTTTCTTGAATCCGATCTGGAGGACACCCATGCATATACGTAACTATAACTATAAACCGCTCGCCGCACTCGCGGCCATCCTCGCTGTCGCCATGGCTATCGCCGGCGCGGCGCATGCGCAGCCGCTGACCAAAATCCGCTACACGCTCGACTGGCGCTACGAGGGTCACTTCGCCATGTTCATGATGGCGAAGGCCAAGGGTTACTACGAGAGAGAGGGTCTCGACGTCACGCTGGACTCCGGGGCCGGCTCGGTCGCATCGATCAACCGGATCGTCGGCGGCTCGCACGACATCGCCAATGCCGATCTGAGCACCGTCATCGAGTTTCTCGGCAACAACCCGGCGATGGCGGGCAAATTCCAGGCGGTCTACCTGCTCTACAACCGTTCGCCGATGATCATCCAGGCGCTGAAGAAGTCGGGGATACGCAAACCACAGGACCTCGCCGGCAAGAAGATGGCCGGGCCGATATTCGACTCGACGCGCAAGGCATTTCCTATCTACGCGCGCGCGATCGGTATCGATCCCAAATCGGTCACCTGGCTCAACGTCGATCCGGCACTGCGCGAGAATCTTCTGGCCAGGGGCGACGCGGATGCCATTTCCGGATTCGAACTGGACAAGCTCACGCTGATGGCACGGGGGGTCAAGGAGGAGGACATCGTCACGTTCAGCTATGCCGATGCAGGACTCAAGCTCTACAGCAACGTGATTCTGGCGAGTTCCAAGCTGATAGCCGAGGACCCGAAGGCAGTGGCGGCGTTCCTGCGCGCGACCAACCGCGCACTGATCGACACCATCGCCGATCCGGAGGAGGCGATCAAATACCTGAAGGTATTCGACCCGTTGGCCGACCCGAAAACAGGTCTGGAGAAACTGAAAATCCTTCTCCGGGTGATCAATACCGATTTCGCGCAGCGAAACGGGCTGGGCGCAATCATTAAAGCGGATGTCGAGAATCAGGTGGAGGACGTCACGGCCGCCTTCGGCCTCAAGACCAAGCCCTCTGCCGACCAGATCTTCAACTCGGGTTTTCTGCCGCCGAAATCCGAGCGAATCCCTCGGTCCGCCTCGAAATAGCCGCACCTCGGGTTTAGCTCCAGGGCGCCCCGCACGCTTAGCGCTTAGCTGCGGCCTTGCGCGGCGCCGCCTCCCATTCGTCCCAGTATGGCGGATCGCCGAAGCGCCCGACCAGGAAATCGATGAAGGTGCGCACCTTGGCCGACAGATGGCGCCGGCTCGCATACATCGCGTAAATGTCCAGCACCGGCGGCCGGTGCGTCGGCAGCAGCGCCACCAGCCGCCCGGCCCTGAGATCCTCCCAGGCAATGAATGACGGCTGCAGCGCGATGCCCACGCCCTGCAGCAGCGCGGCGTGCAGCACATCGCCGTTGTTGGCGACGATAGGGCCCTTGATGCGCACCGTCTCCTCGCCGCGCGGTCCGGTGAACCGCCACGCCGAGCCGGTGGCGAGATAGCTGTAATTCAGGCACGCGTGGCGCTCGAGATCGGCGGGCGTCTTCGGCCTGCCATGGCGTTCGAGGTAGCCGGGCGCGGCGCACAGCACCATGCGCGCCGGTGCGAGCCGCCGCGCGATCAGCGCCGGGACCGGATTGCGCGTGATGCGGATGGCGAGATCGTAACCTTCCTCCACGATGTCGACGATGCGGTCCGAGATGGCCACATCGAGGGTCACCTGCGGATGGCGCTCGCTGTATTCGCCCAGCAGCGGCGCCACGTGGCGCGTGGCGAACGACACCGGCCCATTGATGCGCAGCACGCCGCGCGGCACATCGGCGCTCTCGCCGGCTGCGGCGTTCGCTTCCTCGACGTCGGCCAGGATCTGCAGGCAGCGCTCGTAGTAGGCCTGCCCGGTGTGCGTGAGCGAAAGGTTTCGTGTGCTGCGGTTGAGCAGCCGCACGCCCAGTATCGATTCGAGATACGCCACATGGCGCGTCGCCGCCGCGTTGGAAATGTCGAGGCGCTCGGCGGCGCGCGTAAAGCTCCCCGCTTCCACCACCCGCGCGAACACCGTCATACACTGCAGCCGATCCATTATTGCGATACAAGGAATAATCTATTGCCGATTATCTACTGTTTCTCGCGCAGCGCAACAAATAAGATGCCCTCGATCGCCGCGAATTTGCGGCGACACCCGACAAACTCATTCAAAGGAAAAGATCATGATCGACAACAAGACCGCCCCCTATGCCGCATTCCTGCTGCGCTCGGCGCTCGGCGCCATGTTCCTTGCGCACGGGCTGTTGAAAGTGTTCGTGTTCAGCGTTCCGGGCACGATTGCATTCTTCCAGTCCGTGGGTTTCCCCGGCTGGCTGGCCTACGTGACCATCGCCGCGGAACTAGCCGGGGGCGTGTTGCTCCTGCTCGGCGCGTACTCGCGCGTCGTGGCGCTGGCGCTGGTCCCAGTGCTTTTGGGCGCGCTCTTCGTGCACGCGGGCAACGGCTGGCTGTTCAGCGCGGCGAATGGCGGCTGGGAATACCCGGCGTTCCTCGTCGCCGCGGCGCTCGGTGTCGCCCTGCTCGGCGAGGGCAGGTTCGCCCTGGTATCGAATCCGGTCAAGCCCGAAGCGCCGGGCGCCCGGCTGGTCTTGAACTGAGGCGTGCCTCCCGCAATGCGATGGCGCGGCGACGATTACGCCATCGCATTCATGACCTGCCCGAGAGCTGCGATCAACCGGGCAACTGCGTACCCTAGCCAGAGGGTTGCGGCAGGACCGGCTGCCATCCGCCCGGACACTCCTGGACATAGGGGTAGTAGGCATTCAATTCGGGACAAAAGTACCAGTAAGCCGGGGTGGGAGCTTGCTCGATGTACACGGGCGGCGGCGAGTAGTAGTAGCTGGGAGCGGGGTAGAACAGGGGCGCATACAGCGGCACACCGATGAACACGCCGACCCGCGCACCGCCGGCAAAGTGCCGCCCTGGAGCTACACGGCCAGCAGGCGCGCGCGCGCCGGTGAACGCATGACCCCCACGGTTGGCCCCGCCGGAAAAGGCATGGCCCCCCCACCCGCCTCCGCCTCCATGGCCTCGGGCAAACACAGAAACGCTCATGGCCGCCATCAGGACCGCAGCCACCGCTAGTGCCGCCTTCGAATGCTGCATTCCCATCTCCTTCCCTTCAGTTTAGGCGGGCAAACCGGCCCGGCGCTGGTATATTTTGTAAGAAAAAATTTCACCGAGGAGGTACCGACATGGCCAGCAAAGCGAAACGCAAGACTGCATCGGGCGCGCTTTACAGTGAGCGTTTTCCCGGCGAGAGTCGCGGCTACCGCGCGGCGCGCAACACCCTGCTCAAAGCCGAGGTTGATTTGCGCCGCAAGACCGAATCGGTCGCAGCGCTGCGAAGAAAGCTTCCTCAGGGCGGACCCGCTCCCGAGGACTACGAGTTCGAGGAAGGCGCCGCCGATCCTGGGGACACCGAGACCGTACGCCGCGTGAAGATGTCCGAACTTTTCCGGCGCGACGCCAGCCTCGTCATCTACAGTTACATGTACGGCCCCGCGATGGACAAGCCGTGCCCGATGTGCACCTGCATGCTCGACAGCCTGGACGGCGCGGCCCCGCATATCGCACAGCGCGTCAACCTCGTGGTGGTAGCGAAGTCGCCGATCCGGCGCGTCCGCGCCGTCGCGCGCGAGCGCGGCTGGCGCAACCTGAGGCTGCTCTCGTCGGCCGGCAATAGCTACAATCGCGACTATCATGGCGAGGACGCCAAGGGGTCGCAGTTGCCCGCGCTCAACGTGTTCACGCGCCGCGCCGGAAAAATTGTCCACGCCTACTGCACCGAGTTGCTGTTTGCCGCCGCGGATCCGGGGCAGAATTCCCGTCACGTGGACGCGATCTGGCCGCTATGGAACCTGTTCGACTACACGCCTGAAGGGCGGGGCACGGATTGGTACCCGAAGCTCGCTTATGGAACTGCGGGAACTTAGAGAATCAACGGGGAGTAACCTTCCCTATTTCTCCGCGCTTGCCCATAATAACGCCATACGTTAATATCGGCGGGTGATCAAGTCATTCAGGGACCGCGACACCGAGCGCATTTTCAATCGGGAATATGTGCGCCGGCTTCCGGGGGCCATCCACGCTGTGGCTTGGCGCAAGCTCGCCCAGCTTCACGCAGCGACCCGGCTCGACTCTCTGCGCGTTCCGCCGGGCAATCGGCTGGAGGCGCTGAAAAAGGATCGCGCAGGGCAGTACAGCATACGAATCAACGACCAGTGGCGGATCTGCTTTTGCTGGGAGGGCGGAGATGCCCATCAGGTCGAGATCGTGGATTACCACTGACGGAGAACGACATGGCCAAACGAAAATTCGCGCCCGTGCATCCGGGCATCGTGCTCGCGGAGGATTTCCTCAAGGCAATGGAGATCAGCCAGTACCGGCTCGCCAAGGGAATCGGGGTGTCGCCGCGGCGGATCAACGAGATCGTCCATGGCAAGCGATCGATCACTGCGGATACGGCGCTGCGACTCGGGCGTTTTTTCGGCATGGAGTCGCAATTCTGGATGAACCTGCAGTCGCATTACGACCTCGAAATCGCGAAGGACGCGATCGCGGGACGTTTGAACCGCGAAGTCGAAGTTCTGAAACGCGCCGCCTGATGCGGCACGGTGATCGTGCCGGAGGTGCCGACGCTCGCCGAATCGGGGCAGAAATGGTGTTTATTTGGAAAAATTAATTCGTTTCCGACTCTTTCCGGAATCCTTATGAATAGAAACACTCAATGAGCAACGTTTGCACTGCTTTGCTTTTCGCCGCGCTCGCCCTGATGAGCACGGCCACGCTTGCGCAAAACGCCATCCGGGTGCGTGGCACCATCACGGCCTTCGAGGGCAACGTGCTGTCGGTGAAATCCCGCGAGGGGCAGGATGTGAAGATCGATCTCGCCGCGAACACGACCTTTTCCTACGTGAAGGCGCTCAGGCTGGAGGACGTGAAGCCGGGCACGCCGCTGGGCACGAGCGCGGTGAAGGGTCCCGACGGCAAGCTGATCGCGCGCGAGCTGCACCTGTTTTCGGCCGAGCGCGGGGTCCCCAACGAAGGTCACCGTCCCTGGGACTTGGAGCCGGGCTCGACCATGACCAATGCGGTGGTGACGGCGGTGGCGCGGGCCACCGGCGGGCGCGAGCTCACCCTCACTTACAAGGGTGGCAAGCAGCAGGTCATCGTGCCCGATAGCATTCCGGTGGTAACAGCGGTCCAGTCCGACCGCTCGCTGCTCAAGCCCGGCGAGTACGTGGTCGTCGCAGCCACGCTCGGCGCGGAGGGCAAGATCACCGCCACGCGCGTCCAGGTGAGCAAGGACGGGGTCAAGCCGCCGGTATAATCAACCCGACTCGGCTCAGCCGAGTGCTCTCTATCGCCGGCTCCAATAACAAATACACCTGATCAACATGAACAGCTTCACAATAGGGCAATCGGTTCCGCGCGTCGAAGACAGCCGCTTCATTACCGGGCGCGGCCGCTATATCGGTGATGTGAACCTGCCCAACCAGGCGCACGCCGCGGTGCTGCGCTCGCCGCACGCAGCCGCAGCGATCCGCTCGATCGACACCGGCCCGGCGCGCGCGGCGCCCG
>Ga0209343_10008117_pt1 | contig 12268 bp, 10 predicted proteins | sample RifCSPlowO2_02_FD_184026 | JGI IMG/M metagenome (GOLD analysis project Ga0209343, IMG submission 184026) | Groundwater microbial communities from Rifle, Colorado - Rifle CSP2_plank lowO2_0.2 (SPAdes) (version 2) | ecosystem: Environmental > Aquatic > Deep subsurface > Groundwater | place... | reverse complement strand
AGCCCGTCAAGTCAGCCGCACGAGATGATTCTGCTTCTGCCCTTTTCGGAGCACAAACAACCGCCCGCCGATCGCGTGGTCGCGCGTCAGCCGCGCCTGGGGATCGGAGGCGCGACGGTTGTTCACATACACGCCCCCGGACTGCACCAGCCGCCGCGCTTCGCTCTTGGACGGCGCAAGCTGCACACGCGCCAGCAGATCGACGAGGCCAATCCCACCCGGGCCCACTTCGCCGGTCGGCAGGTCTGTTGACGGCACGTCCTCGAACACGGCGAGGACGTCCTCGACTGGAAGCTCCGCGATTCGCTCCCCGAACAACAGGGCCGACGCCTGCTCGACCCGCGCAACCTGATTCCTGCCGTGAACGATCCCCGTCACTTCACGCGCCAGTACCCGTTGCGCCTCGCGGCGGTCCGGCACCTCTCGCGTGATCGCATCGAGCCCCTCGACCGTTGCGCGATCGAGGAACGTGAAGAACCTCAAGTACGCCCCAACATCGCGGTCTTCGGTGTTCAGCCAGAACTGGAAGAAGCGGAAGGGCGAGGTCCGCGCCGAGTCCAGCCACACCGTCCCCGCCTCGGTCTTACCGAACTTCGCGCCCGACGATGTCTTCATCAGCGGCCAGACAAGGCCGTGCGCCTTCTTGCCACGCAGCTTGCGGATCAAATCGATGCCGGCAGTGATGTTCCCCCATTGATCGCTCCCTCCCATCTGGAGGCTGCATCCGAAACGATCGAATAACTGCAGGAAGTCGTACGCCTGAAGAACCAGATAACTGAACTCGGTGAACGAAATCCCCTCTTCACTCTCGAGCCTCCGGTTCACCGACTCCTTCTGCAGCATGTAGCTGACAGTGAAATATTTTCCCGCATCACGCAGAAACGAGATCAGATCAATCGTAGCGAGCCAGTCCGCGTTATTGACGATCCGGGCCGCGGCGGTGGCGCCGGTAGGAGGGTCAAAGTCGAGAAAGCGCTCCAACTGCCGGCGAATGCCGGCGACATTCTCGTCGATCCGCTCGGGCGAGAGGAGCACGCGCTCCTGCGACTTGCCGCTCGGGTCGCCGATCATGCCGGTACCGCCACCCACAACGGCGATCGGGGTATGACCAAATCGCTGCAGGCGGGCAAGACCCATGACCGTGAGCAGCGACCCCACGTGAAGGCTTGGCGCGGTCGGATCGAAGCCGATGTACGCAGTAACGCGCTCCTTCGCGAGCAGCTCCGACAGCCCCTCTGTCGCGTCAAACACCATCCCGCGCCAGGCCAACTCGTCCAAGAGACTGTCCATAAGCGTTCCACGTGCGATGTTCTGCGTGCGACGTGCGGCGTCCTGCGCCGCTCTGCATTCACTCCTGAACGACGGACGAGAACGGAGAACGATTACTATATCAGTCGATGGCGATCGGCCGGCGCACCCTGTTGAAGGGGTTCGTAGCTACTGGAGTCGGCGTGGTCACGGGGGGCGGCGCGTACGGCTATCTATACGAACGCCGCGCCCTCGCGCTCACGCGCGCGACGGTGCCGGTCGTCGGTCTGCCGCCGGGCCTCGCCGGACTGCGGGTGGGCCTCATGACCGACATCCATCGCAGCCGTTGGGTTTCGGCAGAGGACGTCTCCGACGCCGTGCGCCTGTTGATGGCTGAGGCGCCAGATCTGATCGTGCTCGGCGGCGATTACGTGACGTGGGGCGACCGGCAGTATGTCGGTGCGTCCGGCGAGGCGCTGGGCGGGCTCCACGCGCCGCACGGAGTGTTCGGCATTCTGGGCAATCACGACGATGACCATGACATGCCCGCGGCGCTTATCGCGCGCGGCGTCGAGATGTTGAAGGACGCCAGGACCCGTCTCACGATCGGTCGCGAAACGCTCGAGCTGGCCGGAATCCGCTTCTGGACCAAGCGCGCGGTCGATATCGCGGCGGTCCTGCGGGGCTCGACGAGGCCTCTGATCCTGCTGGCGCACGACCCGCGCCGGCTGACGGAAGCCGCGGCCCTCGACGTGCCGCTGGTCCTCTCGGGACACACGCACGGTGGCCAGGTCGTGCTTCCGCTGATTGGCGCCGTGGCAGCCCGGAAATTTCCGGTCGTGGCCGGCATCGCGCGTCTGGAGCGCACGACAATGTTCGTCAGCCGCGGAATCGGCACGGTCTACGTGCCGGTGCGAATCAACTGCCCGCCCGAGGTCGCGCTGTTGACCCTCCGTCCGGCCGCCGAATGAGCCGCCGCCCCTCCAGCGCCCAGCCTCCGTCGAGAACAAGCTGTATGGCTTCCGGATAGATCCGGTGTTCCTCGATCAGAATCCGCGCGGAAAGCGTCTCGACTGTGTCGGAGTCCAAGACCGGCACGGCCGCCTGAAGTACGACGGGACCGCTATCGACCTCGGGCGCGACGAGATGGACAGTCGCGCCACTGACGCGGACGCCATGCTCGATGGCCTGCCGCTGAGCGTCGAGTCCCGGAAATGCCGGAAGCAGCGACGGATGGATGTTGAGGATCCGGTTGGGAAAGGCTGCGAGCAGCGGCGCACCCACGTGTCTCATGAAACCGGCCAGGCAGACCAGACCGACGTCGCGAGCGTTCAGAACCCCGGCGATCGCGCGGTCGTACGCGTCCCGGTCGGAGTAGTCGGCCGGCCGAAGACACGCGGCCTCGATTCCGGCCGCGCGCGCCCTCGCCAGCGCAGGCGCCTCGGGATGATTGGACATGACAATGGCAACGGTCGCATCGAGGACGCCGCTGCGGACCGCATCGATGATCGACTGGAGGTTGCTGCCTCGGCCAGACACGAGAACGGCAAGCCGGCGGTTCACGAGAGGTTGCTGTAGCGTACCGAGCGGTTGCCTTTGACGACCTCGCCGAGACGTACGCCCTCGTGTCCGGAGGACCGGTCGAGTAGGTCCTGGACCCGGGCGGCGTCGGCCGGAGCGGCGACCACGATCAGGCCGATGCCCATGTTGAACGCCCGGAACATCTCGGCTGCGTCGATACCGCCTCGGGTCTGCACGAGCGTGAAGATCGACGGGATTTCCCACCGAGCCGCGTCGATGGCCGCGCCGCAGCCTTCAGGAAGAATACGCGGAAGGTTCTCCGTGATCCCGCCGCCGGTGATGTGCGCCAGTCCCTTGACCACCCCCGTACCGAGCAGCGGCAGTACCGGGCGCAAATACGATCGATGCGGCGCCAGCAACACCTGTCCCAGCGTCCCGCCCAACTCCGGGATGACGTCGTCCAACTTGAAGCCGGCCAGGTCGAACAGCACACGCCGCGCGAGCGAATACCCGTTCGTGTGCAGGCCCGCCGAGGGAAGGCCTATCAAGATGTCGCCGGGCGCGATCGTCCGGCCGTCGACGATCCCCGTCCGCTCGACGATGCCCACGACGAAACCGGCGAGATCGTATTCGCCGTCGGCATAAAATCCGGGCATCTCCGCGGTTTCGCCGCCGAGGAGCGCACAGCCATTCTCGCGGCACCCGCGTGCCACACCAGCCACGACCTGCTCGGCGACCACCGGCGACAACCGCCCGGTCGCGAGGTAATCCAGAAAGAACAATGGGCGGGCGCCCTGCACGAGGATGTCGTTGACGCAGTGGTTGACCAGATCGGCGCCGATCGTATCGTGACGCCCCGTCATGAACGCCACCTTGAGCTTCGTGCCGACGCCGTCCGCGCTCGAGACCAGCACCGGCTCTCGGAAGGCCTCGCGATCGAGACGAAACAGGCCCCCGAACGATCCAATGTCCGAGAGCACATCGGATGTAAAGGTCGCCTGGGCCAGCGACTTGATCCGGCGGACGGTCTCGTTGCCGGCGTCGACGTCGACGCCCGACTGCCGATAGTCCATTAGAAATCCAGTCTGGCGATGAGCGTCTGCATCAGTTCGCGCGCGGACCCGTTCTCGGGTGACGCCCAATAGGTCCGTCTGGCAAACGCGAAAAACCGCTCCTTCTCGAGATCCTCCTCGAGCATGTCGAACCCTTCTGCCAGGAGTGCCGTCGCCTCGGCACGAGCCGCGTGCTTCTCGAGCAGCGGGATCGCCAGAACCGTGTTGCGCAAGGCGATCGTCGCCAGCGCCAGCGCAATGGGTGCCCGAGCGGGATCGCGCGACGGGATGCCGACCTCGAACAGCGCCTCGATCGCCGTCGTGCGGTCCCGCAACCCCAAGGCGCCGAGGCCGGCGGCGGCGGCGCGCAGCAGATCCTGATAGCCGGGATTCTGGTTGGCAAACTTCAGAGTCTCGATGAGATACTGCTCGTGCGCCGCGCAGTTCACGCCGAGCAGACAAATGGCCGCGGCAATCGAGGGTTGCCGGACGCGCGGGGCGCCTTGCTGCAGGGCGGCGAGCGTCTCGAGCGCCCGTTTGTCGCCGATCTTCCCCAGCGCAGTCGCCGCATCGTCCTGCAGGGGTCCGTCGAGTTTCGCAATCGCCACGACGGCGTCGAACGCGTACTGAGCCCTGTAGTCGCCGAGGGCCTCGATGACGGCGCTGCGGAAGAAATCTTCCCCGCGCGTGGCCTCCCGTGCCAGTACTGGTTGCACACGCGGGTCGGCGCCGAGCGCCGCGAGCGCTCGCACGAGCGCGGGGCGGACGAACTCGGCCTGTTCCTTGTCCATCGCCGCCAGCAGGTCCGGCACCATGCGGGCATCGGGATTGTGCTCGAAGAAGCTGTACGCCACGGTGCGCAGGCGATCGTTGGGGCTGGCGAGCGACTCGCGCATCGCGTCCGTGGTCCGCGGATCGTTGAAGCCGGTCAGCAGAACCAGTGCGCGATAACGCACGTAGCCATCGCGATGCTCTGCCACAGCTCGCAGTAGCGCGGGCACCGCCTCGGGAGCCTCGGTGCGGCGGATCGTGCGGGACGCTGTGGTCCGCGTCTCGTAGTCGAGATCGCCCAGCCGGTCGATGGCGGCTTGGAACTGGGGCAACGCGATGGACTGCGGCGCAGAGGGCTCCTGTCCGTCTGCCGGAGCCTGACTGAACCCGACACAGACGGCCGAAAAGATCATCAGACCTGCGCACCAGGCCGGCCCCCTTGATGAGCTGTGGTTCGTTGACCGGAAGCCGCCGTCGCGAGTCATGGCTTAACCGGGATTTTGTCGATCTTCAGCGCCAGTTGAAGATACGCCTTCTGATCCCGTGGGAACTCGACCGGGTACTGTCCCGTATAGCAGGAGCTGCAGTAATTCTTCCGCTCGTCTCCGACCGCGCTGAGCAGGCCTTCGAGACTCAGGTACGCGACGCTATCCGCCTCGAGGAATTCCCTGATTTCCTCGATCGTGTGCGTCGCGGCTATCAGCTCTGAGCGGCTCGGCGTATCGATGCCATAAAAACATGGCGAGATCGTAGGCGGACAACTGATGCGGACGTGGACTTCCTTTGCGCCGGCCGCACGCACCATACGGACAATCTTCCGGCTGGTCGTACCGCGCACGATCGAGTCGTCCACGAGGATCACCTTCCTGCCGTCGAGAATACTGCGGACAGGATTGAGCTTCACTTTCACGCCGAAGTGGCGGATCGAGGACTGCGGCTGAATGAATGTGCGGCCGACGTAGTGATTGCGGATGAGGCCCATGCGCAGTGGAATTCCGGATTCCTCCGCGAAGCCCATCGCGGCGCACACGCCAGAGTCCGGCACCGGCACGACGACGTCTGCGCCCACCGCCTGCTCTCGAGCGAGTATCCGTCCGAGATTCGTGCGGACTTCGTTGACGCTCTTTCCGTACACGTAGCTGTCGGGGCGGGCGAAGTAGACATGCTCGAACACGCAATGGGCCAACGGCGCCGGGGGAAATGGCTTGATGGACCGGAGTCCGTCCGCGCTGACGATGACCACTTCGCCGGGCTCGACGTCGCGCACGTACGTCGCGCCGATGAGATCCATCGCACACGTCTCCGAGCAGATGACAAACGCCGAGTCCAGGCGTCCGAGGGCCAGCGGCCGGAACCCGTGCGAATCGCGCACGGCAATGAGGCGATCCTTCGAGAGCATCAGGAACGAGAACGCGCCCCTGACTTGAGACACCGACTCAACGATCGCATCCTCCACACCGCCCGCCTTCGAGCGCGCGTACAGATGCAGCACCACCTCGGTGTCGCTGCTCGACTGAAAGATCGATCCCTGACGCACGAGCTCGTCCCGCAACTCGCCTGCGTTCACCAGGTTGCCGTTGTGGCAGATCGCAATCTGGCCGTGAGCGCAGTCGATCAGAATGGGCTGCGCATTCGACAGCTTGCTCTCGCCAGCGGTCGAGTACCGCACGTGCCCGATGGCCACGGAACCAGGGAGCCGCGACAACTCGTCGCTGTCAAACGTATCGGCCACATAGCCCATCGCGCGTGACAGGCGGATCTGTTGGCCGTCCGACGCCGCGATCCCTGCGCTTTCCTGGCCTCGGTGCTGCAGCGCATACAGGCCGAGGTACGTCATATTGGCTCCTTCGGGATGGCCGAAGATGCCAAAGACGCCGCACTCATCCTTGAACTTGTCCATGACTCACTTTGTGACGGCCACGCCGCTGTTCGCGCATCGGCGCCGGCGGCCGGGCTCCGCCGCGGAACCGACGCTCAGTGTGAACGCTAGGCGACGCGCTTCACGAAATACTGCTCAATCGTACTCGACCAGGCACGCTCTGCGTCAGCCAGCGGCATGTTTATCGCAATACGGCCGCCGACGAACATGCGCAGCAGGTTGCCGCCCGTTTCCCCAATCACCCGGGCGGGCACCCCCGCCGCCGCCGCCGCGTGCAGCACCTCGGTCAGCTTGTCTGGCGTCGTGGACGCGATCACGCGGGACGCGGATTCGCCGAACAGCGCCGCCGCCTCGTTGACGCCGACGTCGCTCGACACGTTCAGTCCCTCGATCGCGACCTCCACGCCCACTCCGCCGCTCCCAAAACAGCACTCGGCCAGGGCGACCGCGACGCCGCCGTCGGAACAATCGTGCGCCGAGCGAATCAACCGGGCATCGGCCAACGCCACGATTAGATGCTGCATCGCTCGCTCGGCGATCAGGTCGATCGCCGGCGGCACTCCCCGAACCAGGCTGTGTGCCGTTTTCAGGTACTCGCTGCCGCCGAGTTCCCCGAGACCTTCCCCCAGGAGCATGACGATGTCGCCGGATCCGTGGAAGCGGCCGTCAAGCACGCGATTGCCGTGCTCCAGCAGACCGACGACGCCGATGACGGGCGTGGGATAGATGGCCCGCCCGTCCGTCTCGTTGTAGAGGCTGACGTTCCCTCCGGTGATCGGCACGCCGAGCGCCTGGCAGGCCTCGCCGATGCCCTCGACGACTCTGGCGAACTGCCACATGATGGCCGGACGCTCGGGGTTTCCGAAATTCAGGCAGTTGGTCGCCCCGAGGGGACGCGCGCCGGCGCACGCGACATTTCGGGTGGCCTCGGCCACCGCCAGCATCGCGCCACGGTACGGATCCAGATAGCAGTACCGTCCGTTGCCGTCGACCGACATCGCCAGAGCGCGATCGGTACCTTTGACGCGAACGACGCCCGCGCCGAGCCCCGGCAGGTTCACGGTGTTGGTCTGCACCATATGGTCGTACTGCCGGTAGGCCCACCGTTTGCTGGCGATCGTCGGCGAGCCGGCCAGCATCAGCAGCGCGTCGTTACCGGAAGGGACCGTCCCCAGGGCATCGAGGTCGAGCGACTGCACCTCTGCCAGATACGACGGCGGCTCCACCGGCCGGCGGTACACCGGCGCGTCGTCGGTCAACGCGCGATTCGGAATCTCGGCGACAACCCGGCCGTGATCCGTCACCCGCAGCAGACCATCGCTCGTGACCGCCCCGATGCGCACCGCATGCAGGTCCCATTTGTCGAAGATGCGCTCCACCTCGGCCTCCCGGCCCTTCTTGACGACGAGCAGCATCCGCTCCTGCGACTCCGACAGCATGATTTCGTAGGGCGTCATGCCGCTCTCGCGCTGCGGCACGAGGGAAACGTCGATCTCCACGCCGGCGCCGCCGCGCGATCCCATCTCGGTCGTCGAACACGTCAGCCCAGCCGCTCCCATGTCCTGGATGCCCACGAGCGTGTCGGTCCTCATGACTTCGAGGCAGGCCTCGAGCAGAAGCTTTTCCATGAACGGGTCGCCGACCTGGACCGCAGGGCGCTTGTCGGCTGATTTGTCGTCGAATTCCGCCGAGGCCATGGTCGCGCCGTGAATCCCGTCCCTCCCGGTCTTCGCGCCAACGTAGTAGACCGCGTTGCCGGCGCCCGAGGCGACGCCTTTGATGATGTCCGAGGCCTTCGCAATTCCCAGACAGAACACGTTCACCAGCGGGTTGCCCGCATACGAAGGCTCGAAGGCGATCTCGCCGCCGATGGTCGGAATGCCGATGCTGTTGCCGTAACCGGCAATCCCGGCGACAACCCCTTCCAGCAGACGCCGGGTCCCGGGGGCGTCGAGAGGTCCGAACCGCAGCGAGTTCAGGAGAGCGATCGGGCGCGCGCCCATGGTGAAAATGTCGCGGATGATGCCCCCAACGCCTGTGGCGGCCCCCTGGTACGGTTCGATGAAGGACGGATGGTTGTGCGACTCGATCTTGAATACCGCGGCAAGCCCGTCGCCGATGTCGATGGCGCCGGCGTTTTCCCCGGGCCCCTGCAGCACCTGCGGGCCCTCGGTCGGCAGGGTTCGGAGATAGACGCGCGAGCTCTTGTAGCTGCAGTGCTCGGACCACATCACCGAGAAGATCCCGAGCTCGGTCAGGTTCGGCTCGCGGCCGATGCATGTGACGATACGCTCATACTCGTCGGCCTTCAGACCGTGGCGTTCGAGGAGCTGCGAATCGATCATGCCCGTGCGACCAGCCCCCCCGACTTCAAGGATTGAACGACCGATTCGAAGATAACCAATCCGTCAGCGCTACCGAGGACCGATTCGCACGCCCGCTCAGGATGCGGCATGAGACCGACGACGTTCCGCGCCTCGCTGCAGAGACCCGCGATGGCCGCGGCCGACCCGTTGGGATTCGCAGCATCGGCGACCTCACCGTCTGGCGTCGTGTAGCGGAACACGACCTGCCGGTTCCTCTCGAGGCGCGCGATCACGTCCGGTTCGGCGAAGTAATTGCCTTCACCGTGCGCAATCGGAATCTTCAGCACCTGATCCTTCCGGCACGCCGCCGTGAACGGCGTGTCGATCTGCTCGACGCGGATGTGGACGTGCTCGCATCGAAATTTCAGACTTTGATTCCTGAGCATCGCGCCCGGCAGGAGTCCGGCTTCGAGCAGCACCTGAAATCCGTTGCAGATGCCGAGAACCGGACCGCCACGGGCTGCAAACCTCTGCACCTCGCGCATGATGGGCGAGAAACGCGCCATCGCGCCGCAGCGCAGATAGTCGCCGTGCGCGAAGCCACCGGGCAGCACGATCACGTCTGCGCCCTTCAAATCGGTGTCCTTGTGCCAGAGATACTCAGCCTCTTCGCCGAGCACGTCTCTCGCCGCGTGATACGCGTCCTGATCGCAGTTGGAGCCTGGAAAGGTGACGATGGCGAATTTCATGTTCCGCTCTTCAGCCGTCGATTTCCACGCGATAGCTCTCGATGACCGGGTTTGCCAGCAGCTTGTCGGCGACCTCCGCCGCCAGCGCTCTCGCCTGTGCGGCCTCGTTCGTCGCCAGATCGAGCTCGAAGTACTTGCCCTGCCGCACGTCCTCGACGCCCGCGTAGCCGAGCGAGTGCAGGGCGTCGGCGATGGTGCGGCCCTGCGGGTCGAAGACGGAGGGCTTGAGGGTGACGAAGACCCGTGCGCGCATCTTTCTCCTGTCGAGTGGTGATTACGCCGGGGCCTGCGACACACGCACAGGGCCAACAGGCTCCGCGGGGCCGGCGGCCTCTGCGTCCGGGGCCCGCGAAAACACTCGGTCGAAAATCTCGTCGACGTGCCTGAACTGCGCCTCGAGATCGAACGCTCGCTCAAGGTCCGCTCGCGACAACACCCGCGAGACGTCGGCATCGGCCAGCAGGAGGGTCTTGAAGTCGCGCTGTTCATCGAACGACTTCATGGCGTTCCGCTGCACCCACGAGTAAGCCTCCTCGCGCGGGACGCTCCGTTTCGCCAGCTCGAGCAACACCGATCCCGAGAACACCACGCCGCGCGATCGCTCGAGGTTTTCGCGCATGCGGTCGACGTGGACGACCATCCCGCGAACGATGCGCGTGAACCGACGCAGCATGTGATCAAGCGCGATGAAGCTGTCTGGCAGGATGATCCGCTCGACCGACGAATGCGAGATGTCGCGCTCGTGCCAGAGCGCGATGTTCTCGAATGCGGCCTGACAGTTGCCCCGAATCACCCGGGCCAGACCGACAATCTGCTCGCAGCCGATCGGATTCCGCTTGTGCGGCATGGCCGAAGAGCCCTTCTGTCCCCTGGCAAAGGGCTCCTCCACTTCACCGATTTCGGTCTTCTGCAGCCCGCGAATCTCGAGCGCGAACTTCTCGAGCGAGGCGGCGGTGATCGCGAGGGTCGAGACGAGCTCCGCGTGCCGATCGCGTTGAAGAACCTGTGAGGCGACCGCGACGGCCTTGAGACCGAGACGCCGGCAGACATCGGCTTCAATCGACGGGGGCAGGTGCGCAAAAACGCCGACCGCGCCCGACAGTTTGCCCACGCTGATCGTCGACCGCGCGCGACGCACCCGCTCGGCGCCGCGGCCAATTTCCGAGTACCACAGCGCGAGCTTGAGCCCCAGCGTCATCGGCTCGGCGTGGACGCCGTGCGTGCGGCCGACCATCGGCGTACGGCGATGCTCGAATGCGCGATCGCGGATCGCGCCCGCCAGCGCGGCGAGGTCCTCCAGGATGAGATCGCATGCTTCGCGCATTTGCAGCGCCTGCGCCGTATCAATGACGTCAGACGAGGTCATGCCAAAGTGGAGCCAGCGGGCCGACGGGCCGACTCTTTCCGCGACGGCCGTCGTGAATGCGATGACGTCGTGCTGGGTGATCTGCTCGATTTCCTCGATCCGGGCGACGTCGAAAGCGCCCCGTTCCCGGATGTCCCGCGCGGCCTCCGTCGGCACAATCCCGGCCGTCGCCATCGCCTCGGCAGCCGCGGTCTCAACGAGCAGCCAGGTCTCGTACCGCCGCTGATCGCTCCAGATCCGGCCCATTTCCGGGTGCGTGTAGCGTGGGATCATTCAAAGGCTCAAGTCTGAAGCCTCAATTCCGAAGGCCACCGTCTCGCAGGAGACCCGACCCCGGACACACCAGGCTTCTTCGACGTCAGTCCAAATGCAGTCGCTCGCGCGATATCTGCAACCCGTTTACATTTCCCAGAACAGTTGCCGCCAGGGAGGCGTGTCTGAACAGATCCACGGCCACGCGCTGCACTTCTGTGGGCGTCACGCGCTCGATGCCCTGCAGGGTTTCATCGAGGCCAAACTGGCGATCGAAGTAGATTTCCTGCCGAGCCAGATGCGACATGCGGCTCGCGGTATTCTCGAGGCTCAGCATGAGACTGCCCTTGAGATGATCTTTCGAGCGTTGCAGCTCGGCCTCCGGCACAGGCGCCTGCTTGATTCTGCGCAACTCCTCGACCACGAGATCGATCACCTCGCCGACCGCCTCGTTGGCGCAGCCTGCATAGACGGTGAATGATCCGGCGTCGCGATAGGCGCTGAGACCACTGAACACCGCGTAGGCAAGTCCTCGCTTCTCCCGCACGTTCTGAAACAACCGCGAGCTCATCGAGCCCCCGAGCAGGGTGTTCAGCACGTAGCTCGAGTAACGGTCGTCGTGGTTCTGCGGGTAGCTGCTCGCACCGAGGCAGACGTGGCTCTGCTCCAGTTCCTTGTTGCGGATCACGATCTTCGGCGCGACTGTCGGTGCCTGGTCGCCCGACGGATCACCCGCCGATGCCAGCGATCCAAACCTCTCCGCGACCAGCTCCCGTACCCGATCGTGCTCAAGGTTCCCGACCGCCGACACGATCAGATTGCGCGGCGTGTAGACATTGGTGAAATAGGCGCGTAGCAGATCGGCGTCAAACGACTCGACGGTTTCTTTCGTCCCCAGAATAGGCCGACCCAGCGGATGGTTTTCCCAGAACCCCTGCGTGAAAATCTCGTGCACGAGATCGTCGGGCGTATCCTCCACCATCTTGATCTCTTCGACGACAACCTTTTTTTCGCGCTCGACGTCGGCAGGACTGAACGCCGGGTTCCGCACGATGTCGGAGAGGATGTCCATCGCGAGAGGGAGATGCTCGTCGAGCACCTTGATGTAATAGCTCGCGTACTCC
>Ga0209343_10008115_pt1 | contig 12269 bp, 11 predicted proteins | sample RifCSPlowO2_02_FD_184026 | JGI IMG/M metagenome (GOLD analysis project Ga0209343, IMG submission 184026) | Groundwater microbial communities from Rifle, Colorado - Rifle CSP2_plank lowO2_0.2 (SPAdes) (version 2) | ecosystem: Environmental > Aquatic > Deep subsurface > Groundwater | place... | reverse complement strand
TATGCCAAGCTGGAAGCACTGTAATAATCGTAGGGCGGGTGCAACCCGCCCTACGCCGTTACGCTTCTATTCGAATAATTAAGGAGCCTCCATGATTCGCCGCCATATGCTGCTCGCCGCCGCCCTGTTCGCCACCCTCGGCCTGGTCGGCTGCAAGGATGAAAAAGCCAGCACCGAGCAGGCCGCGGCCACGCCTGCCGCAGAAAGCTTTCAGTGGAAGATGGTCACCGCCTGGCCGAAGAACTATCCCGGTCTGGGCACTGCCGCCGAACGCCTGGCCGAGCGGGTCAAGAGCATGAGCAACGGCCGCCTGAGCATCAAGGTGTATGCCGCTGGCGAGCTGGTGCCGGCGCTGGAGGTGTTCGACGCGGTGTCGCGCGGCACCGCCGAGCTGGGCCATGGCGCCGCGTACTACTGGAAGGGCAAGGTGCCGGCGGCGCAGTTCTTCACCGCCGTGCCCTTCGGCCTGTCCAGCAGCGAGATGAACGCCTGGCTGAGCAAGGGCGGCGGTCAGGCGCTGTGGGACGAGGCCTATGCCCCCTATGGCGTGAAACCCCTGGCGGTGGGCAATACCGGCATGCAGATGGGCGGCTGGTACAACAAGGAAATCGACTCGCTGGATGACCTCAAGGGCCTGAAGATCCGCATGCCGGGCCTGGGCGGCGAGGTGCTGAACAGGCTCGGCGCCACCACAGTCAACCTGCCCGGTGGCGAAGTCTTCACCGCGCTGCAGAGCAACGCCATCGACGCCACCGACTGGGTCAGCCCGTACAACGACCTGGCCTTCGGCCTGCACAAGGCGGCCAAGTTCTACTACTACCCGGGCTGGCAGGAACCCCAGGCGGTGCTCGAACTGCTGGTCAACCAGAAGGCCCTCGCCAGCTTGCCGGCCGATCTGCAGGCGATCCTCACCGAGGCCGCCCGCGCCGCCAGCCAGGACATGCTGGACGACTACGTCTACCACAACGCCCTGGCCCTGGATGAGCTGAAGCAACAGGGCACCCAGCTCAAGCGCTTTCCCGACGAAGTGCTGACCGCCCTGCAGCGCGAAAGCGCCGTGGTGCTCGGCGAACTGGCCGCGCAGAGCGAACTGAACGGGCGCATCTGGGCCTCGATGCAGGCCTTCCAGGCCCAGGTCAGCCAGATGCAGCAGCTGTCCGAGAAGGAACTGTACAACTGGCGTTGAGCTCCCGTAGGGTGCGCCGCGCGCACCATCGCAATGTCAGGTGGTGCGCACGGCGCACCCTACGACCAACCGAACCCTCGGCCTCCGTTGGTCGTCTGCCCCCTGCCCGTCCTGATGCGCGGCCCATACTCGACAACGAGGTGAGCCGATGAAGAAACCGACAATCACAGCCCAGCAGATACTCGACAGCGCCCTGCAACTGGCCGATGCCTGCGGCTGGGAACGTCTGCACCTTTTCGATGTGGCCGCGCAGCTGGGCGTCGGCCTGGACGCCATCGCCGCCCACTACCGGGACAAGGACCAGCTGGTGGAAGCCTGGTTCGACCGCGCCGACCAGGCCCTGCTGGCCCGCGGCCAGGCCGCCGACCTGCCGACCCTGGAGCCGACCAAGCGCCTGGAGGAACTGCTGATGGCCTGGCTCGACAGCCTGGCGGCGCACCGCGCGGTCACCGGGCAGATGCTGCTATACAAGCTGGAGCCGGCGCATATCCACTTGCAAATCCTCGGCCTGCTGCGCATCAGCCGCACCGTGCAGTGGTGGCGCGAGGCCGCGCAACGGCAAAGCCTGCACCTGTCACGCATCGCCGAGGAAAGCCTGCTGAGCGGCGTCTACCTGCGCAGCTTTATCCACTGGCTGCGCCACCCCGAGGAAGACCCCGCCGAGTTCCGCGCCCTGCTGCGCCGGCAGCTGCGCTGCGGGCCGCTGATCGTGCTGCTGCGGCGGTAGGTTGGGCTGAGCCGCGCGAAGCCCAATGCGATACCTGCTAGAGACGCTATGTTGGGCTTCGTCGCTGCGCTCCTCAACCCAACCTACAAGCACATCCCGCCATAGGGATAGCGTACGGGCAAAAGCCGGAAACATTCTATGGCTGGCCTTTGCCGGCGCTGCCGGGCAAGATGCCGCGCAGCGTTCCAACCACCAAGAGACAGCACAACATGCAGCGTTTTCTCAGCATTGCTCTGGCCATGTGCCTGAGCCTGGGCCTTACCATGAGTTTCGATGCCGAGGCCAGACGCCTGGGCGGCGGCAAATCCTTTGGCGCAGCACCTAGCCACCAGACCCGCCAGACACCGACCCAGCAAACCGCCACTGCGCCGACCGCCACTCGTCAACCTGCCGCCACCAGCGGTGCTTCGCGCTGGCTCGGCCCCCTGGCCGGTTTGGCCGCCGGTGGCCTGCTGGCCTCGATGTTTATGGGTGACGGCTTCGAAGGCCTGCAGATCATGGACATGCTGATCTTCGGCCTGATCGCCTTCTTGTTATTCCGTTTCCTCGCCGCCCGTCGCCGCCAGGCCCAGCCCGCGACCGCCGGTGGCGCGCCGTACCAGCGCGAGATGCCGGCGCACGCTGCACCGACCTCGATCTTCGGTGGCGCCAGCGCCGCAGCAACCATCAAACCGGTGATCAATGCACCGGCCTGGTTCAACCAGGAGAGCTTTATCAGCGCCGGCCGCGAGCACTTCCTCAGCCTGCAGCAGCACTGGGACGCGGGCGAAATGGAGAAGATCGCCGAGTTCGTCACGCCGCAGATGCTGGAGTTCCTCACGCGCGAGCGGGCCGAGCTGGGTGAGGGCTTCCAGTCCACCTATATCGACAACCTGGAGGCGCAACTGGACGGCGTCGACGACCTCAGCGACAAGACGGTCGCCACCCTGACCTTCAGCGGCGTGGCCAAGACCTCGCGCTTCGACCAGGGCGAAGCCTTCAGCGAAAGCTGGCGCATGGAGCGTGCAGTCGGCGACAACCAGCCCTGGCTGGTGGCCGGTATTCGCCAGAACGGCTAAGCAGCACAGCGATAGAAGCAAACCCGGGCTAGTCCCGGGTTTGCTTTGGCTATAACTTTTATAGCGACGGCTTAGCGGCGCAAAGTCGGGGCAGGCTTCTATGCCGACTACGTCCATATGGGCTAACAGGCCGTTATCGACGGAGCCTGCGCGGCTCCGTCTCCCCCACTGGATCGCCCCCATGCGCACGCTCTATCTGGATACCGAATTTACCCGCCTCAGCCTCGATCGCCGGCTGATCAGCCTGGCCTTGGTCGAGGCCGATGGCGTGGAGTTCTATGTCGAACTCGAGGAGGGCTGGAGCCTCGCCGATTGCTCGCCCTTCGTCGTCGAGACTGTGCTGCCACAGCTGGATGCCAGCCGTTATGGGCTCAGCCGCGAGGCGGCGCGCCTGGCCTTGCAGCGCTTTCTAGTGGAACAGGGGGAGGTGGAAATCCACAGCGACGCCTTGGCCTGGGACTGGCCACTGCTGCTGGAACTGCTCGGCCGCGACGGCCTGCCGCACAACGTGCTGGGTTGCGTAGAACAGAGCGATTTGCTCAGCGACCTGGATGAGCAGGCCATCCCTCACCACGCCCTGCTCGATGCCCGCCTGATGGCGCGCTCGCGCCCCTGATCAGGCGTTCCGGCTGCGGATAATGGCCCTCGGCGTAGCGGCTCGCCCGCGCGCCTGATCAGGGCGTCTTGACCGCCGGCTGCTTGGCTTTCTCGCTCCAGGCGCGGATGCTTTCACTGCGCTTGCGGCTGTTCACCTGGGCGCGATCGATCGCCTCGCTGTAAAAGCTCAGCCAACTGCGCGAGCCCGGCAACATATTGGCCAGCTCCGCCATACCGGCCTTGAGGCCCTGCATCACCTGCTGATAATCGGTTTCCTGGGCCTGCAGCACCTTGCTCACCTCGGCGATGCTGTCCGGGTTCTCAGCCCGCTCGAACATGCCGGTCAGCTGATTGGCCTGCTGGCTGGCGAGCAACTCCTCCTGATTGCTCAGGGCCGTCTGCTGGGTGGCCAATTGCTGTTCCAGACGCGCCACCTGTTTTTCCAGGGCCTCGACGCGCGGCCCATCGCCGGAACCCATCAGGCCATACAGATTGAGCCCGGCCGACAGCAGCATCAGGCTGCCCAACACCGCGGCCAGGGCAAAGATAATCAGGCGATTGCGCCGCCCCGCGCTGGTCAGCAATTGCAGACGTTGCTCCTCACTGAGCGAACCGCCTTCGAGATCTTCAGTTTGGCTTTTCATGACTAGACCGTTTTGTGGCGCTCAACAAATGACGCACTGCTTAAGCGACACAATAACACCCGATCGCCTGTTTGCCTGCGCTCGGCTAGGGTATAAGACGCACCCGAATTTCCCCCTATCCAGGAGGCTTAGCCCGTGGAAGAAGTGATCGAACAACTGCGCGAATTGAACGAACCCGTGCCGGTGCCGCTGGAGTTGCCGGAAGAGGAGCTGCTGGTGGAGATCGAGGAGCAGATCCTGATCAACCTGCCGTTCGAGCTGCGCGAATTTCTCCTCAAGGTCAGCGACGTGGTGTACGGCCGCCTGGAGCCGGTCACAGTCACCGACCCGCACTCGCACACCTACCTGCCCGAGGTCGCCTCGGTGGCCTGGTCCCTGGGGGTGTCCCGCGAACTGGTGCCGATCTGCGAAGACCAGGGCAACTACTACTGCGTCGAACTGGACGGCACTGTCGTGCTGTGGGAAAGCGCCACCGGCGAAGTCAGCGAGGAAGAAAGCTGGGAGTCGGTGTGGCACTGGGTGCGCGACGTCTGGCTGGAAAGCTGAGCAACCTGGGGCTGGTCATGGCGCGCGCAGCAGCCACCGCCGTCACTCTTCGGCACGCCATCACCCTCCAGGCCGCAGCCACCTCCGTGGCTGAGCTTTTTGCAGATCAGTTGTAATTAAACCGGTGCAAACGGCTCTAGGGAGTATCTCTCTCCCACCTGGAGTTCCCTCATGCCGGTATTTGCCAGTGCCTACGGGCTGCGTCTGAAGTTCAGCCTGGGCCTGAGCCTGCTGCTTGCCCTCTGGCTGTCCAGCAGCCTGTTCCAATGGCAAGCCTTGCAGCTCAGCGAGCGCAATCATCGCGTGCTCGGCCACCTCGAACAGTTGCCCACGCTACGCGCCGCGCTGAGCGAGCGCAGCCGCTCCTATCTGCACAACGCTCCGCGCGATTACCTCAGCTACAACCGCGACGTGCAGATTTTCCACCGCGACCTGCTCAACGATCTGCAGCGCTACGCTAGCCAATTGGAGGGCCAACTCACGGCGATCACCCAGCGCCAGGCGCTGACGCTACCGGAAACGCTGCTACAGCTGGCCGGCGCCGGCACGGCCCTGGCACAACTCGAGCAGGCCGCCTCTCAGTTGACCCAGACTTGGCAACGCCAGCGCACGGGGCTGGCCGAGGCGCTGGGCCATAACCTCGAGGAACCGCGCCTGGAATGGGGCGCCAAGCTCATCGTCCAGCAAGCCGTGCAGTTGGCCAAGGACGAGAGCGCCTTTACCGACGCCTACCGGCAGGTGCTGGAAGGCGAAAAACGCTTGATGCAGCACCTGCTCAGCGCCCTGCTGAGTCTGTCCGCCCTGCTGCTCCTGCTCGGCATCCTCTGGTTCTACCGCTCGGTGGTGCGCGGCATAGTGCAGACCGCTGCGGCCTTCACGCGCGTCGCCGGCGGCGACTTCGGCCATCAGATCGACAACCCGCGCCGGGACGAGCTAGGCCTGCTGGTGCAGGCCTTCAATCAGGTGTCCGGGCGCACCCGTTTCGTCCTGACCCTGCTGCACCAGCTCAATCGCGCCGGCGAGCCGCAGAGCGTCGCGCAGCGGCTGTTCGAGCTGTTGCAGGAGCCGCTGGGGTTGACCTGGCTGGGCATATTGAGCAGCGACAGTCACGGCCAGCTGCGCCCGCTGGCCTCGGCGCCAGCGACGCTCAAGCAGAATTTTCCGGTGGAAGCGGACAAGCCCGGCTTCGGCCAGCAACTGCTGCGCCACCAGGGCCAAAGCGACTGGCTGCGTACCGAGCGACTCGCCGAGCATGTCCTGCATTTTCCTCAGGACCGCCTGCTACGCGAAGTGCTACGGGTACACGGCGGCGAAACCCTGCTGTCCTTGCCGCTGCAGTTGGGCAGCCGCCAGGACGTGCTACTGCTGATGCTCAAGCACAACACCAGCGATCAGCAGTTGCTCGACCTGCTGCAGTCCCTGGCCCAACCCATCGCCTTGCGCGTTCAGGAGCTGGCCACGAGCGAGGAAAAATCCCACGGGGGCAAACGGGCCATGGTTTCCCAGCCCAAGGTTGTTGCCTAGAACAGGCCTGGTCTTGGTCTCAGAACCTGTTCACGATCTCGCGAGCTAGAGCAATACAAGGCAAAAACAGGCGAGGAAGCGGAGTTTACGAGCTGTAAATGAGCATTCCGAGCCTGTTTTTAACGCAGTAGGGCCGACGCGCAGCAGATCGTAAACAGGTTCTTAGGGCAGATAGATACGAAACACCCCGCCGCCCAGGGGCGCGCCGTTGGCGATTTCGATATGCCCGCGCAGGCCCTGGCGTTCGTGCAGCTCGGCGATGCGCCCGGCGAAGTACAGGCCCAGGCCGGTGCTGCCGGTGCTGTGGTTGAGGCTCAGCACATAGTTGGATTGCTGGTCGATCATCGGCTGCGGATAACCCTGACCGTCGTCGCAGATGGCCAGCACCAGGCATTCCTGCTCCTGCCAGGCGCGCACCAGCAGGTTGCTGCGGGCGTAACGGATGGAGTTGGTGATGATGTTGGCCACCACCGAGCCGAGCAGTTCCTGGTCGAAGAAGCCCAGCAGGCCGAATTCCTCGACCTCGCAGAGGGCGCTGATCTGGCGGCTCTGCAGCACCTCCTGGTGGCGCGCCAGCTGGGCCTCGATAAAGTCCTCCAGCTCGTGGTAAGCCGGACGCAGCGGCAACTGGTTGACCCCCAGCTTGTACAACCCGAGCAGCTGCACCAGCATGCCGTTGAGGCGGGCGAACTCGTACTCGATGATGCCTTGCGCCTGGCCGTGCTGATGCTGCAGCGGCAGTTGCGCCTGCCACTGGCCGTGCGCCTGCATCAGCAGGGCCAAGGAGTTCTTCATGTCATGCACGGTGGAGGCGATCACCGTGGAGAAATCCAGCCCGCCGGGTTCGTCGCTCATTGGCCGAATGCCTTGCGGCGCAATTGCTGATAGCGCTCATAGCGCGGGTCGCTGTCGGGCATCACGCTCACCGCCTCCAGGCAGCGCCGGCATTCGCCGAGCAACTCGGCGGGCAGCTGCTCGCCGCCCAGGCGCAGCAGCGACTGCGCGGTGTTGAGGGCGATGCTGATATTTTTCGGCTGCAACGCCAGGGCGCGGCGAAACAGCGCCAGGGCCTCGTCGAACTGTTTCTGCTGGTAGCAGCGCACGCCCTGGCGGTTGAACTCCACCGCCTCCTTGCCGCCGCCGAGTATCTCGGCATTGTCGGTCTGCCGCGCCACGCCCTGCATCACCGCCGGGTCGTCGCCGTAGATCTCCACGCAGCTTTTCAACAGCGCATCGCAGGCGTCGGTCTGGCCCAGTTGGCGCAACTGGCTGGCCACCTTGAGCGCCGCATCGGCGGCGAAGAACTGCGGCAGCTCGGCCAGGCCGGCGACCGCCTCTTGCGCCAGTTTGGCCGCCCGCGCCGGTTCGCCGGATTTCATCAGGCTGCTGGCCAGGGCCAGGCGCGAACGCAGCTGCAAGCCCTTGTCGTCGCCGTAGCTCTTGTCCAGTTCGCCCAGGGCCTGGTTGATTTCGCTCTGCATGCGCTTGTCCAGGCTGCCGTCGCCGGCCTGGCCGGTCAGCGCCTGGGCCAGGCCCAGGTAATTTTCCGGGCTCTTGAAGCGCGAGGTGCGGCCCTGCTCCATGGCCTGCCGGTAGGCCTTGCTGGCGCTGCCGAAGTCCTCGTTATCCAGGGCCAGCTTGCCCAGCTGCATCTGCCGGCGAATCGCCAGCGGCGAGAGTTTTATCGCACTCTCCAGGGCCTGCTGGGCGCGCTTGCTCTCGCCCTGGGCCAGCAGCACCGCGGCCAGGCCGTCATACAGCGCGGGCAGCATGGGGAAGGCCTGCAGGCCCTGTTCGTAGAGGGCCTTGGCCCGCTCCAGGTCGCCGCGCTTGTGCAACAGCGCGCCCAGGGCGACATAGGCCCAGGGCAGCGGCCGCTCGGCCAGCACGCCGCTGAGCAGGCGCTCCAGCTCGTCGAGGCGGCCCAGCTCGCGCAAGGCTCCGGCCTGGTAACGCAGGCACAGCGGCGCGTAGCGCTTGTCTTCCTGGCTGAGGCTCTCGCAGGCGGCCAGCACCGCGGCCGGCTCCTGCTTGTCGAGGGCTTGCAGAATCGGCTTGAGCGCGGTCTTGCGCTCCACCAGCTTGTCCAGGCGCTGGGCCAGGCTGGCGCGATTGAAGGGCTTGGTCAGGTAGGCGTCCGGCTCGTGCTCCAGGGCGCTGAGGACCATGGCCTGGCTGCTCTCGGCGGTGACCATGACGAAGATGCACTGGTGGCTGATCAGCTTGCCGGCCATCAGTTCTTCCAGCACCTGTTGGCCGTTCTTGCCGCTGCCCAGGTTGTAGTCGTGCAGGATGATGTCGTAGCGCTTGGTGCGGCACAGCTGCAGCGTGTCCTCGCCGCGGTCGGCCACATCCACGTCCTTGCCGCCCATGTCGGCGAGCATGGCCTTGACCGAACTGCGGAAGTCGGAAAAGTCGTCGACCACCAGAAAGCGCTTACCACTGTAGTCCTGCATCGAACCGATCCTTATCCGCACTCGGCAGCTATGCCGTGTAGTTCTCGCCTCAGTGTAGTTGCCCGCCAAGGGCTCGCCAGGCGCGGGGCAAGGCGCGCCTGGCCGCAACGCGGCCTAGCCCTGCTCCAGGTCCAGCAGGCTCAGCAGAAACTGGCCGAAGAAACTCAGGTCCTGCTCCATGGCCTGGCGCGCCGCCTTGCCGTCGCCGGCCTGCAAAGCCTTGAACGCCTGTTCGTGGAAGTCGTTGAGACGCAGCGACAGGTCAGCCTGGGTAAACAGCCGGTTGAAGAAGGGCCCGACCTGCAACCACAAGGACTCGATCATGCGCAGCAGAATAGGGTTGGCGCAGGCGCGGTAGAGGCACAGGTGAAACTGGCTGTTGTCCGCCAGATAGGCCTGCACATCGCGCCGCTCCAGGGCCACTTCCATGCGCGCGAGACAGCCGTGCAACTGCTCGATTTCCCCACGGCTGATGCGCGCGGCCGCCAGTTCAACGGCCAGGCCCTCCAGGCTCAGGCGCACCTCGAACAGCTGCTGGAAACGCTCGCGGGTCATGGCCGGTACCCGCACCGAGCGCTGCGGCTCGCCTTCCAGCGCGCCCTCGGCCACCAGACGTTGCAACGCGCCGCGCACCGGCATCGGACTGGTGCCCCAGGCGGCGGCCAGGTCGCGAATCTTCAGCCGTTCGCCAGGCTGGAAACGCCCGGCCAGCAAGGCCTCACGAATTTGTTGATAGAGCTGGTCTTGCAGGTTGTCGGCCATGGTTCAGCAGCCTCGCCGCGGCGGTGCCGGGAGTTGGCTGAGGGTCAGCAGGCAGTTATGCATGGGGTTCTCCAGATTGTCATGGCACGCCTTGGCAGGGCTTGGCGCCGCAACGCCAGGTCCAGGGTGCTTCTCAATGAGCGGGGCATTTCTTTGTGATCACAAAACAAGGCGAAACTGTAATTTATACCGAGTAAAAACGCACTATTGACTTATTTGTGATCACAAAAGAGCATGTACGGGTATTCGAACGAGGTGTGCAACATGACTGCCAGTGGTATCGACCCAGCCGCCGTAGCAACGTTCGCCAGCCGCGAACGCCAGCGCTTTATCGCGCGCAACCCCAAGTCCGTGGCCCTGGCCGAGCGCGCTCGCCACTCCCTGTACGGCGGCGTGCCGATGCACTGGATGGCCGACTGGTCGACCCCGGTGCCGCTGTTCGTCGAACGGGCCAAGGGCGCGCGCTTCTATGACGTCGACGGCCACGCGTACATCGACTTCTGCCTGGGCGACACCGGCAGCATGTTCGGCCACTCGCCGGAGCCGATCGCCCGGGCCATCGCCGAGCAGGCTGGCAACGGCCTGACCAGCATGCTGCCGGGCGAGGACGCGGTGGTCTGCGGCGAGCTGCTGGCCGCGCGCTTCGGCCTGCCGTTCTGGCAGGTCACCGCCACCGCCACCGACTCCAACCGCTACGTGCTGCGCTGGGCGCGGGCGATCACCCAGCGCAACACCCTGCTGGTGTTCGACGGCTGCTACCACGGCACGCTGGACGATGTGCTGGTGCGCCAGCGCGACGGCCAGACCGTGCCGCGCAGCGGCCTGATCGGCCAGGCCTACGACCTGACCCAGTACAGCCGCGCCATCCCGTTCAACGATGTGGCGGCTCTGGAAGCCGCGCTGGCTAAAGGTGACGTGTGCGCCCTGCTGTGCGAGCCGGCGATGACCAATATCGGCATGGTCCTGCCCGAGCCGGGCTTTATGCAGCAGTGCCGCGAGCTGACGCGCAAGTACGGCGCGCTGCTGATCATCGACGAGACCCACACCATCTCCACCGATATGGGTGGCTGCACCCAGCTGTGGGGGCTTGAGCCAGACTTTTTCGTGCTCGGCAAGCCGATCGCCGGCGGCGTGCCGTGCGGCATCTTCGGCTGCAGCGCGGCGATGGCCGAGGCCATGACCCAGGCCCGCCAACGCGCCAGTGAGGGCAGCCATGGTCATGGCCACAGCGGCATGGGCACCACCCTCTCGGCCAACGCCCTGGCCATGCACTGCATGCGCGCCAACCTGGAACAGGTGATGACCGAGGCGGCCTACGCCCATATGTTGCCGCTGGCCGCCCGGCTCGCGGCGGGCTTCCGTAGCCTGATCGACCAACACGAGCTGCAGTGGTCGGTGACCGAGTTGGGCGCGCGCAGCGAGTTCCAGTTCTGTGCCCAGTCGCCGAAGACCGGCGCCCAGGCCGAGGCGGCCTTTCACGACGAGCTGCAGATGGCCCTGCACCTGTACCTGATCAACCGCGGCATCCTGATCACGCCGTTCCACAACATGTGCCTATGTTGCCCGGACACCACGGCGGCCGACGTGGACCAACTGATCGCCATGCTCGATGCGGCCCTGAGCGAGCTGCTGGCCATCCCCGGCGCCCGCGAATAAGCCAGACGCCCCTAAACCGTAGGATGGGTTGAGCACAGCTATACCCATCAGATCGCATCGATGGGTTACGCCGCTACGCGGCCCATCCTACCCAGGCTTCACCACGAGATCCGACCATGCAATTCGCCGATATTCAGGAAGCCCGCGACTTCCTCGCCCGACACCCGCAAGTGCGCAGCATCGAGCTGATGCTGATCGACGCCAATGGCATCCCGCGCGGCAAGCTGCTGCACCGCGACGAGCTGCTGGCCATCTACGAGAACGGCCGGCCGCTGCCCAGCTCGATCCTGGCGCTGACCATCCAGGGCGAGGACGTGGAAGAAAGCGGCCTGGTCTGGGAAGTCGCCGACGCCGACTGCTGGACCTACCCGCTGCCCGGCAGCCTGACCTTGCAACCCTGGCGCACGGTGCCCACCGGCCAGCTGCAGGTGAGCATGCACCCCACTCAAGGAATGCCGGCCAGCCCGGCCGACCCGCGGCACGTGCTGGTGCGCGCCATCGACCGGCTCAAGGCCGACGGCTACCACCCGGTGATGGCGGTGGAGCTGGAGTTCTACCTGCTGGACCAGCAGCGCGACGCCAACGGCCGCCCGCAACCGGCGCTGCAGATGAACGGCGTGCGCCCGCAGGCGCCGCAGGTGTATGGCGTGTACGAGCTGGAGCAGCTGCAGCCGTTCCTCGACGACCTCTACGCCGCCTGCGAGGTACAGGGCCTGCCGGTGCGCACGGCGATTTCCGAATACGCCCCCGGCCAGCTCGAGCTGACCCTGGAACACCGCTTCGACGCGCTGCAGGCCATAGACGAAGGCGTGCGCTACAAGCGCCTGGTCAAGGGCGTGGCAGGCAAGCACGGGCTGCAGGCCTGCTTTATGGCCAAGCCATTCGGCGACCAGGCCGGCAGCGGCCTGCATCTGCACATCAGTTTGGCGGATGAGAGCGGCAATAATCTGATGGCCAGCGAGCTTTCTGACCTTGAAGGCAGCCAGGGCACACTGTTAAGACATGCCATCGGCGGGATGCTGGCCACCCTGAATGACGCCCTGGCGATCTTCTGCCCCAACGCCAACTCCTTCCGCCGCTTCCAGGCCAACAGCTACGCGCCGCTGGCCAAGA
>Ga0209343_10008114_pt1 | contig 12271 bp, 8 predicted proteins | sample RifCSPlowO2_02_FD_184026 | JGI IMG/M metagenome (GOLD analysis project Ga0209343, IMG submission 184026) | Groundwater microbial communities from Rifle, Colorado - Rifle CSP2_plank lowO2_0.2 (SPAdes) (version 2) | ecosystem: Environmental > Aquatic > Deep subsurface > Groundwater | place: Rifle... | reverse complement strand
TGGTCATGAACGAAGACCGGTTCAACAAGCTGTCCAAGCAGGACCGTGACGCGATCGACTCGGTGTCCGGAGAAGTGGTTTCGCGGAGAGTGGGAAGAAGCTTTGGCGCGCAGGAGAAAGCCAGTATGGCGGCCCTCACGGCAAACAATGTTGCGGTGACGACCGCCTCTCCCGCGTTCATGCAGGCGCTCAAGGCGAAAACGGCCGGCATCGAGGCGAACTGGATCAAGGAGGCAAACGCCAAGGGATTGGACGGGGGCAAAGTCCTTGCCGAGTTCCGCGCCGAAGTGACCAAGGTCGCGCGGTAATTCCCCTTGATGCGGCTTCCAGCCATGTTTAGCCACTCAATTCACCCACTCGATTCCGTGAAGAGCCAGAAAAACTATCCTTCGCCCGGGCGCCGTGGCGACCTAGGCGGGCTTGCAAGCTCCGCGCGGCGGCGCTCTTGAGCAAGTATCGCGCGCGGCGTCCGGGGGCGAAAGACGCCGCCGCTGGGCGCGGCGGCGCGGTGGCATCCTGAATATGGAGCCGCGCTTATCGGGGTTTCTCCATGTCTGAAGAAAGCCAGCGCACAAGACGCAGCGCGATTTTCGACACGCTGCTGGGGATCATCGGCGCCACCGTGCTGTTCGCGATGATGATGCTCACTTCCACTGATGTCGTTCTGCGCTACGTTTTCAATACTCCGATGCGCGGGGCGTTCGAGGTCACCGAGCTGATGCTGGTGGTGCTTATTTTTTCCGGACTGCCGCTGGTATCGCGCAACGACAAGCACGTCACCACCGATCTGATCGACCGCTTCCTGACCGAGCGGTCGCGCAAGGCGCTCGCGACCGTCATTCACCTGATTTTCAGCGCCGCGCTGATCGGGATCAGTTGGCTTATCTGGGGCAAGGCGGGCAAGCTGGCGCAAACCGGTGACACCACCGCCAACCTGCACATCGTGCTCGCTCCGTTCGTCTATCTGATGTCGGTCTTGATCTTCATCACGGCCATCATTCACATCATGAAGGCGTTCCGCGGCGAACTGGGCGCAGGCGGCAGTGGCACTATCTAGGCGCGGTTCGGAAGGCGGGGCGACCCCTCGTCGTGCCCGATCGCGGACCGGCTTTAACTGAGGGAGAACCGATTGCAGGAATTCCTGTGGGGCATGGCCGCAATGCTGGCGCTGATGTTCGCGCGGGTCCCGATCGCGGTCTCGATGGGCATCGTCGGCTTCGTCGGCCTGGGCCTGCTGCGCAACTGGAACTCATCCATGGTCTCGGTGACTTCGGTGGTGTTCGAAACCGGGTTCTCCTACACCTTCTCGGTGCTGCCGCTGTTTATCCTGATGGGCAACTTCGTCACCCGCGCCGGGATGTCGAATGAACTGTATCGCGCCGCGCATACCTTCATCGGCCATTTCCGCGGCGGGCTGGCGATGTCCACCATCGTCGGCTGCGCCGGCTTCGGCGCGATCTGCGGCTCTTCCATCGCCACCGCCGCGACCTTCGCCAAGGTGTCTTATCCCTCGATGAAACAGTTCGGCTACTCCGACGCGCTTTCCTCGGGCTCGATCGCCGCCGGCGGCACCCTCGGCATCCTGATCCCGCCCTCCACCCTGATGGTGATCTACGGCATCATGACCGAGACCAGCATCGCCAAGATGTTCGCCGCCGGCGTCCTGCCCGGGATACTGGTGACTTTCCTGCTCTGCTGCGCCGTCGTGTATCAGACTTGGAGGGATCCCAGGGCCGGCCCGCAGGGCGAGCGCTCGAGCTGGAAACAGCGATTCGAAGCGCTAAAGGACGTCGGGGGCGTGATCCTACTGTTCGCGGTGGTGATGGGCGGCATCTACGGCGGGGTGTTCACCGCCACCGAGGGCGCCGCGATCGGAGCGTTCGGCGGCTTCGTCTTCGCCCTGAAGCGCCGCGCGCTCACTTGGCGGGTGCTGTTCGAGATCCTGGCGGAAAGCGCGCAGACCACCGCCATGCTGTTCATGATCCTGATCGGCGCCCTGATTTTCGCGAATTTCGCCAATTTCACGACCATGCCGGCGGACCTGAAGAACTACGTCACGCAGTTCCAGATTCACCCGATCTGGGTGATGGTCGCAATCTGCATCATCTACATTGTGCTCGGCACCGCAATGGAGGAGCTGTCGATGATCCTGCTTACCGTGCCGGTGTTCTTCCCGCTGGTCGTGAGCCTGGGCTTCGATCCGGTGTGGTTCGGCATCATCATCGTCGTCGTGGTCATGATCGGCCTCATCAGCCCGCCGGTGGGCATGAACATGTTCGTCGTCCGCACCCTCCTGCCGAACGTGTCCATCGGCACGGTATTTCAGGGGGTGATGCCGTTCGTGGTCTCCGAGTGCGTACTCCTGGCGATCCTGGTCGCATTTCCGGAAATCAGCGTGTATCTGCCGAACCTGCTGTTCGGCAAATAGCTGCGATCACTCACTTGATCCCGGCGAGCGCCTTCGCGCGCCACATACTCCAGGCCATGGAGAGCGCTGCCCGCTTCGGCAGGGGCGGAAGGGAGCGGGAGCAGAACCCACACTGGACTGTAAACAGCCCCTACCGGATTTGAAGTCCGGCCGTCCCTCCGGCGACGATTCCCTTCCGAGTTGGTTGCAGCAACCGGACCTCGCTGCGGCGACACTGGACAGCACCATCGTGCGCGCCCACCAGCATTCCTCCGGTGCCGCTAAAAAAAAGGTACGCAAGCGATCGGGCGCGCGGTCAGCACATCCGGACCGGGTTCCGCGACCAGGACCGTATCCGCCCGATGAATCGTTCCGAGGTTCACGCTCTTGAGCCGGGTTCGGACGGCCAGCGCCATGCCGGATGTGAGTGCCGTCGCATCGCCCGGGACAAGGTAGGGGGCCTGTCGGATGTCCAGGCCGATGCCGCTGCCCAGTTCAGCGGTCTCCGAGAATCCGAATCCGGCCGCACGGGCGAGGTGGTGCGCCTCGCCGACGATTTGTCCGCCCGTCGCACCAGGCCGCAGCAAGCCGAGGATGCTCACATGCACGTCCGCCGCCCTGCTCAGTTCCTCGGCCCCCGACGCAGGCGCGTCCTCGCGCAGCATCGTCCGCCCGCATACGGTCCGCAGGCCGGCATAGGGCGGCGAGATTTCGATGGCGAACGCCGCATCCGCGGCGAGCAGCGATCGCGCCGGCGGTGCCAGATCCGCCGGGAGCGGCATCCCCGAAGCGCACAGCACCTGAACCAGTTCGCGATTCATGATGTCGGCGCCCAGCCGGCGCGCGGCCAGGGTCGCGCCCGCGGTGATGCGCGCCGCCAAGCGTTGTCCCGATTCGAATGCGTTGCGCGCGTGGGCGACGGCCTGGCCGGCGATGATGGCGCTGCGCCGCAGGTCCGGCTCCGCGCCCATTGCTCCGAAGGAAGCGAAGTAGTGGCTCCAGAATTCGCGGTCGACGTCGACGAAGGAAGCGCCAGCCATTTTCGAGCGCAGGTCGGCGTGGATCGAGTTGAACATATGCGCGCCGCCCACCACGCCCACCCGCGGGGTGGCTTGGGTGCGCAATTCGGCAAGCAGCTCGGCGCACAGCTCGCCCGGATGATAGGTGCCGGCGTAGTGGTCCGCGATCGCCGTCTGCTTGACCCGGATGAGATACGCGGAATGATGCAGGCCGAAAGCGAGAATGACGTCGCCCCGCCGCGGCACAATGGCGAGCCCGTACATGGCGTACATGTCGAAGTCGGTGAGATAACGGACCGCCCCCGGGGCAAGGATATCGTCGGAGTAGCCGATCAGCATGTCGAGGCCGCATGCGTCCATCACCTCGCGCCGCAGCGCATCTATCCTCGAACGAAAAATTCGCTGTTCCATATCGTCCTCAGACAACTGGAACCGCGGTCTGCGGTTCCGTGAGCACTTCCAGGCCCGTTTCGGTGATGCGCACGTAGTCGCCTATCATCACCAGCGAATGGCGATAGGGCAGGTAGATCATTGGGTGCAGGGCCATGGTCATGTCGGGCCGCAGTTCCGACTGGCTGGCGGACGTGAGGAACGGCCCTTCATCGAGCGCGATGCCGCAGCCGTGGCCGATGCGATGCACGCCGCCCATGTCCATGGTCGCGAGCGGCGACTTCGCTACCAGCGCGCTCACGCCGGCAACCACGTCTTTCGCCTTCACGCCGGGTTTCATCAGCGACTTGGCGAGATCGAGCGCGCCCAGCGACAGCCGCTCCAGGTCGGTCCACTCGCGGCCGTTGCCGCCGACGAAGCACATGCGGTTCGCCTGGCTGAAATAGCCGTTGATGCGTGGCGACAGTTCCACCGAGACGATGTCGCCTTCGGTGAGCACATCGTCCGAAGGCGGATGCGGCCAGAAGCTGCCCGGACCGCGGCAGAACGAGATGTGCAGGTCCTCCGCGCCGGCGGTCTGCATCGCGTACCAGATCTCGCTCCACAGGCCGCGTTCGCTCACCCCGGCTCGGGCGGTGGCGAAAAAGGCCTGCGCGCCCACGTCGGCGAGTTTGCCAGCTCGCCTCAGCATCTCGTTCTCGGCGGGACTGCGGATCATGCGCACCGACTGGAGCGCGCCGCCCGCGTCGACCAGTTCGGCGGAGGGTGCCGCCTCGCGGATGGCGGCGAGCAGGTCGCGGGGCAGCACGTCCATTGCCGTGACGCCCATGCATTCGCCGCCGGCAATGCCTAGCCGCTTGCCGGTCTTGAAGCGCGAGCGCAGCAAAGCGGGCGCCGCGGAAGCGATATCGCCTGCAGCGCGCACGTCACTGACCCACGAAATGCCGCGGGCCCGCTCCAGGTCCCAGGCGTCGCCGATCACGAGGACCGGCTCCCCGCCGTCCAGGGGCATGAACAGCAGCGACGCCGAGGCGGGGCTGTCGTATCCGCAGAGGTAGCGGATGGCATGGTCTCGGTACCAGTTGCGCGTGCCCTGCAGCAGCACCGCGTCGAGCGCGAGCGGCTCGAAGGCGCGCTTCACGCGCGCGAGCCTGGCGGCGTATTCATTGTCGGGAAAGGGCCGCGCCGACACCACCGCGGCATTCATTGGAGTACTGCGCGCAGCACCGCGTCCTCGATCACGGCGCTGCCTTTTTCCGCGATCTCGGCGGCGAACTGCACGCCGCAGCCGGGACAGTGATACAAGCGCAACGCGCATTCGGTGTTGTCGTCGGCGGGAAACAGCGGTCCCGCGTCGAGCAGCGGCCCCTCCTTCAGGATTGCCGAGAGCTTGGGATCGCGACCGGCGGCGGCCAAGCGGGTGCCGCAACCGCGGCAGATGGTGACGAGTGCGCCGTCCACCTCGACCCGTTCCAGATACTCGCCCAGCCTGCCGATCCGCTTGCCACCCTTGAACTTCGGCAACGCGGCCCGGCCGTTTCCGCCCGCGAGCCGTGCATCGCGAAGTTTTACGCGGCGCGCCCTGGTTTTGGCCTCATGAACGCGGGTACGCGCAGAATCCAGCAACACCCCGTAGACGCGCTCGGCTTCCCCGGCCGACAGGAGCGCCGCCTGCACGTCTGCGAGCACCCGGGCCGGGTCGCGCTCGATGGGATCCCCGTAGCCGCCGCCGCCGGTGCAACGGAAATAGAACATGTCGCCGCGCTCCAGGGTGAGTTGCGGGATGCCGCTGGGCAGCGGCTCGAGGCGACCTTCGACCTCCTCCACACGGTTCACCTGCCTGATCGCCCCATCGCCAGGATTCGCCGCTGCGCGCGCCACCATGCCCCAGAAATTGCTCGACCCGGGCAGGCCGCCGTACAGCCCTTCGGCATTGGCGACTGTAATGCCATTGGATGTCAACGTGAAATTCAGCTGGTCGGTGTCGTAGACCATGAACATTTCCTCAAGTCCAGCGCCGCCGCGAAACTTGCCGGCACCGGGCGAATCCTCGCGCTGCCGCCGGAACATGTAGAGCACCGGGTGGTTGGCTTCGTGGGTCTCGATGTTCGGAATTGACATCGTCGGGCTCACCTGGTTGCCGGCCGTGTTGGTACCGTCGCGGTGGGCAACCGCGCCGCAGCCGCCTGCGCCACCGTCCATGTTGAGGTAACTGAAGTAATCGCCGAACTGGTTCTTGCCCGACAGGATCGCGATGGGCACCGCGCCTTCCCAGATCGCCATGGCCTCCTGCCAATACGCGTCGCTCGCCCCCAACAGCTTCGATAGGCACAGCTGCGCCGCGTTGCGGATCGACCACATCGTGCCCGTCCCGCCCTTGCTGACCGGAGCCGGCAGCTTCGCATTGCAGATGCTGCCGTCCGGTGCGGTGATAGTCACCGGCCTCAGCAAGCCCGCATTCCACGGCATGTCGTAGGCGATCCAGGGCAGCAGCACGCCGAACACGCCGGCCCAGGCGCCGCCGATGCAGCAATTGATGAAGCCGACTGCCTGCTCGCTCGAGCCGGTGAAATCGAAATGCAGCGAATCGCCCTGCTTGGTTACCGTCATGACGATGCGGTAAATGCCCTGTGTCAGGCCGTCGTGATCCTGCCGGTCGACGTGACGGAAGGTGCCGTCGGGGAGCTCTCGCAGGCGTGTGCGCAGGCGGCGCTCCGAATAATCGAGCAGTTCGCCCATCGCGGCTTTCACCACCTCCGCCCCGTAGCGCTCGCACATCTCGCCGATGCGCGTGCCGCCGATGTTGTTCGCGGCGATCTGCGCCTTCAGGTCGAGCGCCATTCGCGGCACGCGGATGTGGTTGAACAACATGGTCCAGATGTCTTTTCTCACCACGCCGGCTTCTATGAAGCGGATCGGCGGGAGGCGCAAGCCCTCCTGGTAAATGTTGCGCGCGCCGATGGTGAAGCCGCCGGGAATCATGGCACCGACATCCAGATGGTGACAGTGGCAGGCGGTCCAGGCCACGAGTTCACCGCGGTAATACACCGGCGCGGCGATGATGATGTCCGACTGGTGCATGGCGCCGCGGTGCGGATCGTTGACGATGAAGGCGTCGCCCTCGCCGATGCCCGGATTCTCGGCACACTCCTCCATGATGGCGCGCACGGCGAACTGCATCGGCGCCACGTGCGGAATGACGTTCGAGCCCATAGCCACGAAATCGCCGCGCGCATCGAACAGCGCGGTGGCAAAATCCTGCACTTCCGTCACCACGGGCGAGGAGGATGCCTGGATCAGGATCACGCCCATCTCCTCGGCGGCCTGCCAGAACTTGTGCCGCAGCACCTCGAAGGTGACGGCGTCGACGGCCGCCGGTTTCGCTTCGGCGGCGTGTTTCATGTCGCCCATCATGTCACCCTCATTTTACATCATGTCCGTCAGTGGCTGACGCGCCGAAAGCAAACACGAGATTGCCGAACTCGTCGACTGCCAGCGTGTGGCCGGGATGCACCACCATGGTGTTGCCGTCGTATTCCACCACCGCGGGGCCGGGTATGCTGTCGCCGCTCATCAGGTCGATGCCAGCGTAGATCGGCACGTCTTCGTTCGCCGCGCCGTTGAAGTGCACCGTCCGCCGCGCCTTGGGCGCGAGGGCCTGGCGCGTGCGTCCGGGTGATTTTGGAAATTCGGGCTTGGTCATCTGCCCCGTTGCCTCGGCGCGAAATGTCACCATTTCGATGCCCGCCGCTCGATGCGCGGTTCCGGGGCCGAAGAAACGTTCGTAGGCGGCGATAAAACGCTCGTAAATCACTTCCACGTCCGCTTGTGTACTCACGTCGGAAGGCACCTTGACGTTGACCGAATGGACCTGGCCGATGAATCTCATGTCGATGGAACAGGCGACGAGGATATCGCCGTCCGCGACGCCCCATTCGCGCACCGTCCTGGTGGCGCGAAGCTTGACGTCGCCGAGCGCCGCGGCGACGTCCTCGACCTTGATCGGCTCGGCCAACGCCCGGGACTGGGCAACGGTATGGCGCAGGTCGGAGGACATCAACCCGAACGCGGACAGCGCCGTGGCCATGCCGGCACCGGGAATGACGACCTTGGGCACGCCGATTTCCTGCCCCAACACACCGGCGTGGATCGGACCGCAGCCGCCGAACGCCATCATGGCAAAATCACGCACGTCGTAGCCGCGCTCGATGGTCACCTTGTGAATGAGGTCGGCCATGTGACTGATCAAAACACGGAAGATGCCTTCCGCCGCCTCGGCCACGCTGATACGCAGTGGCCTGGCGACGTGTTCCTCGACCGCCGCGATGGACAGATTCTTGTCGACCTTCATGCGCCCGCCGAGGAAGTTCTCCGGATTCAGGTAGCCCAGCGCCAGGAAGGCGTCGGTCACCGTGGGCTGGGTGCCGCCGCGGCCGTAACAGGCCGGACCAGGTTCAGCGCCGGCGCTGTCCGGGCCGACCTTGAGCACGCCGTCGACCACCCGGGCGATGCTCCCGCCACCCGCGCCGATGGCGGTGATATCGATGCTGGGCGCGGCGATGCGCCAGCGCGACTCGAACGGCGCAAGCCGCGGGGTGAGCGGAAAGTTTTCCATGACGGGTTCGCCTCGATGCACCAGGCTCACTTCGAAGCTGGTGCCGCCCATGTCGATGGTGATGAGGTTCGGAAAGCCGAGCGCGGCGCCGCAATGGCGCGCGCCCAGCACCCCGGCCGCAAGACCCGAGAGCATCGTCGTCACCGCGGTCTTCGGCGCAGCGGATCCGGGCACCAGGCCGCCGTCGGATTGCATCAGCAGCATCGGGTGCTTGAACCCCAAGCCCTCGAGCGAATCCTGCAGCGCGTGGACGTAACGGTCGAGCACCGGACCGAGGTAGGCGTTGATGACTGCGGTGGTGGTGCGCTCGTACTCGCCGATCACCGGCACCAGGCCGCTGCCCATGGAAACGCTCAGCCGCGGCGCCCTCTCGGCGACGACGGCGCGTATGCGCTGCTCATGCGCAGGGTTACGGAAGCTCCACAACAGCGAAATCGCAATCGCCTCGACGCCCTGGCCAAGCAGGCTGTCGATGGCGCGACGCACATCCGCCTCGTCCAATGGAATGACCACGCGGCCGGCGTAATCCACGCGTTCGGTCACTTCCTCCGTCAGCGCGTAGGGAACGATAGGCTCGGGCTTCACCGCCCGGCTGAAGCGCACGCGCTCGCCATCGGGCACGCCCACGCCGCGCGCCGCCTTCATCAGGATGAGGTGGTCGCGAAAGCCGCGCGTGGTGATCAGGCCGACCTTGGCCCCCTTACGCTGCACCATTGCGTTGACGGTCGCGGTGGTGCCATGGGCAAACTTGGTGGTCGCCGCGAGCAGGCGCTCGACCGGAATCCGGGCCGATTCGGCGAGCAACTGCATCGCGTTCATGATGCCGACCGACAGGTCCTTCGGCGTGGAAGGCGTCTTCGCCAGGTGCAGCTTGCCGCTCAAATCGATGGCAAGCGCGTCGGTGAACGTACCCCCGGTATCTACGCCAATCCAGTATGCTTTTTCCACCCGGTCCTCGATGCGTTATGCGCGGCCCGCGGGACGCGCCGGCCGTGACGGAACGCTCCTGAATGTTCAGCCTTTGACTCTGAGGACTCTAACTCGATTTGCCGCTATTCGGAGAGAGCAATGCCGGAATTTGAGAGACATCCGTCACCGTCTCGAGGTCTTCAATCAGGTCGCGCGCACGCTCGACATTCCCGCGATGAAGTTTCTTCGGGGTTCGTTCGGCGCAGGCCAGAAAATTCGAGCGGATCTCGTCGTGAGGGACCGGGTTGCGGGGGTTTCCCCTGGCATAGTCGATGCGCTGGACGTGGCGGCGGCCGTCGCGTGTCAGCACCTCGACTTCGCAAGGCTTCACGTCGTTCGGCCATGAATCGAAATCCTTCCGGACCAGGGGCATGACTTTTCGCGCGAGCGCCACGATCTCCGGCCTGCGGATCGCGCTGGCGGTAAAGTCGTCGAAAAACACCTTTCCCTGGACCATGGCGGTCGCAACGGTGTAGGGAATGCTGAATTGCGCATCGACGACGCTTTGCGGCTGCTGCCTGATGCCCAGACCCGCAGCGCCCCCGAACACAGTGTCGTAGTCCCGGGAACCGATCGATACCTGCACCTGCTCAACATCCTGGATGCCAAACCCTTTGCCGGCCATGAGCGCGAGCGCGCCGTCGATCGGCGCATGGGTATAGCGGCAGCTCGGGTAGGGCTTCGGGCCGACGTTGACGACTTCGAACCGCTTGCCCAGGCCATCGAGCAGGAAGGCGGGATCAGCTTCGCATTGCCATGCGCCGCGGAAAAAATTACCCGGGCCGGCAAATACGCCCTGGCGCGCGCGAAATCCCTTCGCCGCGAGCAAGGCCGCGAATATGCCATTGCGCGAGGCCGCGCCTGCCATGAAACGCTTGGTATAGGTGAGTCCCCCGATGCTGACCCCAAGCTGCGCAACGCCGCACAATGCGAGGCCAAGCGCATCCCAGGTCTGGTCCTCGTTGCAACCGAGGAGCTTGGCGGCCGCCGCCGCCGCCGCGAATGGCCCCAATTCGATCGACTGCGAGTGCGCGGGGTACGGTTGAACAGCCAATCCCATGCGGATGCCAAGATCGATGCCGATGCAGGTCGCGGTTATCAGGTCCTCGCCGCTGGTCGATCCTTTTCGCTCGGCAATGGCGAGCGCAGCTGGAACTGCGCAGACGCTCGACTTGTAGGCGATCCGGTCGTCATTATTGTCGAAGTCCATGGCATGGCCCATCATGCTGTTTGCCATGGCCGCGTGAGCGGCCGGAACCTTGACGCCCCAACCGAGTATGGTGCTCTCGGGGGTTCCACCCGTCTCTTCCAGCAACGCAAGCAGCTCGGCCGCGCCGGGCGCCGACGAACCAGCGAGAACCGTCCCGAGCGTGTGAAGGATGTGCTCCTTCGTTGCCGAGATTGCGTCGGACGGAAGGTCCTCAAACTGCGTGTTGACTATATAGCGAGCGATGGTCTGCTCGACATTGTCCGCTGATCTCATGTTAACCCTTCCTGTAATCAAGTTTTGATATTCATGCTGTTGTGCACCTTGATCATTGGACCCAAGGCATCCACCGGCCGGTTACTCAGTAGTCGGCAATTTAGACGACGAAAATGCCTCGGAAATCCGCATGAAATAAGGACCCGCTGTTTTCTAAGTTACCGATTTCTGAGTAAGCGCTCAACTTTAGCATGGACCGTTGGCCACACAAAGCAGCATCATGCGAGACTCGGCAATCGCCTTGGGGCCGTCAAGACGACTGACCGCCCCCCCATGAAGTGGGCGCTCCGCGAAACGATGGGAAAATCAATCCGCCGGGTAATCAGCAGCAGCGGGCAAATGAGCGCAGGGCGAGCGTGGATGAGATCCCGGACTGCGCACCAGTGTTCTCATGTCCATTCCAGATTTCTCTTCCCCAGGAGATGTCCGGGATTTCGAGCCGGATTATTGATTAAGTACTTATCCGTAAATAATGTTTATCTCGCCCGGCACTTTCCGAAAGCAAATGATCGCAGAGGCGAGCATGTTCAAAGCCAAGTATGAACGATCCGTCTTTTCATAGCGAACCAAGAGCTTTCGGAAACGGTTGAACCAGGAATGCGCAACCTCCACAATCCAGCGCCGGGGCTTGTATCCGTTCTTTTTGCGCACCTTTTCTTCGCCGCGAGAGCGCACGTGCGGGCGATAATCACGCTCCACGATCTGCTCATACGCAGGCTTGCCGGTAAAGCCCGCATCCGCGCACAAATTTTGCGGGTGATATGGCGTGACTTCGGGGCGCTGGACAACGATCGCATCCAACGTAGCGGGCAACTGCGTCACGTCGTGTCGATTAGCGCCGATTACGATGATCGACAGCGGGATGCCACGCTCGTCGACCAGCAGCATTCGCTTGCTCCCATTTTTTTCCCCGATCCGTCGGGTTGGGTCCGACAGATTCTTGAGCAAGCGGTGCCTTGACCATGGTCCCATCGATACTTTGCCATCGCCAAGCGATGCCCTCCATCTCATCATATTCGGCCAGACCCGCCTGCCAGAGTCGCAGGAACACCCCAGCCTTTGCCCATTCGAGAAAACGTTTGTGAATCGAGCTCGCACTACCGAAACGCTCCGCCGGCAACGCTTTCCATTGACACCCCGTGCGCAGAACGTACACGACCGCCTCAAATATAAGCCGCGGATCTTTGCGCTTGCGACCGGCTCCCTCAGCCCTCGCGTACTGCCGCCTTTTGTTCCTTCCCGGTGTCGGTGGCAACAACGGCTCAACTCGCGACCAGAACTCATCGGAGACAACCCATGACGCCAAACGAGGTTTTCCCATCGGCCAGTGCCTTCCATGGAAACACGATGGGAAAACAGTGTATCATTATTTACGGATAAGTTCTAAG
>Ga0209343_10008111_pt1 | contig 12279 bp, 13 predicted proteins | sample RifCSPlowO2_02_FD_184026 | JGI IMG/M metagenome (GOLD analysis project Ga0209343, IMG submission 184026) | Groundwater microbial communities from Rifle, Colorado - Rifle CSP2_plank lowO2_0.2 (SPAdes) (version 2) | ecosystem: Environmental > Aquatic > Deep subsurface > Groundwater | place... | reverse complement strand
ACCCATGTGGACCCGGCCCACCAGCCGGACCACGACCACGACGTGACGCGCCCCGCCGTCTGAGCCCCATGCACCGCACCATTTTCGACACCCCTATCGTCAACACCCTGCTGCGCGGCCTGTCCTTGGCCTTTTTGAAGCTGGCAGGCTGGAAGGTGGAGGGGTGTTTACCGCCCCACTGCCAAAAAAGCGTGTTCATTGCCGCACCCCACACCAGCAACTGGGACCTGCCCTACACCCTGATGGTGGCCTTTGTGCTGCGCCTGAACATCTACTGGATGGGCAAGGAAGAAATCTTCAAGCCCCCGTTTCGCCACCTCATGATGTGGTTGGGCGGTATCCCCGTGGCGCGGGAGAAGTGCAACAACCTGGTGGCCGCCTCGGCCGAAGCCATCCAGGCCGCCGACGGCCCGCTGCAACTGGTGGTGCCCCCCGAAGGCACCCGCAGCAAGGCGCGTTACTGGAAAACCGGTTTTTATTACATTGCCGTCAGCGCCCAGGTGCCCATCGTGATGGCCTATATGGACTACGCGCAAAAACGCAGCGGCCTGGGCCCGGTGTTCCAGCCCACCGGCGATATCGAGGCCGACATGGCCGCCATCAAGGCCTTTTACGCGCCCTTCAAAGGCAAGAACGCGGACCAGTTCCACGCGGGGCCGCAGGAATAGGCTGCCAAGCTCAGCCCTGCTCCACCCGGGCCCGGGCCGCTTGCAAAAAGTCGGTCAGCAGGGGCGAATCATCCAGCGTGTCCGGGCCCGCCTGCAGAAACTCTGGGTGCCACTGCACGGCGGCCACGTAGGTGGGGCCGGTGTGGCGGATGGCCTCGATCACGCCGTCGTCCGGGCTGCGCGCCTCCACCACAAAACCCGGCGCCAGGTCTTTGATGCCCTGGTGGTGAATGCTATTTATTTTGTAGCTGCTTGCGCCCACCAGTAGGGCGTCAAGCCGCGATTCTGGCACCACTTCCAGCGGGTGAAAGTGCTGGTCATAGGCGTGGGGGTCGTAGTGCGGCACGGCCTCGGGTTTCTGGGTGGCGATGTCCTGGTACAGGGTGCCGCCAAAGGCCACGTTGATCAGTTGCAGTCCCCGGCAAATGCCAAACACCGGTTTGCCGGCGGCGACAAAGGCCTGCACCAGCGCCTGGTCGTAGGCATCGCGGCTGCGGTCACCACTCCAGTGGTCTTGCAGCGGGATTTCGCCGTAACTGCCGGGCCAGACATCGGAGCCGCCGTGCATCACCAGGCCGTCCAGCCACTGGGCGTAGTCCTCAAAACCGACGTCGCCCCGGGCGGTGTCGCCCAGCGGGGACGGGATCATGACGGGCAGGGCCCCGCCGGACATAACCCAGTGGGCCATGGACTGTTCCAGGTACTGCAGGGTCTTGGGGGCAAAGGCCGAACGCGCGGGGTCGGGGTAAAAAAAGCAGGCACTGATGCCGATTTTGAGTCGTGCGGGTCGGGTCATGGGGTCGTGTGGCGAATGGGTTCTGGCTTAGGCGAAAATCGCATGCTAATTCATTCGCCCAAACCCCGGACATTCCCATGAAAATCGAAAAAGACACCGTCGTCACCCTGCGCTACAAAGTTTCCGACGCCCAGGGCAAGCTCATCGAAGAAGCCAAAGAGCCCATGGCCTACCTGCATGGCGGCTACGGCAATACGCTGCCCAAGATCGAAGAAGCGCTGGACGGCCAAGCGTCCGGCTTCCAAACCACGCTGCAGCTTGCGGCCGCAGACGCCTTCGGCCTGCGCGACGAATCCCTGGTGCAAACCATTGCACGCAAGGACTTTCCGCCCGGCGTCAAGGTCGGTGGCCAGTTGCAGGGCCGCGACGCTGACGGGCATGAAACCGCCTTCACCGTCATCAAGATCAAGGGCGGCACCGTGTTTCTGGACGGCAACCACCCCTGGGCCGGCAAGGACCTGCGTTTCACCCTGAAGGTGACCGAAGTGCGCACCGCCTCCACCGAAGAAATCACCCACAAACACGTGCACGGCGCGCACGGCCACCACCACTAAGAAAGTACCTATGCACCCCCAAGCACTTCTTTGGCGGGCGCTATCGGCAAGCCTGCTGGTAGCGACCTCCCTGGCGTCCCAAGCCCAAGTTCAAGCCCAAACCCCAGCGCAGCCCCCTGCCGACCCGCCACCCGCCGAGGCGGTGGGTTACGTCAAAACCGTGGCTGGTGAAGCCTGGGTCACCACCCTGGGCCAGCGCGTGCAGGCCGCACCCGGCACCGCTGTGCGGGTTGGTAGCCAGCTCAAGACAGCGGCCAAAGCCAGCTTGGGGGTGACCTTCAAAGACAACACCGTGATGTCCTTCGGGCCCGACACCGAGCTGACCGTGGACGAATACCTCTACGCGCCAGCGCAAGGTCAGCTCCGGCTGGGCACCCGCCTGGCCAAGGGCAGCCTGAACTATGTCTCCGGCGTGATCGCCAAGCTCAAGCCCGAGGCGGTGACCGTCAAAACGCCCACCGGCATCATCGGTGTGCGCGGCACCCAGTTCGTCGCCACCGTGGAGGACGCGCAATGAACCCGACCTTCAAAACATCCATGGCCACCGCCACCCTGACGCTGGCCGCCCTGCTGGCAGGCTGTGCCGGTCCGCGCTCCTATGTGGTGCTGCTGCCCAGCCCGGACGGCAGCGTGGGCCAGGTGGTGGTGCAAGGCCAACGCGGCGAGCAGGTGCTGACACAGGCACAGCAAGGCAGCGCCCTGGACGGCGGTGCGCCTCCTTTTGCGGTGCGCCCGGAAGACCTGCAGCGCGACTTCGGCGCGGCCATGGCCGCCCGCCCACCGCTGCCGGAGCAGTTTTTGCTGTACTTTGAAAGCGGTGGCTCCGAGTTGACGGCTGAGTCCAAGGCCCTGCTGCCGCACATCATTGAACGGGCACAGGCGCGCACCTCGGTGGACCTGTCAGTCATCGGGCACTCCGACACCCAGGGCAAAGCCGATGCCAACGAAGCGCTGGCGCTGGAGCGGGCCAAAGCCATTGCCGAACAATTGCGGGGCCTGGGGCTGGCGGACCTGGTGCTCTCGATCGAGTCGCACGGCGAACGCAACCTGCTGGTGCCCACGCCCGACGAGACGCCCGAGCCACGCAACCGCCGCGTGGAAATCACCCTGCGTTAAACAGCCGCTGCAAAAAAACGGTTCACTTCTCGGCCATCACGATCACATCGTCGGTGGCCCCGTCTAGCAGGCGCTGCAGGTGCAGCGCCACCAGCGGGTCCTTGGGGTGGCGCAGTGCCAGCGCTTCCCACTGCGCACGCGCCGCGTCGGCATCCTGCGGGCGGCCGTGCTGCAAGAGCTGCAGGGCCGCGTCGTAGTCGGCCGGGGCCGCGCAGTCGGCCGCATCCAGGGCGGCCCAGGGGGTGGCCACCTGCAAGGCCTGGGTTTTGCCTTTGAGCACCAGCCGCCCCACGGTACGCGTAGGCACCCCCGTGCAACCGTCCAGCACCGCCTGCGACACACACAGCCGGGTGCCCAAATGCTTGTTGACACTTTCCAGCCGCGCGGCGGTGTTGATCGGGTCGCCCAGGGCGCGGTAGTCAAACAGGGTCTTGCCGCCAAAGTTGCCCACAATCACCTCGCCGCTGTGCACCCCGATGCGGGTCAGGCCCCAAGGCACGCCCTGGGCCTGCAAGCGCTGGGCATAGGCGGTGGCAAAGGCGTCCATCTCCAGCGCGCAGTCCAGCGCCCGCTGGCGGTGGTCGGCCTGCACCACCGGTGCGGAAAACAGCACCACCATGGCGTCGCCCACAAAGCGGTCCAGCGTGCCCTCGTGTTTGAAGACGATGACCAGCATGGCCTCCAGGTAGTCGTTGAGCAGGGTCACCACCTGGGCCGGGTCGCTCATTTCCATCATGGGGGTAAAACCCGCCAGATCGGTGAACACAAAACTGCACACCTGGCGCTGCCCGCCCAGGAGCAACTGCTCCGGGTGCGCCACCAGATGCGCCACCCGGTTGGGTGACACGTAGCGCGAGAACGCGGTGCGCAGCCAGCGCTGCTGGCGCTCACCCACCCAATGGTGGATGCCGCTGGCCAGGCCGAAACTCAGCAACAGCGCCAGGGCCGGGTTGCTGGCGTCCACCAGGGTATGCCCGTCCACAAAAGCCAGCCACGCCCCGCCGCCCACTCCGGCCAAGGCCACCGCCAGCAGCAGCGCCGCCCAGCGGACTGGCGCTGCCAGCGCCACCAACCCCACCACCAACGTGCCCAGCACCAGCACCAGAACCTCCAGCCCGCTGGCCCAGACCGGGCGCTGCAGGTGCTGGCCCGACAGCATTTGCTCCAGCGCCAGGGCATGGGCCTGTACCCCGGGCATCAGCTGCCCCATGGGGTTGGCGCGCAGGTCGGCCAGGCCCGCCGCCGAGCTGCCCACCAGCACGATGGTGCCGTTCAAGGTATCTGCGGCCACCGCGCCTTGCAGCACCTGTGCCGCCGGGATATAAGGCGCGGGCGGGTCCTGGGGGTAGTGCAGCCAGATTTCGGCATGGGCATTGGTGGGCACGGTGACGCCGCCGATGCGCACATCCTGCAGACCCTCCTCCCCGCCGCGCAGCAGGTAGTTGGGCACGCCCTGGGCCACCCGCAGGGCCTCGGCGCTTAGGGCCGGCACCACCTGCGCACCCAGGCGCGACAGCAAGGGCAGCCGACGCACCACCCCGTCGCTGTCGGCGGCAAAGTTCAGCGCCCCCACACCGCTGGCGCTGGCCGAAAGCACGGGCAGCGGCCAGACGACGGCATCAAAATCCTGCAACCAGTGCTGCGAATCCGGCGCGCCGCTGCTGACGATGCGGTAGGGCGGATTCAGGGGCGGGACCGCAGCGGCCCCGGGGCCGTCGGCCCCCGTGCTGTGCGACACACTGCTGCCCAGCACCACGGGGCGGCCGCGCAACGCCTGTGCCAGCACCGCGTCGTGGTCGGGGAGGTGGCGCAGCCAGTCGCTGGCCTGTGGGTTGCGCCAGAGCCGCGCCATGGTAGCGGGGGAGGTGCGGTCCGGCTCGACCAGCAGCACGTCCAGCGCGATGGCGGCGGCACCCGCCTGGTGCAGGCGCTCCACCAGTTCGGCGATGCGGATGCGCGGCCAGGGCCACTGCCCGTAGGCCTTCAGGCTGGCTTCGTCAATGTCCACCACGCGCACCGGCACCGGTGTGTAGGGGCGGGGGTGCCAGCGCTGGAACTGGTCAAACTGCGCCAGCCGCAGGGCTTGCATCGGAATCGGGTCGGCCAGCCACAGCGCCAGCGCGGCCAAGACCTGCCCCACCACCAGGGCCAGCGCCCAAGGATGGGACAGCACCCCGGGCAGCTTGCGCCGGTGCCGCCGGGGCGGCAGGCTGGTTTTGGAGGGGGGCAAGGCAGTCATGGCGAGGGCAGCAGGTGGTCGATTTCTTGCTGCATGGCCTTGGTCAGCTGCACGTATTTGTTGAGCTTGTCCGTGTTGTCGCGCAGCCGGTCCCCGATGCGCATGGCAATGGCCATCATCAGTTTGGCGCAAATGGTGGGGTCGGCCCGGAGCAGTTGGGAGATGGCGTCACGCGTCAGCACCGCACAGCTCAGGTCGGTGTCGGCGGTGCACGAGGCCGAGCGCGGCAGGCCGTCGATCAGGCCCAAATCCCCGTGCATGCTGCCCGGGCCCAGCACCGTCATGGTGATGGGCGACACCCGGCTGACCACAATGCTTTCCACGGTGACATCACCCTCCAGAATCAGCACCATGAAGCCGGTGTTGTGGCGGTCCCCCTCGCGGATGAACACCGTGCCCTGGGCGATTTGCATCGGTTGCATATAACGCGCCACCACATAGGCCTCTTCCAAACTGAGCTGCATCAGGGCCGAAGGCGCCGTCAGCATCTCTGCGGCCAGGGCCTGGGTTGGGAAGCCAGAAAAATGCCCCGGATGGATAAACCTGGACAGTACACCGGCCATGTTGGGGTTGAGTTTGCGCAATAACTTCTTCAACATGGCGGTTTACAAGCGTGGAGAGACGGCTATATTCGGATTTGCATTTTGCAGCATTCCACAAGCCCCAGCGGCAAGGAGCAAACCAGCGTGGCCATTGCAACCATCAACCGTCTCATCGTCCTGTTTGACGAAGCGTTCCGTGGCGTGTCTGCCCCGGTCGGCATGGCAGAGTCCGAACGGCTGGCCATTCTGGTGCACCACTCGATGGACTCCAAAAAACGCGCGTACCACACCGCCCTGCATGTGTTCGCCATGTGCGAGGGCATGCAGCCGCTGCAGGTCTTGGCCGCGCTGTTCCATGACCTGGTGTACGTCCAGCTGGACGGTGGTTTTGCCTTGCCGGTGGCGGGTTTGCTGCAGGACGTCACGCAAGTGCAAGGCGATACCCGGGTCCTGCAGGCGTTTCCCGCCGACGACCCGGCGCTGACCCTGTGCGCCGGAATTTTCAACTTCACACCGGGGCAAGTGCTGCCGCTGTACGGCGGCATGAATGAATTTTTGAGCGCGGTGGTGGCCACCCGCCTGCTGCAGCCCCACCTCAGCGCGGCCGACCTGCTGGCCGTGGTGACCTGCATTGAAACCACCGTTCCCTTTCGCGCCCCGGATGCCGACGGCAAGACCGCCACAGACGCACTGGCCGAGCGCGTGCACGCCCAGTACCTGCGGCTGTTCCCCGGCTGCGATCCGGTCAACGCCCAGGCCTTTGTCCAACGGGCGGTGTCCGACGCCGTGACCCTGGGCAACCGCGATGTCGGCGGCTTTGCGCACCCCAACCCGGGCCTGTTTTTGTCCAGCACCTGGCTGCTGATTGACGAGTCCAACGCCCCGCTGGCCAGCCCCGGCGTGTACTCCTTGCAGGAATACCGTAGCGCCTTGGTGCGTATGAACAGCTTTCTGGGCGGCCTCAACCCGGCCCATATTTTTCTGCATTACGACGCACAACCGGCGGCCGATGAGATCTCCCGCCTGTGCGCCAGCGCCCGCTGCAACATCACCTTCGCCTGCGATTTTCTCGACGCCAAAATCACCTCGGTGGCCATCATCGAAGCGCTGGCCCTGAGCACCGGCACCGATTGCCCGGTATCCATGTTTCTGGGCGACATCCGCAGCGCCTATGGCCGCCCCGACCGGGTGGAAGACTTTTTGCCTGCGGCGCCACGTTCTACCCGGGCCGTCAACAAAGAACTGCTGAACGTTCTGGAGAAAGGCCGCGTGCTGGAGTCCAGCAACGACCTGACCGCCTCGCCGCTAACGGCCTTCATCTACCGCACCATGGGGCACGCAGGCACCCAAGCGGCACTGCGCCAGGCCCGGCAGATGTTTGACGGCGCCCTGTCACCCCAGGCGTTTTTGCAAACCCTGGACCGCGACATGGTGCGCGCCATTTTGCGGGCCTGCGCGCGTATTGCGCTGTCCCGCAGCGAGGCCTTGCACGCGCTGGAAAAGACGCTGTAGACGCGGCAGGGGCGGGCCTTAGGCCCACCCCTGCTGGGCCACGTAGTCGTTCAGATACACCTCAAACCGCAGCGCGGCGGGGGACAGGGGGCGGTCTTTGCGGGTGAAGGTGAAGAACTTGCGCTGGATCACCGGCTCCACCAGCGGGCGGCTCTCCAGGCGGTGCAGCGCAATGAGGGCGCTGGCATAGGGCAGGCAGGTGCTCACCCCCAGGCCTGCGCTGACCATGGCAAAGGCGGTGGTCATGAAACCCACCTCGTTGACCGGCCCCAGCGCCAGGTCCCGCACGGACGCATGCAGGTCGCCGCGCAAACGCTGGGTGAACTCGCCCTGCAGCGCGATCATGGGGTGGCGCAGGGCATCGTCCCAGCGCACCTGCTTCATTTTCGCCAGGGGGTGGCCGGGCGGGAACACCACCACAAAGGGCATTTCAAACAGCAAGGTGGCCGCCACATCCGCAGAAGACTCGCGCTCCGGGCCCACGCCAAAGTCCACCTCCCCGCTGTGCACCTTGGCCTGCACCTGCTCCACCATGCAGTCGAACAGGCGCACCTCGATCTCGGGGTGGTGGCGCTTGAAACCCGCAATCACCTCGGGCAGCACCGAACACGACATCAGCTGCGGCGCGGCAATGCGCACCAGCCCGCGTTTCAGCGCTTTCAGGTCGGCCATGGTGTCCAGCGCACCGTCCAGGTCCTGCAAGATTTTGGTGGCCAGCGGATAAAACTCGCGCCCCGCGTCCGACAGGCCCACCTTGCGCGTGCTGCGGTGCACCACCTGCACACCCAGGGTCTGCTCCAGCTCCTTGACCAGCCCGCTCAGGGCCGACTGGGTGACGTGCAGGCTGGCCGCGGCCTCGGTAAAGCTGCAGGTCTTGGCAAGCGCGACAAAGGCGCGCAACTGGCGCAAAGTGACATTCATTAGCTATACCGATAAATTCATCATAAAAAACCGTTTGAATGATAGATGAAATCGCCCTCTAATCCCCTTCAGTTCCCGGCCCGCGTGCCCAAGCGCCTTATTCACCGCATCACAGGAGTCCAACATGCCCATCCAGAAAATCCACCACGTGGCCTACCGCTGCATCAACGCCAAACAAACCGTCGAGTGGTACGAAAAACACCTGGACATGAAGTTTGTGCTGGCCATTGCCGAAGACGAAGTGCCCTCCACCAAAGCACCCGACCCCTATATGCACGTTTTCATCGACGCCGGTGCGGGCAACATCCTGGCCTTCTTCGAGCTGCCCAATGCGCTGCCCATGGACCGCGACCACAACACCCCCGCCTGGACCCAGCACCTGGCGTTTGAAGTGGCCACCATGGACGAGCTGCTGGCCACCAAGGCCAAACTGGAGGCCGCCGGCATCGAGGTGATTGGCGTCACCGACCACACCATCTTCAAATCCATCTACTTCTTCGACCCCAGCGGCCACCGCCTGGAGCTGGCCTGCAACACCGCCACCCCGGCCATGATGAAGGCCCTGGATGATGTGAAGTGGGACATGATCAACGAGTGGGACCGCACCAAAAAGGCCCCCAAACACGCCGCCTGGATGCACGACGGCAAGGGCTTCATCGAACCCTGACCCGCACCCAGAAAGCAGCTATGTTCATGCAACTCACACATGGGGTGACCCGCGCGCTGGAAGTCTGCATTGCCCTGTGCCTGGCCGCCATGGGCGTGCTGGTATTTGGCAATGTGGTGCTGCGCTACGGGTTCAACTCCGGCATCGCCTTCTCCGAAGAAATTTCCCGCCTGCTGTTTGTCTGGCTGGTGTTTCTGGGCTCCATTCTGGCCTCGCGGGAGCACGCCCACCTGGGCGTGGACTCGCTGGTCAAACGCCTGCCCCATGCGGCCCGCCAGGCCTGTGTGCTGGTGTCCGGCACCTTGATGATTCTGATGTGCGGCCTGCTGTTCTGGGGCAGCCTGAAACAGGCGCAAATCAACCTGGACAACACCATGCCGGTGTCGGGCATTCCCTATGCGTCCCTGTATGGCGCGGGCATGGCCGCCGCGCTGGGGCTGATCGTCAGCATTTTTTACAACATTTTTCAGGCCCTGGTGCATGGTGAACAGGCAGAAAACATGGTCATGGTGCAACACACCGACGACCTGATCCAAGGGGCCATGGCGGACATGGACAGCTCCCCCACACCCCACGGAGACAAAGCGCCATGACATTGACCGTCTTTCTCGGCTCCTTGATGGCCGCCATGGCCCTGGGCATGCCGATTGCCTTTGCGCTCTTGGTCTGCGGCACGGCGCTGATGCTGTTCATGGGGCAGTTTGACGCCCAGATCCTGGCGCAAAACGTGATTGCCGGCGCCGACAACTTTGTGCTGATGGCGGTGCCCTTTTTCATTCTGGCGGGTGAGTTGATGAATGCCGGGGGCCTGTCCAAACGCATCGTGCAGATGGCCAGCGCCTGGGTCGGGCACATTCGGGGCGGCCTGGGCTACGTCACCATCCTCTCGGCCCTGATCCTGGCCAGCCTGTCGGGCTCGGCGGTGGCCGATACCGCCGCGCTGGCGGCACTGCTCATCCCCATGATGCGCGACGCCGGCTACAACACGGCCCGCTCCGCCGGGCTGGTGGCATCGGCGGGCATTATTGCGCCGGTGATTCCGCCGTCCATCGGCTTCATCATTTTTGGCGTGGTCGGTGGCGTGTCCATCACCAAGCTTTTTGTGGCGGGCATCTTCCCCGGCCTGCTGATGGCGCTCTCGCTGGTGCTGACCTGGTGGTGGGTGTCGCGGCGCGACGCGCTGCAGGTGGCGCCCCGCATGGCCATGCCAGGGCGGCTGGCCGCCATGGGCGCGGGCGTGTGGGCCCTGGTGCTACCCTTGATCATCGTCGGCGGGCTCAAAGGCGGCATCTTCACCCCCACCGAGGCGGGGGTGGTGGCGGCTTTCTACGCCCTGTTTGTCGGCACCTTCATCTACCGCGAGCTGAACCTCGCCAGCATCTACCACGCGCTGCTGGCCACGGCCAAAACCACCGCCGTGGTGATGTTTCTGGTGGCTGCGGCCTTTGTCTCGGCTTACCTGATCACCGTGGCCGACATTCCCAGCCAGCTCAAGCAGGTGTTTGCCCCCTTCATGGACAGCCCCAAACTGCTGATGGCCGTGATGATGGTGGTGGTGGTCATCGTGGGCACGGCGCTGGACTTCATCCCCAGCGTGCTGATCCTCACGCCGGTGATGCTGCCCATCTGCGTGGAGGCAGGCATCGACCCGGTGTACTTTGGCGTGCTGTTCATCATGAACAACGCCATCGGCATGATCACCCCGCCCGTGGGCGTGGTGCTGAACGTGGCCGCCGGGGTGGGCAAGGTCAGCATCGAAGACGTGATCCGTGGCGTCTGGCCCTTCATGCTGGCCGAGACCGCCATTTTGTTTTTGCTGGTTCTGTTTCCAGAGCTGGTGATGGTGCCCATGCAGTGGTTCCGCTGACATTTTTTTCCCCGTTCCCTCACCCAACTGGAGACCTTGATGATTCAAAAACGCACCCTCATTTCGCTGGCCCTGGGCCTGCTTGGCGCCACCTTGCTGCCCACGGCGGCCTGGGCACAAACCGTCACCGCCAAATTCAGCGTCACGCTGCCGGAAAAATCGCACCAGGGCCTGGGCGCGACCAAGTTCGCGGAGCTGGTGGGCCAAAAGTCCAAAGGCCGCATCCTGATCAAGCCCTATTTCAATGCCGCGCTGGGCAACGACGTGCAAGTGACCTCCTCCTTGCAGGGCGGCACCATCGAATTTGCCTTGCCCCAAACCAGCACCCTCACCGGCATGGTGAAAGAGTTTGAAATTTTGGACTTCCCCTTTCTGTTTGGCAGCGAACAAGAGGCTGAAAAAGTGCTGGACGGCGCCACCGGCCAAAAGCTGCTGGACAAGTTGCCCGCCAAAGGCCTGGTTGGCCTGGCCTTTTGGGAAAACGGCTTTTTCAACGCCACCAACAGCAAACGCCCCATCACCAAATACGAAGACTTCCAGGGCCTGAAATTCCGCGCCGTGCAGGCCAAGATTTCGCAGGAAACCGTCAAGGCCCTGGGCGCCAACCCGGTGCCGCTGGCCGTGCCCGAGCTCTACACCGCGCTGGAAACCCGCACCGTGGACGGCCAGGGCACGCCCTCGGCCGTGATTGCCGCGCTCAAGCTCAACGAAGTGCAAAAGTACCTGTCGCTGACCAAACACTCCTACGGCGCCTTCATCCCGCTGGTGTCCAAGAAATTCTGGGACAGCCTGGCCCCCGCCGACCAAACCCTTGTGCGCGAAGCGGCGCTGGAAACCCGGGGCTACCAGCGCGGCGTGGCCCGTGAACAGGCCAAGGGCGCCGAAACCAGCATGGCCGCCAAGGGCCTGCTGGTGAACGACATCAGCCCCGCGGAACGCAAACGCATGCGCGACAAGGTCAAACCCGTGTGGGACCTGTTCGCCAACGACGTGGGCACCGAGCTGCTGACCGAAGTCAACGGCCAACTGTCCAGCAAATAAACCCCTCTGCTCCTGAATCCCGCGATGACCCCACTGAACGAAACCCACAACCCCCAGCTCAGCAGCTGGGTGGCATCAGCCAACCAGCCCGGCTGCGACTTCCCACTCCAGAACCTGCCCTTTGGCGTGTTCCGGCGCGCGGGCAGCGCCCAGGCCTTTCGGGGCGGTGTGGCCATTGGCGACCAGATTCTGGACCTGGGCGCTGCCTTTGCGGCGGGCGCCTTCAGTGGTGCCGCCGCGCTGGCGGCCCATGCCTGCTGCGCGCCCACGCTCAATACCTTCATGGCGCTGGGTGCACCGGCCTGGTCGGCGCTGCGTTTGGCGCTCTCGCGCGCCCTGCGCGAAGGCTCTGCCCT
>Ga0209343_10008110_pt1 | contig 12279 bp, 12 predicted proteins | sample RifCSPlowO2_02_FD_184026 | JGI IMG/M metagenome (GOLD analysis project Ga0209343, IMG submission 184026) | Groundwater microbial communities from Rifle, Colorado - Rifle CSP2_plank lowO2_0.2 (SPAdes) (version 2) | ecosystem: Environmental > Aquatic > Deep subsurface > Groundwater | place... | reverse complement strand
AAGAAGGTCAAGGCCATCGTCGTCGACATGAACAAGATGCCGACCTTCCATGACCGCAAGAAAGTCATGGGCGCGATCCGCGAGTACGGCGATAGACTCTCCAAGGACCCGGCGATCGAGGTCTTCAGGCTCGTCGGCACGGCGATGATGGGCGATTTCACGAACCGGGTCGGCGGACTCCCGGTCAACAATTTCAGCGCCGGCCAGCTGGTGACCGCGTCGCAGGGCCCCCTGAAGCTGGGCGGCGACCATATCCGCGAGCGCAATCTGAGCCGCGGCGGGAATCCTTCGCACGGCTGCATGCCGGGCTGCATGATCGAATGCAGCAACGTCTACGTCGACGACAAGGGCCAGGAGATCGTTTCGCCACTGGAGTACGAGACGCTCGTCATGATGGGCAGCAATTGCGGCCTGGACGATCCGGACGACGTGGCGCGGCTGAACGCCGTCGCCAACGATCTGGGGGTCGACACCATCGAGACCGGCACCACGCTGAGCGTTCTGATGGAAGCAGGCCTGGGCAAGTTCGGCGATGTCGAGTTCATGATGGCCGCCCTCGAGGACATTCGCCGGGGCAGCGAGCGCGGCCGCCTGCTGGCCCAGGGGACCGCCCGCGTCGGCGCGCATTACAGGGTCGCCCGCGTTCCGGTCATCAAGCGCCAAGGCATCAGCGCCTACGATCCACGTGTCATCGAGGTGACCGGCATTTCCATGATGGTTACGGCGCAAGGCGCCGATCACACCTCGGGCCACGCGCCGGCCTACGACTGCAACGGGAAGACGACCGAGGAACTGGCGGCGGTCAGCCTGGATGTGCAAACGGCGGTCGCCGCAGTGGACTCCCTGGGTCTGTGCGTTTTCGGGCGTTCCGTGACCAACCTCAGCGCCGAACTCATCGTTACTGCGCTCAACGACGCGCACGGCACCGCGCTCGATCCGTCGTTCATTCAGACACTGGGGCGCGAGGTGCTGCGAATGGAGTGGGCGTTCAACAAGGCGGCGGGATTTACCGAGGCCGACGACGAGCTTCCGGCATTTTTCTACAGCGAGACCCTCGCGCCGACCGGCAGGACCGGGCGCCATCATAGCGCCCAGGTCAACCGGCGTGTGCGCGAGTTACTCGCCTGATCGACGGATCAAGCCGGCTCCGGGGCCGCGGCTACTGCGGCTTGATCTTCGCCAGCTCGGCGTAGCGGCGCCAGCGCTCGGCGTCGCTCTTCATCAGCGCTTGCATGGTGTCGGGCGAGCCCGGGAGCGGGTCGAACGCCGCGCGTGCCAGGAACTGCCGCGTGTCCTCGGCCGCCGTGATCTGGTTGAACCAGGCGGCGAGCTTGTCCACGATGGGCCGGGGCGTGCCGGAAGCGACCACGACGCCCCACCACGGCGCAACGTCGCCGCCGCCGTAGCCGGCTTCGGCGAGCGTTGGCACATTCGGCAGCGCACCCGAGCGCTTCTCGGACGTGACCGCGACAATGCGCAGCTTGCCGCCCGGCCCCGACTGCAAGTGCGCCCAAGTCGCGTCGAACGCCAGAAAATCGAGTTGTCCCAGCAGCAGGTCGGTGAGCGCCTGCGGGTTCTGCTTGTACGGCACGTAGGTCGTCTTCAATCCCGCCTTCGCCTTGAACAGCTCGGCCGCGATGACGCCGGTGTTGTTGGTGGTGCCGTAGAATCCGTTATTCGATTTCGCCTTCAGGTGCGCGATCAGCTCGTCCACCGTTCTGATCGGGGAGGCCGCGTCGACCAGGATCGTGAACGAGAGCGCGGCGATCGTGGTCACCGCCGTGAAATCCTTGGTCGAATCGAACGGCAGGTTCTTGAACATGTACGGCGCGGATACAATGGTTGAACTCACCGGTGTGATCAGGATCGTGTAGCCGTCGGGCTTCGATTTCGCCAGCGCGTCGGTCGCGATGGCGCCGTTCGCGCCGACCTTGTTCTCGACGATCACCGGTTTGCCGGTGAGTTTGGCCAGCCGGTCGCTGTAGAAGCGCACGATGACGTCGGCGCCGGAGCCCGGGCCGTAGTTGCACAGCGCATGGATATCCCGTGCGGGATATTCCTGCGAGTAGGCGAACGGTGCGGCGAGCGCGAGGGCAGCCGAGGCGAACGTCACCACGCTGCCGATTTTCGAAAATGGTTTCATTTGAGATCTCCCCCTTGGCGCTAGTTTATCGCGGCTTGGGCGCAGGCGGGGAAATGCCCGTCGTCGGAGTCGTTCCGCCGCACCCGGGGTGCAGGCGGGATCGGGGTGGACCCCGGCTGGATACCGCCGGCTCCCCGAGCACAACTCGCGGCCGGATTGATTGTCGCGTGATGCCGACCGCGCGTAACGTCAGCGACAACCGGCGCGTGCCCAGCCTACTCCTGCTGAACGCCGGCCTCGCGCAGGAGCTTGGTCCATTTCACCGTGTCGCGCTTTATCAGTTCGACGAAGGCCGCCGGCGTGTTGCTCACCAGTTGGATGCCGGTGGCGGCGAAGCGCTCCTTCAGCGCGGGGTCCTTGACGATCTCGGCGACTTCCTTCGACAGCCGCTCGACGATGAGTGCGGGCGTGGCTGCGGGCGCGGAGACGCCGAACCAGATCACCACTTCGTAGCCCGGAACGCCTGCCTCCGACATGGTCGGCACGTCGGGCAGGGATGGCAGGCGCCGGGGAGAAGTCACGGCGAGCAGGCGCAGCTTGCCCGACCTGGCGTGGCCCAGGAACGCGCCGCCATCGAAGATCATGCTCACGCGCCCACCCAGGAGGTCGGGCAGGGCGGTGGTAGTGCCTTTGTACGGCACGTGCAGCAGGTCGATTCCGGCCATGATCTTGAGAAGTTCGCCCGACAGGTGCAGCGAGCTGCCCTTGCCCAGCGAGGCGAAGCTGAGCGAGCCCGGCTTCGCCTTGGCGTGCGCAATGAGGTCACGCAGGTTCTTCGCCGGCACCTCCGGGTTCACCATCAAGTAGAGCGGCGTGTAGAACGCGAGCGAGACGTGCGCGAAGTCCTTCAGCGGGTCGTAGGGCAGCGTCTTGAACGCGCCCACATTGATCGCCATGCTGGAAGCGCTCGAAAGCAGGATTGTGTAGCCGTCGCCGGGCGACTTGGCCGCGGCCTCGGTGCCGACGATGAGGCTTTCGCCGGGCCTGTTCTCAGGCACCACCGGCTGGCCGAGACGCGCGGCGAGCCGCTCTCCGAGCGCGCGCGCGAATGAATCCGCGATGCCGCCGGCCGGATAGGGTACGATGAACTTTAGCGCGCGCTCAGGGTAGGCCTGCGCCTGCGCGAGGGATGCGGCTAGGCCGAGCAGCAGCGCCGCGGCGGCGCGTCGGATGGCGTGCATGGGAACTCCTGTTTTATGGATCGCAATGCGAATAGTGTCCGGTCGGGTTTCGACAGATCGGGATTATGCGCCAAGCCCCCGCCGGAATCCTTCGCGACCCGGACTGCCCGTGCCAAGAATCGGACCGATGGCATGTGGGACGGGTACGCGAGCCGCTCACATCTCGATAATGGTGTCGTTATAGACGCGCCGGCCGCTGCGGTAGGTCCGTTGCTCCAGCACCGCTGCGCCCGAGTCCGAGTCGATGAACTTCACCGAGTTTCGGCCGATCCATTGCGGCGGCAGCAGCATCAGGCGCACGAATCCCGTGGGCTGCGTCGCCGAGGCGCGCGCAATGACCGGATCGTCGGGGCCGGATTCATACCACGGCTCGCTCGGGCGGTAGATCGCGGTGGTCTCCTTCGACTCAATGCGGAACTCGCCAAATTTGAGACAGCGGATTCCCGGTCCGTCGTGAACGTGCCGACCGAGCACCGCGCCCGGGAACATGGTGATGGTGTCCGAGCGGAACAGCCATTTTTCCCCGGGATGGGGATCGACCGATTTGATCGCCTTTTTCATCCTCACCTGGGAAAACACCCCCTCGCCGCTGAGCGGGCTCTCGGCCGCGCCGTCGGCGACGATGTCGCAACGCCACACCCATGCACCCTCGGGCCCGGCGGCGATCTCCCCACCGCCGCTGCAATAGACGCCGTGCTCCACGTTGATCGTCTGCAGGTTGACATGGATCAGTCCGTGCACGACGATGAGCTGCCGGTGGCGCACGCCCGGGTCGAGCGGCGCCGAGCGGTTACGTTCGATGACGTCATGGTAGAAATAGAATTGGTAGCTCATGTTTTCCCCCGAATTTAAATGGCCGGGACGCTGTGCCGGCGAGCGACAGGGCGCTCGCACACGCGTTCGATTGTAGATCAACTGGCTCGGCGACAAAATTCCCGCGCCGCGCCGCGAGGCATCTGCGGGGCGCGGGCGAGTCGGTCCGATCGTCCGGCGAAATCGGAAAAACGCGGAAGTCGGATTGAAAATAACTTGCTGATTTCAGCCGGCGCGGGAATGTTAGGATTCGGCATGATCACACTCCACAAGGAGGCAGTAAGAATGAGTTTATTCGAAGATCTCGCCGCAGCGAATCGAATTCTGGCGGAACAGGGCGTCATCGACGGCTACGGGCACGTGAGCATGCGCTCGGATCGTGATGCGAACCGCTACTTCCTGTCGCGGGCGATTGCGCCGGAACTCGTGACCGAGGAGGACATCATCGAGTACGACCTCGACAGCAACCCGATCGATGCCCGCGGCCGCGATTCGGTTCAGGAGCGCTTCATCCACGGGGAGATCTACAAGACCCGGCCGGAGGTCGGTGCCGTGGTCCACAACCATTCGCCGTCGGTCATCCCCTTCGGTATCACGACTGAATCGCTGCGTCCGATATTCCACATGGCCGCGTTCGTGGGCGAAGGCGTGCCCACATTCGAGATTCGCGACGCCGAGAAAGGCACGGATCTCCTGGTGAAAACGCCCCATCTCGGACGCGCGCTTGCGACGACGTTGGGAGGAAAGCCCGCTGCACTGATGCGCGGGCACGGCGCCGTGGTAGTCGGGGAAAGCCTTCCGCGCGCGGTGGGACGCAGCATCTACCTCGAAATCAGCGCCCGAATGCAGATGCAGGCCATGATGATTGCGGGACCGGCCGGAAAGATCACTTGCCTCGACGATAGTGAAGTGAAGGCCTCGATTGGGCCGCAGAACTACGCACGCGCCTGGAACATGTGGCGCTCCAAGGCGCTCGCGCGGATACGATCTGAAAAATGAACGGCCTCTAGTTTCTTACGACTCGAGTTCGCGCGCCCAGTTGTTGCAGCGTTGCTCGCATGAAAATCCTACGGGATCGACCCAATAATCACTAGCCAAAAATATTTGAAATTTTGATTCCATCGGTCGTCTGACCGATGATCTTGTTGTCGAGACGAGATCAAACGGAGAGACGCCGATGGAATTGTTCACCCAACTGTTTGGCAGTCTGCTGGTGTTTGTATACCACTGCTTTGACCGTATTGTCATCCACGGCTACTTGAGCGGGCTGTCGCGACCGGAGCAGGTGGTGTACTTCTTTCGCCAGGTGGTGGGGGTTGCTGCGCTGGACAAGGACGTGCTGCGCCGTCGCACCGACGAGTATCAGCACTGGGTCGAGGCGTTTGCCCGCAATCACGACACTCCGATCGAATGGGCCGAGAAAGGGGTGCGCAAAGAGGACTACGTTCAGCGCTGGCTGCGCTCGATGGTGCGGGGCAACAAGTACGGGGTGTATTTTATCTTCCGCAGCATGGAGCAAGGCCCGACGTTCCGCTGCGCGGTGCCGAAGTATCCGACCCGGGACCCGAATCACCGCATCCTGGCGCCGCAGCGTAGGCGCTTTACGCACTACTACTTCTATATCCGCGACGAAGCGCTGGGACCGATGGTGATGCGTGTGGCTTCGTTCTTTCCTTTCCAGTGCACCTACTACTTGAACGGCCACTCGTTCATCGAGCAGGAATTGAATCGCGGCGGGATCGGCTTTCGCAAGAACGACAACGCCTTCCTCGCCGTAGCCGATCCGGCCGCCTTGCAGGCGGCGGCCGACCGGCTGAACCCGGCACTGATGCGCGAACGCCTGGATTACTGGACGCTCCTATTGGGGCCGAAGTTCTCGGCGAAGGAGCGCAAGCAGATCAACCTGCGCCGCTTCTACGCCATCAACCAGATTGAATACTGTCGCAACTTCATCTTTAAGCGCCACTTTCCGATTCACAGGATCTTTGAGCGCAGCTGCGAGTTGGGACTGTGGCGCATGAATGTGGACAAGATCTCGGAGGTCTTCGGGATGCGCATCACCAAAAGGCTCAAGGGCAAACTGCACACCACGCTGGAGAAACTCGATCACGGGCATCACATCTTTCGTGCCTACTGCAAGCACGCGTTCGTGAAACAGTACGAGAAGTTCTCGATCTTCCTGCGCAACGAGATCTGCTCGAATAATCTGGCCGACTTCGGTCTGAAGAAGGGCCTGGAACACCTCGCCGAGGTGCGCGAGCGCTTCCTTGGCATCACCGAGCGCTTTGCGGGCTTGCAGGCGCGCTGCCTGAACGCGCGCGTCGAGTTCCCGCTGTTGCAGCGCCTGGCCCTGCCCATTACCGTTGGCAGCGCCAAGGTTCCCGGCATCAAGATCCACGACACCCGCATGATTCGGCTCATGCAGGTGTTGCTGCACGCAGGCACCACCGTCGGGGGCTGGCGCAGCCAGCAAATCCATGACGCGCTGCTCATGAGCTTCGGTCTAGCCGCCAAGCGCTACGGACTGGCCCAACTGCGCTACGACTTGCGCAAGCTTCGCGCCCACGCCCTACTGGAACGCGAGGGCACGAATGTCCTCAATCCATGTGACCACCGATACCGACCTTAAGCAGTCGATGGTCCTTCGTCGGTACCTGGATCTGCCGAAGTTCCTTGATCTTCTTCACTCGCAGTGCCTGTATCTGCCCAGAGCTGACGGCTTCGCCGACAGACTGGAGGGCGCTTTGTTTCCGGGGCTGCGCGCCAGCATGAATGCGGCCCATAAAGCCCCTAACTGTGCGTTCGAGAACGGACGCGCCGATAAGCGTCGCGCGTTTGGCAAACGTCCGTGGCGGCGCGCCGCTTAACGCGAACGTCAGACGGAAGATCGGCCTCGCGGTGAAACGGCAGATTCTATGAATCGCATTCCTCACTGGTACTGTCGCTCGAGCTTGTGGAACAGAATCGTCACGGGGGTCCTTTTCCCTTGGCGGTTACGACTCTGGACACAGGTGCTGGTCGCGGCCTTTCTGGTTTCGGCTGCCCACGCGCAATCACCGAAGCAGCTCTGGGTGCTTCAGGAGCCGGACGAGATCGTCGAGTACGACGTCACCACGTTTGCGGCCCGGCGCGCGCTGAAGGTTCCTCGCCGGCTGCTCGAGCATCCAGAGTATCTCAGTATCAACGCCAAGGGACAGATGGTGTTTCTTCCCCCGAAGGGTGCGCAGTGGGGAAGCGGGGAGATCGCGTCGGCTGGAGATCGTGTGTGGTTCTGGGACGGCCACCAGGCTAAGGAGTGGACCCTCGAAGGTACGAAGACACGTGGTGGCGGCGCAGGCAAGACCACCGTCACGGAAACGGCGCTGCAATGGTTCCTTTCGGCCGGAGGTGAGTCCCTTTTCCGGTTCGAAAACAGGTTCGAGAAGGATACGGACGAGTCCGGTCTAGAACGTTCCGTGCGTTCCACTTCTCGGGTTTGGCGCACCGACCTTGCCGCTGGCCGGCCGGAGACGATAACGAGCCTTTCCGCCCCCGGATGGTGTGGGTGCGCAACGGGAGCCTGCTCTGAGACCTGCCCGGAGTGGTATTTCTGGGCGCCGGACGGTGTCGTGGGTGACTTCTTCTTGGTGACACGCTTTACTCCAGGACAGCTTGAGTCGATCTACCATGAGAGCCTTCTTTACCAGCGCTCAGGACGGATGTGGCAGGTCAAGAAGCTGCCCCAGCCTATCCAGAGGTCCCTCACCGCTTCAGAGAAGGGAGAGGTACTGGTTGCGGCGGTACCCGATGGAGGATGTTGCGGCTGGGAGAACGAGAGCAACGACCAGACGCTGTTGCTGCGGAACGGCAAGGTTTCGGTGCTTTACGACGAGTCCGATCGCTACCACAACCGCAACTACGATGTGAGCTTCTACACTGCGGACGCGCACCTCGCGGCCGGCAACGCGATGCTCGCTTACACCATCGTCTCGACCGCCCGGACCGGCGGCAGCCGGATTCGCCTTTCGTCCGAGGGGAAGGAGAACGCCGAAAAACCACCTCCTCTGTAGGGGCTTTCTCAACGTTAACGCGACGAGCTTTTTCATGTACGCTGTCATCGCGGTAACCGGACGTGACACACTCAAAGAAAGGAGAAAACCATGACGACTCCAGTGACAGTGACGAAATTCGAAACGAAGTCCCACAGTTCACCCGACGAAGTCCGCAGCCCAGATAAGACCCGCGTCGAGATCATTCGGCTTGAGGGCTTCACCATAGGCCGTTTCAACTTCGAGCCGGGGTGGCGCTGGTCGGAATGCGTCAAGCCGGTCGTCAAGACCGAATCATGCCAGGCTTCCCATGTGGGATACGCCGTTTCGGGGCGCATCACCGTGCGCATGCAGGACGGGACCCAGAAAACCATTGCCGCGGGTGAATCGTACACAATCCCGCCCGGACACGACGCCTGGGTCGAGGGGAACGAGCGCTTCGTTGGAATCGAAGTGATGAGTGCGGAGCAGTACGCGAAGGCGTAATTGCAGGGCTGCCCGCCACGCCGGATACATAGAGGTAGCAAGGAGCAACACCGTCCGCCCCGGCGCACGGGAGGTCCGATCTGCGAAGTTCGCCGCATCGTGAAGGGGGCGTCTCACATTCACACGCGCTAGACCCCCCCTTGCCTCCGTCATGATGAAGCGCCTGCTCCTCATCGCATCACATGTCCTGGCCGCTGCAGCCGGCTTCGCCCTTGGCATCTACGCGCTGCCGATCCTTACGGCACCCGCGGCGCCATCCGCGGCCGAAGTTGCCTCGCAAAGCAGCCAGGCCAGCTATACGGGTCAGTTCCGCCGAGACCTCAAGGACAGTGACTTGCTGCACTGGGGCGAAGGCACGGTCTCGCTCGGCCGGCAAAGCATCGCCCTTTCGGGCAAGCTTGCGCCCGGGCCGGACTACAAGCTGTATCTGTCGCCCGAGTTCGTCGAAACAAAGGCGGACTTCGTGCGCCTGAAGGCACGCATGATGCGCGTGGGAGACGTCAAGGCCTTCGAGAACTTTATTGTTCCCGTCCCGGAGTCGATCGACGTCTCACGCTACAACACTGTGATCGTCTGGTGCGAGTCCTTCGGCCAGTTCATCACGGCCGCGAAGTATCGGTAGCCCACTACTCCGGCTTGATTCCGGCCTCGCGTATGACCCGACGCCACTGCTCCAGCTCGGTGGCGACCTGCTTCGCCAGCTGCGCCGGGGTGGTCGTCGACACCGTCAACGCTATGTTGGCGTATTTCTCGATCAGCTCGCGATCGGCGAGCACCTTGATCGCCGCATCGTGAACCTTTCGCACGATGGGCTCGGGCATGCCCGGGGGACCGAAGAGTCCGCCCCACGCCTGCAGGTTGAATTCCTTGAGGGACGGCAGACCGCTTTCCGCCGCGGTGGGCACCTCCGGCAATCCGGCGAAGCGCCTGGCGCTGGTCACCGCCAGCCCCTTGAGCTTCGCGGACTTCACGAACGGCAACGCGCTGGGCAGCGCCGAGAATGTGAGCGGTATCTGCCCGCCGACGTTGTCGCGCGTCGCCTCGCCCGCGCCCTTGTAGGGCACGTGCGTCATCCTGAGACCGGTGAGCAGCTTGAGGTATTCGCCCGCAAGATGGGTCGAGCTCCCGGTGCCCGCGGTGCCGTAGTAGAACTGTTTTTCCCCCGCGGCCGAGCGCGACTGGTTTATCAGGTCGACCAGGCTGTTCACCTTGACCGACGGGTGCGCCACCAGGATCAGCGGCGTCTCCGCCACTTTGGTGATGGGCGTGAAGTCCTTGAGCGGATCGAAAGGTGTCTTGGGATTGAGCGCGGTCGGGATAATGAGTGTCCCGTCGAGCCCCAGCATCAGGATGTAGCCGTCGGGCGGCGAATCGGCGACCATGCGCGCCGCGATGGTACCGGTTGCCCCGGTCCGGTTCTCGACCAGGAATTGCTGGCCGAGTTCCTTCGACAGTCCGGGAGCGAGCAGCCGCGCGATCTGGTCGGCAAGGCCGCCGGGCGCCAATCCGACAATCAGCCGGATGGGCCGGTTCGGATAGCTGTCCTGCGCCGCGGCGCCGGCCGCGGCCGCGCAGGCGAGCAGGAATGCGGCAATTCTCCCGAAAGCGTTCAGTTTCATGGCTGCGTTGCCTCCAGTAAGTGGACTCGATCAGGCGAGCCGGAAAACTTCCAGCGCGTACAGGAAACGATCGCCGGGAATCCGGGCGTGCACATTGCGCCGGGCGCTGATGACTTCGGCGACCTGCATGCGTGCCGCGCCGCGCAGCTCCGGCACGTACCATTCGACCTCCTCGCGGTACAGGATGCCGCTGAAGGAATCCTTCGGTCCGAGCATGAAGTTGCGGCGGATGACGAGCGCCCTGTAGCCCTTGTCGCCCGCGCGTGCCTCCTCCCATCCCTCGATGCGCACCGATACGCTCGTGCCCGTGCGAAATCCGTTGGCATCGGTGCGAACGAGCGACTGTCGCCATCGCTTTCCGGAAACGAGCGGAAAGTCGTAAATGCGCAGAGGCGGGGTGAATACGCCCTTCACCGGGCCGTCCTCGCTCAGAGTCCCGGATTTTTCGATGCCGGGGGATTCGAACAGCGCATCGTCGAGCACGCCTCCCGCTTCGTTCGTGGTCACGAACCGAATGCCGTTCCGGTCCACGGATTCGACCGTTCGGGTGAGCACGCCGCGAGGCAGGCTGTTGTAGCCGTCGCTGCGGCGGAAGGTCCAGCTGTCGCCCACGCGCCATTGAGGCGCCGGTACTTCGGTCGCGTCGAAGCCGCCGCGCGGCGGGGTGGCACAGGCCGACAACAGGAGCGCGCTACTCGCGGTGAGGAAAGTCCTTCGCTTCATGGGAATGTCCTCTTCATCGTATCGGGTATCGGATTGGACAGTATTTCTCGGAATTCCTCCCATCTTTTTGCGACCCGCTATGCCTTTTTCCCGGCCCGCAATTTGACAACCGCCGCCTTCATCCGGTCCATCGCCTTGTTGATGGTCTCCGAATCGACGGCGTAAGACACTCGCACGAATCCCTCGTAGTCGAAACCGCTGCCGTTGGTCAGAACCACGCCCGCCTCCTGGACCAGGTACTCGACAAACTCCAGCGAGGCCATTCCCAGCTCGCGGATATCGGCAAAGGCAAAGAACGCTCCCTTGGGAACGGCGCAATGGATACCCGGAATATCGTTCAGGCGCTTCACCACCAGGTCGCGCCGCGCCTGATAGGCGCTGCGCATCTCCTCCACGCAGTCCTGCGGCCCCGACAGGGCGGCGACGCAGGCCATCTGGGACGGCACGTTGGCGCTGATGTTCATGGTGTGATGATATTTGAGGAATTGCATCTGCTTGTCGGCCGAGGCCGCCAGATAGCCCACCCGCAACCCGGTCATGGCGTAGGTCTTCGAGAAGCTGTTGACCTGCACCACGTGCTCCCGGGCATCCGGAAACGAGAGCAGGCTCGCGTGCGCAAAGCCGTCGTAGACCAGGCATTCGTAGACTTCGTCGGCGATGAGAACGAGGTTGTGCCGTATGGCGATGTCCAGCAGGCGCCGCAAAGTTTCCCTGGGATAGACCGCCCCGGTCGGGTTGTTGGGGGTCAGTATCATGACGAGCTTGGTTCGACTCGTGATGGCCTTCTCGATGTCATCCGGGTTGGGGACGAAGCCATCCTCGGCGCGCAGCCTGACGAACACGGCTTTCGCTCCGGCCAGGCGGGCGTTGACGACATAGGGGGGATAATGAGGCAGCAGGATGATGATCTCGTCGCCCGGATTGACCAGAGACATCACCGCCACGTGGAGCGCCGACTGTCCCCCCGCGGTCACCAGGATCTCGTCCTGCCAGCTGTAGGCGGCGCCGTACTGCCGCTTGATCTTCTCCGCGATCAGCTGCCGCAGTTCCGGGAGGCCCCGGTCCGGCCCGTAGTGGGTGTGGCCCTCGTCCAGCGCTTTTTTCGCGGCTTCACGCACGTGCTTCGGGGTGATGAAATCCGGCTCTCCCAGCTGGAGGTAGATGCAGTCTCCCCTCTTGGCTGCCAGGTCCATGATGCTGTAAAAAGGGGACCGCTGGACCCCGACGATGCGATCTGCAAGCATTTGAGACTCTCCTTGAACATTCATTGCGCCCGCCTGCGGCTG
>Ga0209343_10008109_pt1 | contig 12281 bp, 6 predicted proteins | sample RifCSPlowO2_02_FD_184026 | JGI IMG/M metagenome (GOLD analysis project Ga0209343, IMG submission 184026) | Groundwater microbial communities from Rifle, Colorado - Rifle CSP2_plank lowO2_0.2 (SPAdes) (version 2) | ecosystem: Environmental > Aquatic > Deep subsurface > Groundwater | place: Rifle... | reverse complement strand
TAGCTTCGAGCCCACCGGAATTCGCCCGAAGTTTTCCGAGCGCTTGCTGGCGTCCGGGATTCGCCTCCCAATGGAGATGTTCAATTCCGGAGTGTCGCTGCAATGAGGAGCTAATATGGCATTTCTGCTGGCATTCTCCACATTCATCGTTGTTGTCGGCGTTCTGCTGATACCCATTGTGTTCGCCGCGGGAGGCAGACATCAGCAGGTGATACGTCGCCGCCTGCAATCGATCGAAAAGGCTCGCGCCCGAAACGAGAGTTCTCTCGAGTTGGAACTGCTTCGCAGCGAACTGCTCAGCGCAGTGCCTCCACTGCACCGTTTGATGATGAAGTGGAATTGGTCGGTACGCCTTCGCGAATTTATTGCGCAGGCCGGAATGAACTTGAAACCGGGGGTTCTGGTGCTGGCGAGCGGGGTGCTGGGCTTGGTTGGATATCTGATCGGGTTGCACTTGTTCCTGCATCAGCTCCTGGCGATTCCGTTTGCTGTGGCAGGGTTGGTGATCCCCTCCGGGGTTGTCGCCTTCAAGCGCCGCCGGCGCTTCCGCGAATTCGAGAAAAGCTTCCCGGAGGCGCTGGACTTGCTCGCTCGCGCCGTGCGCGCCGGGCATGCCTTTACCACCGGACTGGAAATGATCGGGAAGGAACTCCCGGAGCCGCTGGCGGGAGAGTTTCGCACAACCTTTGAAGAGCAGAACCTGGGTCTGCCGCTGAAAGACGCGCTGCTCAACCTCACCGAGCGGATTCCGCTGATTGACGTCCGGTTTTTCGTCGTCGCATTGCTGATTCAGAAGGAAAGCGGCGGCAATCTTGCCGAGATCCTCGACAGCCTGTCCGCCGTCATTCGCGACCGCTTCCGCATCTACGGGGAAATCAAGGTGAAAACGGCTCACGGCCGGATGACCGGTGGAATCCTGATTGCGCTGCCGCCGCTCGTGGCGCTCATGATTGCCGCGCTGAACCCGACCTATCTGAAGCCGTTAGTCGAGGACGTCTGGGGACCCTACATGCTGGTAGGGGCTGGAGTCATGCAAGTCGTTGGCTCCATGCTGCTGTGGAAGATTGTAAGCATCGAGGTGTAGTGCTGCCATGTTGCTACTGGTCATAGCCGTTACGTTTTTAGCCACGCTGATCGTGGTGATGTCGGTAGCTTATGGATTTTCCAGCGGCGGCAGCGGCGCTGTAGGCCGCCTGGGCCGGTTGTGGAACTCTCCGGAAAAGCAGGAGCACCCGCAAGGCTTTCGGAAGCGGCAGACCGAAAGGGCGGAGCAAATCTTGAGCGGCATTGGGAAACTGCTTCCGGAATCCGGCACAGGCAAGGCGCCCCGTCTGGAACGTATGCTGACGCGGGCCGGATACCGCCGCCCCCAAGCCGTCGTCGCCTTCCGTGGCGCCAAGCTCTTGCTCATCCTATTGTCTCTCGGAGTGGTGTACTTCACCGGGGTGTATGCGGAGCGACCCTTTTTGTTTCTATTGGCACTCGGCTTCGGCGTTATGGCGCCCGATATCTGGCTCAGCCAGAAGGTAAAGGGCCGCCAGCATCGACTGCGCCTCTCGCTGCCGGACGCGCTGGATTTGCTGGTGATCTGCGTGGAGGCCGGCCTCGGTCTCGACCAGGCAATTCTGCGGGTTGCCGAAGAATTGAAGCATGTGCATCCGGAGCTGAGTGAGGAGATGCGGCTGGTGAATTTGGAAATGCGGCTGGGAAAGACCCGCCTCGAAGCGCTTCGCGCCTTGAGCTTCCGAACCGGTGTGGACGACATCAAGGCCCTGGTGGCCATGCTGGTGCAGACGGAGCGGTTCGGTACCAGTGTGGCCCAGTCGTTGCGGGTTCACTCGGACACGCTGCGGATCAAGCGCCGCCAGCGGGCCGAGGAGCAGGCCGCCAAAGCCCCGGTCAAGATGGTTCCGGTGCTGGTTTTTTTTATATTTCCTGCGCTCCTGGTCGTCATTCTGGGACCGGCCGTGATCGCCCTTTCGAGGCAGTTGATCGAGGGAGGCTTTCGGCGGTAAGGGGGACGCCAGGGGATGAAAACGGGCCGAAGGGCCCGGGAAAGGAGGATGCCATGGATGCAAGTCTGATTCGTCTGATCGCCGGCGCGCTGGCAGTAACCATCGTCGGTTTAATCGTTTGGCGGAGGAAACGGCAAGCCTCCGAATAACCGATTCACTCTTTCGTGCTTTCCAGGGGCGGGAGGCTCCTGCGCATCCGAAATAGGGTAGACCTGTGCAAGCAAACGGCCGAACGTATGTTTACAATCAAAGTAGAGAATCCCTCATCGCCACCGAGGTGTCGGTGGCGAACACACACTGGCAGAGGCTGATCGGCCTGTTGGGCAAGACCCGCAATTGGGCTCGCCCGGGCCGTGGGCTTTGGATTCGGCCATCCCACGGCGTGCACACCATCGGGATGCTGTTTCCAATCGACCTGATCTTCCTCGACCGTTCCCACCAGGTCATTCACGTCGAGGAGTACGTTCGACCCTTCTGCATCTCGAAGGTCTGTCTGAAAGCGGATAGCGTTCTCGAGCTCCCACCCCACACGATCTTTCGCACTCAAACAAAGATCGGAGATCGGCTGGAGATTTCACGATTCCAACCAACCAATGGGAAGTCGAATGGGAATGGAAAACCCTGAAGGTTTCCGGGGCCGTTGATACGACTCTAAAATGCAGTTTACCGCGAAATACAGGCGGGCACAAAAAAGCACAAAACCACGGGAGAAAGCTCAAAAGAAACCGAAACATCGAAGAAGTTTACACGATCCCCCGACCGAGATGGAATGAAAACCCTGTGAGACTTATTCATTGATTCCAAGTTCGAATCAGATTTTGGCGACACACAATCAGGCCACAAAATCAACCACTTCGGAATTGATTACGTTTTGGCGAAGGACAGGCTTTCTTTCACTAGAAAGCAAAATCCTTGCTCTGATAGACTATTTTTCCGCCCACCATGGTGGCCAGGATCGACATATCCCGGATTCTCTGTTCCGGACAAGTCATGATGTCGTCAGAAAGCACAACCAGGTCGGCGTACTTCCCCGGCTCGAGCGAGCCTTTAACCTTCTCCTCGAAATTGAGGTAGGCGTTATTGATGGTGCTGAGCCGCAGCGCTTCTTCTCGGCGGATGCGCTGATCTTCGCCCAGGACCCCGCCCGTGATGGTATCCCGGGTAACAAAATGGTAGATCGTCCACAGCGGCGGATAGGGCACCACGGGCGCATCCGTTCCGGCGGAGACGGCCATCTTGTTATTCAAATTGTCCAGATAGGACCGCAGCGGAGTTACCCAGCTGGCGCGCTTTTCTCCCCAATATTTCACCAGGCTGGGCCCCGCCAGGTAGAGATGATTCTGCGCCGAGATTACCAAATCCAGGCGATTCATCAGCGGAAACTGATCCGGGCTGGGAAGGAATCCGTGCTCGATGGACCAGCGGCGTCCCACGATGGGGCGGACTTTGTTCGCCTCCTCGTAGCCTTTCAAGACAAGCTGTATCGCGGCATCGCCAACGGCATGCGAGGCAACGCGCCAGCCCAGCCGGGAGAGTTCCTTCACGGTCATGGTGTAGACGTCTTCGGGCGCTGTCTGGAGACCTTTGTACGTCCCGCCCTGCCCGTAAGGCTCTTCATATGGCTGGGTCATCCAGCCCCCTTCGAAGCCTCCATCCACGCCCAGTTTGATTCCCCAGATTCGCACCCAATCGTCGCCGTCGCTCGGCGTCACTTTCCATGCAGCAATTCTCTCGCTGGCTTCCTGAGGGGTTTTGACTCCTCCCAGGCGGATCAGAAAATTGACGCGCATGGTGAGCAGCCCGCGCTTCTCCATTTCTTGTAAGAGACGATACTGCTCCACCGGCGCTCCCGGATGCCGCACGCTGGTGAGACCCGCGCCGTTGAGAATGCTGTACTCCTCTTGTTGCTCGCGGATCTGGGTCTCCAAATCTTTCTGCGGGGGCGGGGGCAGCTTGACATGGCTTCGGGCGGTATCAATCAGCTCGCCGTTGAGCGTGCCGTCCTCATAGCGCGAGATGCCTCCGCCGGGAGGCACCGGAGTATTTTCATTGATCTCCCATTTGCGCAGCGCCATGCTGTTGAGGATGTACTCGTGCCCGCCGCGCACCACCACTACCGGATTCTCCGGCGATACGGTATCGAGATCGCGCCGCAGCGGCAGACGCTGTTCCTTCAATTGTGCCTCATGCCAGTCTCCGTTCGAGACAATCAGGTCGCCGGGATTAGCCGCCAAGACCCGGGCCTGAATGGCTTCGAGCAGCTCGTGCAACGTCTCTACGCGCGAAAGGTCCACGCCGGGCCCGCCGCCCGCGCCATGCAAATGGTTGTCCATCAGCCCCGGGATAACCGTCTTGCCATGCAGGTCCAGTTGACGCGTGCCCGCGCCAGCCAGCTTGCGAATCTCGTCGTTGCTTCCGACGGCCAGAATCTTCCCGCCGGAGATGGCGATGGCCTGCGCGTAGCTGAATTTCGCGTCTACGGTGATAATTTTTCCGTTGAACAGAATCGTCTCCGGCTGGGCTTGCGCCGCAAGAAGCACTGGAACAGCGCCAGCCAGAACGAGCACGATCAGAATGGCGATGATGGAATTGTTTCTGGTCATGATTTCTCCTCAACCGGAATTAGTACTGTTATTATCCCGCGGCCAGGGATCATCCGGCAGCAGATGGTTACTCCGTTAGTGCTTCCTGCTCTTTGAGACGCAGCTCGACACGGCGGATCTTGCCGGTTTCCGTCTTGGGAAGGGCGGAAACAAATTCCACTGCCCGGGGATACTTGTAAGGAGCCAGCCTCGCTTTGACAAAATCCTGAAGCTCCGAGATCAGCTCCGCGCTCGGCCTCGATCCCGATCGCAACACGACGAACGCTTTAGGAACCGTGCCGCGCGTCGGGTCCGGGCTGGCGACCACGGCGCACTCCTGGACGGCCGGATGCTCCACCAAGACCGTTTCCACTTCCGGTCCGGCAATGTTGTAGCCGCTGGATATGATCATGTCATCGGCGCGACATTGATAGATGTAATAGCCATCCTCGTCCTGGACGTAAATATCTCCGGGAAGATTCCAGCCCTGGCGGACGTATTCCTTCTGGCGCTCCGGGCGGTTCCAGTAGCGGCAGCCGGTCGGTCCCTGAATGGCCAGCAATCCGGCCTTGCCGCGCGGAAGCTCGCCAAAAGCCTCATCCACAATTTTGGCGCGGTATCCCGGCACGGGCTGCCCCGTGCTGCCGGGCCGGGCGTGGCCGGGGCGGCTGGAAATGAAGATGTGCAGCAGCTCGGTCGAGCCGATGCCGTCCAGGATTTCCACGCCGAGTTTTTCCTTCCAGGCGGTGAAGACGGCGGCGGGCAATGTCTCCCCTGCACTGACGCAAAACCGCAGGGTGCGGCAGGATTCGGCAAAACCCGGCAAGTCCGCCTTCAATAGCAGATTGTAAGTCGTGGCTCCGCAAAATAGGACTGTGATCCGGGTATCGCGGACCTCGTCCAGAAGCGCCTGCGGCGTGAACCGTTCCAGCAGCGAAGTGGCCCCTCCGAACCGGAAGGGGAACACCAGCATGCCACCGACACCAAAGGTAAAGGCCAGCGGCGGCGTGCCCCCGAAGACATCGTCCGGTGTGGGAGAAAGTATGTGCCGCGCGTAACTGTCGGCGATGGCCATGATGTCGCGGTGCGTGTGGATGGTGCCCTTGGGCTCGCCCGTGCTGCCCGAAGTGTAAGCCAGTAACGAAAGATTTCCCGCTTCGGTATCGGAAACGGGACATTTCTGCGGACGCGCCATCAACTCATCCCAGTTGAGCAATCCGCTGCGATGTCCCCCGCGGAAAATGACTCGCGTCGAAGGACAGGCCGGAAGCGCCGGCTCCACCTCTCCCCAGAGATCCTCCTGTGTGAGGAGATAACTGGGCTGACAATCGGCCAATATCTTGGCGATCTCCCGCGAGCGCAGCAGCGGCATGGTTGCCACAACAATCCCGCCCACTCGCAGGACCGCCAGCCAGGCGATAACAAATTCCGGCTGATTCCAGAATCGAATCAGGACCCGGTCGCCGGGAACGATGCCTTGATCGCGTAGCGCCGCCGCAAAGGTTTGGACCGCGCCGGCCAGCTCGTCGTAGCTGAGCTTCCGGCCCTGATGGTAAATCGCGGCACGGCTGCCTCTCCCCGCGGCGATATTTCTGTCGAGCAGTTCCTGGCACGCATTCAATTGCGCGGGATACTGCATATCGCCAGGAAGAATAATTTCGGGGCTCGCCTCGCGGGAAGGGAGGTAATTCTCGGGCAGTCGCTGTTTCATCCTGATTCCTTATGCGCAGCCCACCACAGACGGAGGCGCACAAGTGCTAGTTCGCTATCTCGCTCAGAAAAATCGCTCGCCGCTCCAGCATCTGCTGGCTGGCGAACGAGCCCATCCGCGCTGGAGAGAGCGCTCGAACCGCGCCTTACAACCCGCCGCCGGGTCCGGCGCGGTCTAACGGGTCCACCAATCGGCAGGCGCTTGAAAGCCCACCGTCGGAAGCCCCGCGCTGGCGGCGAATTTCGGCTCGCTGTAAGCGACCTTTCCCCCCACGATTGTCAGCAGCGGATTGATATCGGAGATTTGGTCTTCTGGAACGGTCAGATAATCCTTGTCGATGATGACCAGGTCGGCCCACTTGCCGGGCTCGATCGATCCGATATTTTTTTCCTTCCAGGCGTGCCACGCAGCCCAGCGCGTGAAGGTATACAGCGCCTGGCGGCGGTCGATGCGCTGCTGCGGTCCCCACACCTGGCCGGTCTTTTGGTCTTTGCGCCCGACGATCAGCTCCAGACAGGTGAAGGTCCAGTCCTGATGCCCTTCACAGTGCGCCGATGGCTTCATATTCAGCGATACCAGTCGGCGGAATGGGGCATAGGCGTCCGCGGCGCGCTCGCTGTCATAGAGCATCGCATAAGCCCCCAGGCCAGACTCGCGCACATTTTCGAAGGAACCGGGCGTGCAACTGAACGTGATCCCCAAGTGCTGCGAACGCTCCGCCTGCTGCTGCGAAAGCCAGCCGCAGTGATCTGATGAGAAGCGGTAATCCGCTATTCTCACGCCGAACTTTTTTTCCGCCTCTTCCAGCACGGTGAGGTAATCATCCAGCGTGCGGTCGCCATTGATGTGCAAGTTGGAGATGATCCAGCCGTTCTTCACCGCGTTCCAGAAAAAGTCCCTCAAGACATTGTCGCCCTCTTCCCGGAAGCGGCACTCGCCATGCGCACCCCACGGGTTGGTTTCCCAAGCTTTATAGGTGTCGCCCTGCTTGGGGTATTCCGCATTGATGCAGGAAGCCGCGGCATTGGGGCTGCCGCCGTACTCTGCGGTTCCGGTGGTGGCTCCGGACATCCACAGCATCTCGCTGCCGTGGCCCGGCGCAATCACGACGCGCCGGAACAGGAAATCCGACCGCGGAGTATAGGCCGCGAACTCGGGTGCATAGGCCAAGCGGATCGGCATCTTTTCCTGCTCGTCGAGCAGCATGTACTCGCGCAGCGAATGCCAGTCGACACGCGTGGCGACGGCAGTGAGTCCGCGTGCGGCGGGCTCCCACAACTCGGCGAGAAACGCTGGGGCCTTATCCTCGATCTCCTTCTGAGTGGGCGCCGGATAGAGCTCTTGCAGGGCCATGGAGGCGTCGTGGTGGACGATTCCGGTCGGCTTGCCGTCCGCGCCCTTCAGGATGCCCACCATTCCTTCGGGATAGTTCTGCCGGAACACCTCCAGCGTCTTGCTGTTGACCACCGCGGGATTGTAGCCGCCATTTCCTCCGACGACTGCCAGGAAGTTATTGGGAACTGCGGCATCAATTTCCGCGAGGCTGGGATTGGCCGAGCAATACATTAAATTCGTGCAGCCGTCGGCCATCCCCCGAACCGAAGTGATGATCCAATCTCCGGGCTTCCGGGTCTCTGCGATATTCCGCAGCTGGGAGAGCACCTGGGCTTTGTCTCTCCATTCCATCGGCCCGACAGTGTGGCCCCAGTCGCGCAGGCCCATCTCCCGCAAATGATGCCCCAGGGTCTGTGTATGGACGTGCAGATGCGTCTCGATCAGGCCGGGAAGGACGGTTTTGCCTTGCAAATCAATCCGCTTGGTCTGTGGCCCGGCCAGAGCGAGCGCTTCCTGGTTGGCGCCGACCAGGACAAACTTGCCGCCATAGATGGCCACCGCCTGCACCGTGGCGAACTGTTCCGGGTCTTCCGTATTGGCGGTCAATATTTTCCCGTTAAAGAAACCCCAGTCGGCATCCAGACCCGCCGCATTGGCAGAGGGTAGAATCCAAAACAAGCTCAGCACAGCGAGCGCGGTGGCACAAACAAATTTCTTCCCCGGAGTCATGGAATCCTCCTGCGTGATCGAAATCGAAAACATCCGAACCATTCCGAGCCATCGCCCATGACGGCGACTGGCCCGGAACGAACGGAAGCGGTCTAAAAATTCAACTTCAGTCCCAGTTGAACCTGGCGGGCGTCCTGCGAAGTGCTGCGGATGGCTCCCGCCGTGTCCGTGAGGGCTCCGGTCCGCGTGAAAATGGTCCGGTTGGGAACGCCGAAGTGCGTGCGGTTGAGCAGATTGAAGCCTTCGGCGCGGAACTGCAATCCCATCCGCTCCGTCAGCGGGAAGTTCTTCTGCAGCGAAGCGTCCCAGGTGGCGATGCCTTGCGTGATGCCGGTGTTCGCTCCCAGATTCCCCAACTGTAAATTGGTGGGCATGCCGAGGCTTGCCGGATCGATGTAGCGCTGGCAAGGCACACCGCTGCACATCTGATTCGGGAATCCCACGATCTTTCCCGTGGTTGGATTGCCAGGCAGGGCAATCGGTGTCCTGTAGGCGTAGCTCATATTTGCCAGGGCTGCTGAAGTTTGGACTTCCCAGGTGAATGGGGACCCATCCTTGAGAGTGAGGATTCCCCCGAGTTGCCAGCCGCCCAGCAGGCGCGACGCGATTCCGCTGTTCATCAGGGCCTTGCCGGGGCCGAAGGGCAGTTCGTACACGTAGTTGAACTTCAATATGTTCCTGGCATCCCAGGAAGAGAGCGACTTGGAGGCGTCAATGTGCGCTGGATCGAGGAAGTATCCTGACCTGCGGTTGGAGGTCAATTGCGCACGGGACGTCTGCTCCGCCGTGTTGATCGACTTAGACCAGGTGTAGGCCAGTTGGAATTGCAACCCGGCTGCCATCCTGCGCCGCAAGTCCACGGTCATCCCGTTGTACCAGGCATCAGCCTGAGTGCCTGTCGCGTCCATCACCTGCACCGCGGGATTTCTCACTGTGCCGCCAGTCGGGGCGGTCAGCACGCCGTCGACCATCGTTGTCTCGGGAGCGTTGTAGTTGGCAATGCTGGCCAGGTTGATTCCCCGGCTTCCCACATAACCCACGGCTAATACGGTGCTGTCATCCAATTGCTGCTGCACGTTCAAGTTCCACTGCCAGGTGTGCGGCGTCGAAATGTCGAACAGCGTATTGAACACCTGGACCGTCCCGCCTGAGGAGGTGATCTCCGCCAGCCCGTCGGGGAAGCGGGAGGGAGTGCCCACGGCAAACCCCTTGGCGATGAATCCGTCCCGGTTGCCCCAGTTGTGGCGCGCGTCCAGCCTTCCAAAGAACAAGCCCACTCCGCCGCGCACCGTCGTGGAGCGGCCCGTCCAAGGAGTCCAGGCAAACCCAAGCCGCGGAGCAAAGTCGTCTCTGGTCGGGTTCTGCCACAGCGGATCGCCAACGATAAACTCGCTCGTGGCAGCGAAATCGCCACCCAAAGTCTTCGGGCGGAAGTTCGAGATTTTCCCGTTCGCTTCCGTGGGCACGGATTGAAAGTCGTAGCGCAGCCCTAGGTTCAGTGTGAGGCTCGGCAGCACTCGCCAGTCATCCTGGATGTAAGCTCCCAAGTACGAGATGCGGAAGCCGCGAATCCAGTCGGTCAGGCTGGCCGGCGAGCCCCGAAACTGGCCCAGCGTGGCCGGGTTGATGGCCAGGAAGCCCTGAACAGAGGTAAAACTGTACTGGCCGTTGGGTATGTTCGGGAAGGCCTGATTGGCCTGCGCACGCTGGAAGTTTCCCCCGAACTGGATGGAGTGATTTCCTCGGGTCATGACGAAATCGTCCATGAGTTCATACCGGTTGGTAATGGCGTAGAAGGTCGGCCACAGCCCGATAGAGAATCCCATGCCGATGCCCGTTACGCTGAAGTTACCCGGCCACGGCGAGTCTGCGAAAAACTTCAAGGCCGGAAGGTCTGGAGTAACTTTTTCCTCCGTTAAGGCATTGCGGTTGAAAGCGACGCGGGCCGTGTTCAAATTCGAGCCGGACAGAATCCTGGTGTGGGAAATCGTCGCAAAGCGGCTACCGTTTGGCGTCATGGTCACGTAACCCGGTGTCGAGCTGTTGTCCACCTGCTCCACGTGCATGTACGTAAACCGTCCGAACAGAGAGTCCTTGTCGGAAAGTTGATAATCCAGCCGCCCTTGTGAAAAATCGCTGCGCACTTCCAGGGGTGTTTCCGTGACATATTCCTGCGTGCCTGCCGGAAAGACCGCCCCATTCCCCTTCGGCCAGTACTGCATAATCGCAGCCGCGAGCGGCTTGGGCGTAATCTGGCACTTGCCGCTCGGCAGCATGACGCCGCTATAGGGGGCGGTGGTGCACGTGGTGGCCGTAAATCCCGTTGCCAGAGGAATGATTCCTTGCCGCATTTCATCCCCCGGAACGAGGGGCCGAGCGGTGGTGGTGCGCTGTGAGCTCAATCCTTCATACGAGGCATGGAAGAACAGCTTGTCGCGGATAATGGGTCCGCCCACGCCGCCGCCAAACTGGTTGCGGACAAAGGGCGGCTGGTCTTCTAAGTCAAAAAAGTCCCGCGCATCCAGCGCATCGTTGCGAACGAAATCAAAAAGCTCTCCATTGAGGGTGTTGCTGCCCGATTTGCTCACGGCATTGAACACGCCGCCCATGGAGCGCCCGTATTGGGCGCTGAAGGTGCTGGTCTGTACTTGGAACTCGCGCGTGCTGCCGGCGCCGTACATGACGTTGTTCGGGCCGGTGGGCGCATTGTTCTGGTAGTCGGCCAGATCCGTGCCGTCGAGCAGAAAGATGTTGTCGTCGGAGCGGGCTCCGGAGATGTTGATCTGTGTTCCGTAGCCGCGGTGCGTTGCCACCGCCGCGCTCTCCAGCTTGGTAACTCCCGGTTGCAACAGGACCAGGTCTGACAGGCTGCGCCCGTTGAGCGGCAGTTCGCTGATCGTCTCCGAGGTCACCATTGCGCTGACCATGGACTGGGTCGTTTCCACCAGCGGCGCCTCGCCGGTGACCTCCACGGTCTGCGATACCGAGCCGACCTGCAACTGGAAATCAACTAGTGCCTGCCGCCCGATCGTAAGGACGATGCCGCTGCGAACCTCCGTTTGGAATCCTTCCTGTGAGACGGAGACCTTGTAATTGCCCACCGGCAGCGACTGGGCCGTATAACGGCCGACGGAGTCAGCCGTCGCCAGGCGCGTAATTCCGGTGTCTTCGTTGGAGATCGTTAATTTTGCTCCCGGCAGCACTGCGCCGGAGCTGTCGGTTACCGTCCCGGAAATGGCGCCGGTGGTGCCCTGGGTATGACCGGGCACACTAGCGAACAATACTAGCCCCACCCCAACTAGCACTATTCTATTCATGGAATTATCCTTTCTCTCCTTGCGAGTCCCATGCAGGCGGCGGATTCAAGGTTTGACGGACTTTCCCGCTATCGAGCCATTGGTCCTTGGGCAAAATACTTACCCCGAATCCCCCGACGAAACGTCCAAAGTTGATGGCCATGCCGCCAGTTAGATTGTCGCCATGCTACGCACTTTGCTGCTGCAAGTCAAGCGTCCCAACTGATTCTCCAAGGTGCCGTTCACTCAGAACCACAACGTGCTCCAGACATTCGCGTCGCTGCACGGTATCGGGGATCCCTAAGGCAACGGTTGGGTTGCAATCAGTACTTTCTGCGTTCGCCTGTAACGATTTGAACAACGGTTAACTGACGAGGACTACCCGCGAGGAAGGCCACACTGTTTAACATCCTCGCGCCGGAAGCCACGAAACGGTGTCCTTAGCGATCACACGAGTAAATTCCCGCACACAAACCTGTTTTGACATGCCCTTTTTTGCCTTGCGCAGTCTTGGCCTGACTGCTATAGTCCTGCTCAAAGGGCTTGATCGGACTGGCTGACAAGCGGGCGGGGGCTTGAATGTTCAAGAAGGTCTTAGCTTGGATCGGAATGG
>Ga0209343_10008107_pt1 | contig 12282 bp, 11 predicted proteins | sample RifCSPlowO2_02_FD_184026 | JGI IMG/M metagenome (GOLD analysis project Ga0209343, IMG submission 184026) | Groundwater microbial communities from Rifle, Colorado - Rifle CSP2_plank lowO2_0.2 (SPAdes) (version 2) | ecosystem: Environmental > Aquatic > Deep subsurface > Groundwater | place... | reverse complement strand
AAGATTGGGGGGCGCAAGGCAGCACAATGAAAAAAGCGGAGTGGCTCATTTTATGGCTGATAATGAGAAAGACTGCCTGGACATGATCAAGGTTTTGCTTGGTTACCTTCCGCAAAACAACCTGGAGGGCCCGCCTTATCATGCTTCTGACAGCCCAAGCAGGGAAACAAAAAAGCTTGAAGCCTTTGTGCCTGAAGACCCAAAAAAAACGTATGACATCAAGGAAGTTATTGCAGAGATTTTTGACAGACACTCTTTTTTTGAAGTCCAAGGCAGCCATGCGGCAAATGCTGTTGTCGGATTTGCAAGGCTTAACGGCTATGTTGTGGGGGTTGTGGCAAACCAGCCAAAAGTGCTTGCTGGATGCCTTGACATCAACTCAAGCAGCAAGATTGCAAGGTTTGTAAGGCTGTGCGACTGCTTCAATATACCTTTGATTAATCTTGTTGATGTAACAGGCTACCTGCCAGGCACTGAGCAGGAGCATAACGGGATTATAAGGCATGGCGCGAAAGTGCTTTTTGCCTATTCTGAGGCGACTGTGCCCAAGATATCCCTTGTGCTCAGAAAAGCTTATGGAGGAGCTTACATTGCGCTTGTCTCAAAGGATATGGGATTTGACAAGGTGCTTGCATGGCCAATTGCAGAGATTGCCGTAATGGGCGCTGAGCAGGCAGTGAGCATAGTAAACAGGGATGAGATTAATAAAAACCCAAAAGCAAGAGCCGAACTTGCAAGGCAATACTCTGAAAAATACCTTAACCCTTATGCTGCTGCAAAGCTCGGCAAGGTTGACATGATAATTGAGCCAAGGGAAACAAGAATTGCGTTGGCCAAATGCCTTGAAATGATTATTTCCAAGAGAGAAAAAAAGCCTGCCAAGAAGCACGCAAACATGCCTTTGTAACATGGAAGAGCTTGTTGTTAAGGTTGACGGCAAAGAATACAAGGTTTTTGTAGAGGAAACAGAAGAAGGCAAAATACTGGTGCATTGCGGCTCTGATGTTTACGAGGTTGAGACAAAAAAAGACGCTGAGAATTCTGCAGTTGAGAGGCTTCAGAGAAAACAGGTTGCCGAGGAAGGCAAAATTGAGATTTTAGCTCCCTTGCCCGGCATTATTTATGAGATTAAAGCAAAGGAAGGCAGCAATGTCAAGCAGGGGCAAAGCCTTTTCACTCTCATGGCGATGAAGATGGAAAACGACATAACAGCGCCAAGAGAGGGCATTCTGAAAGAAATCAAGGTAAAGAAGAATGACAATGTAAACAAGGGGGATGTCTTGGCTGTGCTGGAATAATTATTTTGCTTTCTCCAGTTTTTCCGCTCCCTGCCACAAATAAGGGAAGAATGCCGCTGCCATAAATGCTTTAAGAGTGTCTCCTATTATAAAAGGAAACAAGCCATATTGGAGAGTTTTCAAAATTGAAGTGCCTATGTTGAGCTGCAAGCCAACAAGCCCAAATACATACAAAATTATTTCTCCAGCAAGCATGCAAAGCAGTATGCTTTTTCTGGTTCTGCCGTAGCCTTTTTCAATCATTAATCCTATGAAGAATGCCATGAACAAAAAGCCGATTATGTAGCCGCCTGTCGGCCCGAGGATTGCCTTTATGCCTGACTTGTAGCCCGCAAAAACTCCAAAGCCAAGCAGCCCTGCAAGCACATATGCCGCTATTGCCACCAAGCCTTTTCTTGAGCCGAAGAAAAATGCAATCAGGAAAATTCCAAATGTCTGCATTGTTATTGGCACGGGCCAGAGCGGAATTTGCAGGTTTGCCATTACAGCCATAAATACAACGCTTGCCAATACCATAAAAATATCAAGAATTATTGTCCTTTGATGAAATATCATCTCGTACAAAGTCTTGTATCTTGTCTCGTGCACATTCATTTTTTCTCACCAGGCCTGCCGAATATAATCCCTGCCAGCACATTCAAAGCCCATGCCTGAAAAACACTTATTTTATAGATGCCTCCAAAGACATAGTTCCATAAGAGCATAACAGGAAGCGCAAGTATCAAGCCGACTAAAGCACTCAATACAATAACAAATAGTATTGCATAGCCTGTTTCTATCAGCTTTCTCAGCACCGGCACATTCTTGAGAACCACCATTGCTATTAAGATTGGCTTGAATCTTTTTAAATGTTGTGGATGAATTAGCGTATTTATTTCCAGTCAGTACCTTACATTTATATCTCCTTCAACAATTTTAATTACTTTGCCGTTTTTTAATTTGAGCAGCAAGCTGCAGTCCTTATCAATGCCCATTGCCCTGCCTGTTAATTTTTTAAACCTGGTTATTACCGTGACATTCTTGCTGATTGTGTCGCAATATGTTTTCCATATCTTCAGTATTTTGCCCGTGTTGCCTCTGCTGTAATAATTGCCATATAAAACAAAAAATTCGTCAATGATGCTTTTTGCCAGTTTTTTGATATCAAAGGTTTGGTTTTTTATAATTTTCAGCGAGACTGCCGTTTTTTTGATTTCCTCAGGAAAATGATTTTGATTTATATTGAGCCCGATTCCAACAACAACAAAATTTTCACTGCCGAATATGCCCTCTGTAAGAATGCCGCAGAGCTTTTTGCCTTTGTAATGGACATCATTCGGCCATTTTATATTTGTTTTTAGATTTGATATTTTTTTTATGGACTTTACAACACAGATTGCTGCAATAAATGTAAGGTATTGGATTTTTTCAATATTTTTCGGCTTTAATAAAATTGACATCCACAAGCCGCCTTTTGCAGAAAACCATTTTCTCCCAAACCTGCCCCTGCCTTTTGTTTGAGTGCCTGTAATTAATATTGTGTTGCTCAAGCCTTTTCCGGCAAATTCCTTGGCTTTGTCCTGCGTTGAGGCTAATGATTTAAAGCGGTAAATTTTGTAATGATGCATTTTAATTTCAGAAATGAATGTGTTTTTAAGATTATTCCTCAAAGCTTCCTTCGCTTAATGCTTCCTGCCTTGCTACAACAACCCAGGGATTTGCCTTGCTGTTCTGCTTTTTTGAGAGGTACTGCGCGACTGCTGTCGTTACAATAAGGACTTTCTTTTCCCTTGGCAATGCCTCTTTTTTTGTCTTGATTCCCTTAATCTCTTCCATTATCCTGTTGTTTTCAATAAAGGATGTTGTGATATTGCCCCTTAAGAACTGCCTCTTGCTTAAAATGAGCTGATGAAAGGGAATTGTTGTTTTGACTCCCTCTATTATGAATTCCTGCAACGACCTTCTTGTTCTGGCAATTGCTTCCTGCCTTGTTTTGCCGTGGCAGATAAGCAGAGCCACCAGCGAGTCAAATTGCGGCAGAATCCTGCAGCCGCTATGGCAGGAGCTGCTTATCCTTATTCCAGGGCCTCCCGGAGGCAGGTAATTTAATATCGTTCCGGGGGATGGGGCGAAATTGCTGCATGGGTCTTCTGCATTAATCCTGCACTCTATCGCATGCCCCTCAATCTTAATGTCCTCCTGACTGTAAGCAAGCTTGGCGCCCTCAGCGAGCTTTATCTGCTCTTTTACCAAATCAACATTGGTTACCATTTCTGTCACTCCATGCTCAACCTGTATTCTTGTGTTCATCTCGATGAAATAGAAATTCCTGCTTTTGTCCAGCAGAAACTCGACTGTGCCTGCTCCCTCATAGCCTATCGCTTTGACGGCATTTACAGCCGCACTTCCCATTGTTTTCCTAAGCTCATTGTCAAGCGCAGGGCTTGGGGATTCCTCAATCAGCTTCTGATGCCTCCGCTGTATGCTGCAGTCACGCTCGCCAAGATGGATTACATTTCCATATGCATCTGCCAATATCTGGAATTCTATATGCCTTGGCTCTTCCAGATACTTCTCTATGTATAATGAATTATCTCCAAAGGAATTAAGCGCCTCTTTCCGGGCATTCTCAAATGCCCCATAAACATCTTCCTCTTTTGTTACAATCCTCATGCCCTTGCCGCCGCCGCCGGCAGAAGCCTTCAAAATGACAGGAAATCCTATTTTCTTTGCTGCCATCATGGTGTGTTTTCTGCTCTTCAGGTCTTCCCTTATTCCCTCAATGACTGGAATATTGACTTTTAGCATAGACTTTTTTGCCTCAACCTTGTCTCCAAGCTTCCCCATCATCTTTGAAGATGGACCTATAAACTTTATTCCTTTTTTCTCGCATAGCTTTGCCATCTTTGGATTTTCTGACAGAAAGCCGTATCCCGGATGAATTGCTTCGCAATTGCTTTGCTTTGCAATCCTTACAATTTTTTTAACGTTGAGGTAATTTCCTGATTTGCCGATGTTGTAAGACTTGTCTGCAAATTTTACTGCCAAGCTGTCTTTTTCGTCATCTGAATGCACAACCACACTTTCTATGCCAAGCTCCCTGCATGCCCTTATAATGCGAAGGGCTATTTCCCCCCTGTTGGCAACCAATATTCTCTTAAAGCCGCCCTTGCCCAGAACCGTATAGTTTTTTTCCTTTTCCTTATTTATGCCAAATCCTCTAGTCAGCACATCCAGAAATGAATTATCCATTGGGTTTCTGAATATTTCCTCTATTCTGGATTCGTCCACATGCGGCAGTCTTTTCATCACGTTTGCTGTTATGAAGCTGCTCATATCTCCTAGCTTTGAAGAACTAAACAGGCTTTTGCTTGGAGTCATTATGTGGTGATTTATCATGCCTTCAAAATACCTGTAAACAGCAGGAGAGACTTGTTTTGTTTTGGTAATTGAATATCTTAAAAAATGGTAAGCTTTTTCCAAAGGCTTTAGAGCTTTATTAAGCACATTAATCATTAATTGCTGCCTTATATTAAAGCCTATTTTTGCTTTTTTGCTTTTTAGCATAAAGCATAAGTTAGCACTTCTTTTTATAAAGATTTTGCAGTTTTGAAGGAGAAATATGATATAGAATGAATATTTTATAATATATATATTAAAAAATATAATAGTAGAAAGTTATTTAAATTAAACCAAAGTTAAGAAACAAGCTAAAATGAACCAGATAAACGAGCTAAAAAACGAGAATGGGGAAATAGATGCAGATGGAATTAAGAAGATTATTCCCTATAATGAGCATTTTCTTTTCATAGACAGAGTCACGGCATTGACTTGCAATAAAATCGTGGCTATGAAAGAGTTGACAGGCAAAGAGGACTTTTTTAAGGGGCATTTTGCAGGCTTTCCTATAATGCCTGGCGCCCTTACAATAGAGGGCATGGGGCAGGCAGCAACCTTGCTGGCAAGAAGCAGTATTCCCAATCATCAGGAGAAAGATGTTCTGGCTTACAGGATAAAAGAAGCAAAGTTTAGTGCGCCTGTTTTTCCGCCTGCTAAAATCAGGTTTGAAATCGACTTGATTGCCCAAGACGAAAGAGGTGCAATTCTTCAGGGCAAGGCTTTTGTTAAAGACACTTTAGTGGCGGAAACACTTTTGATGCTTGCCATTGTAAACAGGGCAGATTTCAGAGCTAAAAACTCTAAGTAAGGGGGTTCTATGTACGTTAAAGGGGTTGGCATGACTAAATTTGGAGCGCAGACAGATACAACCCATGAGATGGTTTATGAGGCTACTTTGGAAGCTTTAGAAGACGCTGATTTTAAGATTGATGATGTAGAAGCAATAGTGTCTACTGTTGTTAACACAACAATAAATGGCGAAAGGCAAAGGGGCTTCTCATCCATATTAAGCAGCATGTTCAAAAAGAAGATTCCTATCATCACTACATCTGCTGTTTGCGGCAGCGGCGGCTCAGCTTTGTGGACGGCAAATAAGCTTGATTATGGCAATGTGCTTGTTGTTGGCGCTGAGAGGCTGTTATCAAACAACACATCATTAGTCACCGATGAGATCTTAATGGCTGGGGAAAGAATTTATGAGCAGGCAGAAGGCTTGATTTTTCCCGCGCAGAATGCCCTGGTTGCCCAGCAGTACATGCTTAAATACGGCGCAACAACAGATGACTTTGCATTAGTTGCCTTCAAGAACCACCAGAATGCTTACCTTAATCCGAAAGCGAGGTTCTACAAAAGGCAGGTAACTTTAAAACAGATAAAGAAATCGCCGATTGTTGCATCTCCATTAAGGCTTTTTGACTGCAGCTTGTCAGTGAATGGGGCGGCTGCTGCAATACTCACTAAAGAAAAAACAGACATTGAGATTGTTGGCTCAAGCTTGTTTGTTGACAGGCTTTCAGCTTTTGAAAGCGAGGACATGACTTCATGGCAAGCCTCAAAGCTGGCAGCAGAAGAAGCTTACAAGCAGGCTGGGATTGCCCCAAATGATATAGACATTGCTGAATTGCATGACGCTTTCACGCCTGTGGAGGTTATCAGCTACGAGGATGTTGGATTTTGCAAGAAGGGAGAGGCAAAACACCTCATAAGAAAAGGCAAGGTCAATATTAATGGTGAACTGCCTGTCAACACAAGCGGGGGCTTGAAGGCAAAGGGGCATCCGATAAGCGCGACAGGCATATCTCAGGTTTATGAGCTTGCAAAGCAGATGCGCAGGCAGGCTGGAGAAAGGCAGGTGAGCAAAAATATAGAGTATGCTTTGGCGCAGAACATTGGCGGCGTAGGGAGCACTGTAACAGTGCACATCCTGAGGAAGGTGAACTCATGATAATAAGATGGATTTGCGAGAAGTGCAACAAAAAATGGATTTATCCTGTTGAGAAATGCGTTTACTGCAAAGGCGGCATTTCAAAGCAAAAGGGCGCTAAAATCAAGGTTGTCGGCATAACAAAGGTTTCCATACCTTCCCCAATGCATCCGGTAATTCCGTATAATATAATTCTTCTGCAGGATGAGCATGGCAACAGGATGCCAAAAAAGACAATGAAAGATTATAAAATAGGGGATGATTACACAGAGCAGAAAGCCAAAAGCAATGATGCTGTTGCGATTGTCAAGACAAAATATGACACTTATGAAGCGATAAAAGAGGCTGTCGGGCTTGTTAATGGCATTGGCTTTGGCGAAACTGACAAAATCCTGATTAAGCCGAGCATTGTTATCGCAGCCTATCCTTACCAGGCTGTCAACACAAATCCGGATTTTCTTAATGCGCTTTTGCTTGTTTTATTTGAACATGGAATAAAAAAAGAAAATGTTATTGTTGCTGAGCAGGCATTGATTGGGTCAGATGCTGCTGATGCAGCTTCAAAATCTGGAATTATTGAAATCTGCAAGAAAAACGGGGTTGAGTTTGCGGACATATCAAAAGGTCCTTTTGAGGAAGTTAAAGCAGAAGGATATGCTTTTAATGTATTCAAGGAGGCATTAAGCAGGAAAATAATAAATTCCCCTATAATGAAGACAAATTTTCAAATTGGAATTTCCGGCGCGATGGAAAATATTTCGAGGCTTGTCGACGAAAAAACACAAAGAAAGATGTATTTTGATGATATTGACAACACGCTTCCCAAGCTGGCAAAGGCATTGCCGGAAGTTTTCACAATAGCTGATGCGACAAACGGCATGCAGGGGCAAGGCCCATTGGCGCTTGGCGAGCCTGCATTCCTGAACCTGGTTTTAGCCAGCAGAAATGCTGCAAATCTAGATATTGCTTTTACCGAGGTTGCAATGCTTCAGCTTCCATCTTATATAAATTATTCATACCCAAATACCAATTTAAAAAATATAGAGATTGTGGGCGGTGAAATAGATGCATTGAGATATCCTATTAAGGCTGCTTCCCCTCACGAGACGGCACACCCTGACATCAAGGTTATTGACGGCAAAGCCTGCCCTGCATGCCTGAATTTATTGTATAATCTTACTTCAAGGCTTGTTGGATTAAGGGGCGATGAGATAAATATCGTAACAGGCTCTGTTTTATCTGAAGATATGCTAAAAGGAAAATCCAGGCTTGTTGCATTAGGCGAATGTGCTATGAATAAATTAAAAGAATTGAATGTTGAACCCATTGCAAGCATTGATGAAAGGATAGATGTGATAGAGCAACTTGTCTTATTGAAGAAACTTCTAACAACAAAAGGAGAGCCAAGAATAACGCCTGTTGACAGAGTTAAATCAAAGATGAAAAAACTTCTTTCAAGAGTGGTCCGGTAAAATGCTCAGCGGCAAAATTGCATTGGTTACAGGCGCTTCCAGGGGCATTGGAAAGGCGATAGCTATAGAGCTTGCGAAACAAGGCGCGGATGTGATTGTCAATTACAACAGGAACGATAAAGATGCTTTGGAGGTCGTTGGCAGGATTAAGGAGATTGGCTGCAGGAGCATTGCAGTCAAGGCTGATGTCGCCAATTTTGATGAAGTGGGCAGGATGTTTGAGATTGTTAAGAAAGAGTTTGGAAGGGTTGACATTCTCGTGAACAATGCCGGGATTATAATGGACAAGACTCTCCAGAATATGAGCCTGGAAGAATGGAGCGCTGTCATGAAAATAAACCTGAACGGAGCTTTCAACACAACCAGGAATGCATTGCCTTTAATGAGTAAAGGGGGCAGGATAATAAACATAAGCTCTGTAGTTGCTTTGCAGGGAAACTTCGGGCAGGCAAATTATGCTGCTTCAAAAGCCGGCATTATAGGGTTTACAAAGTCGCTTGCAAAGGAGCTTGGAAAGCATGGCATAACTGTCAATGCTATTGCGCCTGGGTTTATAGAGAGTGATATGTCAAATAAGATCCCTTTTTTAAGAAAAAAAATAGTTGAGTGGATTATCCCTTTGAAAAGAATAGGAAAGCCGGAAGAAGTTGCTTATGCTGCTGCATTTCTTGCGTCTGAGGATGCGAGCTACATAACAGGGCAAGTGTTAAGCATAAGCGGAGGGCTGTCAATATAAAATGTACATTAAGGGTGTTGGCATGACCAAGTTCGGAATCCAGCAGGATTTAAGCAGCCATATGGTGTATGAGGCTTCAATGGAGGCGCTGGAAGATGCCGGCATATCAATGAATGAAATAGATGCAATTGTTGTCTCTAGCATAGAAATAATGAGCAATGGAGAAAGACAAAAGCACAGCGCATCTTTTATGAGCAGCCTTTTCCAGATTAAAGTGCCTATACTTTCTGTGCCTGCAGGCTGCGCTGGCGGAGGCACTGCATTGTGGACGGCGAACAGGCTTTACAAAACAAGCAGCTACAGGAATATACTTGTCATAGGATTTGAAAAAGCAGTTGCTAACACGAGCAAAAGCGTGACTGATGAGATTTTAATGGGAGGGGAAAGGATTTATGAGCAGGCAGAAGGCTTGATTTTTCCCGCGCAGAATGCCCTAGTTGCCCAGCAGTACATGCTTAAATACGGCGCAACAACAGATGACTTTGCTTTGGTTGCTTACAAAAATCATCAAAATGCTTACCTTAACCCGAAAGCAAGGTTTTACAAAAGGCAGGTAACTTTAAAGCAGATAAAAAAATCTCCTATTGTTGCATCCCCATTAAGGCTTTTTGACTGCAGCATTTCCTGCAATGGCGCTGCTGCATTGATACTGTCCAAAGACGAGGCAGGCATTGAGGTTGTTGGCTCTGCTGAAGAGAATGATTGCTTGAGCCCTTTTGAAAGAGATGATATGACTTCATTTTGGGTAACAAAGAAAGCAGCGGAAATTGCTTACAAGGAATCCGGAGTTAAGCCTTCTGAAATTGAAATAGCTGAGCTGCATGACGCTTTTACGCCATTGGAACTCATTTCTTATGAAGACCTTGGATTTTGCAATTCTGGTGAAGGGGCAAATCTTATGAGGGACGGGTTTACAGAACTTAATGGCAAGCTGCCTGTAAACACAAGCGGGGGCTTGAAGGCAAAGGGGCATCCGATAAGCCCTACAGGAATTGCGCAGATTTATGAGATAGCAAAGCAGATGAAAGGAGAATGCGGAAAAAGGCAGGTGAAAAATCCAAAATATGGGATTGCGCTTAATATTGGGGGGGCGGGGGCTGGTGCAACTGTGCATATTTTAAAAAATCTTAGCTGATTGTAGAGGGCAAACATGCTTTTAAAAGGTGTAAGGGTTCTGGACATGTCGAATCTTCTTCCGGGCCCTATGTGCTCATTGTTTCTTGCGGATCTTGGCGCAGATATCATTAAAGTGGAGAGCTTAAGCGGCGACCCAATGAGGTATTTTGAGAGTGCAAAAGGCAGAAGCCCTTATTTTCTTGCCCTAAACCGGAACAAAAAGAGCATAGCCTTGAATCTCAAGACTGATGAAGGCAAAAAAATATTCATGAGGCTTGCAAAAAATGCTGATGTCGTGATAGAGGGCTTTCGCCCGGGCAAGGTTGATGCTTTGGGAATAGGCTACAAAAGCCTGAAGAAAATCAACCAGAAAATAATATACTGCTCTATAACAGGCTACGGGCAGAAAGGCGCTTATAAAAACAAGGCTGGGCATGACCTGAATTATGCAGCATTAAGCGGCATGCTTGATGTGATATCGGCAGAGCCGTTTGTTGCAGGCGTGCAGATTGCAGATGTAAGCGGCGCGCTTGTCGCTGCATTTGCAATAGTTTCCTCTTTGCTTTACCGCGAGAAGCACGGCAAAGGAAATTATATTGATATGGGCGTGCTTGATGCAACGCTCTCTGTAATCGGAATGCACGTAGCATATCGCTCTGTATCTGAGAATACAGGCACTATTTTGTCAGGCAGCAAGCCGTGCTACAATGTCTACAGGACAAAGGACGGAAGATTCGCCAGCCTCGGGGCCATAGAAAAGAAATTTTGGGTGAATTTTTGCAATGCCATTGGGAGAGAAGACTTGATTCACAGGCAATTTGATGGCAGCCGGGATGTTATGAATGAAGTGAAGGCTGTTTTCAAAAGCAAGGCTATGGATGAATGGGTAAGGCTGAATAATAAGCACGACTTTTGCTGCGAGCCTGTTAGAAAAATAAGCGAAGTAATCAAAGATGATTATTTCAAAAGCAAAAAGATGCTGGCAGATATTGATGGAATAAAACAGGTTGCTATGCCTGTGGCTTTTTCGAGTTTTAAAAAATTAAAGTACTCGATAGCCCCTAAAATCGGGCAGGATACGGAAAAAATCCTTGACGGAATAGGATACAACAAAAATGAGATTAAAAAATTAAAATATTCAAATGTGATTTTATAAAAATGAGCCAAACATCAGAGCACAATCCATGGAAGCCCGACAAGCCCATATCAAAGGGCGCTATAGCGTACCACGATGCAGTCTCAAAGGCTGAATATTACATTGCCATTTTGGATGAGTTAATTAAAATTACAAGCCAGAAAATCAAAGAGGGGCATGTTGTGGTTGATTTCGGCGCAGGCACAGGCGTTTCTGCATCGCGGTTGCTGGATAGTTTGAAAGTCAACGCAAATCTTTGGCTTGTTGACAACTCGGCTGCATGGCTCGGCAAGGCATATGAGGTGATCGGCTCAAAACAAAATGTAAAGTGCTTCCTTCTGGAAAAGAAAAAGTATGGGTATGCGACACTTGCCGAGACAATTGGAAAAAAAGTAGCAGATCATGTCATTTCAGCTAATACCGTTCATCTGATTCCGGACATCGAGGAGACATTCAAAGGCATTGCAAATTCGCTTAAAGACAACGGGACATTCACTTTCCAGAGCGGCAATATAACAAGGGAGCGCAGGCCTGAAGGCGCTTTGATGGTGGACGATACTGTAAGGAGGGTTCATGACATTGCCCTTGAAATCGTAAAGACTGACGAGAGGTTTGCAGATTACGCTGCTGATATTGATGAGCGCGTAAAGAAGAGCGAGCCGCAGAGAAAATTTGTGTTTCCTGACACAAGACCGATTGAGGTTTATTTGGAAGCGTTAAAGAAAGCGAAATTTAAGTATGAAGATCCTTATTATAAATTATTCAAGGTTAAGTATGATGACTGGCTGAAATTTTTGAGGGTAAGAAGGCTGCAGGCAGGCATACTGCCGGAGATAGGGGGCAATTATCCCTCACAAAAAGAAGAGAGTGACAGGGATTTGTTAATTACTCTTGCCACTAATAAGCTGTTTGAGGAGCTTCGAAGCAAAAATCAGTTAGCTGATGACAAGGGTTTCACGCTTGAGATTACATATGTAACTGCAAAAAAAGCAGAACAGGTTAATGAAAAAGGGATTGTGCTTGCAGGAAGAATTGCATTGGTTACAGGCGCTTCCAGGGGCATTGGAAAGGCGATAGCTATAGAGCTTGCGAAACAAGGCGCGGATGTGATTGTCAATTACAACAGGAACGATAAAGATGCTTTGGAGGTCGTTAGCAGGATAAAGGAGATTGGCTGCAGGAGCATTGCAGTCAAGGCTGATGTCGCCAATTTTGATGAAGTG
>Ga0209343_10008102_pt1 | contig 12289 bp, 6 predicted proteins | sample RifCSPlowO2_02_FD_184026 | JGI IMG/M metagenome (GOLD analysis project Ga0209343, IMG submission 184026) | Groundwater microbial communities from Rifle, Colorado - Rifle CSP2_plank lowO2_0.2 (SPAdes) (version 2) | ecosystem: Environmental > Aquatic > Deep subsurface > Groundwater | place: Rifle... | reverse complement strand
GGGAGTGGCCGCCAGCCTGGCCAGCCAGAAAGGCGCCCCCACTACTGCGCGGGAGAACGACGCGCAGCGGTGGGCCCAGGCGCTGACCCGGCAATGCCGTAGCGCCCTCGATGAACTGGCCTTGCTCGCCCCGTGGCTCGCGCTGCCGGCTACATCCGGCAGACTCCGTTACCTCCTGGATTCCATCGGGATTCCAACACTGCGCGAACTGGCGACCAACAAAGGCCCGTGGCTGGCGGCGATCGAACGGCCACTGGACCCTGAAGCGACGCCAGAGGAGCGCGAGTGGCTGAATGAATTGCGGCGGCACATCGGTGCAGCAAGCCGCCACGCCCAGGAGCGGATTGCGGCGATCGAACGCCTGGCGTCGCAGGCGGGCGCTCTGGCCACGATGGAGTATGACTTCCTCTACGACAAGGGGCGTCATCTGCTCGCCATCGGCTACAACGTCGGCGAGCGCCGCCAAGACCCGAGTTACTACGATCTGCTGGCTTCCGAAGCGCGGTTATGCAGTTTCGTGGCGATTGCGCAGGGACAACTGCCGCAGGAAAGCTGGTTTGCGCTGGGGCGCCTGCTCACCAGCGCGGGTGGCGAACCGATTCTCATGTCGTGGAGCGGTTCGATGTTCGAGTATCTGATGCCGCTGCTGGTGATGCCGACGTACGAAAACACGCTGCTCGGCCAGACCTACCAGGCGGCAGTGGAGCGACAGATCGCGTACGGGAAGCAGCGCGGCGTAGCGTGGGGCATGTCGGAATGCGGTTACAACACGGTCGACGTTCATCTCAATTACCAGTATCGCGCGTTCGGCGTGCCCGGCCTTGGGCTCAAACGCGGACTGGCCGAAGACCTGGTGATTGCGCCGTATGCCTCGGCGCTCGCGCTGATGGTGGCGCCCGAGGCGGCGTGCCTGAATCTGCAGCGACTCGCCGCTGAAGGGCTGGAAGGACAATACGGCTTTTACGAGGCGGTCGACTACACGCCATCACGTCTGCCACGCGGGCAATCGAGTGCCGTGGTGCGGTCGTTCATGACGCACCACCAGGGCATGAACTTCCTCTCTCTGGCCTATCTGATCCTTGACCGTCCGATGCAGAGGCGATTCGAGTCGGATCCGCTGTTCCAGGCGACCACGTTGTTGCTGCAGGAGCGGATTCCAAAGGCCACGGGGTTCTATTTGCACACTGCCGAACTTTCCGACATTCGTGCGATTTCCAGCGGCCCGGAAATGCCGGTACGCGTATTCAGCAGCCCCGACACGCCGACACCGGAGGTGCAGTTATTATCGAACGGCAGATACCATGTGATGGTCACGAACGCCGGCGGCGGCTACAGCCGCTGGAAAGACCTCGCCGTTACCCGCTGGCGCGAAGACACGACCCGTGACAACTGGGGCATGTTCTGTTACATCCGCGACGTGACCAGCGGGGTGTTCTGGTCGAATACCCATCAGCCGACGCTCAAACAGGCGGATGCTTATGAAGCGATCTTCTCGGAGGGGCGGGCAGAATTTCGCCGCCGCGACCTCGATTACGACACGCATACCGAAATCGTTGTTTCGCCGGAAGACGACATCGAATTGCGCCGGGTGCGCATTACCAACCGCGCGCGGGTCCGTCGCACGATCGAGGTCACGAGTTACGCTGAAGTGGTACTCGCCGCACCTGCCGCGGACGCTTTGCAGCCGGCGTTCAGCAATCTTTTTGTTCAGACCGAGATCAACCGCGAGCGGCAGGCTATCCTGTGCACACGGCGGCCCCGCTCCCTCAAGGAGTACGCGCCATGGATGTTTCACCTGATGGCCGTGCACGGGGCGGAGATCGCGGAGGTTTCCTATGAAACGGATCGCGCGCGGTTCATCGGCCGCGGATGCACTGTCGCCGCTCCCCAGGCGCTCGGCGATTCCGCGGTGCTCTCGGGCAGCCAGGGTTCGGTGCTGGATCCGATTGTTGCCATCCGGCATCGAATTACCCTGGAGCCGGAACAATCGGCAACGATCGATATGGTTTCCGGTATCGACGAAACCCGCGACGCCGCCTTGAGCCTGGCCGGGAAATACCGGGATCGGCATCTTGCGGATAGGGTTTTCGAGTTGGCCTGGACGCATAGCCAGGTGATCCTGCGGCAGATCAATGCCAGCGAGAGCGACGCGCAACTCTATGGACGCCTTGCCGGTTCCGTCATCTACGCCAATTCCTCGTTGCGCGCCGACGCGAGCGTTCTGATCAAGAATCGTCGCGGACAATCCGGCTTATGGGGTTATGCCATTTCCGGCGATTTGCCGATCGTGCTGCTGCAGATTGGCGACCAGGTGAATATCGATCTGGTGCGCCAGCTGGTGCAGGCCCACGCCTACTGGCGCTTGAAGGGACTCACCGTGGACCTGGTGATCTGGAATGAGGATCGCGCCGGTTACCGGCAATTGCTCCAGGACCAAATCATGGGACTGATTGCCGTGGGCCTCGAGGCACATGTGATGGACCGGCCCGGCGGAATCTTCGTGCGGCGGGCGGAGCAGATATCGGACGAGGACCGCATTCTGGTCCAATCGGTCGCGCGCGCCATCGTCAGCGACCGGCGCGGAGCGCTGGGGGAGCAAATCAATCGGCGCGGTTTTATTGACAGGCGGGATTCGCGAATGGAACTGAGCGGTCGTCGCGATTTTTCCGAAAGGCGAATCCCGCGCTTTGTTCCAACCAGACCCTACCGTCCCGATCGCCCGACGACGGCCACGTCCCCGCGCCGCGATCTGGTCTTCTACAACGGACTCGGCGGCTTCACCCCCGATGGGTGCGAGTACGTCATCACGACTGCTCGCGACCAGGTGACGCCGGCACCCTGGGTGAACGTGTTGGCGAATCCGCACTTCGGAACCGTAATTTCCGAGAACGGCATGGCCTACACCTGGAGCGAGAATGCCCATGAGTTCCGCCTGACCCCCTGGGGCAATGATCCGGTAAGCGATGCAAGCGGCGAGGCCTTCTACCTGCGTGACGAAGAAAGCGGGCACTTCTGGTCGCCTACGCCATTGCCCAGCCGCGGCGCAACACCTTACGTCAGCCGGCACAGCTTCGGTTACAGCAGCTTCGAGCACGCGGAAGACGGCATCAGCACGGAGCTCACCGTTTTCGTGGCCCTGGACGCCGCGATCAAGTTCTCGGTATTGAAAGTGCGGAACGACTCAGGCCGCGCGCGCCGACTCTCCGCGACCGGGTACGTCGAGTGGGTGTTGGGCGACCTGCGGCCTAAATCGGCCATGCACGTGATTACTGAAATCGATCCGGCGAGCGGCGCGTTCTATGCGCGCAACGCGTACAACACCGAGTTCGCCGACCGAATCGCGTTCTTCGATGTCGACGATACGACCAGAACCTTCAGTGGCGACCGTGCCGAGTTCGTCGGGCGCAACGGCACGCTCGCGAATCCGGCGGCCATGACCCGGTCACGCCTTTCCAACAAGGTGGGGGCCGCGTTGGATCCATGCGCGGCAATCCAGGTTGCATTCGACCTGGCCGACGGGGAAGAGCGTGAGTTTGACTTCCGGCTCGGCGTAGCGGGAAGAAGGGGCGCCGACGAAGCCAACAAGCTGGTGCGCCGCTTTCGCGGACCAACCGCTGCGCGCGATGCGCTCGACGCGGTGCGCCAATACTGGAAGAGCACTCTGGGCGCGGTACAGGTGGAAACACCCGATCAGTCCCTCAACGTCCTGACCAACGGCTGGCTTTTGTATCAGATTCTGGCCTGCCGCCTGTGGGGGCGCAGCGGCTATTACCAATCCGGCGGCGCGTTCGGCTTCCGCGATCAGCTGCAGGACGTGATGGCGCTCGTCCATGCCGAGCCCGCGCTTGTGCGCGAGCACCTGCTGCGCTGTGCGGCCCGCCAGTTCCGCGAAGGCGATGTCCAGCATTGGTGGCACCCCACATCCGGCCGCGGCGTGCGCACGCACTGTTCGGACGACTACCTGTGGTTGCCGTTGGCAATGTGCAGCTATGTTTCGAGCACCGGCGACACCGGGGTGCTGGATGAACCCATGCCTTTTCTCGACGGCCGGGCGGTGAACCCCGAAGAGGATTCGTATTTCGACTTGCCCGGCCGCTCGGATGACTCGGCGACTTTGTATCAACACTGTGTGCGCGCCATCCTGAGAGGTCTTCGCTTTGGCGGGCACGGCCTGCCGCTCATCGGCTCCGGCGACTGGAACGATGGCATGAACGCCGTGGGCGACCAGGGCAAAGGCGAAAGCGTGTGGCTGGCTTTCTTCCTCTACGACGTGCTGATGCGATTTGCCGAGCTTGCGGGCACGCGCAGCGACACGTCCTTTGCCGCGCGCTGTCAGACAGAGGCCGCACAATTGCGCCAGAACATCGAGCGCAATGGCTGGGACGGCGAGTGGTACCTTCGCGCCTACTTCGACGACGGTACGCCGCTGGGATCGTCGAGCAATGCCGAATGCCAGATCGATGCCCTTCCGCAAAGCTGGGCCGTGCTGTCCGGCGCGGGGGATCCCGCGCGCTCGCGCACGGCGATGGCGGCGGTGGACCGGCGCCTGGTGCGCCGCGACCATGCGCTGATCCAGGTCCTGGATCCGCCGTTCGACAAATCGGCTTTGAACCCTGGCTATATAAAGGGCTACGTGCCGGGCGTGCGCGAAAACGGCGGGCAGTACACGCACGCGGCGATCTGGACGGTGATGGCGTTTGCCGCTTTGGGCGACAACCGGCGCGCATGGGAACTGTTCGGCATGATCAACCCGGTCAACCACGCGAGTTCCGAGGCGGCGATTGCAACCTACAAGGTGGAACCCTACGTGGTCGCTGCCGATGTCTACGCGGTTGCGCCGCACACCGGCCGCGGCGGCTGGACCTGGTACACGGGATCCGCCGGCTGGATGTATCGGCTTATCCTGGAATCACTCCTGGGGTTGAAGCGGGAAGGCGACAAGCTGCGCTTTGCGCCCTGTCTTCCGGCGGACTGGGAAACGTTCAAGCTGCATTACCGCTACCGGGAGACGGTCTTCCATATTACCGTCTCGCAAACGCGCGCCGGAGCGGGCGAGATGTCTGTAACGCTTGATGGTGCTGAGCAGCCCGATAGAACAATTCCTCTGGCCGACGACCGCCAGGAACACGTAGTCGAGGTGATGATAGGCGCCGCACGCAGTTTCCAGAACAATGACTAACGCACAATGGTTTCTGCTCCTGGGCGGCCTGTTGCTCGCCAGGGGCTTGACTCTTTCTGTGCTCAAGCCCCTGCCGGTCACGCCAGCCATTATCTATCTGGCGGTGGGGCTGCTGGTCGGACCTACGGTGCTGAATGTATTTCACTTCAATCCGCTCAAGGAATCGGCGCTGCTGGAAGTGCTGACCGAAGTGGCTGTGCTGATTTCGCTGTTTTCAGCCGGCGTCAAAATGCCCGTACCGGTAAGCTTCGCCCGCTGGCGCACGCCGATTCTGCTGGCATCGGTATCCATGGCGGTCAGCGTCGGGTTGGTCGCCGCCTTCGCTTATTATCTGCTCGGTCTGCCATTGGGCGCCGGCATCTTGCTGGGCGCGATCCTGGCACCCACCGATCCGGTGCTGGCGACCGATGTCCAGATCCGTCATCCCGGTGACCGCGACCAGCTCCGCTTCACCTTGACCTGCGAGGCGGGCATGAATGACGGCAGCGCCTTTCCGTTTGTGGTGCTGGGGATGGGATTGCTCGGACTGCATGAGCTCGGTGAATTCGGACTGCGCTGGGTCCTGGTCGATGTGCTGTGGGCCACGGTGGCGGGAATCGCCATCGGGGCAATTGCCGGCGCAGCACTGGCCCGTTTGGGATGGCAGCTGCGCGGCGAGCGACCCGGGCACGAACTCATGGACGACTTTCTCGGACTCGGCCTGATCGGTGTGGTATACGGCTTGAGTGTGCTGGTCGATGCGTGGGGATTTCTGGCGGTATTTTTCGCTGCCGTCGCGCTGCGCCAGACCGAAGTCAGGCTCGCCGGCGCCGCTCGGGATTACCCGGATCGGCCGCAAACCGACCGAACCGGACAGGAGGCATCAAACGCAAGCCCTGATAACGAGCCAACGCCGACCGTAAGCGGAGGATCGCTGATATTCAAGGAACATCTCGAGAGGCTCTCCGAATTGATGCTCATCCTGCTGATCGGTGGCACGTTGTTTCTCGATTCCTGGAGCTGGCGGGCGGTGGGACTTGCGCTGTTTCTGTTCATGGTGGCGCGCCCGGTCAGCGTCCTCGCCAGCCTGCTGGGTACCCGCACTTCGTGGCCGATACGCGGCATGGTGGGCTGGTTCGGCGTACGCGGCATCGGTTCACTGTACTACCTGATGTATGCCATACAGCACGGTCTCCCCAAAGACCTGGCCCTGGAGCTTATCCAATTGACGCTGATTGCGGTATCGCTTTCCATTCTTGTCCACGGAACCAGCGTCAAGCCGCTGATGAGCCGCTTTTGGCGTCACCGCAAGCATCTGCCAGCACCCTAAGCGATATCCCGATCGGCACTCGGTTGGCCGGTTTCTTTCTCACGGTGCGGGGTACCTGTATCAACTGAGCCCCGTGGCACGCAAACACCTGCGCATCCTCAGCGGCCTGCTGCACCGCCAGCGCGACTTCGACACACCCTGATCACCGTTTCGCCAGCTGTTTGCGAATCAACTGCAATTCCCGTTGGTGTTCCGCTCCGGACTTGGGATATGCCAATTCGAGCGCATTGAACGTATCGAGAATGATCTGGGAAATGATCAGCCGGGCATTCGCCTTGTCGTCCGCGGGAACGACATACCAGGGCGCATTGCGCGTACTGGTCGCACTCAGGCATTCTTCGTAGGCCTGCATGTACTGCTTCCAGAATGTCCGCTCCTCGATATCCGCGAGGCTGAACTTCCAGTTTTTGTCGGGTTCGTCGATGCGTTCGAGGAATCGCCTGCGCTGCTCTTCTTCCGAAAGGTGCAGGAAGAACTTGATGATCCGCGTGCCGTTGCGGTGGAGATGGTTCTCCATATCCACGATGGAGCGATAGCGCTCCTGCCATATGGTCTTTTCGTTCAGCAGCTCATCCGGAATGCGCTGGGCCTGCAGGATCTCCGGATGCACCCGAACGATCAACACCTCCTCGTAATAGGATCGGTTGAAGATGCCGATCCGGCCGCGTTCCGGCAGCGACTGCGTGGTGCGCCACAGAAAATCATGGTCCAGTTCCTCGACGCTTGGATGTTTGAAGCTGAACACCTGGCAGCCTTGTGGATTGACGCCGGACATCACGTGCCGGATGGCGCCGTCCTTTCCGGCAGCGTCCATCGCCTGAAAAATGAGCAGTACCGCATAGCGGTCGGACGCGTAGTGAAGACGTTGCAGCGAGCTCAACGCCTCCACCTGTTCCTGGAGGAGGTTTTTGTACGCCTTCTTCGATTTGTACGCAGGCTTCACGCGCGTCGGCCACTTGGTGAGGTTGACCTTTTTCCGCGCGGGTACACGGAAATCACTGGATTTGATATTCATCTCTATCCTTCTATGTTTTATCCGGCTGCCACTTCCAATTCCTGATTTCCGGCATGTCTTGGCCGTGCTTGTCGATGTATTGCTTGTGCGCGATGAGTTTGTCCTTGAGCTGCTGCTTCACGTAGATGCCCTGGTCGCCTGTCTGCGGCAGGCGGTCAATGGCGTCCATCACGAGATGGAAGCGGTCCAGATCGTTCAGCACGGTCATGTCGAAGGGCGTGGTGATCGTGCCCTCTTCCTTGTAGCCGCGGACGTGGATGTTGTGGTGGTTGGTACGGCGGTAGGTCAACCGGTGGATCAGCCACGGATAGGCATGGAACGCGAAAATGACCGGCTTGTCTTTGGTGAAGAGATCGTCGAAATCCCTGTCGCTCAACCCGTCCGGGTGCTCGGTTTGCGGCTGCAGCTTCATGAGGTTGACGACGTTGACCACCCGCATTTTCAGATCGGGCAGATGCTCACGAATTATGGAGACGGCGGCGAGCATCTCCAGCGTGGGCACGTCGCCGCAGCAGGCCATAACCACGTCGGGCGCAATGCCCTGGGCGTTGCTGGCCCACTCCCAGATGCCGATGCCCTGGGTGCAGTGTTTGACGGCGGCCTCCATCGTCAGCCACTGCGGCGCCGGGTGTTTTCCCGCGATCACGAGGTTGACGTAATGGCGGCTGCGCAGGCAGTGGTCCATCACCGACAGCAGGGAGTTTGCATCCGGCGGGAGGTAGACCCGCACGACATCGGCCTTCTTGTTTACGACGAGGTCGATGAAGCCGGGGTCCTGGTGGGTAAAGCCGTTGTGATCCTGGCGCCAGACATGCGATGCAAGGAGATAGTTCAGCGAGGCGATCTTCCGCCGCCACGGCAATTGCGCCGTGACCTTCAGCCACTTGGCGTGCTGGTTGAACATCGAATCGACGATGTGGATGAATGCCTCGTAACAATTGAAGAGTCCGTGCCGCCCGGTGAGCAGGTAGCCCTCCAGCCAGCCTTCGCATTGGTGCTCGCTGAGCATCGAGTCCAGCACGCGTCCGGAGGGCGCGAGAAATTCGTCGTTCGGCACGGTCGCGGCATCCCATTGCCGTCGGGTCACCTCAAACAGGGCCTCAAGGCCATTGGAGAGCGTCTCGTCGGGGCCGAAGACCCGGAAATTCCGCTGCTCGCTGTTCAGCTTCGCGACATCGCGCAGGAAACGCCCGAGCACATGGGTGTCGCCGATGCCGCGCACCCCCGGCGTGGGCACGTCGACCGCATAGGCGCGGAAATCCGGCATCCGCAGGTCGCGCAGCAGGATGCCGCCGTTGGCGTGGGGATTTGCGCCCATGCGTCGTTCGCCCTTGGGCGCAAGTACGGCCAGTTCCGGTATCAGTCGGCCATTCGCATCGAAAAGTTCCTCCGGCCGGTAGCTTCTCAGCCAGTCTTCCAGGAGCTTGAGATGCTCGGGATGGGCGGCCGGGTGTAGCGGCACCTGGTGCGAACGGAAGGTGCCTTCTACCTGCAGGCCATCGACCCTCTTCGGCCCCGTCCAGCCCTTGGGTGAACTGAGGACGATCATCGGCCAGCGCGGGCGCGTGCTGTTGCCGCTGGCGCGAGAGTATTGCTGGATTTGCTTGATCTGCTCCACGACGGTGTCGAGCGTCGCGGCCATGGCCTCATGCATCAGAGCGGGCTCGTGACCATCGACGAAATACGGCGTCCATCCGTAGCCGCGGAGCAGTTGTTCCAGTTCCTCGCGGGTGATGCGGGCGAGCAGGGTCGGGTTGACAATCTTGTAGCCGTTGAGATGCAGGATCGGCAGCACCGCGCCGTCGGTGATCGGATCGAGAAACTTGTTGGAATGCCACGCCGTGGCCAGCGGGCCCGTCTCTGCCTCGCCGTCGCCGACGACGCAGGCGACGACGAGATCGGGATTGTCGAACACCGCCCCGAACGAATGGCTGAGCGAATAGCCCAGCTCGCCGCCCTCGTGGATCGAGCCCGGGCATTCCGGCGATGCGTGGCTGGGAATGCCTCCGGGGAACGAAAACTGGATGAAGAGCCTCCGAAGCCCTGCCTCATCCTGGCTGATGTCGGGATAGATCTCGCTGTAAGTGCCTTCGAGGTAGGTATTCGCAACTACCGCCGGGCCTCCGTGCCCGGGGCCGGAGACGTAGATCATGTCGAGGTCGTATTTTTTGATGACGCGGTTAAGGTGCACGTAGATGAAGTTCTGCCCTGGAGTCGTGCCCCAGTGTCCCAGCAGCATGTGCTTCACATCCCCGAGCGCCAGCGGCCGCTTCAGCAGCGGATTGTCGTAAAGATAGATCTGGCCAACCGACAGGTAGTTGGCTGCGCGCCAGTAGGCGTTCATTTTATTAAGCAGATCTGGCGCGAGTGTGCTGGTTGTCATGATTCAAGTGCTCCGGGTTGAGCCGAGATCGAGGACGCAGCTGACAGCCCCGTGTTTGTTTGCGCAAGGCCCCTTCTTCAATTGTGTTCCGGACGCAAGCTCCGTCTGCGGCATTGGTGCCGCCAATGCCGCGCCGACGATGGCCTGTGCCTCCGCCAGGATGCGGCGCAGATGATCCGCTCCGCGAAGGCTTTCGGCATAGATCTTGTAGATATGCTCGATGTGCGAGCGCGGTTTGTATTGCGCAAGCACCTAAATAGGCGAAACCGGCGAATTAACGAAGTCCGTGAGCACGAAACCGATGATCCACCAAGGGTGCCGGTCGCTTGACGCTTGATTTCAGCGCACACCGAAGGCCGTCCGCTCCAGCGAGTGGGCCAGGCATCCTCACCGATGCGCAATAGGCTTTTTGGTGAACAAATAGTCCTTCAGTTCGCTGGAAAACCTTGGGTCATTGCGCCGAATCCACTCCAGCACCATGGACGCGTGCTCTTTCTCCTCATCTCGATTGTGTGCAAGGATTGCCTTGAGTTCCATGTCCTTGCATGCATCGGCGCGCTGGTTGTACCAATCAACAGCTTCCAGCTCTTCCATCAGGGAAACAATTGCTCTGTGCATGTCGCGCGTTTCGTCAGACAATTCCTCTATGGGCTCGTGATAACCGACACTGGACATATCTTTCGCCTTTTCGTTAGGGGTTTCGTGGAGACTTTTCGCCTCCGTCCTCGCGCCAATTATCTCCCTCTCACCGACGCCGTCCGTTCGCCAGCGTACATATCATGATTCATGAAGGCCAGCGCCTGTCTATTCGCCTGCGACCTGTCCGGGGGCATCCTTCCACCACGTGCGAATTGAACGTCAGGCGGCGAGGACAAAAAAACAGGCCTTGCGAACTCCCATGGAAAATTCGCCAGGCCTAAGCGCGGGCTCAGAGGAGGAAGGAGGAGGAGGCCCGCGAGAAACGGATTACTCAGTGCCGGCTGGGCTCAAGGGAGCGCCTTGCGTGTCCGATCGCAGAAAGGCGGACTCTTGAATCTCGACAGCCTATATCCTGCCCAGCAAAAGCAATATCACGATTATCAACAACACCAATCCGATTCCGCCGCTGGGGTAATAGCCCCATTGCCTACTGTGGGGCCAGGTCGGAATCACGCCCAACAGCATCAGAACAAGCACGATCAGAATGATCATTCCAACGCTCATGACGTTTCTCCTTGCTTTGGGCTCACGCTGCCACGTGCGAGACGAGCAGCTTTACTGCTGGCCTTTGACGATCATGTCGTTCTTGACGGATGTCACGCCCTTGACGCCGCGCGCAACTTCGACAGCCTTGTTTATGCTGGTCCGCGAGTTGACGAAGCCGGTCAACTGCACCACCCCTTTATAGGTCTCGACGTTGATTTCGGCCGACTTCAGAGAAGGGTCCTGCAGGACTGCCGCCTTCACCTTGGCTGTGATGACGCTGTCGTCCACATATGCCCCCGCGCTCTCGTGCTTGGTCGTCGCCGGGCCGGATTTCTCCTTGGCCGGCTTGCTCGCATCCGCGGTTTTCATCTGCGCCTTCGCGTCCGCCTTGGCGCGCGTTTCCGCGGCCTTGGCGTCCTTCACGCAGACCGTCTTGTCATTGCCGGCCTTGTCGTCGCACTTTTCCTTGGCTACCGAGTAATCGGCTTCGGCCTTGGCGATGCTCACGGCGTAGCGGGTTTTGTCGCTGGGTTTGTTGCTGGCTTCGAGCTCGGCCTTGGCGACCTTCTGCTTGCCATTGGCTTCGGCGATGCACACGTCTTTCGCATTGGCCGACAGCGAGTCGCAGGCTGTCTTGGCCGACTTGTATTCGGCACTGATCTTGTCCTTGGCGGCTTTCAATTCGTCTTTTGACATGCCTTGCGCCGCCAGCGCGCCGGCGCTGAATGCGAGGGTGATTGCTGCTGCGATTGCGGTGGTGAAGAGCTTGTTCATGTTGATTTCCTTTTCGTTGATGGATGGCCGTGCCGTATCACAGAGCCGGCTCCGCAAGATGCTTCTTGTCGAACCGGTTTACGCGTTTGAAACGCCGTGTCTCGGCAGGCGGCGAACGACCCGCGTGCACTCGCACGAACTGAATGAACATTATCATCGGCACTTGATCTCATCTGTGCGCTGGCGTACGTAGCCGGCAACGCGACGTCTGATGCGATACAGGGCTTTGCTCCGCGGTCGGCGGCCTGATGTCCAATCCGGTCGGCAAAGCCAGGTAGCGCTAATCGAAACGGGCGAAGATATCGCGTGTTATGTGTGCCACCGCACAGAGCGGATGTGAGCGGTGAGGCACGATGCCAGCGGGTGTTTGTTCTCCTCCTCCCTTAACGAACACCTGCAGCACCCGGCCTGGAACGGCAACCCCGTTCCGGGCCTTTTCTTTGA
>Ga0209343_10008101_pt1 | contig 12290 bp, 18 predicted proteins | sample RifCSPlowO2_02_FD_184026 | JGI IMG/M metagenome (GOLD analysis project Ga0209343, IMG submission 184026) | Groundwater microbial communities from Rifle, Colorado - Rifle CSP2_plank lowO2_0.2 (SPAdes) (version 2) | ecosystem: Environmental > Aquatic > Deep subsurface > Groundwater | place... | reverse complement strand
GCGCATGAACACGCCTTGACGGTCGAATTGCTGTATTCGGTCGTTGTAGCCGTCGGCGACGTACAGGGCTCCCTCCGGGCCGATCGTCACGGCAGTGGGGTAGTTGAACTCAGCGGCACCGATGCCGATCTTGCCGGTCGCGCCTTTCTGCCGGACAAAGCGGCCATCGGCCTCCAGTTGCTGAATGCGCTGGTTGTAGACGTCGGCGACCCACAGTTTGCCATCGGCCGCGACGGCCACGCCGCCGGGAGAATCGAACTCGCCGGGGCCACTGCCCGTGCGGCCGATGATGCGCCTGGACAAGCCGTCCAGGCCGAACACCTGGATACGGTCGTTGAAGTATTCGGCCACATAGAGTTCGTCGGCGTGCACCGTCAGGTTCATCGGCCGGCCGAGTTGCCCGACACCACTGCCGGGCGTGCCGAACTGGCGTTTAAAGTCGCCGTTGAAATCGAAGACCTGGATACGCCCGTTGCGCGAGTCGGCAACGAACACCTCATCACCGGCAACGGCGATGCCGGTCGGGTCGTTGAACTGCCCGGGTGCGCTGCCCGGCTCACCCCAGGCGCCGACGAACTCATAGGGCGACTCCTGGCTCGAGGGCACGAAGGCCAGCCAGCCGGACAGGCCGACGAACGCCAGGATGATGACGGCATTGCGGCCCAGCTTGAGCACAGCAGCGCGCTGCATGGCAGCTCCCCTTAGAAGTTGACGCGAAAACCGCTGGTGAAGAGGTAATCGGTCTCCAGTGCGCCGCCGTTGAGTCGCTGATGCACGGGAATCTGCACGCCGGCCTCGAGGATCCATTTTTTTGTCACGTATTGCAGTCCGGGGCTGATGAACAGCGTGGTTCCCCCCGAATTTGCATCGGCGACCCCGCCCTTGCGATCCTTGACCGCATGCACCAAGTTGGCTTCGAGCACGCCATAGAGGAAGGCCGGAACGCCGGCGCCCAGGCGACGTGGCAGCAGGCGGTACTGCAGCGAGCCGTCGACCTGCCAGCGGTTGCCGGCCTGAAAACCGTTGGCTTCGCGATTGGCCTGGTAACTCAGCTGGCTGTCAATTTGAAAGTCCAGGGTCTGGTAGGTGAACACCACCCCACCGAGCGCATCCCAGGAACCGGAACCCGGCTGCAGCGCCGCCGGCAGGCGTCCCAAACCGTCCCGGGCGTCATCCTCGCCGGTCGGCGCCTTCACCCCGAGGAACGGCGCGATGCGCAAGGTCCGTCCCGGCGCATCGTACTGGTAGGCGGTGTAGCGGCCCAGCACGGTGAGATCGCCCACACCCGACTGGCTACGGCTGAGATCCTGCCCGCCCATGCGCATGTCCAGGCGCTTGTCGAACCAGGGCAGCATGCCGAACAGCGCGAAGTCGGCGGTTACGCCATAGCCCAGCACCGACACCAGCCCCGTCACTTGCATGTCGCGTCTGGCTGGGGTGGGATCGTCGGCGCTCTGCATGAAGATCAACTGCTCGCGCCACACGTAGCCACCTTCGTGTACCGGCAGTGCCGTGTTGAAGGTGATAGGCGCGCCCCACACGGCGGCGGCCGCCAGGCTCAAGCTGGCCATGGCCAGTTTCATCACTGTATGCATGTCATTGCCCCTCCGGCGGCGCACCTGGCGGCACCTGTTCGAAGGTGCGCAGGCTGAAGCCGGCGGCTTTTACTGCCTGTTGCGCCGCGGCTTCATCGAGGGTCGCGCCATCCTGCATGGTGACGATCACACTGCCGTCCTCGATGTTGGTCTCGAGGCGTTCGACGCCGGCGAGGGCGCTCAGCTTCTTCTCGATGCCATAGGCGCAGAAGGGGCAGGCCAGCCCGTCGACCGCGAGCCGGTAGCTGGAGCCGGCCGCAAGCGCGGCCGCCGTGGCCATAAGCAGACTCACTGCCATGCCCAGCGCTGGGATGTAGCGGATGAATTTCATTGGCAGCTCCCATTCGTCTCGGTCCTGAGGGGATCCGGTGAAGATGACCCTGGGACTCCGGGGTCAAACCTGGTTTACCTTGCGCGCAGCCGCCCGGGCCCAGGCCAGCGCGACGGTTGGCAGCAGCAACCATTGCAGCAGCGGCGAGACGCCGAGGCCAACGATCGGCGTCAGCGGCATCCAGTCGGAGTAGGCCCAACTCATCCGCACCGCCGTGTTGAACCACTCGCTGAACGCCGTATACACGAGACCGAAGCCGACCGCGACGGCCCCTAGCCGTCCCCAGCGCCAGCGCTCGAGCGGGCCGGCGCGGGTGACGAGCAGCGCGACGAGCAGGGCCAGAACACCAATCAGCATGGCCCCCAGCGTGCAGTGGATGACGGCGTAGGCGATGGATGCGGGCGACGCCTGCGTCCACAGGCTATAGAGCGGCAGCTGGGCGATTTCCCAGAGCAGGCTGAGGGGCGCGAATACGGCCAGGTAGCGCACCAAGACCAAGCGCCAGACGCGCGGATCCTCAGGCCAGAGACGTGCTCTATCTATCACCATCGGTTGAACTCCTTGTGCAAGGTCTCGCAGCGCCTAACCAGCGCAGCAGGACAGCCGCGTTACATCCTGGGTGAAGGCCTGCGCGGCGAGTTTCAAGCCCTCGACCATGGTCAGATAAGGGAATAGCTGGTCGGCCAACTCCTGCACCGTCATCCGTGCGCGAATGGCCAGCGCCGCGCTCTGGATCAGTTCGCCCGCCTCCGGCGCCAGCGCCTGCACGCCCAGCAGGCGGCCCGTGCCGGCCTCGGCGACCAGCTTGATGAAGCCGCGCGTATCGAAGTTGACCAGCGCCCGCGGCACGTTATCCAGGCTGAGCGTGCGGCTGTCGGTGTCGATTCCGGCCTGCTGCGCCTGCGCCTCACTGTAGCCGACGGTAGCCACCTGGGGATCGGTGAACACCACCGCCGGCATGCAGCTCAGGTCGAGGCTGGCGTCCCCGCCGGTCATGTTGATCGCCGCGCGAGTGCCGGCGGCAGCCGCGACGTAGACGAACTGCGGCTGGTCGGTGCAGTCGCCGGCCGCATAGATAGCCGCTGCGCTGCTGCGCATGCCGGGGTCGACCTGGATGCCACCGCGTTCGTCCAGCTTCACGCCGACGCCTTGCAGGTTCATGCCTTGAGTGTTGGGAGTGCGGCCGCTGGCGACCAGCAGCTGGTCGGCGCGCAGTTCGCCGAGATGGGTGCTCAGGACGAACTCGCCGTCGACATGAGACACCTGGCTGGCTTGCGTGTGCTCCAGCACTTCGATGCCCTCGGCGCGGAAGACGGCGCCGAGCGCTGCGCCTATGGCCGGGTCTTCGCGGAACAACAGCGTATGGCGTGCCAGGATCCTGACCGTGCTGCCCAGCCGGGCAAACGCCTGGGCCAGTTCCAGCGCGACCACCGAAGAACCGATCACCGCCAGGCGTTTGGGGATGCGGTCGCTCACCAGCGCCGCGCTGGAGGTCCAGTACGGCGTGTCCCCGAGACCGGCAATCGGCGGCACGGCCGGGCTCGCGCCGCTGGCAACCAGGCAGCGGTCGAACGCCAGCATGCGCTCGCCGCCCTCGCTCAGCGCGACTACGAGATGTTGCCCGTCATGGAAGCGCGCCTCACCGCGCAGCACACTGATGGCCGGGGTGCGCTGCAGGATGCCCTCGTATTTGGCCTGACGCAGTTCGTCCACCAGGCCTTGCTGCTGCGCCAGCAGGCGTTCGCGCAATACGGCCGGGGTCGCGGCGGACAAGCCGCCATCGAACGGACTCTGGCGCCGGAGATGCGCCACATGGGCGGCGCGGATCATGATTTTCGACGGTATGCAGCCGACGTTGACGCAGGTGCCGCCGAGGCTGCCACGTTCGATCAGGGTAACCCGCGCGCCGCGCTCGACGGCCTTGAGCGCCGCCGCCATGGCCGCCCCGCCGCTGCCGATGACGACGATGTGCAGCGGTTGCTCGCCGCCCACTCGCCGCGCCGCAACACCTGGGTCGTCCAGCGCCTGGTCGACCAGGCCGATCCTCAACAGCCTATTGGGGTTACTCATGCTCACTCCTCGAACGAAGCCGGGTAGCCCGCGTTTTCGCTGGCGCGGGCCAGGGCTTGCGCGCTGGTCTTGCTGTCATCGAAGGTGACCAGCGCCTGCCTATCTTCGAAACTGACCTCGACCCTGGTCACGCCCTCGACCCTGGTCAGCGCCTTCCTGACCGTGAACGGGCAAGCGGCGCAGGTCATGCCCGGCACCGACAGGGTGACAGTCTGGCTGGCGGCCCACGCGGGAGTAGCGAGCAGGCTGGCGAGGACGATGGATGCGCGCAGCCTTTTCCAAGGCGCATCCCTGCGCCTTATCCCTTCGGGGCCGGGGCGAAAACCTGTTCCGGATAAAGGCTTCATGACGAACGCCTGATCAGTAGAACCATGGAAGAACGTAGGGGAAGCCGAGCGCCACCAGCACCAAGGCCAGCACTACCCAGAACAGCAGCTTGTAGCTGCGGCGTACCTGAGGGATGGCACAGACTTCGCCAGGTGTGCAGACCTGAGCAGGGCGGAAGATCCGTCGCCAGGCGAAGAACAGCGCCAGCAGTGCTGCGCCGATAAAGAGTGGCCGGTATGGTTCCAGCACGCTCAGGTTGCCGATCCAGGCCCCGCTGAATCCCAGCGTGATCAACAGCAGCGGCCCCAGGCAGCAGGTCGAGGCGAGAATCGCGGCGAGTCCCCCGGCGGCAAGAGGGGCGCCTGCGCTTGGCTGTTCCGGCATGCCTGTCTCCTTTCGAGTGGCTGATCGATGGTTTAAGGTTACTTCCGTAGTCATGTACGGAATCAAGCGCTATGCAGAGCCATCGACCAAGCCTGACCATCGGCGCCTTTGCCCGGCTCGCCGGAGTCAACCTGGAAACCATTCGGTTCTATCAACGCAAGGGCCTGCTGCCTGAGCCGCAGCGCCCGCCTGGCGGCATCCGTCGCTACGGACAGGCGGACGTGGCGCGGCTGAGCTTCGTGAAAACCGCCCAGCGCCTGGGCTTCAGCCTGGATGAGATCGCCGAGTTGCTACGCCTGGAAGATGGCACCCACTGCGCGGAGGCCAGCCGCCTGGCCCAACGCAAGCTGGCGGACGTGCGGGCAAAGCTGGCCGACCTGGCGCGCATCGAAGCGGTGTTGTCCCAGCTTGTGTGCGCCTGCCAAGCCGGCAAGGGCGAGGTTGCCTGCCCGCTGATCGCCTCGTTGCAAGGCGCAACGCAACCGCTGCCGTCGGCTGCCAGCAGCCAGCGTTGAGAATCTGCCCCCGCGGTCATTCGCCCTCTACTGTCCGGTCGGCAACGGGTCGGGCAATTGCTCGCCCAGGAGGGGATTTCGCTCGAATCACGCTGGACCCAAAATCCCGCGGCGACTCCGTCGCGGCGAAAAGGTCCGTGTTCGGCAGCCCGCTTTGAGGGGGCGGTCATCCGTGCAGTTTTGGCGCGCTTTGGAGACGGGCTACCTCCCACGATCCGCAGACTTTCGCCATTTACCTGCAGGAAGAGCCGGATGCGACCCTGGGTCTGATGGAAGCGCACGCCGTCGAAGTCGGCATCGCGGCCGAGCGGATCGACGGGGGCTTGGTGCTGACCGCCTTCGAGCGCGATAGCTGGCTGGAGGCGTAATGGCCGGCAGACTCCCAGGCACACCCCGTCCTCCAGGCAGTGGTCGCAAAAGAAGCACGCTCGACAAAGAAACGCGGCAGATGCTCAGCGGCTACGATGGCCAACTACATGAGGATAAAAGTAGACGAGTCCCCTTGCCTTTATCCCTCCCTAACCCCGACAAGAAACGAAAAAAATCCGTGGTAACACCTGTGGTAAGCCATTCCTAGCACTCCCCTTCATATTCCAATGCAGGCCAGCAACTAAGCTGCCTGCTACCTTCCAGCCTCGATTCTCGTCCTCGGTGGGTACAACTGTGGATGGCCGCCGTTCTCCTGCCAGCCAACTTGCTCAGCCTGTTCCTGCTGCAGTACCCCGGTGCACGCATGGTGGCGATTGCGGCCGTGCTGGCACTGGGCAGCAATATGCTGCTGATGTACGGCTATGCGGGGTTCACTCGGTTGATGGCGTTGCCCCATCTACTGGTTTGGGGGCCACTTCAGGTGATGTTGCCGATGTACCTGATGGCAAGCACGCCCACTGCCGATGAAGTCATGTATATCAGCCTGATTCTGGCAGTGAATGGCATCAGTCTGTTGTTCGACGCTCTGGATTCCTGGCGCTGGCTGCAGGGCGAACGTCAGCTGTTCTGAGCGCGGTGGACGCCGGCTGGCTCTGCGCGCGGGCCTGCATGGCGCTGAAGAGGGACACCGCGAATGGCACCAGATAGTTGAGCACTACGTGCGGGATGGACAGCTCAGCTGCACCCCAGAGCACTTCACCCTGATTGATCAGGTTGAGGATGCTGCCCACGACAAAGGATATCTTGAGCGCGCGCCATACCAGATCACGTGATAGCCGAGAACACCAGTCCCGCATCATCCCACGTCTCCACGAGCGCGCGCCTGCCCAGCACTCGCCAGCATCTGCTCGAGCGGCATCCTGTCGGCGGCCTCCTCCACCACCTTGCGGATCAGCTCATGGTCGACATCCGGCTGCAGATCAGCCGGGCTTCCGGTTCTTCCCGTAGGCCGAGCGACAAGCATGGCATCTTCGGCTTCAAGGGCAAACTCGCCACCGCAGTTGCGGCAGTAGATGTGTTCGCCCGCCTGTTGATTGCGCTTGAGAACCAGGGTGGGGCCGCACATGGGGCACTCCTGCAACGGGATGCCATCATCCGAGTGGCCCATCACATGGTCGAGCACGCCGCGTCTGCCCAGTTCGATGAAAACTCGACTCAATTCGAGGTCGAACTGACTGCCGCTCTGGCTCTGGATAATCGCCAACGCCTGTCCACGACGCATGCCGGTACGGTAGGGACGGCTGCTGGTCATGGCATCGAACGCATCGCAGATTCCGACGATACGCGCGTCCGGATGAATGTCCTCGGCCCGCAGGCCGCGCGGATAGCCCTTGCCATCGGGGCGCTCGTGATGGCTGTAGACCGCCTCTTTGACCAGATCGGCCAACGGGTGGCCGGCGAGCATGCGCCAGCCCATCTCCGGGTGGGTGCGTACGACGGCGAACTCGTCTTCAGTCAAGGCGCTGGTCTTGCGCAGCACGGCGTCGGGTATGCCGATCTTGCCCAAATCATGCAGAAAGCCGCCCAGGCTGGATCGAGCCACATCGGCCGAGGGCAACCCGGCCGCCTCGCCAAGCAACCTGGCATAACGCGACACACGCCACAGATGGCCGCCGGTATAGGGATCCCTGGCTTCGACGAACCAGGCCATCATCAGCAAGCTGCTAACCAAGGCTTTGGACGGGTCGTCAGCGTTATTCGCCTCCTGCGCCGCCTTGCTCAACCAACCAGAGAGAAAAGACCGCATGGGACGGGCCTCCAAGACCAGGGCAGAAGTACGCGGCAAGGTAGGAGGACGTTTTTCAACGCGTTCACGTCCCAGCGATTGGGTGGCACGTCCCTGTGCCGAGGGGTGGGTAATGCCGGCTTTGTTGGCATCACCCCCCTGTTTCAGGCGGCAAAGCACATGGCCTCAGTGGGGACTACCATAGAGCGTTCTGTCCCTCTGGATGCCACGCATCGGCTCCTCGAGCCGTTGGTCCTGCTGCTCACGCGCAGTACCCGCGGCGGTGGGCTGCTCTTTGATCAGTTGAACAAAGCGCTCACCGTCGGCCGAGTCAGCACGCTGGCTAGCCAGTTCCTCGATGCCTTGCTGTCGGAGCATAAGCCGCTCACTACCGCCCTCAGCCAGGAGAAACTGCGGCGCCTGCTGGAACCGCACACCAATCGTTTCTCCAGCCTGAGCCAAGGTCACGCCGCCCCCAATAAACAGGGCAGCCAATACGGTCATACCTGCTAGCGTTTTCATGGCGTCATCCTCCAAAAATCCGTTATCCATTATTCAGATTATTGACGAGGCGCTTTGTTACAAGGCAATCCGTCGGGAGCGCTCGGCGCATCCGACAAACGTGCCTTGCCCCTAGCCAGGCCCTGGCTTTATGGTGAGAGCGCCTGTCAAGCTCAGCCGGCAGGTGTTTGCTTGCCACTTGTCTTGTCACCCTAAAGGAGCGCCGTTTGCGCGGAGTTCACTGCTTTTTATTGATTTTGCTCGGTCGCCGGCGGCAGATTCTGGCCGGCCTGCTGCTCGGTGGCGGGCTGATCATGGGAACGGCCAAGGCGATGCCGCAGCCGCCGAAAGAGCAGCGCAATGAACAGGTGGCGCAGCGGTTACAGGACTGGCAGTCACTGATCGCCCAGTCGATGCACCTGAGCGATGCCGAGAAGCTGAAGGCAGTCAACGCGTTCTTCAATGCGCACATTCGCTATGGCGAAGACCAGGACCTGTGGGGACAGATCGACTACTGGGCCTCGCCGCTGGAAACCCTCGAACTGGGTGCCGGCGACTGTGAAGACTTCGCCCTGGCCAAGTACTTCACCCTGCGCCTGCTCGGGATCTCCGAGCAAAGCCTGCGTCTCGTCTATACGACCCTGGCCCCGGCCAAGCAGGCTCATATGGTGCTGGGCTTCTGGCCCGATAATGGCGCGGCGCCCCTGCTGCTGGACAATCTGCACACGCAGATCCTGCCCATCGACGAGCGCCTCGACCTGCAAATGCAGTTCGCCTTTGGCCCCACGCACTTGTACCGATTCGAGCGGAGCAGCTTGCAGGTGGCCGGCAACACCGAGTTGCTGCCTCACTGGCAAGTGCTGATGGCCAGAATGAAACGCGAAGACGCGGACAAGATCAGTCTTTAGCGGCGAACAATTCGTTGCAACATGCAGGAAAGGCCGTCGAGACCAGGCGCCAAGCAGGTCGCTTTCAACCACCGGCAGACAGCTTGTGTGCGTGAGTGTTGCTGGCAAATGCCAGCCCAGTGTGCCGAACTCGTCAGGCCTTGTGCAGCGATGGTTGTGGCAACTGGATTTGCACGCACAGACCACCCAACTGGCTGTCCATCAGCTCCAGGTGCCCACCCCAGGCATCGACGATGTCGCGCACGATGCCCAGGCCCAGGCCGTGCCCGGCAACCTGTTCATCCATGCGAGTACCGCGGTTGAGGACTTCGGCGCGTTGCCCGGCGTCGATGCCAGGGCCATCGTCTTCCACCTTGAACTGATAACCCTCGGCCGTGCACTCGATACGCAAACGCACCTGGCTGGACGCCCATTTGCAGGCGTTATCCAGCAGGTTGCCGAGCAATTCGAGCATATCCTCGCGATCCCAGGGCAGGCGCAAGCCCGCTGCCGCCTGCCAATCCAGGTGCAAGCCGCGGTTGTGGATCATCGCCAGGGTGGCGAACAACCCTGGCAGCTCCTCGGCACAGACGAAGTGCGAGCCGGGTAACGCCTCCCCAGCCAGCCGCGCACGGCCCAGCTCGCGCGTCAGGCGCTGTTCGATCTGCTGCAGACTATCGAGCAGGCTGGCGCGCAATTCGGGATAGGCTTGCAGCTCGTCACGTCCGGCCAGACTGACCAACACCGCCAGTGGCGTTTTCAGCGCGTGGCCAAGGTTGCCCAGGGCATTGCGCGAACGCTTCAGGGTGTCTTCGGTGTGCGCCAGCAGGTGGTTGATCTGCGCCACCAGTGGCTCCAGCTCGCGGGGCACGCGGCTGTCCAGCTCGCTACGCTGCCCCTGTTGCAGTTGGGCAATCTGCTGGCGTACCTGTTCCAGCGGGCGCAATGCGCGGCTGACGGTCAGGCGCTGCAACAGCAGGATCAGCAGCAAGGCGGCTACCCCCAGCCCCAGCCCCATTTGCCGTACACGGCGAAAGCTCTGCAGCACCGGCGTGTAGTCCTGGGCCACCTGGACCGACAGTTGCTGGCCGAAGCGTTGATAGTCGCCGCGGTAGGTCAGCAACAACTGGTCCTGCGGTCCGTCGCCCAGCTCGTCCTGCAACCCAGGCTGCGACGCCGGCTGCATCTCGCTGTCCCACAGCGAACGCGAGCGCCAGGTCTTGTCGGCAAAGTCGATACGGAAATAATGCCCGGAGAATGGCCGCTGGAAAGCCGCGCTGAGGCGTTGTTCGTTCAACTGGATGCCCTGCGGGCCACGTACCATGGCAACCAGCAGCGACTCGGCTTCATCGCGCAAATCTGCTTGCAGGTAACTGCGCAGGCCGAGATCGAACAGCCATAGGCTGGTCTGCCCCAGGAGCAGGCCAATCACCAGCAAGATGCTGATCAAGCCCAGGCTCAAGCGCTGCTGGATCGATTTCAAACAGCCTCTCCACTGAACCGATAACCCTGGCCGCGCCGGGTTTCGATGGTTTTCCGGCCGATTTTGCGACGCAAGTGATTGACGTGCACCTCGATGACATTCGAGTCGCGCTCTGTCTCACCGTCATAGAGGTGCTCGGCCAGGTGGCTTTTCGAGAGGATCTGCCCGGCATGCAGCATGAAATAACGCAGCAGGCGGAACTCCGCGGAGGTCAGGTCTATTTCCTCGCCATTGCGCCTGACGCACTGACGGCTTTCGTCCAGTAACAAACCGGCCGCCTGCAATTGCGGCTGATTGGCCAGGCCGTGCGCACGCCGCAGTAAAGCCTGAATCCGCAGCTGCAGCTCTTCCGGGTGAAACGGTTTGCTCAGGTAATCGTCGGCACCGGCTTTCAGGCCCTCGATGCGCTCAGACCAGGAACCGCGGGCGGTGAGGATCAAGACCGGGGTTGCCAGGCCGCCCGCGCGCCAGTGCTCCAGCACTTGCAAACCGGGCGTGCCGGGCAAGCCGAGGTCAAGAATGATCAGGTCGTAAGGCTCGCTGGCCCCCTGGTACAGCGCATCGCGGCCATCGGCCAGCCAATCCACCGCATAGCCATGGCGACTCAGGCCGGCGAGCAATTCGTCGGCCAGGGGCACATGGTCTTCCACTAACAAGAGGCGCATTCAGTCGTCTACCTCGTCCTTCAGGATGCGTCCATCACGAGCGTCCAGCTCCAATTCGCGAACCACGCCTTGTGGCGTCAGTAACTCGACTTCATAGACCAGGATGTCGTCCTCCTCTTCCAGTTCGGCCTCGAGCAAGGTGGCGCCGGGGTAATGCTGCAAGGCCAACCCCAGCAGTTGCTCGAGGGGCAGAATGTGCCCGGCCTGGCGCAGGCGCAAGGCTTCATCCTGGTCCAGGTCGCGGGCGCTGGCACTGCCGTTCAACGCAAGCAGCAGCAGGCCGCACAGCACGCTGTTGCGCAGGGCGGTGTGCATCAATCGTCCTGCTGATTCTTGAGAATCTGGCCGTTGCTGGCGTCCAGTTCGATGTCCCATTGCACGCCTTGTGCGTCGCGCACTTCGAGCTGGTAGATGTAGCGGCCGTATTCTTCCTCCAGTTCGGTTTCTTCGATCGTGCCACCGGGATGCTGGGCCAGGGCAGCGGCATTGAGCTTCTCGAACGACTGGACGGTGCCCGCATCACGCAGTTTCAACGCCTCATCCGGGCCAAGGTCACGTGCCTGGGCGAGCCCGGCAGCGACGCTCAGGGCAGCAGCGGCAATTAGTGCTATCGAGGCTTTCATGGTGAGTCTCCGTGAGGGCTTGCTTCGATGGTGGTTGAGCTTACTGCGCTGGACTTAACTCAAGCTGAATTCAGCCAAATTCGCGACAACCCGTACCGGCATCATTCAGCGGATCAAGTGACTTGGCCTGTCAACCAGGGGCTCTATAATCACGACCTGGCGTGACGGAGGCGAGCATGAGTGCGATTCGAATCAACTACCCCGCCCTGACGATCAAGGCCGGCTCACGGGCCTTGGCGCGCATTCGCGAGCGTGGCTTGCAACCCGCCGACGTGGGCATTCTGCCTGGTGCTGCCGGCGGAGCCAAAGCCCTGGGCATCCAGGGCCTGGATCTGGCCCTGTTCGGTGACTGGTTGCCACGCGTCCCGCGCGAGCGCTCGTTGATCGGAGCATCGATCGGCTCCTGGCGTTTCGCCAGTGCCTGTCTGCCGGATGCCGTCGCCGGTATTCGCCGCCTCGGCGAACTCTACACCGGGCAGCGCTTTGCCAAGGGCGTGAGCATGGCCGAGGTTTCGCGCAGTTGCCGGCGGATGCTCGATGAGCTGTTGGCCGGCCAGGACGCCAAGGTGCTGACTAACCCGCACTATCGCCTGAATATCGTCGTGGTGAAGAGCCATGGCCTGCTCCGGCATGACCACCGCGGCACGCTGGGCCTGGGTCTGTCCTCGGTGATCGGCAACAACCTGCTCGGGCGCTCGCGCCTGGCCCGGCACTTCGAACGCTTGATCCTGCACGATGCACGCAAGGCCCCGCC
>Ga0209343_10008099_pt1 | contig 12290 bp, 10 predicted proteins | sample RifCSPlowO2_02_FD_184026 | JGI IMG/M metagenome (GOLD analysis project Ga0209343, IMG submission 184026) | Groundwater microbial communities from Rifle, Colorado - Rifle CSP2_plank lowO2_0.2 (SPAdes) (version 2) | ecosystem: Environmental > Aquatic > Deep subsurface > Groundwater | place... | reverse complement strand
CATGGTCGAATTTGACGGGCACGCCGGGAAACTTGAGCGCTCCCATCGCCGGGTCCTGCAGCGTCTCGAAGAAGCCGGTGGCACTCAGATGTTCGTCCTGCTGCAAATCTTCCAGCCGGTTCATTCGGGAAGCTGGTATTTCCAGCCGGTTGAAAATCTCCAGCCAGGTTGCCGTGCTGCGCCCGGCAATGAACTGAGCCGCGAGCTCATATAGCTTTTCGATATTTCTGGTCCGTGCGGATATGTCAGTGAAGCGGTCGTCAAGCGCCAGTTCAGGGGCCCCGGCCTCGACGAAGAAGCGGCACCAGTGCGCATCGGTGTAAGGCATAGCACACAGGTGACCATCGGTCGTACGGTAGGGCCTGCGCCACGAGTTTAGGAGCCGTGGATAGCCGAGCCCGGCCAGAGGCGGCTCGAAATGCTGGCCATAAAAATGTTCGACCAGATTGAAGGCCACCATGGACTCCAACATCGGGACTTCAACATACGAGCCTTCGCCAGTGCGTTCGCGCATGAAAAGTGCAGCCAAAATAGCATGCGTAGCGACCAGACCGGAGGTCTTGTCAGCGGCGATGGTCGGGTAATACTGGGGCGTGCCGGTTTGCCGCTCCATCAGGGCTGCGCACCCCGACATGCCCTGAATGATGTCGTCATAGGCCGGCATGCCACCATAGGGGCCATCCTGCGCGAACCCGTGCAGACCCACATACACCAGTCGCGGATTGCGTGCGCGCAAGGCTTCCGGGTCCAACCCAATTTGCGCCAGTTTTTGGGGACGGATGCTGTGCATCAGCACATCGGCGGTATCCACCAGCTTGAGCAGTGCTTCCTGGCCCTGCTGCGTCTTCAGGTCCAGCACGATGCTGCGCTTGCCGCGATTGACGCCGAGAAAGATGGCACCCATGCCCTCTTCCGTACTCGGGCCCGTGCGCCGGGTCGAGTCGCCTTCAGGCGCTTCGATCTTGATGACATCGGCGCCGTAATCGGCCAGTATCTGGCTTGCATATGGACCCAGCACTACCGTGCTCAAATCCAGTATGCGGATGCCGTTTAAGGGAAGCATATTCATATCTGTTCGATTTTTTACCTTGATCACACTGCGCTTCCACGTCTCGATCCCCGCAGCCTAGAGTTTGCGCATCTCATCGGCGTCGCCGTTCATGACTTCAGTACGGCGCTGCTGCACACGCAGCGCCCGAACTCAAGAAAATTGCGGAGTGCGCTTTTCGATGAAGGCCGTCACAGCCTCGCGGTGATCCGCAGTCTTGTGGGCAAGGGCTTGATAGCTGGCGGAGATTTCCAGCAGGGATTCGAGCGAACTGCGCTCGCCCTCGCGCAACAGACGCTTGGTCATGCGCAGCACGGCTCCAGGGTTGGCGGCAATCTTGGACGCCAAAGCCCGGGCTTCGGCCTGCAGACTTTCATGCGGCACTACACGCGAAACCAACCCACAGCCCAGCGCTTGCTCAGCTGTCAAGGTCTCGCCAGTGAACGCCATCTCCGAGGCCTTCGACATACCTACTACGCGCGGTAGCAGCCAGGCGCCCCCGTCGCCAGGGACGATGCCCACACGCACAAAGCTCTCGGCGAACGTCGCTTTTTCTGACGCAATGCGGATGTCACACATGCAGGTCAGGTCCAGCCCCGCACCGATAGCTGGTCCATTGACAGCACAGATGATCGGCACGTCGAGGTTATACAGCGCCTTGGGAATGCGCTGGATGCCCTGGCGGTATTCCTCGCGGATCAGGTCGGGGGTCAGTGCTTCGTCGAAAAAACGCTGCATGTCCTTGACGTTGCCGCCCGAACTGAAGATGGGGCCCAAAGCCGTGAGGATCACCACCTTGACCGAGGGGTCCTTGCGGATGTCATCGCAGACCTGCACCAATTCAGCGATGGCGGTATTGCCGGTGAGCGCATTGCGCGTTTCGGGCTGGCTCATGGTGAGCGTGAGGATGGATCCGTCACGCTGGATGTTCAGAAAAGACATGGGCAATTCGCTTTTTCAAAGTGGATCGGTAGTGTGGCGGATCAGATCGAGCGTCAGTCCCTGGTGCTGATCGACCAAGCAGGCTCCGGCCACGCTTTGCCAATAGGATTCGGACCCCGCCGTCTGGCGCCAGGCGTGTAGACGGCGCGTGAGCAGTTGAAGATCGTATTCCTCGGTGAAGCCGATAGCGCCATGGATCGAATGGCTGAGTTCGGCCACAACCAGCGCGGCTTCGCTGGCGCGCGCCTTGGCCACCGCCACCCGCAGGCGTGCCGGCAGCACACCATTGCCGCTGCAGCCCAGCTGGGCGGCCATGCGGGCGCCAAACACATGCTCGGACATGACGGCCAACTGGTGCTGTATGGCCTGAAACTTGCCAATCGGACGGCCAAACTGGTTGCGTTCGTTGGCGTACTGCAGGGTGCGCTGGAACACGGCGCTCAAGGCACCGCTGAGCTGGGCTGCGACCAGGCAGGCTTGCAGGGTCCGCAGGTCACAACCCGCGGGCAATTGCACATCCGCAACGAGGGCCGCTGCAACCTGTGCGCCCGACCATTGCAGGCCCGCATCGAGGCAGAACGCGGCGGGCGTGGCGGTGGCCTGCACCACGGGCAGCACACACCAGCCGCTCTCGCTGGCTACCAGCACCGCATCGGCCACGCGGCCCAACCGCACGATATCGCACAGCAGGCCACCGTCGGCCGTACGCAACCCTTGAGCCAGTGCCAGGCTGCCTGCAGGCCGCGCGGCACCTGCCTGCGCCAGCAATGCGCGGGCCAACATGGTCTCTGCCAAGGGCACGGGTAGTGCATAGCTGCCACACAGCTCGATCACACTAAACACCTGCGCAAGCGACAGGCCGGCGCCGTCTTCCGCCTCTGGCACCAGGGCATCGGCAAAACCGGCATCCTCGATGAAGCGCCACAAGGCCTGGGGCGACCCACCGGCCTCGATGACTCGCACATGTTTTGGCGTGCACTGGTCGTCCAGCAATTGCCGGGCAGCATCAGAAAAAAGCTCATCCATACTCATAGCAGTCCTCAACGGAGTCCGAGGCCACGCGCAATCATGCCGCGCAGAATGTCGCGCGTGCCGCCGCGCAGGGAGAAGGAAGGGGCTACCTCAGTCACGTAGTTCAGCGTGAGCAGCAGCTCCAACGGAATGTTCTCGCTGTCGCGCGAGAACAGGTCGTCGGCAATGGCGGCAGGGATCAGTTGTTCGACGGTGGTGCCCAGGTCTTTGACCAGAGCGGCCTCAACGATCGGGCTTTCGCCGCGCGTGAGCTTTTCCTGCACCGCCACGGACATGGCGCGCAGCGGCGCGAGCTGAGTGAAGACCTTGCCCGCCAGGCGCAGTGCCTCGGGCGTGCGGCCTGCCTCGGTACGGACAAAAGCCAGCCATTCGTCGAACAACACGATGCTGGAGAACAGACGCTCGGGTCCGCTGCGCTCGAATGCCAATTCGGCCGTGACCTGTTCCCACCCCCCACCCTCCTGGCCGATCAGGGTGTCGGGGGGCAGTTGAACGTTGTCGAAGAACACCTCGCAGAAGTGGCGGTCGCCCGACAGGTCGGTGATGGGGCGCACGGTGATGCCAGGCAGCGACATATCCACGATGACCTGCGACAGGCCCTTGTGGCGGTCCGCCGTCTCGCCCGAGGTGCGCACCAGCGCAATCATGTAGTGGCAATGGTGGGCGTTGGTGGTCCAGATCTTCTGGCCATTAAGCACAAAACCCTGCTCGTTGGGTACGGCGCAACTCTTCACGCTGGCCAAGTCCGAGCCCGCGTTCGGCTCGCTCATGCCGATGCAGAAGAAGGCCTCGCCCTGGCAGATGCGCGGCAGGTAGAACTGCTTTTGCGCCTCGGTGCCGTACTTGAGGATCAACGGACCGCTCTGGCGGTCGGCAATCCAGTGCGATCCCACGGGCGCGCCGAAATTCAGAAACTCCTCCACCAGCACATAGCGGGCGAATGGGCTGCGGCCTGCGCCACCGTATTCTTTGGGGAGGGTAATGCCGAGCCAACCCTTGCGACCCAGCGCGCGGCTGAATTCGGCGTCGTAGCCGCCCCACGAGCGCGCACGCACATGCGCTGGCATGTCGCGCACGGCCTCGGCCAGATAGGCGCGCACTTCGGCGCGCAGCGCTTCGTCCTCGGCGGGGATGCGAGTCAGCGTCAGGGAATTAAGCGTGCTCATCCCAATATCCCATGTTTGGATAGTTCATCAATGGCTTCTTTTGAAAGGCCCAGCTGGTCGCGCAGCACTTCCTGCGTGTGCTGCCCCAGCTGCGGCGGGCTAGTGCGGTACTGCACCGGAGTATCGGACAGGCGGATCGGACACGCCACCAACGGTATGCCACCCGCCTGCGGATGCGCCATCTCGATCTGCATGCCGCGCGCTTGTACTTGTTCGTCGGCAAATACGTCGGCCACGGTATTAATCGGCCCACAGGGAACGGCGTGCTGCTCCAACAGCGCAATCCAGTCGCGCGTGCTGCGCTGAACAGTGAGCGCGCGCATTAGCTCGATCAACTCCACCCGGTGCGCCAGACGCGCGGCATTGCTGACAAAGCGCTCATTGCTCGCCCATTCGGGCTTGCCAGCGGCCACGCAGAAACGTCCGAACTGGCCGTCGTTGCCAATCGCTAGGATCATATGGCCGTCGGACGTAGGGAAATCCTGGTAGGGAACGGTGTTGGGATGGGAGTTGCCCATGCGCTCCGGCACCTTGCCGCTGTAGAGGTAATTCATCCCCTGGTTGGCTAGGCAAGCCACCTGCACATCCAGCAAGGCCAGGTCAATGTGCTGGCCCCGGCCGGTGTGCTCACGCGCCTGCAACGCTGCAAGAATTGCCGTGCTCGCATACAACCCGGTGAGAATGTCAGTCAGCGCGACGCCCACCTTCACCGGACCACCACCGAGCTCGCCATCGGGCTTGCCGGTGACGCTCATGAGGCCGCCCATGCCCTGAATCAGAAAATCGTAGCCGGCGCGGTGCGCATAGGGGCCAGTCTGGCCAAAGCCGGTTATGGAGCAATACACCAAGCGCGGGTTCAGAGCGCTCAAGGTGGCATAGTCCAGACCGTACTGCGCCAGGCCACCCGACTTGAAATTTTCGACCACCACGTCGCACTGCAGGGCCAACTCCCGCACTAGGGCCTGACCCGCAAACTGGGTGAAGTCGATGGTGACCGACTTCTTGTTGCGGTTGGCACAGAGATAGTAGGCCGACTCGCCCGTGGGCTGGCCCTGCGGGTCGGTCAGAAACGGCGGCCCCCACTGGCGCGTGTCGTCCCCAACACCCGGACGCTCGACCTTAATTACCTCGGCGCCCAGATCGCCCAGCGTCTGCGCGGCCCAGGGGCCGGCGAGCACGCGCGAAAGATCCAGCACGCGCACATGCTGGAGCGCGCTCGGTGCCACCGCTTCTTCTGCACTCATTGCAATTCCACCCCGGCCTTTGCCGCAATGCGCTTCCACAGCTGCACTTCGTCCTTCTGGAACCTGCGCATTTCTTCCGGCCCGCCGGTCATCACACTGGCACCGATGCGCTCATAAAAAGCCTTGGTCTCTGGCAGATTGGCGATCTGGGTCAGCAGGCTCGCCAGCTTGGCCGCTTCGGCCGGCGGAGTCTTGGCGCTCACCATCGCCCCCACCCATGTGTAAGCCTCGAATCCAGGCAGCCCGGCTTCGGCGGCCGTCGGCACATTCAGGTCCACGGACACTCTCTGGTTCGACGCCACGGCCAGCGCCTTCAAGCGCCCGCCCTTGACCAATTCCTGCACGGCGGTCACTTCAGCAAAGGCATATTCCACAACGCCCGAGGCGACGGAAGTGATGGCCTCGCTCGCGCCCTTGAACGGCACATGGATCGTCTGCACCTTGGCCGCGTCATTGAACAGTTCGCCCATCAGCTGGTATCCAGCGGAGCCCGCGCCAAAGTTCACCTTGCCCGGATGGCTCTTGGCGTGGGCAATGAACTCCGTCAGGGACTTGTAGGGAGCATTTGCTGGCACCACCAGCATGGCGGGTGAGCGCATCATCATCGACAACGGCGTGAAGTCGGCCACCGGATCGTAGGGCAAGACCTTGAACAAGGCCGCGTTCACGGCCAGGGTGGAGTTGCTGCCCACAAAAATCGTGTACCCATCGGAGGGGGCATTAAGCACCTGGCGCACCGCAATGAAGCCATTGCCACCAGCCCTGTTCTCCACCACGACCGGCTGGCCTGTGAGCTCGCTGAGCTTCTTGCCGAAATAGCGTGCCGAGGTGTCAGTGCCGCTGCCCGGGCCGAAAGGCACAACGAATTTGATGGGTCGGGAGGGGAAGGTGTTGGCCCATGCGGCAGAGGCGGCGACGGCAACAAAGGCCACCAGGCTCGCTCCGGCCAGTCCGCGGAGGGTGTTTCGGCGTGAATACATGTATTTGTCTCCGTTGCGATGTCGTTTATTGCGATCCCCAAATGGGCGGGTTTGTCCACGGGAGTCGGAAACTTTAACGGCGACTCTTGTATGCTGTCTAATATTACTTTTTTGACTTTTGATACGAATTGAATATCAAGTGAACCTACGTCAACTCCGCCAGTTCGTGACCCTTGCAGAAACGGGCAACTTCCACAAAGCCGCCGAGCTATTGCATATGGCGCAGCCGCCGCTGTCTGTATCCATACGCAAGCTTGAGGAAGAGATGGGGGACGCACTTTTCGAGCGGTCTTCGTTGGGTGTTTTTCTCACGCTCGCGGGCAAGGCTATGCTGGCCGATGCGCACTCGGCACTCTTTTATGCAGCGCAGTGCCAGCAGGCGGTCGCTGACGCCAAGCATGGGCAGGGTGGGCTGCTGCGCATCGGCTTCATTGGTACTGCCACTTATTCGCTGCTTCCCGAACTGATTCCCTCATTAAGGGCACGCCACCCTAAGATCGATCTGGGCCTCTTTGAAGCAACGTCCTCCGAGATTCTGGCGGGCTTGGTGTCACGCCGCTTCGATGTCGGATTGTTGCGCTACCCGGTTCTCGAGCAAAACCCATGCGAAATCACCCCCCTGGACCGGGACGATTTCGTACTCGCCGTATCGACGCGCAGCCCGTTTGCCGCAGTGGATTTCCTCGCGCTGTCGCAAGCCGCTCACGAGCCCTTCATCATGTACTCGCAAGAGAAAGTGCCCAACCTCTCGGCTATGGCCATGATGCGTTGCCATTTTTCGGGCTTTGTGCCGCGCGTGGCGCAAGAGGCCATGCAGGTACAGACCATCATGAGTCTGGTGGCCTCGGGGCTGGGCGTGGCACTTGTGGCCGGCGTGGCGCGGCATCTCATCCCGCGCGGTGTGAAGTGCCTGGCGCTAACCGATAACCCACCGGACTTTCGGATAGGCATTGCACTTGCCCGTCTGCGGGAAAACCGCAGCCGCCTCGTGGAGAGCTTTACGGAACATGCGTTGCAGTGTTCCAATTATGCAAATGCGAAAGGGAAAGATTGAGCTTTGATGCTGAGGGCGGCTCAACCCATCAATGCTTAGCGACCCGCACCGCAATGAGATTCAAGTGAAATTAGCTGTTCCAATAAAGGCGCGTAGGGTTATCTACTAGTACCTGTTGCAATTGCGCTGGACTACAGCAGTCCAACAACGCATTGATCAAATGCCCATCGTTGGGCATTGGGGCTGAAATGGATGGATGGGGCCAGTCACTACCCCAGACCAATTGCCCAGAGTTAGCTTTGAGTAGAGCCTCGGTTAAAGGTCTTACATCATCAAAATACTCTCGTTGCGGTGAAATCCGGTAGGCGCCTGAAAGCTTCACCCAAGCTCGTCCTTCACGCACTAGGGCGAGTAAGTTACCAAAGCCTTTGCTTTGCATAGCGGCCTCTGCGTTGACATGCCCATAGTGATCGATCACCAAAGGCACGCCGAGGTTAGCCATTCTCACCACCATTTCCGGATCTTTATTGACGTCCATCAGCACCTGCAAATGCCAGCCAAAATCTTTGACCTTGGCTATGATTCTTGGCAAATCCTTCACTGCAGCGCCGCCTTCGAAGAGTGCATTACATCGTGTTCCGCGGGCGCCGAGGTCATCCCATCGCGAAATGTCGGCAGTAGGAGTGTCGGCGTACACCACGGCGACCCCGCGCATCCAATCCTGGTTATGGCGCAATGTGTCTTCAAAGCTGCGGTGATCTGACCCGTACACGCTGGGATGAACTAAGACCGCACGACTCAACCCCAATATACGTGCCATCGCTTGGTATGCGGTGAGCGGCGCCGGGGTTGGCGTATAGCTGCGCTCCGTTGCAAGAGAATAGTTCGAAAACGACTCGAAAACATGAAAATGACAATCGCATGCACCTATCGGTAATGGCATCGCTGGCGCAGTTACGTCAGCATTGAAGGGTAAGTAGGCAGCATGTGACATCACTTCTTCCTTTGTTTGCGTGAACTGGCAGTTGGTACTTCAACTGCAGACTGGGACACTAGGGCTGAATCCATAATTTGCGACACACCCATTCTGGGTGCTTGCATATCAGTTTCCTGGCGGTTTGGGATCATCCACTTTTCAAACGGTGACGGCCTTGAAGGCAATTTAACTTTTGCGAGGTCACCTGTGATGGTGAATCCTAAGTTCGGCGATATCGAGTCACTTTTCACTCGTTCTCTGATCGCTCGCTCAAATAGCCCGCAACTTCGTCTTTGAGCATTTGAACCAGATCGGGTATACGGTCTTTCATCCGGTATGAGGGACCGGCAACCATCATGGAAAATTGCCTGTCTTCAAGGTCGACGGGCACTGCAAGGCCCACCAGATCCGGCTCGAAGCCGTTATTGTTCTGGGCCCATCCGCGCTTCTGAGTCTGCTCGATCTCATCGTGCAGAGCATCCATGGTCATGATTGTTTCAGGGGCGTAACGTATCCATTCACACTTTTGTAAAATGGCTGTGCGTTCTTTTTTTTGCAGCATGGAGAGAAGAGCTCGGCCAGCAGACGTTGTGTGCGTGGGTACCCGCTGGCCGATTTGTGCGAAATACCGGATGGGAGAGCTAGATTCCACCACTTCGACAAAGATCGTCTGCGGGCCGGACAGCGCACACAGAGCGGCCGTTTCATCGGTGCGCTGCGCGATGTTGGCAATGCAGGCGCGCAGCCGCTCAGAAATCGGCCCTCCCGTAATGGCGTCGTTGGCCAGCTTCAACAGCTTCATTGACGGGTAATAACCACCCCGAAACTTGGGTTCATACAGAAAGCCGCTGCTACAAAGGGTTTCAATCAGGTTAAATGTGCTCGAACGCGGCCAGCCAAAATGGTCAGCAATTTCCGTAAGCGTGGCCGGGCTACGCCGGCTGGAGAACAACTCAAGGATCTGAAATACGTTCTGGACTTGCCTAACGATCATAAGCGCCCATTGATGCTTGATGTAAATGCTTACAGGAAATCAGCAAAGTATAGCGGTAGCTTAATTTTTTCAGTTCAGGCTGTCCAGTGTGTTTAGAAGGGCTTGCGCCTCCGTTTTCGCATGGGAGAACGGCAAGCCATGGCGAGCGCCCGCCACGACGCGCAACTGGGCATGTTTTACGTGGCTTACGAATTCGTGTCCGTGGTCGACGGATACAAAAGGACTGGCGTCGGGCAGGACGATATGCGTCACAGCGTTGAGGTTTTGCAGCTGTGGCGTCAGGTTCACGTTCGCCAATACCCTACCCAGACCAATGGCAACCCAAGGCAGGGTTTTGGACTGTTCACGGTCAAACCAGGCAAGCGCCTCGGGACTGCAGGCGTCGGCGTAAAACCGGTTGGTCATCATGCGCTCGCTCCAGCCTTTGCTGCTGCCTTCGGAAAACTGCTGCTCCCAATTGCCCAATTCTCCCAGACCCTGGCCTTTGAAGGCGCCGTTGAGCATCCGAAGCGACGCCACGCGCTCTGGGCGTGCTAGGGCAGCGGCCAGAACCACAGTGGCACCGAACGACTCGCCCACCAGATGTACTGAACGATGGCCTGCCGCGTCGACCACGTTCCAAACGTCCTCCACCATTTCCTGCAACGACCAAAGGTGCGCCTTGTCGGGAACAACAGAGTTGCCGAACCCCCGCATGTCGAACTGGACGACAGAGTAGCGCGCCGCGATGATAGGCACCCATTCGCTCCAGATAGCATGGTTGGTGCCGATGCCATGGTGAAAGAGAACGGCCGAGCCCTTGCTGGACCAAGGCGGGCGGATATCAGTGGTTTGGAAAAAAAGGCCGCGTGAAGTTTCAGACATGATTGATCTCTGTGGTCAGATCAATGACACCCTGCTGGTCTTTTACCAGCAGATGTCTCTGTATTTTCTGGGTTTCAGTACGAGGTATGGTTTGCACGTGCTGGAGGTAGCGCGGAATCATGTGCGCGGGAACCTTCTCGCGCAGGAAACTCAACAGATCATCGGGCGACAGCGGTGCTGCGCTGACGATCACCGCCTTGATTTCTTCGCCGTAAATGTCGTCGGGCACGGGCACAACGGCGGCGTCGCGTATGGCCGGATATTCAAGCAGTGCAATCTCGATTTCGAACGGGGAAATGTTCTCGCCGCCGCGTCGGATTATTTCCTTAAGTCGACCCTGAAAAAACAGATACCCGTCTGCGTCGATGAGCCCTATGTCGCCAGTGTGAAACCACAAATTGCGCGTTGTTTCCCAAGTGGTGGCCGGATCGTGCCAATAGCCCAGCAAGAATATGAAAGGATTCTCAGGGCGAAGGACAATTTCGCCGGCGGTGCCTGCCGGCACAGGGTTGTCGTGGGCGTCAACCACACGTACAGAAACATCCGGTCGGGCTTTACCGCACGAACCGAAACGATAATTCTGTGTGCTATTACTGGTTACCCAGCCACCGACTTCAGTCATGCCGTACAGTTCGTAAGGCGTGATGCCAAAGCGGTCCTGCAGAGCAGACCACACGCTGGCTGGACAGCCCCCGCCCATGCAGCGTGTTATGGGGTGGTCGAGGCACGGGTCTTTTATGCGGGTGGTCAGCATCGACAGCACGGTTCCCACATAGGTGAACATAGTGCATCCGAAGCGTCGTGCATCACTAAAAAATTGGCTGACCGAGAATCGTGGACGTAACACGATGGCGCAGCCCGTCTCCAAGGCTGACATCACGGCGTACATTTGCGGGTTGGTGTGAAACAGCGGCAGAAATACCATGATTCTGTCCTCCGCCGTGATCTCCATGTACTGCACCATATGGCGCCCGCTGGCCAGGAATGCCTCGTGACAATTAAGCACCCCTTTCGCGCGTCCCGTGGTGCCCGATGTATAAATGATGCTGACTGGATCGGATCCATGGCCCTGATAAACCGTATCGGCGTTGAATGGGGCGATCTGCGCCAGCAGGTCGTGTTCAGACTCGAACGTGATGCAGGTACGAATGCTGGGAAGGTCGTTCAGGTAGGCTGCTTTTTCGTCTAGCAAACTCGATTCGATGATCATTGCCGACGACTCGCTTTGCGTCAGTGTGTAACGCAGGCTCTCACCGATAAGGCCGGTGTTCACCGACACAGCAATGGCGCCTATGTTGGCAATAGCGAACCAACCGATCAGAAAGGCGGGACGGTTCCCGCACACCAAGGCCACGCGATCGCCGCGTTCTATGCCTTTCGAGCGCAACATCGATGACATGCGAAGCGCATGATCAAGCAGTTCGCGCCATGTAATGGTGCCGTCGTCGAAGATGACAGCTTCGTTATCACCATGCTTTTGTGCCTGGTGGTATAGCCGCGAACTGATGGTTAAGCCGCTCATAAGCTCACCTTCGCTTTTGGCCTAATTCCAGCTATGGGCATCAGTGCTTTACCGATTGTGTTTTTCAGTATCTCGCTGGAGCCGCCGGCCACTTCGTACGCCTTGGCATCACGCAAATAGCGACCGAAAGGCGCGTTTTCCATGATGCCGTAGGCGCCGCATATCTGGGCGCATTGGCTGGCAACTTGGGTGGCTACCGCTGATGCTTTAAGCTTCGCTTCGCTACCCCAGCGCGCAATTTGATCATCGGCGTCCAACGCCCTCGCGGCGTGATAGGTGAGCACCCGGGCCCCATCGATGTCGGTGAGCATGTCTGAAAAGTACCATTGAATACCTTGGAAGTTCAACACCCGTTGGTCAAAGGCGATGCGATCACGAGCAAATGTCAATGCTCCTTCAAACGCTGCTCGTGCGATACCCAAGCTGATTGCTGCGGCCAAGGTGCGTGAGTAATTCAGCACGGTGACAGCCTGCCTCACACCTTTACCTTCTTGGCCGATTAGATGATCGGCGGGAACTCGCACTGCG
>Ga0209343_10008098_pt1 | contig 12291 bp, 10 predicted proteins | sample RifCSPlowO2_02_FD_184026 | JGI IMG/M metagenome (GOLD analysis project Ga0209343, IMG submission 184026) | Groundwater microbial communities from Rifle, Colorado - Rifle CSP2_plank lowO2_0.2 (SPAdes) (version 2) | ecosystem: Environmental > Aquatic > Deep subsurface > Groundwater | place... | reverse complement strand
TCGAGACGGTCACCAAAGGCGAACCCTCGACGCCCTTTCTGAAATTCGGCGACCACCTGCGAATAGAAATGTTGGATGCAGCAGGTGCATCGGTATTCGGCGCTATCGAGCAACGGGTCGTTCAGCGCCCGACATCGCGGTAAGCGGGCCTGCGCGTGGTCCACGCATGCTGGCAATCGGAGCCGCGCTTCGGATTTCGACTCGCGGTATTGGTATCATTTGAGGATTGCACCGCGCATCGTTCCCGATGCGCGATCTTGAGGAAGGCAAGTTGGCCAAGCTGCTGATAATCGAAGACGATCCGTCCATGCTCGAACTGCTGCGCGTGCATCTGCGCGCAGTCGGACACGCGGTGCGAACGGCGTCAGACGCCGCCGAGGGCATTCGCGCGATTCTCGCCGAACCACCCGATTTGATCCTGTCGGATATCGCAATGCCTTATCTCGACGGAATGGAACTTCTGCGTGCGCTGCGCTCGGAGCCGCTGACACGGCAGATTCCCGTCATCCTTCTGACGGGGCGCACCGACGACGACACCCTCACCAAGGCAAGCGAACTGAACCCGGACGATTTTCTGACCAAGCCGATACAGGTCGAGGACCTGCTCGCTTCAATCAACAAGGTACTAAGGAGATCGCGCCCCAACGGGGCCCTCAGCCCGCTAACCTAAGCCGCAACAGAAGCGGCTCGCTTGGAGGAGCACGAGGGAAGATATCCCCTCGTATTGTTACAAACTCTGAGTCCGCGCCCTTGCCGGGCGCGGCACCCGATGCGCCGGAATCCGCTGTAACCGTGATCTCCATTCACCTGACCTAGCCACGCAATTCGCGCCGCAGAATCTTGCCCACGTTGGTCTTGGGCAAATCCGCACGGAATTCGATCAGGCGCGGCCTCTTGTAACCCGTCAGATTCTCATGGCAGTGCTGGCGTAGATCAGCTTCGGTGAGAGACTCATCGCGCTTGACGACGAACAACTTCACCGCTTCACCGGAATCCGCATCGGGCACACCGACCACCGCGCACTCGCGCACACCCGGGTGCATGGCGACCACATTTTCGACTTCGTTCGGATATACGTTGAAACCGGAAACCAGAATCATGTCTTTCTTCCGATCGACGATGCGCACGAACCCTGCTTCGTCCATGGTGCCGATATCGCCGGTCCGGAAGAAACCGTCCGGCGTCATTACTTTCGCAGTTTCGTCCGGCTGGTTCCAGTAGCCCGTCATTACCTGCGGCCCGCGAATGCAGACCTCGCCAGCCTGGCCCGGAGGCAGATCGTTGCCGTCATCGTCCCGGATGGACACTTCCGTCGAGGAAAGCGGCAGGCCGATCGCGCCGTTGTATTCCTTGAGGTCAAGGGGATTGATCGTTGCGGCGGGCGACGTTTCCGAAAGACCGTACGCCTCGACAAGCGTCACCCCGGTGACCTTTTTCCAACGGTCCGCCACGGCCTTTTGCACTGCCATGCCTCCCCCTAGCGCAACCTTGAGGCTGGAAAAATCCAGCTTGGCGAAGTCCGGGTGATTGAGCAAAGCGTTGAACAGCGTGTTAACCCCGGTAATAATCGTGAACTCGTGCTTTCCGAGATCCTTCACGAAGCCGGGAATATCGCGCGGATTGGTAATCAGGATATTGCATCCGCCGAGCTTGGTCATCAATAGACAGTTCGCCGTCAGCGAGAAGATGTGATACAGCGGTAACGCTGTGATGATGACCTGGCGTCGCTCGCCCATGAATGGCGCGAGCCAAACTGCTGCCTGTTCCAGGTTCGCGAGAATGTTGCGGTGGACCAGCATTGCGCCCTTGGAAATACCGGTCGTCCCGCCCGTGTATTGCAGGAAGGCAATGTCCTCAAGACCCACTTCAACGGCACGCAGGGTCTCGCGCTCGCCCTGCGCAATAACTGCATTGAATCGCTGCGCCTCCGGCAATTCATAGTCCGGCACCATTTTCTTCACGTGGCGCAGAACAAAGTTCACGACAAGCCCCTTGGCGCCCAGCATGTCCCCCAGCGCCGCGACCACCACATACCTGACATGCGTTCGCGAGATGACCCCCTGCAGCACGTGCGCGAAATTTTCCAGGATGACGATCGTCCCGGCACCGGAGTCCTTCAGCTGGTATTCCAGTTCCCGGGCTGTATAGAGGGGATTGACGTTGACCACAGTGCAGCCCGCCCGAAGGATCCCGAAAACGCCGACCGGATACTGGAGACAGTTCGGCATCATCAGCGCCACGCGAGCGCCTTTCCCCATACCCCGCGCCTGCAACCAGGCGCCGAACGCGCGTGACAGTCGGTCCAGTTCCCCGAACGTGAGGGTCTTGCCCATGTTGTAATAGGCGGGACGGTCGCGGAATTTCGCCGCGCTCGCATCGAACAGGGCTCCGACCGAGTTGTGCTGCCGGTCGTCGATCTCTGCAGGGACGCCAGGGGGATAGCTCTTGAGCCAGATCTTTTCCATGTTTCCCTCCTCCGCAACCGCGGCTGCCATTCGTTGGCGGCAATCTATCCCAAGATTATCAGGCAAAATCAGGCATCGAAGCGCCGTCCATTCAGCGCGGCGACCGCGCGAATCCAAGCAGCCAGGGTGCGATTACCGCGCCCGCGCCCAGAGTCACGAACGCGGCACTCCACGCGGTGGCGCTCGCGTTGCCTCCCGCGAGATCGAGCACCGCACCGAAAACAAGGGGTGATGCGAATCCTGCGCCAAACCCCAGCATCGAATGTATCGCCATTGTCGCCCCGCGCGCTTCGGGTGGGGAATTCATTACCATGCCGGCCGTGAGCGCCGAAGAATCGCCCATGACCAGCGTCATGTGCAACATCGCCAGTCCCGCGATCGCAAACCAAGGTAAGTGGGAAACAAAGCCCAGGACCCCGGTGAGGATGCCGGAGACGATCATGACCGAAGCGATCAGACGTCCCCGGCCAAGTCTCAGCGCGAATTCATTGCCGACGATGCTCGCCGGAGGGCCCGGTAGATTCGCAATCGCCGCGATTGCCACCGGCGACCACAGCCAGGGGCTGGAATTGCCCTGCACCTGCGCACCCTGGGCGAAGAAGCAGTACGCGACAAGCCAAGAGCGCGAGCCGAATAACTCCCAGCAGTGCACCGCGTATCCAAGGATATAGGGCCAGACCGGACGCGCGCGCAGCACCGGACGAAAATCGAGCAGTGGCGCACCTCTGACCGGCGGACCGGCGTGGCAATGGGACGGCGGCATGCCAAGACTTACCATGGCCGCGGCAATCACAGGCCCGATCGCCGCCACTGCGAAGGCTGTGCGCCAGCCCCAGGTATCGGCGACGAGGCCCGATACCACGATGGAAACACTGGTCCCAAGTCCGAAAATGGCCGTGTAGAACGACACCGCCCGGCTCTGGGCCGGGCCGGATGTGTTGTCGGTCAGAACGCGAAGGCCCGGCATATAGGTGCCGGCGAACCCGGCGCCGACCGCGGCCTGGCACAACGCCGCCGTGACAAATCCCTGCGCCAGAAGCGCGAACGCGCCCAGCGCGATCGTCAGCATCACGCAGGAAGATAAATAGACTCGGCGGGCGTCGACGCGGTCCGTCAGGCCGGTGAGCAATGGCACGGCCGCCATATAGCCTGCAAAAAACGCGCCGGACACGAAGCCCGCCTGTGAATTGTTTGTCTCCCACTCCTGCTGCAGGCGCGGCAGCAGGGTGGAATAGGCGGCAAATCCGGGCATGCTAACCACGTGCGCCGCGCACATCCATGCGATGTGGCGCGCGGCCGAGCCGCCGCCAGCCCGGCGTGCCATGGTCAGCGGTGCTTGAACTGGGCCTTACGCTTCTCGACGAACGCCGCCATGCCTTCTTTCTGATCTTCGGTGGCAAACAGCGAGTGGAAGGCGCGGCGCTCGAACAGGATGCCCTCGGTGAGCGGAGATTCGAAGGCGCGGTTGATCGCTTCCTTTGCCGCGATGAGCGAGGGCAGCGAGTATCCGGCGATTTGCGCTGCCGCCCCGAGTGCCTCATCGAGGAGCTGTGCTGCCGGCACGACGCGCGAAACCAGGCCCGAACGCTCTGCCTCCGCAGCATCCATCATGCGGCCGGTAAGCACCAGATCCATGGCCTTGGCTTTGCCGAGCGCGCGCGGCAGACGCTGGGTGCCGCCCGCGCCGGGGATCACGCCGATCTTGATTTCGGGCTGGCCGAACTTTGCCGTATCGGCCGCGATGATGAAATCGCACATCATTGCCAGTTCGCACCCCCCGCCGAGAGCAAACCCGGCCACGGCCGCGATCACAGGCTTTCTCACCGATCTCAGCCGCTCCCAGTTGCGGGTGATGTATTCACTCTTATAGACATCCATGTATGACCAGTCCTTCATCGCGCCGATGTCCGCGCCGGCAGCGAAGGCCTTCTCGCTTCCCGCAAGAACGATTGCGCCGATGCCCTCATCGGTGTCGAACCTGCCCAGCGCGTCGCCCAACTCGTCCATCAACGCGTCATTTAGTGCGTTCATGGCCTTGGGACGATTGAGCGTGATCAGCCCGACGCGGCCCCGCGTGTCGACGATGATGTGTTCGTATGGCATGGATGAATCCCCTTTAGTCTGCAAAGAATGGGAAGAATGGCGCGCGGTTCAGCGTCTCCCAAGCGCCAAAGCGTCGGCGGCCAAATGAATGGAAATCGACGGTGCGGCGACTGCTTGAATCATCTCTTGTGCTTTCTTCGATATGCCGGAAGCGGCAGCGTCTCGGGGAGGTCGAAATGCTTGCGCTTCGCCGGTATCTTGGTCAGCGCGCTTGCCGCCCGCAACGTACCCAGCGAGCGAACGGTGAGCATCTTGTACATGTCCGTACCCTGGATCTTCCAATCCATTTCCGTCTTCGTGAGTTTGCGCACGACGCGTCCGGGGATACCCGCGACCAGCACGCGCGGCGGGACCACCATCTCCGCCTTAACAAACGCCATCGCTGCGATGATCGCCGACTCGCCGACCTCGGCATAGTCGCCGATCACCGCATTCATTCCGACCATTGCATTCCTGCGAATGCGCGCGCCGTGAATCACCGCGCCGTGGCCAATATGCCCGTCCTCTTCGATCAGCGTGTCCCTGCCCGGAAAACCGTGCAGAACGCAACAGTCCTGCACGTTCGCACCCTTCTCGACCACGATGCGTCCGAAATCGCCTCTTAGGCTGGCCAGCGGGCCGACATAGACGCCCGGGCCGACGATCACGTCGCCGATCAGCACTGCGCTCGGGTGTACGTACGCGCTCGGGTGGACGACGGGCGTGACGCCGTCGATCGAATAGACTTTGGTCATGGACGGTGATCGAGTCGCGGAGGAGAAAGCGGATTCTAGCAGCCTCGCCGTCGCGAACGCGGTACCGGCCATGGATACCCGATCTGTACCTCGTGAATGTCTCGGCGGACCGGCCGTAGCGGGGCGCCGGCATCATCCGCGGCGGCTGGACCGGCGGCGAGCACGACAAGTATTCCCCGAAAATCGCGCCCGGCGTCAAATACTGCATTCAACAAGGGACTCGCTACAGGCCCGGCAGGCCTAGAACGCATATCGAACGGTGAGATAGACGTTGCTGTTATCCTGCATCGACCCAAACATTCCATTACGCTTGCCACCGAAGAGATTGGCGCCGATCTCGGCCCAGAGATTGTCGCTGAAGGCGTAGCGCAGCGAAGGAATCATGTAGCGATCCTTCTCGCTCAGACCGAGGAAGGCGAAAAGATTGAAGGTGACGGTCTGGTGCGCGAAAAACTGCGTGAAGCGGACTGTTGCCACTTTGCGCAGCCTGTCCTTCAGAGGAAGGCCGGCGGGCAGGGTCTCCCGGTAGGCTGCGTAATCGCGCATCCATTCACCGTAGAACTGCCCGCCGAGCGTGGCGTCCTGCCACAATTGCCGCGAATATCCGACTAGTCCCCGAAACTGGCTGTTTTCGATGGAAGGCTCGCGGCCGTCGCGATCCTTACGCGAGTCGTAATACCCCGCCTCAAGGCTGACTACCCCTTTGCCAATCGGTCCGGTGAGGCTCGCGCCGATCGTGTTGAGTCGCGGATAGGTACCGACCATCTCGCCGCCCGTCATACTCCAGGCCGGGCTTCGGTAATGGGTACGCGAGACGTAGCCCGCCAGTTCCCAGCTAGCGAGATAAGCCGAAACCCGGCCGGAGATCTCCACATCGCCTGAATCGTTGCCGTGCTCTCGGGTACGCCGCGGCAGCCCGGCCGGCAGCGGGTCGGCGACGATGAAGCGGCGGCTTGTCGGCGTGGTGTCGGGTCGGAATCCCGCGATGACCAGTTCCAAGTTGGCCGGCCCCGGAAAGGCGTTCAGCTTGAGCGCGTCACTGCCGAGCTTGAGATACTGCATCGGCTGTCCGGTGAAGAATGCGATCCAATCCTTGGGAAACGTATCGTTGATGAAAAGCAGGTCCCCCACACCCCAAGTGATTACTTGGCGTCCCAGGCGGGCACTTGCCTTCTCGGAGGTGAGATCCCCGAATAGCTCCCGTGCCACAAGGCGCGTGTCGTCAACGGCGGTGTCGCGAAGCAGATCGAGGCGCGCAAGCAAAGCGGCCTCCCCGCTGACGTTCCCGCCCTCCGCCTTGATCTGTCCCCGTAACTCGGCGGCTGGATAGTCGCACGCCGTTCCCGAAGGGCAGTCAGCCCGGCTGGTGCGCTCTGCCACATGGGATTGCGCGAAGCCGCCGAGCGACACGCCTTGCCCAGTCGTCGCGACAGGAGACGCCAGCGCCAGGAAGCCTGCGAGCAGGCTTGCCGTAATGCGCACCGATCTTCCGGCCTCGGCGGTCATTTCCCGGCACATCGCGCTATTCGATCAGCGCACCCATTGTCTCGGCGCATCGCGCAAATAGCGTTCCGTGAAGATGTCCGGCTTCAGCCCAACGTCGTACCCCACCTCCTGGTAGACGACTTCCGTACGATGACCGCTCTGCAGGTTTTTCATGCCGCGCGCCACCACCGTCCACTGCGTGCCGGTCAGTTCCACCTTGTACGCGGTAAATGTGCGCAGCGGCTCGTTGCGCGCGTCGAAGTATTCTTCTTTGAGAGGCAGCCAGCGTTCCGAGTCGATCCAGGACAGGCGCCGCGAGTAGTCGATCACGGTCTTGGGTCTGCTCTCGACGACGTAGGTCGGTCGCCCGCCCAGGTCCTGCTTGCGCAAGAAGCTGTGCGTCTCGTCCTCGACGTTGCGCCCGGAGACGTCCTCGTAGGTGAAATCCGAGCCGACGAATGAGGATCGTTTGTCGTCCGCCGCGATGCGTTTCACCAGCTTCAACGCCGGAATGTAGATCCAGCGGTCGCTTTCCTTGTCCGGGTATTTCCACACCATGAAAGAGGTGCCTTTCACGTCGGCCGGACCGTGAAAGTAGATGTAATACCGTTGCTCCCCCGCTTTGCCGAGGTTGATCCTCAGCATGGTCAGCTCGCGCTCGCGCACATTGCCTTGCGGATTGATGAGCTTCATGCGCACTTTCACCCGCATGTCGTGGCCGGCGTAGTAGAACGCGTCCAGGGAGCGTTTGACGATCTCCTCGGCCGAGGGGTCGGCGGCGCGCGTTGAAGCCGAAACCATGGCGAGCGCGGCAAGGAGCAATAGGGTGATATCCCGGAACGGTTTCATTTGGTTTCTCCTGCATTGAACAGCCAGCCTCTCATCAGCACGATCAGCGCCGGCAGGTAGGCGATGGTAAGCAGCGACGAAAGAAGCATCATGCCGACGATAAAGGCCCCTACGGTTATGTAGGGTGTAAGCGGTGCGAACAGCATGACGGAGAAGGCCGCCGCGAACAGCACGGCGTTGCGCATGATTCCCATGCCAGGGCGCACGGCCGTCCACAGCAGCGCTTCCTTGAGCCCGTCCAAGTCGCGGCGGGCATCTGCGCCGGTCTCCCCAAGCCGCTGCCTCAGCCGGCTGATGAAGTGGATCGAAAAATCCACGGCCATACCCAGCGAAAGGGTGGACAGCACCGAAATCGGCATGTCGAAGTCCTTGCCGACGAATCCCACCACCCCGTAGATGAGCAGGATGGTGAAGAGCAGCGGCACGAAGCCGATCAGCGCCCATTTGGCCGAGCGAAAGTCGAACACGAGGATGCCGAAAACCACGATGAGCGCGAGGAGAAACCCCTTTACCATGTCCCATAGCACTTCGGTGTTCCACACCAGGTTGAAATAGGCGATGCCGGCGGGCTTCAGCTCCAGCTTGGAGGGATTGGTCCGCTGGTATTCCTGCGCAGCGCCGATCACGCTTTCCATCGCCGCGGCATCCCAGGTTTTGAGCTGTACCCAGATATTGGCGCGCTGGAACGGATAGTCCACGACATTATCCAGATCCGCGGGCTTGGCCGACATGCCGAACAGAAACAGATATTGGGCGACCGTCTCGGCGGAATCGGGCACGGCATCGAACCTGGGATCGTCGTCGTGCAGCACGCGGTTGATGCGCTTGACGTAGTCGGCTACCGAGGTCGTCTTGCCGACCACCGGGAGTTTCTCCAGATGTCGCTGCAGCCCCTCGATATATCGCAAGGTCTCCGGCTGCTTGATGGCATCCGGCTGTTCGGCGGTCGCAATCACATAGCCGAGGGAAGTGCCTCCCAGCGCGCGGTTGATATGCGCGTCGGCGACGCGGATATCGCTCCCCGGCTTGAACCATGCCACCATATTGTTATTCACCTGGATGCGGCTCACGCCGAGGACCGCGATCGCAATAAGCACCAAGCCGACCGCGGCAGTCGCGCCTGGCCGCTCCGTGCCATAGGTCCCAAGTTGCCTCAACATGCTCGCCGTTCGGCCCGCGTCTTCCTCTGCTGCGTGGTCGATTTTCGTCTCGCGCACCAGCGAGAGCACGGCCGGGATCAGGCTGAAGCTGAACAGACGCAGCGCCACCGTGCCGAAGACGATCAATCCGCCGAAAACCTTGACCGGCACGATATGCATGAAAACCAGCACGGCAAAGCCGGCGGCGGTGGCAAGCGCGGTATAGCGCACCGGGCGCCCCACCGCCTCCATCGTCTCGAGGATCGCGAGCCGCTTATCCCTGCGCTCCCGGTAGCGAAAGTAAAACTCGTTGAAGATGTGGATGCTGTCGGTGGCGATCGCCATCAGGAACACCGGCGCCATCGAACTCATGATGTGGACCGGGAAGCCCAGGCCGATGCCCAGCCCCATGGTCCAGATGATCGCGACCATGGCCACCATCATCATGGTCATAGCCAGCGCCAGGTTGCGAAACATCGCGTAGATGGCAATGAACATGATCATGCCCGCGATGGGCGAGAAAATACCCATCAGCTTGAACATCTCGGCACCGAACGTATCCCGCGCCACCGGGTCGCCGGCAACGTAGAACTGCTCCTCTCCATGGTATTTGGCGAGGATTGCGCGGATGTGGTCGGCAACCTCCTTGCCGTTGGCGCCTTTGTCCAGCGGAACGTAGATGGCCGTGGTCTTCTCGTCGCGGGAGATGATGCGGTCGATGAAGAGCGGGTTCTCCAGCAGCATTTTGCGCAGCACCTGCATTTCGGCGTCACTCGCCGGTATCTTCGTCACGAGCGGCGCCACTCTGAGCCCATCGGCCGCCGCCGTGACGTTGTCGATCGTGGTAAAACTGGAAATGTCGCGTCCGGCCACGCCTTTGATCCTCAGGATCCCGGCCGTGATGTCGCGTACTTTCTCCAGCGTGGCGCTGTTCAGGACGCTCTTCGGGTGGACAATTCCGACCACGATCGTGTCTTCGTAAAGGGCAAAAGTCCGATCCACGCTGTCGTTCCACACGCGCACGTCGGAAGCCGGGGGCAGCATGTTCTTGGGGTTGGTGTCGAGCTGGATTTTCGGAAGCTGCGCGGCAAAAATCAGAGTGCTCAGTAATACCAGCCCGAAGATGAGTTTCGGACGGGCGATGGAAAACTCGACCAAAGCGTTCTTTTTCATCGGCGGGCGATCTCGAAGATGTGGATTGTTTGGCTGGCAGGTACGCGCGGGGTGCTTTGTCGCAGAACTGGGAAGTGTCGTACTTGGTGTCGAGGGGGCTGAATCCCGCACTCCAAGCGGTGCAGGAAAACCACGCCGATCAATCAAAAGCGCCGGTAAAGCCAGAATTTCTCATAAAACACTTTCCCGAGATGCAACATCATGCTCGGCTCCTTGAGCCGGATCACCGGCGCAGGATCGGCGTAGAAATTGCCGCTTCCGAAACCCGCTTTGCCATCGCCGGTTTCAATGAAGCACTCGCCCTCGCCGCCGAACTTCCGCTCGCTGCCACGACCGCTGATGGCGACGGCGATGTTATCCGCCACAACCTCGGCTTCGTTGTGAGCGAGCACACCGGCCTTGGGCAGCGGCTTACCGATGGACGTAAGCACGATACCTGCGACGTCGCCGATGGCATGGACACCGGGAAACCTGGTTTCGAGCGTGCCGCGGTCAACAGGAATCCAACCGTCCTGGCCGCACATTCCCGAGTCGCGCACGACTTGTGGCGCGCGATGGGGCGGCACGTATGCGAGGAGATCAAAATCGGTTTCCGCTCCGTTTGCAAACGTAAGCCGGCCTCTGGCGGCATCCACCTTTGTTACTGCGTGACCAGGGTGATAGCCGATACCCTTCGATTCAACCATCTGACGCAGGATCCTGGACACCTCGGGTCCGGCCACCGGCATGGGACCCGGCTCCGCCGTGTAGAGGTCCACCTGCACGTTCTTCCTGACACCGCGTTTGCGGCAATGGGATTCGAGCAGCATGGCGGCCTCGTTGGGCGCGGCCGGACATTTGAACGGCATGGACGCGATCAGCGTGACGAGGCGCCCTTTGCTGAGGTTCGAGAGCGCCGACTGCAAGGATTGCGCGCCGGCAAGCGTGTAAAAGTTATGTCCCGCCTCCGCAAGGCCCGGAACGAGTTCAGGTGCGAGGTCGGCGCCAAGCGCGACAATCATGTAGTCGCCGGTGATGTCCGAGCCGTTCACCCGGATCGTTCGGGCCGTCGGATCGAGGCGCTCGATCGCGCCCTGAACGAGTTCGATGCCGCGTTTTCCAAGGGTAGCAATCGGGCGGGAGATCTGGTCGGGACGGCGCTGCCCGAGCATCAGCCATAGCAACGACGGCGAAAACACGTGATCGGCCTCCTTCTCGACCAGCACCACCCGGTGCACGGGAGCAAGCCGCTGCCTCAGCCGCATCGCGGCAACGATGCCTCCAATGCCGGCACCCAGAATCAGAACCGTCTTGCCGGCTGCCATGCCTCAGAACACCAGCACTTTGTCGGCCCACCGCGTCCAGGAGGCAAGCTCCGCGAGGGTGCTCTTCTGCGTGCCGTCGATCAGCTCGGCTTCGGAGATCCCGCGCGCGTCCATGCAGGTGCCGCACACGCCGACCGAGCCACCGCCGCGCGTCACGCGGTTGAGCATGAGCTGAACGTTGTAGAAGCCCTCGGGCACCTTTTGACCGGACTTTGCACAGGACGCCGCGTCGCCAAGCAGAAACATGCGCACTTCTTCGCCTTCCGGCTTGACGAGTGCTCCGGCGAGCCGCAACGCGTTGTAGCTGCGCTCGGTTCCATAGGGGGGATCATTGAGAATGAATAAGGCCTTGGCCATGCGATCTCCGTCTAGTAATCAAGTGAATGCTTGAATACTACGCGCCCAAGCCCGCTCGTGTCAATAAGACCGATCGGAGCGGACCCTTGCGGGATAGCAGAACGGGCGGGTGAACCGGGCATGACGCGCGTGCGCACATCAAGAGGTTCTGTCGGTACCCCTCGCAGTCTCGATCACGCCAAGGAACTAGTATAAAGGGTGCTGATGACACCTTTGGACACGCCCGTCGTACCGCCCGTGTATTTGATCGCGCGTACTGCGCTGCCCGGGACATCGATCCCGGCTCCTCGGCCCAAGCGTCGGAGAGCATGTCCTCGTAGTCGAGCGGCTGATGGTGCCCGCCTATGCCAACCACGCACGCGTAGCCCGAGAGATCGCTCGCGACGCCCTTCAGCCGGGCTTCCAGGCTGGACGATACGAGCGATGCCCGGGCGCCCGACGATTTGGCATCCCGGGCGGCCGGGCTGCGCTTTACTGCTTGCCTTCCAGCCGCAGCAATGCGAGCACGAGTTCCAGCACCATTTTCTTGTGCGGCGCGTTCAGCAACTCGAACTTTTTCGCGAGCGAGGCGGTGTCCACCTTGTAGATCGCCGCCTCCTGCCTGGCGCTGACATGGCCCTCCCTGCGCTCCGTCTCGCCGAACCTCAGCCATGGCGGCTGGACATCGAGCCATAATGCCAGC
>Ga0209343_10008095_pt1 | contig 12293 bp, 7 predicted proteins | sample RifCSPlowO2_02_FD_184026 | JGI IMG/M metagenome (GOLD analysis project Ga0209343, IMG submission 184026) | Groundwater microbial communities from Rifle, Colorado - Rifle CSP2_plank lowO2_0.2 (SPAdes) (version 2) | ecosystem: Environmental > Aquatic > Deep subsurface > Groundwater | place: Rifle... | reverse complement strand
GAGCATCAGCACTGGCTGTCCGTTGTGGCGCACCGTATAGACTGGCGGCTCCTCGACGCCACGGGTGACGGTCGCGATGTCGCCGAGCTTGATTAGCCGCCCGCCTGCTGTGATGGGCACATTGCGAATGGCCTCTTCGCTGGCGAACTGGCCTGTCATCCGCACCATAACGCGGTCACCGCGGGTGTCGATCTGGCCCGCGGGCAGCATGGCGTTCTGGCTCTTGAGGCTCTCGGCGATGGTCAGCGGGGTGATGCCCAGCGCGGCCAGGCGCTCGTGGGAGAACTCGACATAGACGCGCTCGGCCTGCTTGCCGATAACATCAATCTTTTTGACCATCGGCACCTTGAGCATGTGCCGCTTGATGTCCTCGGCCGCGTCGGACAGGTCGGCGTGGCCGATGCCGTCGCCCTTGATGGCGTACATCAAGCCGTACACGTCGCCGTACTCGTCGTTGACGATCGGGCCGACCACGCCTTCGGGCAGTTCGAGGCTCAGGTCATTAAGCTTCTTGCGCGCCTGGTACCAGGCTTCGCGCTGGTCGGCCTTGGAGGTGCCGCCGCGCACGGTGAGGGTCATGCCCGCATAGCCTTGCCGCGCGTAGGTGACCACCTTCTCGAAGTGGTCGATCTGCTCGAACTTCTTCTCCATGCGGTTGAGGACCTGGTCCTGCAACTGCTGGGCGGTGGCACCCGGCCAGATGACCATGGCGGTCATCGACGGTACGGAGAAATTCGGGTCCTCGAGCTGGCCGAGCTTGGTGAAGCTGAAGGTACCGGCCAGCGCGACGAGGATCAGCATAAACAGGACGACAGCGCGGTGGCGCAGCGCCCAATCGGTAAGGTTGAAGTTGTTCATCGGGCGGCCTGCTGCAGAGTGGTTTCAGCTATCGTCGCGCCTGGCAGGGCGACCTTCATGCCGGGCGCCATCTTCTGCACCCCGGCGATGACCACCCGTGCGCCGGCCTGCGGTCCGGATATAAGTACCTCATCGTTGCGGTAGCCCAGCACAGTGACCTGCACCAGCTCGACGCTGCCCACAGCTTCATCGCCTGCCGGCGTGACCAGCCACAGCGCCGGCTGGCCGCTGCTTTGCGTCAGCGCGCTGGCCGGCACCACAGCCACCGAGCCATCCGTCATCTCGCGCTCGGCCAGCAGGGTGGCGGTCGCACCCAACGGCAGCGAGCGCGCGCCCAGCGGCTTCAGGCGCGCCCGGAAGGTGCGTGTTTGCGCTGCGGCCTGCGGCGACAGCTCACGTAGCACGACCGCGAAGCGCTCGTTCGGCGCGCTGGCCAACGAGGCCTTGAAGCTCGCCTTCTGGAAGTTGGCCAGGTGATCCTCGGGCACATCGATGACGATCTCGGGCTCGCCCGGATTGGCGATCGAAACAACTGCTTGGCCCTCCGGCACGACCTGCCCGACCTCGAAGCGCACGGCCGTGACCACACCGCTGCGCGAGGCGCGCAGCACGGTGTATTTGAGGCGGTTGTGCGCCAGCTCAAGCTTGCGCGCCTCGGCCTCGGCGGTAGCCCGGGCGGTCTGGGCGTTGGTCTGCGCGCGCTCGTCGTCGGCCGCACTGACCGAGCCGTCGGCCTTCAGTGCGGTCAGGCGCTGGCGGTCCGACTCGGCCTGGCGCGCCAGCTCGACGGCGGCGGCCCACTGTTGCCGCGCCGCTTCCTCAGCGAGGCGGTAGTCGTTGTCATCCAGCACAGCCAACACCTCGCCTTCAAGCACAACCTGGCCGACATCGACCTGGCGCTGGACGACCTTGCCGCCCACGCGGAAGGCCTGGTCGACTTCATGCCGCGATTGCACGGTGCCCACATACCGATGGGTTTCTCGAGCATTGTCGTAGCTGATTTCAACGGTGTGCACCGGTCGTGGTGCCTGTACGGTCGGCTGCTGCGGGCTGCACGCGGAAAGCATGGCGACTGCTGCTAGGGCGCAGGCCGCAGTAAGGGAGTTCTTCAAGACGATTCCTCTATTGAAGACGATGGATTCTTAGGAAAGTGGCGGACGATCGGCAGCGGCGGCTGCGCTGGGGTTGGCGGGTTCCTCGAACACCTGCCAGCCCCCGCCCAGCGCCTTGTAGAGCTGCACGCTATCGAGCAGCAGTTGGGTGCTGCTGTCGTTGGCGGAGAGGCGTACCGCCAGGCGCGCCCGTTGTGCGTCCAACAACGGCAGCAGGTCGACCTGCCCGCGGTCGTAGAGCGACTGGGCGTGGCCAAGCGCCGCCTCCGCGGACTCGCTGGCCGACTGCAACGACTCGGCGCGGTGACGCTCTTGCGCCAGCGAGACAAGGGCGTTCTCCACGTCCTCGAGCGCGCGCACAATGCCGTCCTCGGCGCGCAGCAGCGCCTCACGCTGGCCGCTCTCGGCGACCTTGTTGATGGCGCGCGTGCGCCCGGCATTGAAGATCGGCATCGCCAGCAGGCCAGCCACGTTGGTGAAGCGGGCGGCGCCCAGGTCGACGCCGTTCAGCTCCATGCCCTGGCGGCCGAAGGACGCGCCGAGGAACAGTCGCGGAAACCACTCGGCCGCGGCCTGCTGGCGGCGCGCATTGGCCGCATCGAGCTGCGCCATCAGCGCCAGCACGTCAGGCCGGCGCTGCAACAGCTCGGCGGGCTGGCCCGGCCGGGCCTCGGGCACCGGCACATCGCCGCGCGAGGGCTGGATGCTCGCAGCATTGAATGCCTGGTCGCCGATCAGCACCGCGATGCGGTTCCGCGCCACAGCAGCCAGCGTCTCCAGCGGCGGGATCTGCGCGCGCGCCGATGCGGCATCGGTCTGTGCGCGCTCTATGTCGAAGGCGGTTGCCAGGCCGACGCGATGGCGCGCAGTAACCAGGCGCAGCGTTTCGTCCTGCGCAGCCGAGATCGCGCGCAACGTCTCGACCTGGCGCAGCGCGCCGACCAGCGTGAAGTAATTGCTGGCGATGTCGCTCATCACCAACAGACGCACGCCGCGCACGCCGTGCTCCGCAGCCAGAGCCTCGGCCTCGGCCGCATGCGCGCCGGCGCGCAGGCGACCGCTCAGGTCAAGCTCCCACGATACGTCCAGGCCCGCACCAACGGTGGTGATGTCCGGAGCGCCTGGTTTTTTGGCAGTGGCATAGCCGGTGCTGCGATCGGCGCCGGAGGCAGACAACCCGACGCTCGGCAGCAGCCAGGAGTGGCCGATCGTCTCGCCGGCGCGGGCAGCGCGCAGGCGCTCGGCGGCGATCTTCACATCGCGGTTCTCGTGCATCGCGCGGCGCACCAGCTCCGTCAACACCGGGTCGTTGAAAGCCTGCCACCATGCAGCCTCGGGCTCCATCTCGGAGGCCGTGCTCGCCACGAAGTTGGCCGGCAGGTCCACCGACGGCTTGGCGACCGGCGTGGAACAACCGCTCAGGGCCAGGGCGATAGACGCGGCGAGCACCGCCGCGACGACGAGGCCGGACGAGCGCTCGGCAGGTTGCAGAGTTGCCTGTCCGGCGTGGCGAGTCAGCAGATGGGGGATTGGAAGTCGCAGCATTGGATTGGACTCGTGAAAATTCGAGGTGGCACCAGCGTAGGGCCCGGGGCGCGCAAAGTTGTCAGCGAAGCGTCGCGCTTCGGTCGCGCTATCGAGCGCTCGTTCATATAGGGGCGTCACTCGCCGGCAGCGTCCGCCACAGGCTCGGCGGCCGTTGACACCAGGTCGGCAGCAAGCGATACCGCCAGCTCTTCGGCAGACGAAAACTCGCGCTGACGTCCGGTCACCAGGTTTTCGAGGCGGCCCACAAGCCCCCCTGGGGTGGCGTCGCCACGCAGTTTCAACACATAGGAACGGCGACTTGGGTACTTGGATTCAGGGTTCAGGATCATCGCGGACCACCAGATTAGGAAAGTTCGACGACAGCCTATGGCGAACCCCGCTTCGAGTCGTAAGGGAAAGGTCAGACTTCGGTCTGGACAGCGGCAGCCAGGCATCGCTGGCCATCGGCGTGTCCTCGGCGCGCCAGGACTGGCGGCAGCCAAGGGAAGGTGGGACGCCGTATTAAGTCGGCTTCGCAGCCTGAAGCAGAGCCCGCGCACGCCTGACCGGCTCGGTGCCCGCGGCTTCAGGCAGCCGCTCGACCAGCGCCGCCAGGGCCTGGCGATCCTCGGCCGCCGCCTCGTGCTGCCCGCACAACTCGACCAGCGCGAGCAGTTCCAGCCAAGACGCCTCCTGGACGCGCGCCTCCTCAACCGCGCGCCGCACTGCGGCACTGCCGACTTCTAACCGGCCCTGCGCTCGCGCGATTGCGGCCTCCAGCAGCAACAGCTGCGGCAGGTACACGCGCTCGCCCAGTTCGTCCGCTACCCGAAGCGCCTCCTGCAGTTCGGCTTGCGCGGCTTCGTAATCATCCGCCAGCAGCAGCGCCTCGGCAGCGTAACCGAGCACCTCGCTGGCACCGGAGCGCATACCGAGCCCGGTGTGCTCTTCGTAGGCCTCGCGGATGCGCCGGTAGCCGTCACGCGGTGCGCCGCTGCGCGCGTCGGCCCAGCCACGCCACCAGCGGCAGGCCGTGCGACCCAGCGCGAGGGAATACTCATCGACCAGCGCCTGCATGTCGTCGGCCAGCGCCGCCACACGCTCGGAGTTGCCCATCCGTACTTCGAACAACATCTCCTGCCAGGCGGCAACCAGCCAGGCCATGGGCTGACGCAGCGCCTGCGCGCGGGCCCGTGCCCGTTGCAGATGCGCCCTGCCCTGCTCGACCAGGCCGCAGCGCAGCAGTTCGATGGCCAGCATGCCAAGCAGCGTGACCTGGGGATCGGCCGCGAATATCTCGTTCGTCCCGATGCCCAGCCGCTCGGCGATCGCCAGGCCGCGTTCGAACCAACTACGGGCCGCCGGCGTGCGCCCCTGAAGATGGTGCACCTGGCCCTGCACGAGACATGCCGCCAGCATCAGCGCTGCATCATTCGTCTCGCTCGAGAGGGCTTCGGCGCGCTCCACTACCGCCAGTGCCAACGCATAGTCGCCGCGCAAACTCAGCAAATAGCCGAACCCGTGCAGCAGGCGACCGCGCAGCGGATGCTCGGGGGCATCCGCCAGCAGCCTGTATGCGCGTTCGAACGCACTGCTGGCTTCGCTGCCGACGCCGAGCGCATGGAAAGCCGACACGCCCTGCAGCGTGGCCAAGGTAATTTCCAGAGCGTCGCGCTCCGGCCCTTCCGGCGCCTGCTGCAGCAGGACCAACGCGCGCTCGGTGAGACCGATGCACGAGGCCGGGCTGAAGTGCAGCAGCGCAGCCTCCGCCGCCTCGGCGTAGTAGCGCAGCGCGATCATCGGCTGCCGAGCCCGCTCGAAGTGCATCGCCAACTCCGAGGCGGCAACCGCCACACCGGCCGAGCGCTCGCGTTCAAGGGCAGCGCCAACCTGACGATGAAGGTGGGTGCGCAATGCGCGTGGCGTGCGCTCGTACAGCACCTGGCGGAACAGCGCATGGCGGAACGCGTAGGGCAGTTCCGTCGCCTCTTCAACCTCGGCGGCCCGCGACGGCGTGAGCCAAAGCTGTTCACGCACCAGTTCCTCGCAAGCGAGGGCCACTGCGGTGAGGTCGCGCTCGAGGGTCAGCGCAAGCGTCTCCACCCGGAACTCGCCCCCGCACACCGCCGCTGCCGAGAGCAGAGCACGCTGCTCCTGTCCGAGCCTGGCGATATGGTGATCGATGATGGCCGCCAGGTTCTCGGGAACCGCCATGCCCGCCAGCCGGGCCTCGATAGTGGCGTCGTCGTCCGCTCGCTCCATCACTTCGCCGATGAGCGACGAGACGAACAGCGGCACGCCGTCGGTACGCTCGTGCAGGGCACGCACGAAGGCTTCGTCGCGCGCCAGCGAGGCCGAATGCAGCGCGATATAGTCGGCGACCTCGGTTTCCGAGAACGGGTCGAGTACCAGTTCCTCGCACAGCCGCTGCAAACGCAATTCGTGGCGCACCTTGCCGAGCGGGTGATCGAGCGCCACCACCTCGGCGACGCGGAAACTCGCCAGCCACATCAGCCGCGTGCGCCCGCGTCGCCGGGCGATGTAGTCGATGAGTTGGACGGTGGCCCGGTCGCTCCAGTGCAGGTCTTCGGTGACCAGCAGCAGCGGCCGCTGCTCCGTGTAGCGATCCAGCAGTTCGCCCATCTCTCGCAGCATACGCTCCGGGCCGACGCCGGCGAGTTCGCGGCGCAACGCGTCGCGCCCATCCGCGCTGCTCAGCCACGGCAGTTGCAGCAGCCAGGTCGGTGCCACAGCGCGCAGCAGCACTGGCAGCGCGGGGTCGCTGCGGCACAGTTCGGCCAGCGCCTCCAGCACCGGCAGATAGGGCTCGCCGGCGCCATAGTGCTCTACGCAATGGCCGCGCGCGCAGGCGACGCCGCCGAGGCTGGCGACGAAATGCTCAATCAGTGCGGTCTTGCCGATCCCCGGCTCACCGGCGAGCCAGACCAGCGCACGCTGGCCACCGTTCGCCCGCTGCCAGGCCCGGTGCAACCTTGAGATCGCGTCGGTGCGACCGATCAATGATGGCGCCGATTGCACTCCAGCCGTCGGCACCATTGCGGGTGCCGGCGGCAGCGAAGGTGCTGAGGACGAGGCAGCAATAAAGCGATAGCCACGCCGCGACACCGTCTCGATAAAGCGCGGCTGCCTGGCGTCGTCGCCAAGTGCGGTGCGCAGATCGCTGATGGCGGTCTTCAGCACCGACTCGCTGACGAAGCGGTGGCCCCACACCGCATCGAGCAAGGCATCTTTGCTCAGCAGCGATGCCGGCTGGCCTGCCAGCACGCAGAGCAGCTTGAAGGGCGTAGGCGGCAGCGCTACCGCCTCGCCGTTACACAACAAGCAAGCGTTGGCCTCGTCGAGCTGAAACTCGGCGAAACGGATCTTGACCGGGTTCGGATGGGGCTGCGGATGCGCCACTTTTGAATCCTGAAAACTGAAAAGGCCTGCAACGTCGCCTGTCGCCCCTGGCACAGTACAAATGTGCCAGTTTCGACCTGGAAGAAGCCGTCAAATTATGACAGAAAAATCAATATTGAAACAATCTTCAATTTTGCATAACCTGATCCGGCCTGACGATGAGACCCCGCGTCTCACGACCTCAATCACAACAAGGGCTCGGTATGAACAACAAGAATGGCTCCGCACTGCCTGCGGAAACTGTCGATGTACTGGTAGTGGGCTACGGTCCTGCAGGCGCGACACTCGCCGCATTGCTGGGCCGCTATGGGCTAAAGACCCTGGTGCTGGACAAGACCCACGAGGTCCTGCTGATGCCCCGCGCCATTGCCCTGGACAACGAGGCGCTGCGCATCCTGCAACTTGCCGGCCTGGCCGAAGAAGCTTTCGAGAAGATAGTGATTCCCGAAGTACGCATGCACTCTCCGCTTCTCGGGCAGTTCGCTCGGGCCAACACGGCAGGATGCATCGACGGCCATCCCAAGCTGGTGACCTTCTACCAGCCCGACCTCGAGCAGGCGATGCGCGATCAGGTCTCCCGGTTCGAGTCGGTAACCAGCCTGGGCGGCTTCGAGCTCGAGAATCTGACCGAGGAAGCGGATTGCGTCGTCGCCTCGGTACGGGACCAAGAGGGAAAATCTCATTTCGTCCGCGCCAAATACCTGGTGGGGGCCGATGGCGCTAGCTCCAGGGTCAGAAGCCTGATCGGCCAGGACTTCACAGGTAAGACCTATAGCGAAGACTGGCTGATCGTCGATGCAGGCAACCGCCGCCAGGCGGCAATTGATCATGTCGAGTTCCTCTGCGATCCGCAGCGCCCAGCGCCACATATGCCGGCACCGGGCGGCCGAGAGCGCTGGGAGTTCATGCTCCACCCAGGCGAATCGCGCGAAGAAATGCAAAGCCCGGAAAGCATCGCCCGGCTGATCGCACCCTGGATCGATTCGCAAGAGCTGCAGATCGAGCGCAAGGCGGTGTACCGCTTCCACGCACGCTGCTGCAACAGCTTCAGCAAGGGACGCGTGTTCCTGGTCGGGGATGCGGCCCACATCACCCCACCCTTCGTCGGACAAGGCCTGGTCGCTGGGCTTCGCGATGTCGCCAACCTGGCCTGGAAACTCGCCTGGGTCCTGCGCGGCCGGGCCTCGACTGCAATACTCAACAGCTATGACGAAGAGCGCCGCCCCCACGCAAAAGCCATGATCGACATGGCCAAGCTGATGGGCCGCCTGATCATGCCGAGGAACAAGTTGGCCGCCTTCCTTATCCATGGGCTGATGCGCACGCTGGCATTGACCCCGGCTAGCCGCAAGTACTTCGAGGAGCTTGCGATCAAACCGAAGAACATCTTCCGCCGCGGCCTGTTCGCCCCCCACCGCCGGGGAGACAAACTGGTCCGCGGTGGACTGTTCCCCCAGGCCTGGGTTCGCAACGCTCAGCAGCAGATGCAGCTGAGTGACGAGGCGCTAGGCGATAACCTCACCCTGGTCGGATTCGCTGTCGACCCACTGTCGACACTCTCCCCTGAGCAGGTCTTTACCTGGATCAAGCTAGGCGGCAGCTTCCTGCACATCGGCGCATGCGGCCAGCGCCCTGTCGGCGATTGCGTCTTCATCGAGGATCTCAATCATGCCATTCTGCCGCTGGTGCCCAGGGGCACACTGGCCGTGGTACGCCCCGACCGCCACATCATGCATCACCTCCCCGGCACCCAAGCCGCCAAACTGGTGCAAAGCTGCCTTGCGCTGATGGCCTGCGATAACTCCACTGCCGACAGTGTTTCCATTACCATCAGCGCGCCCCCTCGACTGCGAGCCTGAGTATGCCCACCCCCACTCCACCGCCAGAGCCGGCCACAGCCGAACCGCTCACGCGAGGTCACAAGAAGCGTGAGCGAACTCGCCGCGCCCTGATTGACGCCGCATTGCGCTTGCTGGCACGCAAGGAGGCCGGGGAAATCGCCCTGCTCGAAGTCGCCGCGGAAGCCGAGGTGTCCAACGGCACCATCTATAACTACTTCCGCACTCGCGACGAAGTGCTGGAGGCCGTGGGCATCACCCTGGCGGACGAGTTCTCCGATGCCATCGCAACCCTGAGCGCCAGCGTACATAGCGGTGCGCAACGGCTTTCGATTGGCGTGCGCATGTTTATCCGCCGAGCTGCCGATGATCACCAATGGGCCAATGCCCTGCTGCGCATCATCCATCTCGACCAGGCCATGCGCTCGCGATTGGCCGACCATGTGCTTGAAGACTTGCGCGAGGGGCGCCTTGAAGGCGCCCTCAGGTTCGAGGACGAAGGCATAGCGCTGGACGTGGTGGTGTCGTGCACGACCGGGGCAATGCGCTCGGTCATCGAGGGGCGGGCGGTGGCGGAGCATGATGTGCGGGTCGTAGAGATGATCCTCAAGGCCCTGGGTGTTACCCCCGCCAGAGCCAGGAAGATCGCCAGCCTGCCCTTACCTGCCACCACCTGACCCCAGTCGCGCAGCGACTAGGGTGGCGTATTTAACTACCTCTCTCCTTCCAGCCGAATCTCGCCGAAATAGAGGCTTTCGTCGAGTTCACACTGCCGTTGCGCCTGGCCCAGCTCGTGGTGGATTTCGATGCTATAGCAACCGCTTCTCTTGCCCAGGCCGCCGAAGCGGAAGTCGCCGAAGGCATCGCTGTAGGTGGCCGCGATGCGCTGGTCGCCCTGCAGCAGCGCGATTTCGGCACCCGCCACGCAATCGACCAACCCGTCAACGCTGGCGCTGACGCTGCCGCCGATAAAGCAGCTATCCCAGCGCTCCAGGCCTCGGTAATAGACCCTCGGCTTCGCGTTCAACTTGGGTAGCAGCACTCGCAGCCCTTCCTTGCGTGCCCTCTCCTGCATCGCCTGGTCGTCGACTTTCACCGCTTCGAACACGTCCGTCGGACACACCTGCTGACAGCGCGGGCCCTTCCAGCCGCCGTCGAGCAGGTGGGCGTCGAAGATCCAGGTCTGCGGCAACTGCTGTTCTTCGTTCCAGACGATGGCCTTGTACGGGCAGGAACGGACGATGTCCTTGCGCCCCTTGGCCTTGATCGGATCGATGATGACGATGCCGTCTTTGCGCTTGCTGATCGCGTCGCCGCCGACCTTCATGCATGGCGCATCGTCGCAGTGGTTGCACATCTTCGGCAGGTAGGTCGTCTCGACCATCGGTGCCGCCCCCTGCACCCGCCGCTGGATGCGGATCGGTGCCTCGCTGGCGAGCGAGGCCGACGCCGCGTAACCCGGATAGTCGTTGCCGACGTGCTCGTCGCGGTCGGCGAGCACGCAGTTGTAGCAATTCTCGCAACGACCGACATTGATGATCAGGTTCCACTTACTCATGTGCGACTCCCACCTCGGCGCGCAGGCGCTGGAACGCCTCGGCGCCTTGCCATTTCTCGATCTGGACCAGGCATGAGTTCGGACTCATGCTGCTGGTCCCCTGGGTTTGCGGCCGATCCGGGGTGAGGATGTTCAAGCAGCCGCCGATCTCCACCGTTTCGCCGGCCACTTCCAGCATCTGGAACTCGGCGCTGGCCTCGTAGGACTTGACCACCCCCGGCACCACCAGGGCCGACACGTCGGCGGCGCAGATCACCGCCCCGCGGTCGTTGTAGATCTTCACCAGGTCGCGCTGGGCGATGCCGCGCGCTTGCGCATCGGCCGGGCAGATGCGCAGCAGCCAGAAATCGTGGCCGGCGATGCGCGCACGGTGGTCCGCCACCCGACTGGTCACGCCGTTCTTGCCGTCGCTCGAGGTGTGGAAGCTGTAACGCGAGTGGGTCGCGATCATCTGCAGTGGATACTTGCCGACCAGCTCGACAGTACGGAGGCCTTCCCAGGACGGGATATAGCGGTTGAGCGCCGGTCGCTCGGGATTGTCCTTGGTATGCCGCTTGAGGATTTCCGGAACAAACTCCAGCTTGCCGCTGGGCGTCTGCAAGCCCTTGCCGAACTCTTCCGCCCACTGCGACGGCAGCGGAAACGGCTCCGGCAGATCCTTGACACGGCCTTCGGCGAACCAGCGCATGTCCACTGGTGGGCGCAGTTCGGGCCTTTCCGGCGGCACGATGTAATAGCCCTTGCGGCAGAAATCGGCCCAGGAGACATGGTCCGGCAGGTCGGAGGAGTCGAACACCCGCTTGACCCAGTCGAGCTCGCTGCAGCCTTCGGTGAATACCCCGCCGAGGCCCAGCCTTTCGAGGATGGCCGTGAAGATGTCGTAGTCCGAGCGCGACTCGCCGAGCGGTTCGATGCACTTGTGCTGCAGCGCCACCACCCGATGATTGACCAGGGTGTAGCCATGGTGGGCATAACCGCCGGAGTTGCACCATTCGCCGATGTCCCAGCGTTCGAGCTGGGTGCACGCGGGCAGGATGATGTCGGCGAACTGGGCCTCGCCTTCCATCCAGATCGACTGGTTGACCACGAACTCGATGCTGTCGTGGCGGTAGGCCTCGACCCAGCGCCCGGATTTCGTCACGGTGCTGAACGACGAGCCGCCGTAGCGGTAGATCATGTGGATCGGCGAATAGCCGGCCATCGGATAGCTGAAGGGGGCGAACTGCGCCTCCTGCGACATGCCGTCCCACAGATAGCCGGTGGCGTGGCCGTCGATGATGGCATCGGGCAACTGCTGCCTCGGCACAAGCTGCTTGACCGGGTTCATGGTCAAGATGTGCGGCATGCGCTGGTAATTGTTCACCGCGTTGCCGGTCCACATCAGGTCGCCGGAAATCCCGCCGTCGGCATAGCCGGGGAAATAGAAGTGATGGTCCACCGGCGTGCCGATCTGCAGGCAGCCGAAGTTGACCCCGGGTTTGCCCCAGCCCTGCATGCTCATCATCATGATCAGGCAGCGCGCCCACTGCTGTCCGGTCGCGCCGCGACCGGCGCCACCGAAGCCAGCGCCGGTCATGCCGGTCGCCAGATAGACCTTGCGGTTGCCCCACTTGCGGGCCAGGGCGCGCACGTCCTTGGCCGGCACGCCGGTCTCCCCTTCCTGCCACTCGGGCGTCTTGGCGATGCCGTCGGTCTCGCCCAGCAGGTAGGCCTTCCACTCGTCGAAGCCGGTGGTGCGGGTGGCAACGTACTCCTTGTCGTACAGGCCTTCGACCGCCCACACATACATGATGGCGGTGGCCAGGGCCGCATCGGTCTGCGGCCGGATCGGAATCCAGCGCCCGCCGAGCAGTTGCGCGGTCGGGTTGTTGTGCGGATCGATATGCACGAACTCGATACCCAGTTCCTTGGCCCACAGGCGCCGCGTCGTGCCCTCGAAACCGGCATAGGCGCCGTTGGTACTCTCCGGGTCGCAGGACC
>Ga0209343_10008091_pt1 | contig 12297 bp, 10 predicted proteins | sample RifCSPlowO2_02_FD_184026 | JGI IMG/M metagenome (GOLD analysis project Ga0209343, IMG submission 184026) | Groundwater microbial communities from Rifle, Colorado - Rifle CSP2_plank lowO2_0.2 (SPAdes) (version 2) | ecosystem: Environmental > Aquatic > Deep subsurface > Groundwater | place... | reverse complement strand
CAGCCTGGATATCAAGCTGTTCTACGACGAAATCCACGGCATGATCAGCGAGCCGCTGCGCAACGACAGGTTTTTCCCGAGCAACGCCAACAGCATGCGCTTCAGCGGTGCCGAGACCCAGATCGACTGGCAACTCAGCCATGCCGACCGTCTGCGTCTGAGCTATGCCTACGTCGACTTCAGTGCCAGCAGCCGCCTCGATCGGCGCCTCACCGCGCGCCACAGCGGATCCGCCGGCTGGCTGCGCGACTGGGGGCAGGGCTGGTCGAGCGCGCTGTTCTATTACGGCGCCGACCAACTCAATCAATACCGTTTCGAACGATTGGATCTGCGTGTGGCCAAACGCATTGCCATTGGCAGCGCTGCCTTGGAACTGGCCGGGGTCATGCAACAGCGCCTCGACGATGAGCCGCTGACCTGGCAAGAAAACAACCACGACGAACGACACCTGCTGTATTTCAGTGCGGAGCTAGAATTCTAGGATGGATTACCCCCCCTCACGGATGAGCCCTATGCGATTTTCATGGATGCCTCACTGGCTTCTGTGCTGTTGCCTGCTGTGCAGCTCCCCGTTGCCCGCTGCCGAGATTCTCCTCAGCGGCGCCGAAGACAACCCGGCCATACGGGCATTCAGCGCCGCGCTGGCCGAGTTGCGGCCGCAGGACCGGGTGCGCTTCCAGCCGCTGGCGCAACTGCCGAGCCCCGAGCGCATCCCCGCCGATACCCGCTTGATCCTCCTCGACCTGCACGCCCTCGACTGGCGTCTGAATACCTCCTCAGGCCCACCGACCCTGATGCTGCGGATCAGCCAGGTGCATGCCCGGGAGCGCCTCGGCAATCGCCGCCCGGCCCAGCTCAGCCTGCTCTGGAGCGATCCGGCGCCGGCCCGCCAGTTGCGCCTGATACGCCTGCTAATGCCCCAGGCGCAACGGGTCGGCGTGCTCTACGACGAGCACAGCCAGTTCCTGCTCGATGAACTGCGCCACGCCGCCACGCCCCTGGGCCTGGAGATCGTCGGCCAAGCCTGGCCGGACAACCGTGACAATCGCCCCCTGCTGACGCTGCTGCAACGCAGTGACCTGCTGTTCGGGCTCAACGATGACGATCTGTTCAATCAACGCACCGCGAAAAACCTGCTGCTGACCAGCTACGCCCAACAACGTGCCATGATCGGCCCCAGCGCCAGCTTCGTGCGCGCCGGCAGCCTGGCGAGCGTCTACAGCGACCAGCAAGACTGGCTGCACAGCCTCGACCAACTGCTCGACCAGCCACCGCAGAGCTGGCCGCGCAGCGCTTACCCCGCCTATTTCAAAGTACTCGGCAACCGTCAGGTGGCACGCGCACTGGCCATAGAATTGGCCGATGACGCCCGCCTGGCGCAGCAAGTGGCTGAAGGAGAAAATCTATGAAGCTGGGCCGTGACTGGGACATTCATACCCGCACGCAGCTGATCAGTGTCGGTCCGGCGCTGTTGATGACCCTGCTGCTGACTGGTTTCTTCACCTTCGTGCGCCTACAGGATCTGCGCCAAGAGCTCGACCACACAGGCCAGTTGATTGCCAGCCAGCTGGCCCCGGCGACCGAATACGGGGTTATCTCCGGCAACCTGGAGGTGCTCGACGCCCTGTTGCAGGCCACCCTGAAGACTCCGCACGTGCGCTTTCTCGAAGTGCGTGACCATGCCGACAACATCCTGGTGTATGTCGAACAGCCCAACAGCGATGGCCACGGCAACGCACAGGTGGAAATCTTCCATGCGCCCATTCGCCTGCAGCGGATCGCCCTGGACAGTGACTTTCTGCAAACACCCACCGCCGATCTCGGGCAAGCTGCCGAGCACGACCTGGGTCGTGTCGTGGTCGGCATGTCGAATGACGCCTTCAGCACCCGGCAACAGGAAATCCTCCTCAAAGCCGCGGCCCTGGCGCTGCTCGCCCTGATCCTGACCTTTATCCTCGCCCGCCGCCTGGCCAGCCGCCTGTCGCAACCCCTGAGTGCCATGGGCGACGCGGTCACGGCAATCCAGGCCGGCGACTACCGCACCGCCCTGCCCGAACCCGAGGATGGCGAGCTGGGCGCCCTGGCTCGGCACATCAATAACCTGGCCAATGGCCTGAAGCGCGCCAGCCTCGAGCAGGAGCAAGCCATGGCGCTGCTGATCAAGGCACGCGAAGAGTCGGAGCAGGCCAACAGTGCCAAATCCGACTTCCTGGCCATGATGAGCCATGAACTGCGCACCCCGATGAATGGCGTCCTGGGCATGCTGCAACTGCTGGAAACCACCGAGATGACCCAGGAACAGACCGAATATGCGGCGCTGGCGGTCGAGTCCACCGAACACCTGCTGAAAGTCATCAACGACATTCTCGACTTCTCGCGTATCGAGCGCGGCGCACTGGAACTGGAATGCATCCCCTTCAACCTGCTGGAACTGGTGCAGGCCTGCGTGCAGGTGTTCCAGCACAGTGCCCAGCAACGCGGCCTGGCACTGCAACTGGACACCCAGGGCGGCCTGGAGTCGCTTGAAGTTCAGGGCGACCCGACGCGCATCCGGCAGATCCTGGTCAACCTGATCGGCAATGCGCTGAAGTTCACCGAAGCCGGCAGCATCCGCGTGCAAACCCGCTGGCAAGCGCTGGATGATCAGGTGCTCTGGCTCACCTGTGCGGTGCACGACAGTGGCATAGGCATCTCGGCCGAACGCCTGGAGCATATGTTCGACGCCTTCCAGCAGGCCGACACCTCGATCTCCCGGCGCTACGGCGGTACCGGCCTGGGCTTGCCGATTGCCCGCACCCTGGCCGAACGCATGGGCGGCACCCTGCGCGGCGAAAGTCAGGAGCAATGCGGCTCGGTATTCACCCTGGAAATACCCCTGCCCTTCTCCCGCCAGCTCCGCCAGATCGCCGCGAATACCCCGACACAAGAGCACCAGGGGCAAGGTCAGGAGGTGCTTCTGGTCGAGGACAACCCGGTCAACCAGACCGTGATCGAGGCCATGTTGCGCAGCCTCGGCTACCAGGTCTGCCTGGTCGGCGACGGTGCCCAGGCAGTGCAGAGCGTCGAGCGCCAGCACTTCGCCGCCATCCTGATGGATTGCCGTCTGCCGATCATGGATGGCTATGAAGCTACCCGCCGGATTCGCCGCCTCGCCGACCAGGCCGATATACCGATCATCGCCCTCACCGCCAATGCCTTGCAGGGCGATCGCGAGACCTGCCTGGATGCAGGCATGAATGATTACCTGGCCAAACCCTTCAAGCGCGCCGATCTGCAACGGATATTGCTGCGCTGGCTGCCACCCCGACCTTCGACCAGTGTTCAAGACAACTAAAGTGTTGCAGGCTTGACCTGCACAGGCTTACCAAGGCGCCCCTCTGTGGCAAGATGTCGGGGACGGAGCAGCGCTGTACTCAGCGCGCTGTGACTTTCACCACAACGCAACAGTCTATGACTAGGCTACCGGTAGACGCACAATAGCGGCGTGACCGGCCAGGACGATTCACCCAGCCTTGGCGCATGGGAAATATTGAGGAGCTCGCATGACCAAACAAAACGCCTTCACCCGGGAAGACCTGTTGCGCTGCAGCCGCGGCGAACTGTTCGGCCCAGGTAATGCGCAATTGCCCGCCCCGAACATGCTGATGATCGACCGCATCACCCACATCAGCGACACCGGCGGCAAGTATGGCAAGGGCGAGATCGTTGCAGAACTCGATATCAACCCGGACCTGTGGTTCTTCGGTTGTCATTTCGAAGGCGACCCGGTGATGCCAGGCTGCCTTGGCCTCGACGCCATGTGGCAGTTGGTCGGTTTCTTCCTCGGCTGGCAAGGCAACCCAGGCCGCGGCCGTGCGCTCGGCTCGGGCGAAGTAAAGTTCTTCGGTCAGATACTACCGACGGCCAAGACAGTGACCTATAACATACAGATCAAACGCACCATTACCCGCTCGCTGATCCTGGCCATCGCCGATGGCACTGTCAGCGTCGATGGCCGCGAGATCTACAGTGCCGAAGGCTTGCGCGTCGGCCTGTTCACTTCTACCGACAGTTTCTAAAGGATTCCCCCCATGCGTCGCGTCGTGATTACCGGTCTGGGCATCGTTTCCTGCCTGGGCAATGATAAAGAAACCGTCTCCGCCAACCTTCGTGCTGGCCGGGCAGGTATCCGTTTCAATCCGGAATACGCCGAGATGGGCCTGCGCAGCCAGGTGTCCGGCTCTATTGACCTGAAACTGGAAGAACTGATCGACCGCAAGGTCTATCGCTTCATGGGCGATGCGGCAGCGTTCGCCTACCTGTCCATGGAACAGGCGATCAAGGACGCCGGTCTCAGCGCCGAAGACGTTTCCAGCCCGCGCGTCGGCTTGATCGCCGGCTCCGGTGGTGCTTCGACCTTCAACCAGATGGAAGCCCTGGACATCATGCGCGAGAAGGGCGTCAAGCGGGTCGGCCCCTACCGTGTGCCGCGCACCATGGGCAGCACCGTATCGGCCTGCCTGGCGACTCCGTTCAAGATCAAGGGCGTCAACTACTCGATCTCCTCCGCCTGCGCCACCAGTGCTCATTGCATCGGCAGCGCCATGGAGCAGATCCAGATGGGCAAGCAGGACATGGTGTTTGCCGGCGGCGGCGAAGAAGAACACTGGACCCAGAGCTTCCTGTTCGATGCCATGGGCGCCCTCTCCACCCAGTACAACGACACCCCGGAAAAAGCCTCACGGGCCTACGATGCCAAGCGTGACGGTTTCGTCATCGCCGGTGGCGGCGGCATGGTGGTAGTCGAGGAACTGGAGCATGCACTCAAGCGCGGCGCGAAGATCTACGCGGAAATCGTCGGTTACGGCGCCACTTCCGACGGCTACGACATGGTCGCACCGAGCGGCGAAGGTGCGGTGCGCTGCATGCAGCAAGCCCTGGCTACGGTGGACACACCGATCGACTACCTGAACACCCACGGCACCTCGACTCCGGTCGGCGACGTCGCGGAAAGCCGCGCAGTCCGTGAAGTGTTCGGCGCCAAGGCCCCGGCCATCAGTTCGACCAAGAGCCTGACCGGCCACTCCCTGGGCGCCGCCGGCGTGCAGGAAGCGATCTATTGCATGCTGATGATGGAAGGCAACTTCATTGCCGGCTCGATCAATATCGAGGAAATCGATCCTGAAATCGCCGATCTGCCGATCCAGCGCAGCACCGTCGAAAACGCCAAGATCGACACGGTAATGAGCAACAGCTTCGGCTTCGGTGGCACCAACGCCACCCTGGTACTCAAGCGCTGGACCGGCAAATAGGCCGGATCGAACGCAGAGGCCCGCCAGGCAGGGTGCATGGATGCACCTGATGCAACCGAGTAACAGCAATCGACAAAGGGCGCCCAATGGGGCGCCCTTTGTTTTGTCTGGCCGTTTTGTCTGGCCTTCAGGCCGCGCCTTCAACCTCTGCAACTCGCTTGGCCTTCCGTAAGCGCGGCAGCAGCATAGGCACCTGCTGGCGATAGACGCTGTACTCCGGATGAACCTGGATCAGATCGCGCTCCTCCAGGAAGATGCCGATCAGGATATAGACGCTGGTCAGCACGGCGAACAGCAGGTGTGCCACCGTCATCTGCGGGGTGCACCAGAAAACGAAGAACCAGCCCAGGTAGAGCGGATGACGCACCAGCTTGTAGGCCGCCGGGGTCTTGAACGGCAGCGCCGTGTAAGGCTTGCCCAGCAGTTGCAGCCAGACCTGACGCAAGCCGAACAGGTCGAAGTGGTTGATCAGGAAGGTGCTGTACAGCACCAGCGCCCACCCGAAGCCGAAGCCCGCCAACAACGGCAACTGGCCACTGCGATTCTCCACCTGCCAGATGACGCCGCCCATGGGTTGCCAGAAATGGAACAACGCGATCAGCGCCAGGCTGGAAAGCAGCACATAGGTGCTGCGTTCAGCCGCCTGGGGAATGATCCGGGTCCACCAGGCCTTGAAAGCCGGCCGGGCCATCACGCTATGCTGAATGGCGAACACCGCCAGCAGCAGTGTGTTGATCACCAAGGCGTTGCCGAAAGCCATTTCGGGGACTCCGTCAATGGTCCGCGGCACTAGCGGAAAATTGCCAACGAAGGCAATGGCGTAAAGGAAAGTGGCGAAAAACACGGCATAACTGCCGACGCCGTAGAGAAAGATCGCAAAGCGTTTCATGGTTATGGTCCTGCCTCGATTGGGGGTAGCTGCAAGACTGTTTGCAGTCGAGGTCAGGTTGCGCCGCGCCTGTATCAGGACCATGGCGTGCAGCACACAGTTTGTATGCGCTTGGTTTCAGAGGTTGTGAATACCGAGCGCCGTAGTGAGACAGCCTCCAGGCGTTCGCAGAGGCAGTCGCAGTAGGTGGGAGTTTTTCACAGCCTCTCAGTCGGTTTCACTGCGCAGACTGGCGCGCAACAGGCCATGCAGGCGGGCCTGATCCAGCGGCTTGGTCAGCAGTGCCTTGAGCCCTTGCTCCAGCACTTCAGCCTCGGCCAGGGCATCGCTGAAGCCGGTGTAGAGCACGATCGGCAGATCCGCCCGCGCCGCCAGCAGGCGACGGGCCAGTTGCAGCCCGCTAAGCCGGGGCATGCTCTGGTCGAGGATGACAAAATCCCAGGCATAGGGATCGGCCAGCAGCAGTTCGCTGGCCTGCTCGGCATCGCAGAATAGCCGCGCCGACAAGCCCCAGCCCTCGAGCAGCTCACCCATGAACTCAGCCACCAGTACATCGTCGTCGACCACCGCGACCCGCCCCTGCAGCGCACTCCACTGCAGCGCCTGGGGCCTGATGGCGGCGCCCTGAACAGCAGGATCCAACACCTGGCTGAGCACCGGGATCAGGATGCGGAAGGTTGCCCCCGCACCCGGTGCGCTCTGCAACAGAATATGCCCGCCGTATTCATGCACGATACCGTGCACCATCGACAGCCCCATGCCACTGCCCTGCCCGCTGACCTTGGTGGAAAAGAACGGCTCGAACATTCGTGCGCGCACCAGCGGGTCGATGCCCGGTCCGTTATCGCTCACGGTGAGCGCCACGAAGCGGCCCTGGACGCTCTGCTGACAGGAGGCGCAGACCGCCGTCTCGTGCACCTCCAGCCCGAGGCTGACGGACAGCTGGCCGACGCTGCCCATGGCATCGCGCGCATTGATGCAGAGGTTCATCAGCACCTGCTCCAGCTGCACCGGATCCACCAGCACCGGGGGCAGATCCTGGGCCAGCTGGGTGTCGAGTTCGACGGTGGCGGGCAGCGTCGAGTCCACCAGCTTGATGAAGTCGCTCAGCACCACGTCCAGCGCCACCGTCTGCGGCTTGCCTCGACTGCCGCGGCTGAAGGTGAGCATTTGTTGAATCAGGTCGCGAGCCTTCTCCGCGGAACGCTGGACCCGCGCCAGGTACTTGCCGAGTCGCTCGTGCTGCAGCTGTTCGGCCTGCTCCTGGGCCATCACCGTGTAGCCGAGCATGCTGGTCAGCAGGTTATTGAAGTCGTGGGCGATACCTCCGGTCAGGTGGCCGATGGCTTCCATGCGCTGGGCCTGGCGCAACTGCTGCTCCAGGCGCACTCGCTCCGCCTCGGCCTGCTGGCGTTCGGTGATGTCGCGCAGGTAGCAGATGAACCGCGGCCCTTCATCGCCCTGCACCACCGCCAGCGCCAGTTCGGCGGGAAACTCCTGGCCATTGGCCCGCTGGGCGACCACCTCCATGCGCTTGCCGAGGAAGGTGCCGCTGCCGGTCTTCAGGTAGTGTTCGAAACCCCGCTCATAGGCCTCGCGGAACCGCTCTGGAATGATCAGGCAGAGTAGCGAACGACCCAGCACCTGGTCGCGGCGCATGCCGAAACACTGCTCGGCCGCCGGGTTGAAGACCAGCACCCGGCCTCGCTCGTCCATGCCGATGAAGCAGTCCAGCGCGGTATCGGCGATGGCCCGGTGTTGCATCTCGCTGGCGCGCAGGGCCTGTTCGGCCTCCTTGCGCTGGGTGATCTCGCGGGTAAAGGCGAGAATCCGGTCGACCCCGCCGATGGTCGCGCGTTTGAGCAGCACCTCATCCCAGTGCAGGCTGCCGTCGCGGTTGCGCCGGTGCCATTCGAAGCGCTGCGGTTCGCCGGCCCGGGCGCGGGCCAGGTAAACGGCCGCCTCCTGACCGGTGTAGGGCGCATAGCCGGCGCTGAAGTCATCGATCTCCAGCTTGAGCATCTCCTCGTAGCTGTAGCCGTAGGCCTGACAAGCCTTGGGATTGACGTCGACCAGTGCACCGCTGTGCAGGTCGTAAACGAAGATGGCGTCTTCCGAGCTGTCGAAGATCGCCCGATAACTGGCCTCGGCCTCCAGCCGCTCGATCTCGGCGGCGGCGCGCACCGAGAAGATCCGCAGCACCGACTCGACCCGATTGCGGTTGTCCATCGGACCGCAGCGCCCAGCAGCGATCAGGCCCAGCGGCCGACCATCACTGGAGAACAGCGGATAACCGGCGTAGCTGTCGACACCGAACGCCAGCAGGCTGTCATCGCTCGGGAAGCGTTGCGCCAAGCCGCTGGGAATGAACTGGAAGGCCTTGCCGAACACCTCCTGGCACGGTGTACCCGGCAGTGGGTAGCTGGTATTTCGGTGCAACCGGCCAGCATAGTACAGGGCCAGGGTCGTCAGGCTCTGGCCATCGGCATTGATCCGGCTGACGAAGGCGAAATCGGCCTCCAGCGAGCGCGTCATATAGCGCGCGATCGCCTCGAACACCTCGCCGCTGCTGGCGGCGGACACCCCCAGGGCGACATGGCCGAGGGCTTCCTCGAGACTCTTGCGGGAGCTGATGTCGGTAGAGATGCCGCACACCGCGGTCACCCGCCCCGCGGCGTCGAACAGCGGAAACTTGGTCGACAGGTAGGTGTGCGCTTCCCCGCTCACCTGCACCTGCTCCTCGAACTCCATCGCCGCGCCGCACAGGGCCACCCGCTGGTCGTTGGCCCTTAGCACATCGGCCAGCGGTGCCGGCAGGAGTTCATGGTCGGTGCGCCCGAGTACCTCTTCAGCCTGCAGCTGGAACAGCTGCTCGAAGGCACGGTTGACCAGCTGCAGGCGGCCGTGCAGGTCTTTCACATAGATCACCGCGCTGCTGTTGTCGACGATCTGGCGCAGTTGATGCTCCACCGCACTGCTGCTGGCGGCAGGGATCGGGATTGGCTGGCTCACGCAGGCATCCTCCGGGAACGGCAGTCAACCCTGAGTATAGAGACCGCCCCACGGCCTTAGCGCGCCGACAACACGGGTGAAACAATTGAAACAAACCCACGGATCGGCGTGCGTGAACCCGCGGTGAGCGACGGCAGGCGGCCGCAAGCTCAATCGCCCGGCACGAACATATAGCCGACACCGCGCAGCGTGCGGATGATCTGCGGTTTGTCCGGGTCCGGTTCGAGCTTGCGCCGCAAGCGGGCGATGCGGATATCGATGGAACGATCGAAGGGATTCCAGTCACGGTTCTGGGTCAGATTGAGCAGTTGATCGCGCGACAGCGGCCGGTTCGGCCGCTGGGCGAAGGCCTGCAACAGGTCGAACTCCATCACCGTCAGGGGAATCTCGGCGCCCTCGCCATCACATAGCTGACGGCGCTCGAGGTCCAGGCGGCAGCGCCCCAGTTGCAGGTAGCGGTGCGCGTCCTCGGCTGCCGCTGCCGGTGGCAGGACTCGCCGGTAGCGGCGCAACACGGTTTTCACCCGTGCCAGCAGCTCGCGCGGATCGAAGGGTTTGGCCAGGTAGTCGTCGGCGCCCACCTCCAGGCCGATGATCCGGTCGAGCGCACTGCCGGCCCCGGAAATCATGATTACCGGCAGGTCATGGTGTTCGCGCAGAAAGCGCGCCAGGCTCAGGCCATCCTCACCGGGCAGGCCGACATCCAGCAGCACCAGGTCGGGCATCCCGGTTTGCAGGACCTGACGCATGGCCGCACTGTCGGCACAGGTGCGCACCTGATAACCCTGCCCGCCGAGGTAGTCCTCGAGCAACTGGCGCACCTCGCCATCATCGTCCACCACCAGGATCTGTTTGCCCTCCTGCATGCCCGCCACCCTCGCCGCCCGCTGCTCCTCACAGCATAGTCAGCCAGACGCGCGACGCATCAGGCGAATGGCCGAACGGGCATGGCGCCTTGTTTGACCAGGATCAACGCCTCGGCTGTGGGCCGTCCTATGCTGCTGGCAACGCCAACCGCAGCACGAGAGGGATCAGGCATGACGATCAAAACCATCAGCGCCCACGGGCAAATGCAGGCCGGCATGAGCATCGAGGTGCAATGCGGTGATTATCGCGTGGTCATGGACCAGCCCGCGCATGCCGGCGGCCAGGGTCTGGGGCCCACCCCGCTGGATATCGTCCTGGCGGCGGTCGCCGGCTGCTTCGGCACCCTGGGCCGCTACATCGCCCATCAGCAGAAGATCGAGCTGCGCGGCATGCGTTTCGAGATCGAGGCCGACTACGACCCCGACGGCCTGCTCGGCCGGCGCGATGACGTGCGCCCCGGGTTCCAGGCGCTGAGGGTCCAGGTGGAGATCGACGCCGACCTCGACCGTGAACAAAAGCAGGCGCTCCTCGACGAAATCGAACGGCGTTGCCCGCTGGTCGACAACCTGCTCAACGGCACCCAACTGCACAGCCGCCTGGTCTGACTTGGCGGGCAACCATCAGCGCACCTGAAAGCGCTGTTCGGCCAGCTTGCGGTCATCCTGGAACACCAGGAAATGCCACTCGCCTGCAACGACTTCATGGGGTTCGCTGAATTCGAAGGCCATCACGTCCTGGGGTGCATCCGGCACCAGCTGCTGCACCACCACGAACTTGTCGTGACGCTTACCGTCGGGGGTTGTGATGCCAGGCGTGAGATAAAGCAGGGTCAGCGGCGCATCGCCAGCGGTTTTGCCCGTCAGGCTGTAGCGCATGCCGAATTTGCTGCCGAGCTTGGCCGGGATCACCTCAGTGCGCTCGATCGGCTGCTTGCTGCGGGTCAACACCCGTTCGCCCGGTTTGAAGTCCTGGTACTGGCTGGCAAAAATGCCGTACTCCACAGGCCCCTCGACCCGCACCTCGGCCTGCACCAGCCCGGCCGTCAGCATGAGTGCGGCCAGCGCACTGAAACGGGTGTATTGCATATCGCGCTCCTTGTTTGGGATGGCGCGAGCCTATGACGCCCGTGTGACAGACGAATGACAAGCTACTGCTCGAGTTCGCCGCGCACCTTGCGCGGCAGTATGGCGAGGAAGTTGTCCCGCGCGACCTGGTGCGCCACTTCGGCGGGCAAGGCATCGAGGAACGGCTCGAACCCGTGCATGTACTCGCCCATGCTGTCGAAACGACCCACCACGTCGGAACCGAGCATGAACCGCTCCGGATAGCGCCTGACCAGTTTCAGCCAGTCCGGGTCGGGCTTGCCCTGCTCATCCAGCAGATAGGGCCTGAGCATGCTCCAGGACAGGTCGATATACAGGTTCGGATAGGCTTCGAGCATCCGATCGAGGGTCGACAGGAGGAAATCCAGCTTCTCCTGGTGCCGATGTATTTCCAGGCTGGTACCGGCATGCGCCCAGATGAAGCGCACATGCGGATGATTGCGCAGCGGTGCTTCCATTTCCGGCAAATACAGTGGGTTACGCTCGCGCTTGGAGGTGATGTTGGAATGCAGCATCACCGGCAAATCGTATTCGGCGGCCAGATGGTAGACCCGCGCCAGCGCCTCGTTGTCGGCCCGCGGTGCATCGCCGTGGATCAGCGCGGTGAGGTCGTCGTGGCGGGTGAATATTTCGCCGATGCCCTCCCACAGGCCGGGATCCATTTCCAGCATGCGGCGGATATGCGCATCGGCGTTCTTGTCGTTGGGGTTGATGCCGGACAAAAAGGGGTGAAAACGTCTGCGCTGCTCGCTCGGCAGCTGCTTGTAGGCATGTGCGATCAGCACATCGGTGGCGCTGTACCAATAGGCATTGGCGTCATCGCCGGCATAGTAGCGCGGGCGCTTGGGTTCGTTCTCGTCCCACTTCTTCGCCACCGGGATACCCGAGAGCATCACATGCTCGACATTGGCCTCGGCCATGCGCTCGAGCAGCTTGTCCATGCCGTCGCTTTCCTGGAAAAAATCGACGTAATGCAGGTGTGCATCGCTGTAGCGATAATCGCGGGAATACGCACCGCTCGCGGCCAGCACGAGGAACAGAATCAAGCTCGAACGTAGAAGATGCACAGCGGTGTCCTCCTGACAGCATGGTCTGGGTAGACCCGGCAGCTACCCGGCAAGTTCAGCGAGCGCGC
>Ga0209343_10008088_pt1 | contig 12302 bp, 8 predicted proteins | sample RifCSPlowO2_02_FD_184026 | JGI IMG/M metagenome (GOLD analysis project Ga0209343, IMG submission 184026) | Groundwater microbial communities from Rifle, Colorado - Rifle CSP2_plank lowO2_0.2 (SPAdes) (version 2) | ecosystem: Environmental > Aquatic > Deep subsurface > Groundwater | place: Rifle... | reverse complement strand
CGCCTCAGACACTCCTGACCGCACGCACGAACGCATGAATCTTGTCACTGTCCTTCAGGCCCTTGCTCGCCTCGACGCCGCCGCTGACGTCCACCGCATAGGGTCGCACCTGCTCGATAGCCGCGCGCACATTCTCCGGCGTCAAGCCTCCCGCCAGGATGATCGGTACAGACAAACCCTGCGGCACCAACGACCAGTCAAACGCCTCGCCGGTCCCCCCCGGCACGCCCGGCACAAAAGTATCCAGCAGCACGCCGGCGGCAGAGCCGTACAAGCCGATCCGGGCAGCAATGTCGTCACCCGGCTTGACCCGCAACGCCTTGATATAGGGCCGGCGAAAACCCTCACAGGCAGCCGGAGACTCATCGCCGTGGAACTGCAGCAGATCAAGCGGCACGGCATCGAGGATGGCGTTCAACTCGCTGCGCTGGCAATCGACGAAAAGCCCCACCGTAGTCACGAACGGTGGCAACGCCGCCAGGATCGCCTGCGCCTGCGGCACGGTTACGGCGCGCGGACTCTTGGCATAAAACACCAGGCCAATCGCATCGGCACCGGCGTCAACTGCAGCCAATGCATCTTCTACGCGGGTAATTCCACAGATCTTGCTGCGAACGACTGACAACGGACAAATACCTCCACTAAAGGATCGATGGTAGCAAAGGAACGCCTAGGCGTCTGCCACCACATCCGGCAGCCCCGAGAGGAAGTGCGGCCCAAGATAACGCCTGGGCAAGTCGAATTCCTGCGGGTAATCGACTTGCACCAGGTACAACCCATAAGGATGCGCGGTCACCCCGCCAGTACGCCGCACTCCGGTCTCCAGCACCGCACGCGCCCATTCCACTGGTTGCTCGCCAGCACCAATGGTCATCAGCACCCCGGCAATGTTACGCACCATATGGTGGAGGAACGCATTGGCACGAATATCCAGCACGATAAAGCGGCCATGCTCGATCAACCTCAGGTGGTGCACCGTTTTGATCGGCGACTTGGCCTGGCACTGACGCGCACGAAAGGCACTGAAGTCATGGGTCCCGACAAAGGCTTGCGCCGCTTCGCGCATGCGCTCGACATCCAGTGGCCGATGATTCCAGGTCACCTCCTCGGCCATGTGCGCCGGACGAATCTGGTCACTGTAGATCACATAGCGATAACGCCTGGCCATGGCACAGAAGCGCGCATCGAAGTGCGCCGGCATCAGTTTGGCCCACACCACACTGATATCGGCCGGCAGATTCCGGTTGGCCCCCATGACCCAGGCGAGCATGGAACGCTCGACCGCCGTATCGAAATGCACCACCTGGGCACTGGCGTGCACCAGCGCATCGGTGCGCCCGGCACAGCTCAAGGTGACAGGCGCGCCACCAGCGACTTTCGACAAGGCTTTTTCCAGGGATCCCTGGATGGTCGGCACGCCGGCACGCTGGCGCTGAAAGCCACGGTAACGCGAGCCTTTGTATTCGACACCGAGGGCGACTCTGTAAATGCCAACGGCAGCCGATTCGGCTGCCGCTGCGGGTAATGCATCAGACATGTATCAAACCAAGTTAGCGATCAGCTCACGCGCTTCCTGCTGCTGATCATCGTTACCTTCGGCGATCACTTCATCGAGGATGTCACGCGCACCCTCTGTATCGCCCATATCGATATAGGCGCGCGCCAGGTCAAGCTTGGTCGCGGTTTCATCGGTCCCGGAAAGGAAGTCGAAATCATCGTCGTCGCCATCCAGATCCGCCCCTTGCAGCGTAGCGACAGGCGCCGGCTGATCCAGACGCTCCGACAACTGATCCAGTTCCGCGGTCACTTCATCGAGCTGGGCAGCGAAGCTATCGCTGCTGGGCTGAACCGGAGCCTCATCGTTTAGCGACAGATCGAAATCGTCGGACAGGTCGAAATCGCCACCCATGGATTCGCTCGGCAAGTCGAGACTCAACCCGGCCAGCTCATCAGTAGCGGACTCGGCTTTAGGCTCGTCGTCCAGGCTCAACAGAAACTCATCGTCTTCGGCCTCGGTTGCTGTCGACTTGCTCTCGGCATCCAGATCCAGGCTGAAATCCGCCAGATCCCCACCCAGCTCAAAGCTGTCGGCGGGCGTATCGTCAAGGCTCAGATCGAACTCCAGCTCATCGTCTTCGGCCCCGGTTGCTGTCGACTTGCTCTCGGCATCCAGATCCAGGCTGAAATCCGCCAGATCCCCACCCAGCTCAAAGCTGTCGGCGGGCGTATCGTCAAGGCTCAGATCGAACTCCAGCTCATCGTCTTTGTCCGCAACCGGCTCGGCCGGGGCAGTCAGGTCCTGGTCAGTGTCCAAAGACAGGCTGTCCAGGTCGGCCAGCGCAGCATCGGTAGCCGGAGCATGCAGGTCGCGTTCAAGATCGGCTTCAAGATCGGACTCAAGATCATCCAGACTCAGATCGAAGGCATCATCCAGATCACCTGCTGCTGCAGCCGGCTGGTCAGGCTCATCCAGGGTCAGGTCGTCCAGGCTGAAGCTGGAAAAATCATCATCGGCCAAGGTAGCGGCAGCCACACCAGCACTAGCACCACCAGCAGCAGGCGCTATTGCCGGATATTTGCCTTTCAATTGCTCGACTTCGGCGGAAGCACCACCAATTTCACCCAATTCGCTTTCCTGACGGGCGAAGCCTTCACGATCACCCAGCTCGGCGTAGACCTCCATCAGCTTGAGCCGCAGGTCACTGCGCTGCGGTTCGTCATTGATGGCATTCTGCAACAATTCGGCGGCCTGATTGAAACGACCATAGGCGATATAGATGTCAGCCTCGCCCAGCGCATCGCTGGTCTGTGCAATCACGCGTTCTTCGCCTGGTTCAGCACCGACTGAGCTGCCTAGCAGGTCATCGGGAAAGCTGGCGGCCGGCAACTCCATGTCGCTGGCAAAATCATTGCCACTACTCTCGACAGCCTGGTTTTCGTGCAACTCGGCTTCCTTCAATGCATTGCGCCGCGACAACATCATCAACCCGATCAACAGCACCAGCAAAGCGCCACCGCCGACAAGCCCGAGAAGCATGGGATTGGCGAGCAGCTCATCAATAGTGCCGAGTTGTGGCGGTTGCTCAGCAGGCTTGGCCGGAGTCACCGGCGCAGGCGTTTTTTCCGCCGGAGCTGGCGTCGCTACCGGCTCAACGACTGGAGCAGACTGGGCGACCGGCGGCTGGGGCTCAGCTTCTGTAGCCGCTGGCTCCTCGCTGTAGTTAAAGTCAGGAGCCTCGGCTTCTGCGGGAACAACCGGCGCAGTAGCGGGCTCGGCTGGCGCTGCCGTTACAGCAGGGGCTTCCACGACAGGCGCCTGCCCTTGCGCGGCGAGATCCGCCTGCAGCTTGGCCAACTGATCATCTTTCAGTTGAATCAAACGCTGCAATTTATCGAGCTGACCTTGCAGGTCACTCATGCGCCCTTTCAGCTCTTCGTTCTCGCGGCGAGTGGAATCCAGGCCTTCCTGAGTCACCGCCAACTTGTCGCTCAGCGCCTTGCTGTCGGCGGCACCTGCGTCACTGCCACTGGTTGCCTTGCCGGTATCGGCGGAGACCAGTTTCAGGCTGTCTTGAGCTTTCGCCTCGGCGGGAGCTGCGCCGGCGACACTGCGCCTGGTCGCATCCATTTGCCGTGCGCTGGCCGCAACGTCACGCCCCTCGCGCCAGGCGGCATTCTGTTCGCTAACCTGGGCCACGGCTTCGGCCTGGGCGCGGCTTTTGATCTGCTGCTCTTGAGGCAGGCGCAACACCTGGCCGTTCTTCAGGCGATTGATATTGCCGCCAATAAAGGCATCAGGATTCAGATCCTGAATGGCCAGCATGGTTTGCTGTACGCTGCCGTCACCACGCACACGCTGGGCGATTTCCCATAAAGTGTCATTGGCAGTGGTCTTGTATTCGTCGCCTTGCAAGGTACTTGGCGCAGCGACAGGCGCACGCGCTACCGGCGCACTGGCCTGCGGGGCTGAACGTTGAACAGGGGCACTGGCTTGCGGGCGTGGCGCCGGGGCAGCTACCGGCAACTGCGGCGCCGCGGCGGCGGCAGTCTGCGGCGAGTAAAGGGGCGGATCGAGCAGCAGTGTATATTCGCGCAACAGGCGGCCATTGGGCCACAGCACCTCGACCAGGAAATTCAGATAAGGCTCGCGTACCGGCTTGCTCGAGGTCACGCGAATGACACTCTTGCCATTGGGCTTGAGGATCGGGGTGAACTTGAGGTCGGTGAGAAAGTACTGGCGATCTACCCCGGCCCTGGTGAACTCTTCAGGAGACGCCAGGTTCGGCAGCAACTCGCCGGAAGCCAGGTCGCGCACCTCCAGCAATTCGATCTCGGCCACCAACGGTTGATTCAGCGCCGACTGCAGGGTCACTTCACCCAGCCCCAGCGCGTGCGCCATACCGGAGGACAGTGCCGAAGCAGCTGCGATTGCCAGCACCAGTTTGCGAACCCGAACCATAGCGTTATCCCTTGTTTTATCTTTTTTTCTCGATATCCGAGAGGGTCTTGATAGCTGCTGCCTGCATCCACCCGAAGGTGGTTCCCCATTCAGCAATCAACTCAGCCAATATTGCTAAGCTCGAAAGATTATTCAGATTTCTAGCTAAGTATCTTTTACAGATAGTGTTTTATCAATAACTCAGCCAGTTGCACAGCGTTCAAGGCGGCGCCTTTCCGCACATTATCAGACGCAATCCACAAATTGAGCTCAGCGGGGTCATCCTGCCCACCACGAACGCGGCCTACATACACCACATCCTGCCCCACCGCATCGCCCACAGCCGTCGGATAATCGCCCGGATCGATGTACTCCAGGGCGGTACATGCCTGCAAAGCCGTACAAATCGCCGGCAGATCGACAGCAGCATCTGCCTGCAGCGACACACTGAGGCTGTCGCCAAAGAACACCGGCGCCTGAATACAGGTTGCCGAAACCTTTAACTGCGGCCGAGCAAACAACTCTTTGAGCTCACTGGCCAGGCGCTTTTCCAAAACACCATGGCCGCGGCTATCCGCTGCATCCACTTGAGCCAGCAGATTAAAGGCAACTTGCCGATCGAACAACTGTGGCTCGAATGAACGACCGTTAAGCAGCTCGGCGGTTTGCCGCGCCAGCTCGGACACGCCTTGACGCCCGCGACTGGAAACGGCCAAACACGCCGTGACCGCCACACGCAGCACATTGATCTGCTCGCGCAGAGCGGCCAGCACCACTGCCACCGCAATCGCCGAGGGACTCGGACTGGTCAATTGATAGGGCGCGCTGAGCGTTTTCAAGACCTCGGGGTTTACTTCAGGCACAACGCGAGGCGCTTGTTCGGGCGGCAAAGCGGCGGCCAGATCGATCAGCGTACAACCGGCCGCATGGACCTTGGGCGCATAGCTGCGGGTAATCGCCTCGCTGGCGGCAAAGAAAACCAGGCCGACGCTGGAGAAATCGAAAGCTTCCAGGCTGCGCACCCGCAGATTCTTGCCTTTGAATGACAGCGAACGCCCGGCCGACTCGCCACTGGCCAGCAGGTGCAGGTTCGCCACGGGGAAATCGCGCTCTTCGAGCAGTTGCACGAGGGTTTCGCCAACACTGCCGGTGGCGCCGATCACGGCAATATCAAAGGTACGGGTCATGGACAGGCTTCTGACGGAATAAGCAGCGCACTGTATAGCGCAGCCCCACAAATGCAAAGGAGCCAGCGGTACCGATGATCGCTCAACAGCTCGATCATCGACACCACTCGCTCCTGTTCATTCCAGCTGGGCACGCTCAGGCCAAATTCACCGCACTCGCGATCAACGCTCCAACAGAATCCGCAGCATGCGACGCAGCGGTTCGGCGGCGCCCCACAGCAGCTGGTCACCGACGGTGAAGGCACCCAGGTATTGCGAGCCCATGTTCAGCTTGCGCAGACGCCCGACCGGTACGCTCAGGGTGCCGGTGACGGCAGTTGGCCCAAGCTCACGGATACTGGCTTCACGCTGATTGGGCACCAGCTTGACCCAGGGGTTGTGCTGGCTGATCAGCCCTTCGATGTCGGACAGCGGCACATCCTTGTTCAGCTTGATGGTCAACGCCTGGCTGTGGCAGCGCATGGCGCCGATGCGCACGCAGAGGCCGTCCACGGGAATCGGGTTCTTGAAGCGGCCGAGGATCTTGTTGGTCTCCGCCTGGCCTTTCCATTCCTCGCGGCTCTGGCCGTTGGGCAGTTCCTTGTCGATGTAGGGAATCAGGCTACCGGCCAGGGGCACGCCGAAGTTGTCCACCGGGAAGGATTCGCCGCGCATGGCTTCGGCCACCTTGCGGTCGATATCCAGAATGGCGCTGGCCGGGTCAGCCAGATCGTCGGCGACCGAGGCGTTGATCGCGCCCATCTGCTTGATCAGCTCGCGCATGTTCTGCGCACCGGCGCCGCTCGCGGCCTGATAGGTCATGGCACTCATCCACTCGACCAGACCGGCTTCGTAGAGACCACCCAGGGCCATCAGCATCAGGCTGACGGTGCAGTTGCCGCCGATATAGTTCTTGGTGCCGGCATCCAGCTGCTGGTCGATCACCTTGCGGTTGACCGGATCGAGCACGATCACCGCGTCATCGGCCATGCGCAGCGAGGACGCGGCATCGATCCAGTAACCCTTCCAACCCGCCTCACGCAGCTTCGGGAAGACTTCGCTGGTGTAGTCGCCACCCTGACAGGTGAGGATCACGTCCAGGCCCTTCAGCTCGTCGATGCTGTAGGCATCCTTCAGCGGGGCGATGTCCTTGCCGATGGCCGGACCCTGACCGCCAACATTGGAGGTGGTGAAGAACACCGGTTCGATCAAGTCGAAATCCTGCTCTTCCAGCATGCGCTGCATCAGCACGGAACCGACCATGCCACGCCAACCGATCAGACCTACACGTTTCATAACCACTACACCTATATGAACAGACCGCCGGAAACTCGCCGGAGAACCTGGAAGATTACAGACTACGCAACGCCTCGACTACCGCATCACCCATGGCGGCGGTGCCGACCTTGGTCGTACCGACGGAATGGATGTCGCCGGTGCGCAGGCCCTGATCGAGCACCTTGCTGACTGCCTGCTCGATGGCATCGGCAGCCTGGCTCTGGCTGAAGCTGTAGCGCAGCATCATCGAGACCGAGAGGATGGTCGCCAGCGGATTGGCGATGCCCTGCCCGGCGATGTCCGGCGCCGAACCATGGCATGGCTCGTACATGCCCTTGTTGTTGGCATCCAGCGAAGCAGACGGCAGCATGCCGATAGAACCGGTGAGCATGGAAGCCTCATCCGACAGAATGTCGCCGAACATGTTGTCGGTGACCATGACATCGAACTGCTTGGGCGCGCGCACCAGTTGCATCGCCGCGTTATCCACGTACATGTGGCTGAGCTCGACGTCCGGGTAGTCCTTGGCCACTTCCTCGACCACGGCGCGCCACAACTGGCTGGAAGCCAGCACGTTGGCCTTGTCCACCGAGCACAGCTTGCTGCCGCGCACACGCGCCATGTCGAAACCGACCCGGGCGATCCGGCGGATCTCGCTCTCGCTGTACGGCAGGGTGTCGAACGCCATGCGCTCGCCATTCTCCAGCACGCGCGATTCACGCGGGCTGCCGAAATAGATGCCGCCGGTCAGTTCGCGCACGATCAGGATATCCAGACCGGCAACCACTTCGGGCTTCAGCGACGAGGCATCGGCCAGCTGCGGGTAGAGGATGGCCGGGCGCAAGTTGGCGAACAGGCCCAGTTGCGAACGAATCTTCAGCAGGCCGCGTTCCGGGCGCAGGGCCGGATCGATGGCATCCCACTGGGGGCCACCCACCGCGCCGAGCAGAATCGCATCGGCGGCGCGAGCGCGCGCCAGGGTCTCGTCGGCCAGCGGCACACCATATTGCTCATAGGCGGCGCCGCCCAGCTGGTCGAACGACAGCTCGAACCCCAGGTCGAACTTCTCGTTGGCCAGCCGCAGCACCTTGACCGCCTCGGCCATGATTTCCGGGCCGATACCGTCGCCGGGCAGAATCAGAATCTGTTTGCTCATCTTGTCCTCAAATACACCGTAGGGTGCGCCGTGCGCACCATCAACTCGGTTAACGGGTGCGCGTGACCTAGGCGGCCCCGCGCACCCTATTTATTTAATCGCGCCGAACAGCCAGGGGCTGCGCTGCTGGTAATCGACTTCGAAGGCCTTGATCGCCTCGGCATCCTGCAGGGTCAGGCCGATGTCGTCCAGGCCGTTGAGCAGGCAGTGCTTGCGGAAGGCATCCACCTCGAAGCCGTATTGCTTGCCGTCCGGCCGGGTCACGGTCTGCGCCGCCAGGTCGACGGTCAGTTGATAGCCTTCGCTGGCTTCGCTCTGCTGGAACAGTTCATCGACATCGTTTTCGTCGAGGACGATCGGCAGCAGACCGTTCTTGAAGCTGTTGTTGTAGAAGATATCGGCAAAGCTCGGCGCGATGATCGCACGGAAGCCGTATTCTTCCAGCGCCCAGGGCGCGTGCTCGCGGCTCGAGCCGCAACCGAAATTCTCCCGCGCCAGCAGCACGCTGGCGCCCTGGTAACGCGGGAAATTCAGCACGAAATCGGGGTTCAGCGGACGCCTGGAGCTGTCCTGGTTGGGCTGACCGACATCCAGGTAGCGCCACTCGTCGAACAGATTGGGGCCGAAGCCGCTGCGCTTGATCGACTTGAGGAACTGCTTGGGAATGATCTGGTCGGTGTCGACGTTGGCGCGATCGAGCGGCGCAACCAGGCCGGTGTGTTGAGTAAAAGCTCTCATATTCGGACTCCTCAGGCCTGGATCAATTCGCGCACATCGATAAAGTGACCGGTCACCGCCGCCGCCGCCGCCATGGCCGGACTGACCAGGTGGGTACGGCCGCCGGCGCCCTGACGACCTTCGAAGTTGCGGTTGGAGGTGGACGCGCAATGCTCGCCACTGCCGAGCTTGTCCGGGTTCATCGCCAGGCACATGGAGCAGCCCGGTTCGCGCCACTCGAAACCCGCCTCGATAAACACCTGATCGAGCCCCTCTCGCTCGGCCTGGGCTTTGACCAGGCCGGAGCCTGGCACCACCATGGCCTGCTTGATGGTCGCCGCGACCTTGCGGCCCTTGGCCACCGCGGCGGCGGCGCGCAGGTCTTCGATCCGCGAGTTGGTGCAGGAACCGATGAATACCCGGTCGAGCTGAATGTCGGTGATCGCCTGATTGGCCTTCAGACCCATGTACTTGAGGGCCCGCACGATGGAATCGCGCTTGACCGGATCGGCCTCGACCGCCGGATCCGGCACGTGCTGATCGACGGCCAGGACCATTTCCGGCGAGGTGCCCCAACTGACTTGCGGCTTGATGTCCTCGGCACGCAACTCGACGATCTTATCGAAATGCGCATCGGCGTCGGACACCAGGTCTTGCCACTGGGCGACCGCCTTGTCCCAATCCGCGCCCTTGGGTGCGAAAGGACGACCCTCGACGTAGGCGATGGTCTTCTCATCCACCGCCACCAGACCGACCCGGGCGCCCGCCTCGATCGACATGTTGCAGATGGTCATGCGTCCTTCCAGCGACAGCTCGCGGATCGCGCTGCCGGCAAACTCCAGGGCATGGCCATTGCCACCGGCGGTGCCGATCTTGCCGATCACGGCGAGGACGATGTCCTTGGCGGTGACGCCAAAGGGCAGTTGGCCCTCCACGCGAACCTGCATGTTCTTCATCTTCTTCGCCACCAGACACTGGGTGGCGAGCACATGCTCGACCTCGGAGGTGCCGATGCCGTGGGCCAGCGCGCCGAAGGCGCCGTGGGTCGAGGTGTGCGAGTCACCGCAGACCACGGTCATGCCCGGTAGGGTCGCGCCCTGCTCCGGGCCGACCACATGGACGATGCCCTGGCGCACGTCATTCATCTTGAATTCGAGAATGCCGAAGTCGTCGCAGTTCTCGTCGAGGGTCTGCACCTGAATACGCGAGACCTCATCGGCGATGGACTCCAGACCGCCCTGACGCTCGGCCTTGGTGGTCGGCACGTTGTGATCCGGGGTGGCGATGTTGGCGTCGATGCGCCACGGCTTGCGCCCAGCCAGACGCAGCCCTTCGAAGGCCTGCGGCGAGGTCACTTCGTGGAGGATATGGCGGTCGATGTAGATCAGCGACGAACCATCGTCACGGCGCTTCACCTCATGCATTTCCCAGAGCTTGTCGTAGAGCGTTTTGCCGGCCATCAGCGGTTCCCTCATCAGCGTGTTTCTATCCAAGGACGAATAGCCCTTTATTTATAGGGTGATCCTATGAGCCTGGATTGAATTACTCAAATTCATATTTTTTATCCAACGAATTCCTTTCAGGAATAGCGATAAACTACAAGGCTCTAGTTATGGCTTACCGCTGGGAGCTATTGCCATGGATCTCGCCACCCTCAATGCCTTTATCGCCATCGCCGAGCTTGGCAGCTTCTCCGAGGCCGCCGAACGCCTGCACCTGACCCAACCGGCCGTGAGCAAGCGCATCGCCAGCCTGGAACAGCAGCTGAATGTACGCCTGTTCGACCGCCTGGGTCGTGAGGTGAGCCTGACCGAGGCCGGCCGCGCCCTGTTGCCGCGCGCCTACCAGATTCTCAATGTACTGGACGATACCCGCCGCGCCCTGAACAACCTCAGCGGCGAGGTCAGCGGCCGACTGACATTGGCCACCAGCCACCACATCGGCCTGCATCGTTTGCCGCCCTTGCTGCGCGCCTTCACCCGCGCCCACCCACAGGTGGCGCTGGACATCCAGTTTCTCGACTCCGAGGTGGCCTACGAGGAAGTCCTGCATGGCCGCGCCGAGCTGGCGGTGATCACCCTGGCCCCGGAAACTCGCGAACCGGTGCATGCGGTAGCGGTATGGGACGACCCGCTGGATTTCGTTGCCGCGCCCGAACACCCGCTGGCACGCAGCAGCGTGATCAGCCTGGCCGATGTAGCCCGTCACCCGGCGGTATTTCCCGGTGGCAATACCTTTACCCACCACATCGTGCGGCGCCTGTTCGAAGCCCAGGAACTGACGCCGAATATCGCCATGAGCACCAACTACCTGGAAACCATCAAGATGATGGTGTCGATCGGCCTGGCCTGGAGCGTACTACCGCGCACCATGCTCGACGAGCAGGTCGCCCGCCTGCCGCTGCCCGGCATCCAGCTGGCGCGACAGCTCGGCTATATCTCGCACACCGAACGTACCCTGTCGAATGCCGCGCGAGCCTTCATGCAGTTGCTCGATGCGCAGCGCGAGAGCCTTGCACTGGCGCCCGCGCAAAGGCTAACGTGAGGCGCATAACGATAACAAAGGGCCCGTTACATGACCCTGCACCGCAGTCATCTCGCGCCTCAACACAGCTCACCCCCTAACCAAAAGGCCGCCAATGGCCAACGCCAGTGACAACCGGCCCCCGCTGCCGCACATTCCTGCCCTGGATCCAGCCGTATTCGAGAAAACCTGGAACGACGCCCCGCGCCTGCTGGCGGCGCTGAACGGCGCGCAACTGGGCGCCTGGTACTGGGATGTGGCAAGCGGCCAGGTCAGTTGGTCGCGGGGTGCCCAGGCCTTGTTCGGCCTGGACCCGACCCGCCCCGTGCGCACCCGGGTCGACTACATCGAACTGATCCCGGAAGAAGACCGTCACGACGTGCTGCAGATGTTCCAGGCCGTGCTCGACGGCGTACCGAGCAGCCACGCCCTGCAGCATCGCATCCGCTGGCCGGATGGCAGCCTGCACTGGCTGGAAATCAGTGGCAGCCTGCAGACCGACGCCAGCGGCAAGCAGCAGATGTTCGGCGTCATCCGCGACATCAGCGCCCAACAGCAGCGCGCCCAGGCGCTGCGCAACTCCGAGCAGCGCTTCGCCAATCTGTTCCAGCTCAGCCCGGACGTGATCCTGCTGGTGCGTTTCGCCGACAGCATGATCACCGAGGCCAACCAGCATTTCGCCAGCACCTTCGGCTGGCCGACCGACGAAGTCATTGGCCGCTCGACCCTCGACCTGGATCTCTGGGTGCATGACCAGCAGCGCGACTACCTGCGCCGCACGGCACCGAACAGCCGCGAACCGATCACCCAGGAAGTGCAGATGCGTGCCCGCGACGGCCGCATTCTCGACGGTGTGATGTCCAGCCAGTACATCGAACTGGACGGGCAAGCCTTCCTGCTCTGCACCTTCCTCGATACCAGCGAACGCAAGCGCGTCGAGGCCGCATTGCGCAGCAGCGAGGAAAAATTCGCCCAGGCGTTCCGCCACACCCCCGACGCGGTGGTGATCACCGACAAGAAAACC
>Ga0209343_10008086_pt1 | contig 12303 bp, 14 predicted proteins | sample RifCSPlowO2_02_FD_184026 | JGI IMG/M metagenome (GOLD analysis project Ga0209343, IMG submission 184026) | Groundwater microbial communities from Rifle, Colorado - Rifle CSP2_plank lowO2_0.2 (SPAdes) (version 2) | ecosystem: Environmental > Aquatic > Deep subsurface > Groundwater | place... | reverse complement strand
CCAAGAAGTCCCTCGGCGGACTGACCCCGGCGGCCCATGCTCAAAGGCTGATGCAAAACCCGTTAAATTAACCCCCGGACTCCAAAGCCCAGTGCTACTGAAAACGGGGGGACGTCGGTGCGGTTGGATGTGGTGTCGACAACCTTGTAGACCCGAGCCATCCCGCCGGGCTTCAGGGTCTCCTCGACCCTATATCGTCCGCACAGAACTTGTCCTCCCAGACCATCGCCGTTCATGCAGCCTCACTCCTTGCACAGCATGATAGCGAGAAAGACCGAATTCATCCGTTCTGCTAGCGGAAATGTAGGTTCGTCGCTGAGCTTGAATGACCTTGGTGGTGAACCGCCGATTCCGGGGGCTGTCAGTCTTTGCCGGCGCGTCCAACGACCGGTGTGCGTGGTTGCAGTCGCTCGGGTACCGGCCTCCGAGTGACTCAAATCAGCCTTGAACTGACTTTGCAGAACCGAGCGGCGGTAGTGCAGCGTCTGCGGTAGTTGGTGGTCGCACCCGCAGTTCACGGTCATGTACACAGAGCTGTCATCCAGGCACCTGCGATGTCGCTGGACCGATGACCGTTCATGGTAGCAATGCTGACGTTGCCTGCGGCCATGGGGCCGAGGCCGGACAAGCGTCCGCTGACTGATCTGTCCAATAGGCACTGCCGACCCGATGCGGTCTTTGGGCGGAGTGCGGAAACTCTGCAAATATGGATTTGCCAAAACTGCCTTGTAGCAACATGTCTCACACATGCTCTGCTCTCAAGTTTGAGCGCCATTGAATTCAAGGCTCACACTGCGAGTGAGCTGCGAAACGTGAGGCAGAAGGTGGTCTTCCCTTGGGCGGAGGTGACAGAAACGGAACCGCCGTGAGCACGCATGATGGCTTGGGTGATGGACAGGCCAAGACCTGTGCCATCGGATTCCGGATGGCTGCGCGATTTGTCTACGCGGAAGAAGCGATCGAACAAGCGTGGCAAGACTTCGGGTGCTATGGTCATCCCGCTGTTGGTGATGCACAGGGTGGCTTCGCCTGGCCGCTCTTCGAGGGCAACCATGACTTCGGCTTCAGCAGGCGAGTGCCTGAGTGCATTCGACAGCAGGTTGCCGATGGCACGCCGGACCATCAAGCGGTCCCCCATGACATGGGCTTGTCCAATGAGCTTCAAGCGGATGCGCTTTTCATCGGCCACGGCATCGTAGAAGTCGAACAGATCCAGCGCTTCCTGATGCAGCGAGATCGCTTCCGTGTTGGGGAGTTCGAGCCCGTGTTCCGTCTTGGCGAGGAACAGCATGTCGGACACCATGCGCGCCAGGCGCTGGAACTCTTCTGCGTTGGAGGCAAGGATGTCACGGTAGGCTTCGGAATCCCGCTTTTGAGCCAGTGACACCTGGGTCTGGGTCAGCAAGTTGTTGATGGGGGTTCTCAGCTCGTGGGCCAGGTCGCTGGAGAACTCCTGCAGACGCGCAAAGTCCGCCTGCAGACGTCCGAGCATGGTGTTGAGGCTTTCGGCGAGGTCGGCAAACTCCACCGGCACGGCTTCGACGGGCATGCGCTGGTCCAGCTTTTGCGCGGTGACCGTCATGGCGCGTTCTTTCATGATGCGCAGAGGCGCCAAGCCGCGGCGCGCCGCCCACCAGCCCAACAAGCCGCTGACCAGGATGGCCCCCAGCGAGTAGAGCGCCAGTGTCTGACTCAGGGCTCGCATGAAATGCAGGTGGTGCCCGGTATCCAGTGCGATCAGCAACTGCATCGGCGCGCCGCCCGCGCCCGGCTCGTTCGACCGAGTCGCGGGCGGATCGATGCGCGCCATCAGGCCTCGCAGGGGTTGATCGTCCTGGGTCCAATCGGTGGGGGTGGCGCCATTGGGCGCCAGGCCTGAGGGAAACACCATGCCCTGAGTCCCATACACCACACGATCACCCTGGCGCAGGTCGATGAAGAGTCCGTGGTGACTGTCCAGCAGCTCATCAAGCCGACTGGACAGCAGGTCCGGCGACGGGGATTCCCCGACGATCTTTTGAACCAACCCGATCTTGTCCTGCAGGTAGCCCCGGTCCAGTTCGACAAAGTGTCGGCTGGTCGCAAACGCCACCAGGATCGCCAGGCCCACCAGGACAGTGGCCGACACCAGTGCGTAGAAAGCGGTCAGGCGCGCGGTCAGAGACAGTCGCCCGAGCATCAGCGCAATTCCTCCGGCTCTTCCAGCACATAGCCCATACCGCGCACAGTCTGGATCAGACGGGGTTCAAAGGGATCGTCCACTTTGCCCCTCAGGCGGCGCATGGCCACCTCGATCACATTGGTGTCGCTGTCGAAGTTCACGTCCCACACTTGGGAGGCGATCAGGGAGCGTGGCAGGACCTCGCCATGGCGGCGCATCAGCAGCTCCAGCAGGCCGAACTCCTTGGCGGTCAGGTCGATGCGCTTGCCCGATCGGGTCACGCGCCGCCGCAGCAGGTCCAGCTCCAGGTCCGCCACCTTCAGCGTGGTGGCTTCCAGACCCGAACGACCTCGGCGCAGGATGGTGCGCACCCGGGCAAGCAGCTCGGCAAACGAAAACGGCTTGACCAGGTAGTCGTCGGCCCCCAGTTCCAGACCTTTGACACGGTCTTCCACCTGGTCGCGGGCAGTGAGGAACAGCACCGGCATGTCCCGCCCCTGGCTGCGCAGACTGTGAAGGACCTGCCACCCGTCCATGCCCGGCAACATGACATCCAGGATCACAAGGTCGTGATCGCCTTCAAGCCCATGGTGGAGCCCGTCGATGCCGTTGGTGACCAGATCCGTCACGTAACCGGCTTCCCGCAAGCCTTGCCGCAGGTAGTCGCCAGCCTTCGGCTCGTCTTCAACAATCAGAATCTTCACGGTCGTGCTCCTGACCGCTAGTTTGCCTGCGTGGGCGGCCATGTGGGCGAAGATGACAAGTTTGTAATCAAGCGGACAGGGAGTTGACGGACGACCACCCGCAGAATTCGCCCCGTTTGATCTACATCAAAAAGGAGCGATTGCAGTGAAGTCTTCATTTAGTCACCGAGCCACGAGCCACCTGCTGGTGGCGGGTATCTTTGCTCTACCCATTGCGCTCTCAGCACAGACAACCAATTCTTCTCAAGAATCCGACTGGCGTCGGGCAAACGATGCGGTGGGTTCATTCAAACGCGGCCACGCCGACGTGCTCAAGTGGGAGCAGGCCAATCCCGGCGCATCGGCCACGACACCAGGCAGCACCACGGGTGTGGCCATCCCAACGGCCGAGGCGGCAGTGCGCATGGCCTGGCGGGTTCATCGCGAACTGGCCCGTCCGCTGTCGAAACTGGGTCCTCAGAACGAGAAACTGATTGCGGAGGGTCGATGGACAGAAATCGACCCCACTCTGCAGCGCCGCATCGAAGATGCGGACGAGGTGCTGGAGGTGGCTGCAGCGGGGCGCAGAGCCTGGATCGAAGCTGTGGCTGCTCAGCAGGTCTTGAAGCACCAGCGCGACATGTTGGAAGCTGCCCAGGCCGCCCATGAGCTGGGACAGCGCATGGTGACGGTGGGGAACTGGAGCAAGTTGCAGCTGTCGCCGGTTCAACTGGCTGCCTCGAACGCCCGAATGAATCTCCGGCGTGCGCAGTACGCTGCAGCCCTGGCCCAAAGCAATCTGGTCAAGACCATGGGGCAAACGGGCCTGCAGGAGGGTTTTTTGCTCCCGGACCAGCTTCCAGCCATCCCGGCGCAGCTTATGACAGAGGCGGATCTGCAAAAGCGCGCCGATGCGATTCGCAACCAGTTACCTGTTGCAGAACGCCTCCGCAACCGGGCGCTGTCCAAAGGGGCCATGAACGCCTACATGGCAGCCCATGCGCTGGCGCAGGGCAGCCAGGGGGAGGTCCTGAAAACCCGTGAGTTCATCACCGAAGAAACGGTTCTTCACTACAACGGCATGCTCAAGAGCGTCTGGGACCTTCTGGACGAAGTTCGAAACCAGTCACAAGCCACCGTAGATGGCATTGAGGCGCAACGCGACTTCTGGATCGCCGAGGCCGATCTTCAGTGGGTCCTGCAGGGGGGAGCGCCCGACAGCTTCGTCTCGTTGGGTGGAGCAGGTGGAGATGGCCCTGCAGCAGCACATTGAAAGGACAAAACACATGACAAATACCAACTCCAGGCGACAGTTTTTTGCAGGCGCCGCCGCATCCGTGGCAGGCTTGGCCGTGGCCCGTTCCGCGCTGGCGGGCTTGCCCGAGCCGGTCATCCAGACATCCGTGGACACCGCGCCACCGTTGGTGCCGACCACGGGCCGCCCCTACAACCCTGTGGTCACGCTCAACGGCTGGACCTTGCCCTGGCGCATGAACGCTGGCGTCAAGGAGTTTCACCTGGTGGCCGAACCGGTGGTGCGCGAAGTGTCGCCCGGCTTCAAGGTCAACATGTGGGGCTACAACGGACAGAGCCCTGGACCCACCATCGAAGTAGTCGAAGGTGACCGTGTGCGCATCTTTGTGACCAACAAGCTGCCCGAGCACACCACCATCCACTGGCATGGCCAGCGCCTACCCAGCGGCATGGACGGCGTGGGTGGCCTCACCCAGAAGGCCATTCCCGTGGGCAAGACCTACGTCTACGAGTTCGAGGCGCGCCGTCCCGGCACCTTCATGTACCACCCGCATGCGGATGAAATGGTGCAGATGGCCATGGGCATGATGGGCATGTGGGTGACGCACCCCAAGACCAAACACCCGCACATCAGCGAGGTGGACCGGGATTTCTGCTTCCTGCTCAATGCGTTCGACGTCGAACCCGGCAGCAAGACGCCCAAGATCAACACCATGACGGACTTCAACATCTGGTGCTGGAACAGCCGCGTGTTCCCGGCCATCGACACCCTGAATGTGCGCCTGAACGACCGCGTGCGCATCCGCATCGGCAACCTCACCATGACCAACCACCCGATCCACCTGCACGGGCACGAATTTCTGGTCACGGGCACCGACGGGGGCCCGACCCCACCCAGCACGCGCTGGTACGAAGTCACCACCGATGTGGCCGTGGGTCAGATGCGCCAGATCGAACTGATTGCCGATGAAGAAGGCGACTGGGCCATGCACTGCCACAAGAGCCACCACACCATGAACGCGATGGGTCACGATGTGCCCACCATGATCGGCGCGGACCACCGAGGCCTGGTCAAGAAGATCCAGAAGGTTGCGCCCGACTACATGTTGATGGGTGAGCGTGGCATGGCCGACATGGGCGAGATGCAGATGGCCATTCCCGACAACACCGCACCCATGATGACCGGCACCGGCCAGTTCGGCCCGCTGGAGATGGGCGGCATGTTCACGGTCTTCAAGGTGCGCAAGGATCAGAAGCCGGGTGACTACAAGGACCCGGGACCCTACAAATTCCCTGAGGGCACAGTGGCTTACGAATGGAACGGCGCTCCCCCTCCGACGCCGCGCCCCGCTGCCAGCAGCGACACGACACCCGCGACCGCCAAGGCGATCAAGCCCACCGCAAAAGGCATGTCGCATTGAGATGAAACACCCCTGCGCAGCTCCGGCGCTTTGCCCCTGTATTTCCTTCCGCTTCCCCCGTTGTCAGACCATCACTTGAAAGAAGCCCCATGACATTTTCACGTTCCATCCTGCCTTCACGCTCAGCACTGCTTTTCTCTGGCGCCATGTTGGCCACCACGGTCGCCATGGCAGCCGGCAACCACGCCGGTGGGCACCACGAGTCCCCGATCGGGAAGCCTGGTGTGGCCACGAAGGTGAGTCGCACCATCCAGGTCGACATGAGCAACGGCATGCGGTTCAAGCCGTCGGACATTCAGGTCAAGCAAGGCGAAACGATCCGCTTCGTGCTCAAAAACACGGACAGCGTCAAACACGAGTTCAGCCTGGGCACGCAGCAGGAACTGCTGGAGCACTACGAGGTGATGAAGAAATTCCCCGATATGGAGCACGACGAGCCCAACAAGATCTCGCTGGCACCCGGTAAACAGGGTGAGGTGATCTGGCAGTTCACCAAGGCCGGTGCCGTGGACTTCGCTTGCCTGCACGTGGGTCACTTCGACGCCGGCATGAAGGGCCAAGTCAAGGTGGCGGCGAAATAGGCGCGCACATATTTCATCCCGCCTTTGCGGGGCTTGATCCACACAAGGAGCATTTCATGAACAAATTTCACGCCACTTTGGCCGCTGTTGCCGTTGCCCTGTCGTCCTGGACGGTGATGCCAGCGTTTGCACAGATGCCCATGGACCACAGCAAAATGGGCATGGCGGGCATGCCCGCTATGACCGACGGGGAGGTCAAGAAAATTGACAAGGACGCGGGCAAGATCACCATCAAGCACAGTGAGATCAAACACATGGACATGCCCGGCATGACCATGGTTTTTGTGGTCAAAGACAAGGCCTTGCTGGATGCGGTGCCGGTCGGCGCCAAGATCCAGTTCATGGCCACCAACGAGAACGGTCAGATGATGGTGACCGACATCCAGCCTGCGAAGTGACCTCCAGATTCCGTTGGGTACTCCTTGCCGCTACCGGCATCGCGCTCGCGGGGTCGGTGGCGGCGTGGGTGCTGTGGCGGGGCCTTGCGGCCCCGCCCACGGTCCTGCTGCGTACCGACGATGCGCAACTGCTGGAGCAAGGGCGAAAAGTCTATGTGGCCCAGTGCGCCAGCTGCCACGGCATCAACCGGGAAGGACAGGCCAACTGGCGCGAGCGTGGCGCCGACGGCCGCCTGCCCGCGCCGCCCCATGACGAGACCGGGCACACCTGGCACCACCCGGACGAACTGTTGTTCCGGATCACCAAGGAAGGCGTGGTGCAGGCCGCCGGCCTGCAGGACTACGAATCCAACATGCCGACCTACGGCGCGATGCTCAGCGACGCCGACATCGTGGCCGTGCTGTCGTGGATCAAATCCCAGTGGCCCGTCGACATTCAAGCCACCCACGATGGCATCAACCGGCAGGCCTGGGAATCCCAGCGCTGAATCTGACATTTTTGTCATCTCGGCGTCATCTCGCCGACCCGATCCTTTTTCTACAGTGACCGCATGGCTCGACGGTGCTGACGCACCACGAATGGACCCTCAGACCGTCGTGCCGTCTTCTGGTGTCTTTGCCAGGGTTCTTTCTTGAAAGGAAATCCTTATGTCCAAGTGGATGCAAACTTGCGTGGGTGTGATGGCTTCGGGCCTGGTGTTCGTTGCCTCGGCGCAGACAGCCACTGAACACACGCAGCACCATCCTGCGACGCCAGCCGCCGCAGCGCCCGCCAGCGAAACGGCGCCAGCCCCCGCCCAGCCCGGCACGCCTCAGGGCATGTCATCGATGCCGCAGATGCAGCAACACATGGCCACCATGCAGGCACAACACACCCGGATGGCCGCCGCGAAGACGGCCGCCGAGCGCGAGGCCCTGATGGCCGATCACATGAAGGCCATGCACGAGGGCATGGCCATGATGAAAGGCATGACGACGATGAGCGGTCCGCAAGGAATGCATGGGAAGAAAGACACCGTCGCCAGCTCACCGGACCTCGCCCAGCGCCTTCAAATGATGGAGATGCGCATGGACACGATGCAGAACATGATGAACATGATGATGCAGCGCATGCCTGCCGCAGCACCCAACTGAACGAACCTGGAGGTGGTGCCATGTTTTTTGATCATGGGTACTTCATGGGTGGCATGCACACCTTTTGGTGGATTTTCTGGCTGATCCTGGTGATCTTCGTCGTCTATGCGGTCTGGTCTCCGCAGCAGCGCTCTCGGCGTTCGGAACGCGAGTCACCGCGCGATCTGCTGCAGCGGCGACTGGCAAAGGGCGAAATCACCCCCGAAGCCTACGAGCAGGCGAAGGCGCTGCTGGACCGGGACACTGACAAGCACTGAGCGCAACCGAAGAAGGCTTTGGAAGTCGTGAAGGTGCCACGACCAACCATCCGAAACGGAAAGGCCACTGAACATGGATCATTCCCATCACCACCATGTGCATTCGCCGGGCACAAGGGCTGCTGCGTCGTGCGTGGTCCCTTCGACCTCGACGACCCTGGCGCCGGGTACGGTCTTCACCTGCCCCATGCACCCGGAGATCCGGCAGGACCACCCCGGCAACTGCCCCAAGTGCGGCATGACGCTGGAGCCCTTGCTGCCCGAGCTGGAGGAACAGGAGAACCCCGAACTCAAGGACTTCCAGCGCCGCTTCTGGTGGACGCTGCCGCTCACCGTCGTGGTGACCGTGCTGGCCATGTTTGGCCACAGCCTGGCCTTGTTCGACATGGCGATGCAGAGCTGGATCGAACTCGTGCTCTCGGTGCCGATCGTGTTGTGGGCGGGCTGGCCCTTCTTTGTGCGCGGCGCGCAGTCGGTGGTGAACCGCAGCCCCAACATGTGGACCCTGATCAGTCTGGGCACCGGTGCGGCCTTTGTGTACAGCGTGGTGGCCACGGTGGCCCCGCAGGTCTTTCCCGACTCGTTTCTCTCCATGGGGCGCGTGGCGGTGTACTTCGAAGCGGCCGCGGTGATCATCTCGCTCACCTTGCTGGGACAGTTGCTGGAGCTCAAAGCCCGCTCGCAGACATCGGCTGCCATCCGCTCGCTGCTGGGCCTGGCGCCCAAGACGGCGCGCCGCATCGGCGCCGACGGCCAGGAAGAAGACGTGCCGCTCGGCCATGTGCACGTGGGCGACTTGCTGCGCGTGCGCCCCGGCGAGAAGGTACCGGTGGACGGCACCGTGGTCGAGGGCAGCAGCGCGCTCGACGAATCCATGCTCACCGGCGAGCCGCTGCCCGTCACGAAGCGGGTGGGCGACAAACTCATTGGAGCCACGCTCAACACCAGCGGCGCGCTGGTGATGCGCTCCGAACACGTGGGCTCGGCCACCGTGCTGGCGCAGATCGTGCAGATGGTGGCCCTGGCGCAGCGCTCGCGCGCGCCCATGCAGCGCATGGCCGACCAGGTGGCGGGCTACTTCGTGGTCGGCGTGGTGGGCACCGCCCTGCTCACCTTCCTGGGCTGGGGTCTGTTCGGGCCCGAGCCGAGCTGGGTCTATGCCCTGATCAACGCCGTGGCCGTGCTGATCATCGCCTGTCCTTGTGCGCTCGGTCTGGCCACGCCGATGTCGATCATGGTCGCGACCGGGCGCGGCGCCACACACGGTGTGCTGTTCCGCGACGCCGCCGCCATCGAGAACCTGCGCAAGGTGGACACGCTGATCGTGGACAAGACCGGCACCCTGACCGAAGGGCGGCCGACCTTCGAGCGGGCGATGGGCTTCGGCGGATTCCCGGAAACCGAGGTGTTGCGCCTGGCGGCCAGCCTGGACCAGGGCAGCGAGCACCCGCTGGCCGCCGCCATCGTGGCCGCAGCGAAACATCAGGGGCTGGTGCTGGACACCCCCGAACGGTTCGACTCCGAATCCGGCATCGGCGTGAAAGGTGTCGTGGGTTCGCGGTCACTGGCGCTGGGCAACACCGCGCTGATGCAGCAGCTCGGGGTGGATGTGTCGCCGCTGGCCACCGAGGCCGAAGCGCTGCGAGGGCAAGGGGCCAGTGTCATGCACCTGGCGGTGGACCGGACACTGGCCGGTCTGCTGGCGGTGTCGGACCCGGTCAAGGCCTCCACGGCCGATGCCCTGGCCTCGCTGCGCGAGGCCAACATACGCGTGGTGATGGCCACGGGCGACGGCCTGACCACCGCGCGCGCTGTGGGCCAGCGACTGGGCATCGACGAGGTGCATGGCGAGGTCAAGCCCGCCGACAAACTCAAGCTGGTCGAAAAGCTCCAGGCCGAGGGCCGCGTGGTGGCGATGGCAGGCGACGGTATCAACGACGCGCCGGCGCTGGCACGCGCCGATGTTGGCATCGCCATGGGCACCGGTACCGACGTGGCCATGAACAGCGCCCAGCTCACCCTGGTGAAGGGTGACCTGCGCGGCATCGCCACCGCGCGCGACCTCTCGGTGGCCACCGTGGCCAACATGAAGCAGAACCTGGCGTTTGCCTTTGTGTACAACGCGCTGGGTATTCCGCTGGCTGCGGGTCTTCTGTATCCGTTCACCGGCTGGCTGCTCTCGCCGATGATCGCCGCTTTGGCCATGAGCCTGAGTTCGGTCTCGGTCATAGGCAATGCGCTGCGCCTGCGGGCAGTCCGAATTCAGCCGGTGGAGCCCCAAGGGATCCATTGACCATGGACATCCTGGCGCATGGACTGTGGGTGGGTGTCGGTGCCGGTGCCGCCTGGCTGCATCGGCACCGGCGCCTGGACCGCCGCACCACGGTGTTGGCGGTCGGCATGGCGGTGGTGCCCGACCTTGCGCAGTTGTTGCCTTTGGTTTACCTGGCGCTGTTCTCGCCCGACGGCTGGACGGTCCTGCTGGCCTATGCCAACGCCCTTCCGGGGTACGAACCCGCGCTGTCACCGGTCGTCACGGAACTCACCCACCACCTGCACTGTGTGATGCACAGCGCCTTGGTGGCTGGCGTGGTCACCACCATCAGCTGGGCGTGGCTGGGCCGTTTCTGGATGCCCTTGTTGGGCTGGTGGTCGCACATCGTGATCGACGTGTTCACCCACTCCGCTGAGTTCTATCCCTCCCCCGTCTTTTATCCGGTGACCTATTGGGGTTTTGATGGGCTGGCCTGGAACACGCCGTGGTTCATGGTCGTCAACTACCTGGCGATGCTGATCGTTGCGGTGCTTGTCTGGCGCCGTCGCTGAGCACCATGAGCACGGTCAACCTGATCTCCACGCTGACTTGCCCCCATTGCGGGCACTGCAAAACGGAAACCATGCCCACCGATGCCTGCCAATGGCTTTACGAATGTGAACGGTGCCACGAGGTGCTCAAGCCCCAAGCCGGCGACTGCTGCGTGTTCTGCTCCTACGGCTCGGTGCCTTGCCCTCCCAGACAGGCCGGCAGCAGCAGCCATTGCGACAGCCGTTGATCGAGATCAAACGGAAAAAAGCGCTCCGTATCCGCAACGCCCGCCTAGAATCCGCCCATGCGTCTGCTCATCGCCCTGCTGCTGTGCTTGGCCATCCCGCTTCAGGGTTGGGCTGCGGGCGCAGTTGCGCAGGCGCCTTGCCCCATGGGCGACATGATGGCAATGCAAGCCGACACCGCCAGCGAAGGGTTGGCAGACCCCGGTGAGATGGCCGACCTCGCTGACTGCTGCAATGACGCGGCGACCGCAGCGCTCACCGGCAAACTCTGCAAAACCGGCCAGGAATGCCAGGTGCCCACCGGCTGGCTCGCACCGCACGCTCAGCCTGTCGTTCAGGCCATCCCCATGAGCGTCTCGCTCATGACCGACACGCCCACACCGCCACGCGGTGCTCCCGCCAGCGTCTGGCGTCCCCCCGCTCTCTGACTCCCTTGATCCGGTCTGCGCGCCGCTGCTGAGGCGGGCGCGCCTTCCGTGACGTGGCTGCCCGCCTGCGGCGCGCGCAGCCCATGTTCATCTTCATGGAGCAGAGATATGCAAGCCCTTCCAACGGCCATGATCCGACCCCCGAGGCCGGTGGTTCGCGCCGTCGTGCCCAGCCGCCTCTTCAACACCACCGTACTGCTGATCGTCCTCATGTTGGGCGTGCCATTGCCCGGCTACGCATCGGACATCGAGCCGCTCGGCCTGGCTGCGGCCGTTCAGGCCGCGCTGGCGCGTTCGCAGGCCCTGAGTGCCCAGGATGCCGCAGCCCGTTCGGCACGCGAGGCCGCCGTGGCAGCCGGCGAGCGGCCCGACCCGGTGCTTCGGCTGTCGCTGGAAAATTTGCCCATCGAAGGCGAAGACCGCTTCAGCACCACGCGTGATTTCATGACCAGCAAATCGGTGTCGCTGATGCAGACACTGCCCAGCCAGGCCAAGCGCCAAAGCCGTACCCAGCGTTTCGAAGCCGAAGCCCACGTGGCACTGGCCACGCGCGCCCAGCGTGCGGCCAGCGTGCAGCGCGACACCGCCCTGGCCTGGTTGGAGCGGCAGGCGCAGGAACAGCGCGTGGCGCTGTTGCGCGCGCAACTGACCGAGAGCCGACTGCAGGTCCAGGCCGCTGAAGCCTCGGTGCGCAGTGGCCAGCCCGATGGCACGGGAACGCCGCCCGCAGACACGCTGAGCGCGCGCGACGCGGTCGCTCAGGTTCAGCAGGCTTTGCTGGGCGCCGAGGCCGAGCTGCACAACGCCCGCCAGTCGCTGTCCCGCTGGACCGGAACCCCCGCTGACCAGCCGCTCGCTGCCGCGTCCGCAGGGACCCTGCAGGCGCTGACAAACGCCGACATGGCGGTGCGGCAGCAACAGCACCCGGACCTGGC
>Ga0209343_10008084_pt1 | contig 12304 bp, 8 predicted proteins | sample RifCSPlowO2_02_FD_184026 | JGI IMG/M metagenome (GOLD analysis project Ga0209343, IMG submission 184026) | Groundwater microbial communities from Rifle, Colorado - Rifle CSP2_plank lowO2_0.2 (SPAdes) (version 2) | ecosystem: Environmental > Aquatic > Deep subsurface > Groundwater | place: Rifle... | reverse complement strand
CCAGCGGAACGAGGACCATCAGACGTTCATCAACGCGGTCACGCACGAGCTGAAGACCCCGATCGCCTCGATGCGCCTGTACCTCCAGACGCTGCAGGCACGCGATGTGGACGAGGCGCGGCGGCGGCAGTTCTACGACATCATGCTGGCCGACGCCGACCGGCTGCATCAGACGGTCGAGCAGGTGCTCAAGGCCGGCGTGCTCAGCCAGAAGCGCACCGCGGCGCCGCGGACGCCGGTCGATCTGGCCACGCTCGTCCGTGAGTCGGTAGAGCTGGCGCGCACCCGGCATCACCTGCCCGCGGAGGCGATTGCACTCGAGGCGCACGACGGCGGGCCGCTGGTCGTGAGCGGCGATGCCGAAGATCTGCGAACCGTCGTCACCAACCTGCTCGACAACGCGGTCAAGTATTCGGGCGAACGTGTCCAGGTGACCGTCTCGCTGGCGGCGCCCACGCCCGACACCGTCTGGGTGCGCGTGCAGGATCGGGGCGTCGGCATCCCGCGCAAGCAGCTCAAGCGGATCTTCAACCGGTTCTATCGCGTGCAGTCGCGCGGCATCCGCCAGATCAAAGGGACCGGCCTCGGCCTCTACATCGTCCGGGCGATCGCGCGCGCCCACGGCGGCCGCGTCTTCGCCCACAGCGAGGGCGAGGGGCTCGGCGCGACGTTCACGGTGGAGCTCCCGCGTCTGATGACGGAGCGCGATCCGGCGACCGGCGCCGTGAAGCTGCGGTCCACGCGTTCGCACGCCTGATGGGCCGCATTCTGATCGTCGAGGACGAGCGGCACATCGCCGACGGCCTCCGCTACAACCTCGAGGCGGAGGGGCACGAGGCCACCACGGTCGCCGACGGCGAAGGCGCGCTCGGGATCCTGATCCGCGAGCGGCGGCCGTTCGACGCCGTGATTCTCGACGTCATGCTCCCGGGCAAGGACGGCTTTGCGGTCGCGTCGGAGCTGCGCGCCTCCGGGCAGTTCGTGCCGATCCTCATGCTGACGGCCCGCGGCAGCGCCGAGGACGTGCTGCGCGGCTTCGAGGCCGGCGCCGATGACTACCTGCCGAAGCCGTTCGACCTGCCGATCGTGCTGGCGCGCGTGAACGGACTCCTCCGCCGCCGGCAGTGGAACGAGCAGGAGCCGCCGCCGTCCGGCGGCCGCCGCGAGCCCGAGCCGGACGTGTACACGTTCGAGGGGCGCACGATCGACTTCTCCAACATGGAAGTCCGCGTGCGCGACCGCGTCCACCGCCTGACGGTGATGGAGTGCGACCTGCTGCGCTATCTCGTGCGCAACGCCGGCCAGCCGGTCTCGCGGCGCGCCATCCTCCAGGACGTCTGGGGCCTGCACGAAAGCGTCGACACCCGCGCCATCGACAACTTCATCGTGCGGCTGCGGCGGTACCTGGAGGACCGCGCCGCCGCCCCGAAGTTCCTGCAGACGGTCCGCGGCGTCGGCTACCGCTTCGTCCCGGCGGTGGCGCCTGATTAACGTCCTCACGCTGATTTCGGTAGCCACCGAGACACTGAGACACAGAGAAATCTGAGTCTTCGATTCAGGAGATTGTTCCCGTCGATCTACCTTAATGAGGCGTCACTTTTTGTTTGTACGTAGTGCTCGGCTTCAGACGAGCCGCTTGTCGTCCGGTACGTAGTGTCCGGCTTGAGCCGGACCGGAAGGGTGCCCCTCCTTCTTGCCGTCCGGCCGGCGACGATGGCATCGTCGTCGGATGGACGCGAATAATCCCAAACTGCTCGAGCGCGTGCGAGAGGCGATTCGCACGCGGCATTACAGCCGGCGGACCGAGGAGGCGTACGTCTACTGGCTCCGGCGGTTCATTGTGTTCCACGGCAAGAAGCATCCGTCCGACATGGGCGCGGCGGAGATCGGCGCATTCCTCACGTGGCTCGCGGTGCGGCGGTCTGTGAGCGCGTCAACACAGAACCAGGCGCTGAGCGCGATCCTGTTTCTGTATCGCGACGTGCTCCGTGTCGATCCCGGGGCGATCGAACACGTGCCCAGGGCGGCGACGCCCGTGCGGGTTCCGGTCGTGCTGAGCGTAGCGGAGGTGCGGGCCGTGCTGGGGCATCTGGAGGGGGTGTGCCGGCTGGCGGCGTCCCTGATGTATGGCGCCGGGCTCCGGCTGCAGGAATGTCTCGAGCTGCGTGTCAAGGATATTGACTTCGAGCGTTCGGAGATTGTGGTGCGCCGGGGGAAGGGGCAGAAGGACCGCCGAACCGTGCTGCCTGAGCGAGTGCGCGAACCGTTGGTGGCGCACCTGGACGTGGTTCGCCGCGGTCACCAGCGCGACTTGGCGGCGGGGTTCGGGCGGGTGGTGCTGCCGTTCGCGCTCGATCGCAAGTATCCGAATGCGGCGTCGGAGTGGGTGTGGCAGTTCGTGTTTCCCGCGTCGCGGATCTGCCGGGACTCGCGGTATGGTCCGCCGTCGCGGTATCACCTCCATGAATCGGTGATCCAGCGGGCGGTGGCGTCGGCGGCGAGACGCGCGGGGCTGGCGAAGCGGGTGAGTTGCCATACCCTCCGGCATCATGCCGACTGCCGGATTATGCCGATGAGGAAATGGGCGTCTTCGATCAAGCTCTCCTTCAGCCTCGCTGACGACGTCGGTGCGCTTGTGCACGCGGCATAATCCGGGTCTCCTTCTCTCTGGGCCAGTTCATGGCTCAGGGAGAGAGGAGACATGCTCGATCGCTTCGTGAAACACCGCGCCGCTGCACAGCGGCTGCGCGCCAATCCGATCGGATCGCATCTCGACGGGTTCACCGCATGGTTGTCCCAGCGTGGGTTTGCGTGGACGACGATCCGACAACACGTGTGGGCCGTGGCCGCGTTTGGGCGGTGGCTCCATCGACGGGGGCGGTCAGTCCGGTTGCTGCATCGACGCGACGCGGACGACTTCTGTCGTCGAGCCTGCGCCGTTCCTCGCCGTGCTCGTGACTCCGCCGCGCTCGGGCAGTTTCTCGCCTATCTCGAGGCCGCCCACCTCATTGCGGTGCCCGCTCCCGTGATCGATCGGTCGCCGTTGGCCCAGCTCCACGCGCGGTACACGGCCTATCTTCAGCACAACCGAGCGCTCTCGCCGGACAGCGCGACTCGAAACTGGTTCGTCCTCCGACGGTTTCTCGTCGAGCGCTTCGGCGACGGGCCGATCGTCCTGCGGGATCTGCGGCCGGCTGACGTGACCCAGTACTTGCTCCGTCATGTCCCCGCCCAATCGCGCTGCAGCACGCAGGTGTCCACGCTCCGCGGCTTCCTGCGATTCTTGTGGCAGGCCGGAGACATTGACCGCGACCTGGCCGCCGCCATCCCGCCCATCCGCCGCTGGCGTCTGGTAGAGGTACCGAAGTACCTCCAGGCCGTGGAGGTGGCGCACTTGCTCGCGTCGGTGGATCGGACGTCGGCGAGTGGCCGGCGAAACTACGCCATCTTGCTTCTGCTGGCGCGTCTGGGGCTGCGCGCCGGAGAGGTGGTCCGGTTGGAACTGGAGGATCTCGACTGGCGCACGGGCGAGGTGACCGTCCGCGGAAAGGGATTGGTGCATGCTCGCCTGCCGCTGCCCCGCGATGTGGGGGCCGCGCTGGCCACGTATCTGCGCACCGACCGGCCCACGTGTGCGACGCGCCGCGTCTTCGTCTGCCTGAAAGCCCCGCATCGGGGTCTTGGCCATCCCGCCACCGTGAGCACGCTGGTTCACTGCGCCCTGAACCGAGCGGGTTTGACGCCACCGACCACGGGGGCGCACCTCCTGCGACATTCGCTCGCGACAAACCTGCTCCGACACGGCACGTCCCTGGGCGACATTGGCGAGGTGCTGCGGCACCAGCAGCTACAAACCACCGAGATCTACGCGAAGGTGGATGTCGACCGCCTGCGGACGCTGGCCCAGCCATGGCCCATCCCGGGAGGTACCCGATGACTGCCCTGCGTCTGGCGATCGACGACTACCTGGCGCTCCGACGACGGCTCGGGGGCACGCTGCACGAAGCGGCGCGCGTCCTCCACCTCTTCGCCGGCTTTGCCGAACGAGAAGGCGCCCCACGCGTGACGACCGATCTCGCGCGGCGCTGGGCGACGCACGTCCCGAATCTCAGTCCGGTCAGCGTCAACACGCGGTTCCAGATCGTGCGACGGTTTGCCGAGTGGCGCCACGTGACCGACCCGCTCACCGAAATCCCGCCGATCGATCTGCTGCCCGCCCGGTATCACCGCAAGCCCCCGTCGCTCTATCGGGACGAGGACATTGCGCGGCTCCTCGCGGCCGCGCGGCAACTCCCCTCGCCAACGGGGCTCCGCAGGATGACGTATTACACGCTGTTTGGTCTGCTCGTGGTGACAGGGCTGCGGATCTCGGAAGCCCTGGCGCTTGACGATGCGGACGTCCAGCGCACCGAGGCGCTGCTGACCATCCGCCGGTCGAAATTCGGCAAGTCTCGGCTCATCCCACTCCATGCCTCCACGATCGAGCGACTCGCCGTCTATGCGCGAACCCGAGATCGTGTCTTCCCACGACGAGTCTCCCCGGCAGTGTTTCTGTCGGAGCAGGGCACCCGCGTCACGATCTGGGCCGCTGAGTACACGTTTGCCAAGGTGTCCGGTCAGATTGGCCTCCGTCCGCCGATTCATGGCCACCGCCATGGGCATGGCCCGCGGCTGCACGATTTGCGGCATCGCTTTGCGATCCGCACGCTCGTCGACTGGTATCGCGCCGGTCTGACCGTCGACCCGCTCCTGCCGTTGCTGGCCACCTATCTCGGCCACGTCCATGTACACGACACGTACTGGTATCTGGAGGCCGTCCCCGAGCTCTTGGCGCTGGCGACCGAGCGACTGGTCGACGGCCGACGGGAGGTCGCACCATGATCTCGACGTCCTTCGCCGGCCTCCTCCAGACCTTCTTCACCGACCGACTCGTCCGAGAACGTCAGGCGAGTCCCCACACCATCGCTTCGTACCGCGACGCGTTTCGACTGCTCCTGCGGTTTGCGCAACAGCAGCTCGGGAAAGAGCCTTCGGCGCGGACAGCCCTCGACGATTTCGACGCGCCGTTCATCAGTGCGTATCTGCAGCATGGCGAACAGACCCGTCGGAACAGCGCTCGCACGCGCAATGTCCGGCTCGCCGCCATCCATGCCTTCTTTCGGTATGTGGCGATCGGCGAACCGGCTCACGCAGACCGCTGTCGTCGCATTCTCGCGATCCCGACCAAGCGCCACGAGCGGCGGCCGATCGCCTTCCTGTGTCGCGAAGAGATCGACGCCGTGGTGGCGGCGCCCAACCCGGCGACGTGGATCGGCCGACGGGATCGCGTGCTCCTCGTCCTGGCGATCCAAACCGGCCTCAGAGTCTCCGAGCTGATCCAGCTGCGCTGCGCGGACGTGACCCTCGGCATGGGCGCGCATGTCCGGTGCGTCGGCAAGGGGCGTAAGCAACGGTGCACCCCCATGCATCGGGAGACGGCCACGCTGATCACGGCCTGGCTGCGCGAGCGGAACGGGCAGCCGGGGGATCCGCTTTTCCCGACGGCCCGTGGCGCCACACTCAGCCGGGATGCCGTCGAGCGCTTGGTGACGCGTCATACGAAGACGGCACAGCGTCACTGCGCGTCGCTCACGCGAAAGCACGTCAGCCCACACGTCTTGCGGCACACCGCCGCGATGGAACTGCTGGCGCACGGCGTGGACCGCGCCGTGATCGCGCTGTGGCTCGGTCATGAGTCCGTGGAGACGACACAGATGTATCTCCATGCGGACATGCGCATCAAGGAGCAGGCGCTCGCGCGCACCACGCCCACCGGTGTCACCCCAGGCCGCTACCGTCCGACTGACCGGCTGCTGGCCTTTCTGGAGGGCCTCTGATTATGCCGACCGTCACATCGGCGAACGTGAGATCTCCTCCGACAGGCCGGTCAACTCATGGCTGTCATCGGCATAATCCGGCAGTCGGCATGATGTCGGTAGACGCCTTTGGGGCACAAATTCTGGCACACGGCGCGTCAGGTCGGAGGCTACAATCAATTGTGACGACGCCCGCCGACTTTTTGAGACTGCCGATTCCGACGTTGCAAGGCAACTTGATCGAATCTTCGCGAGCGAACTGGGTGGCTTTGCGGCCCAGGCGTGGGCATTCGACATGGCTGAGGACTCCCGGTACGCGGTTGCGGTGGTCGCACAGGTCGCCGCCCAGCTAGCCTGGATTTCCACGGACCAGAGTTGGGCTAACGACGAGGGGTCCGGCGGGTCCGCGACGTTCATGCCGTCAATCGCAGAAGTCGGCCGTTCCACCAGGGGACTTTGACCGAGCGGTCCAGGCGCCCCGAGGCGAGAACGATCGGCAGGTGCGCCCGACGGTGGAAGTGGACCCGGATCTCCTTCTCGCCGACGGTCACGGTCGCTGGAGTATCGATGAGATCGCGAAACACCTGGCGGGCTTGCGCGTCCCGATACCCACGCATGCGACGGGCGAGGACCCGATAGAGCCCACTGGCGAGGACGAGGAGGCTCATGTCGAAGTCCACCTTGAGTCCCACCGTCGAGGACAGGGCATCCATGTGGAAGAATCGCACGGCATCGGAGAGCGCGTTTTCGATGAGCATGCGCTGCGCATAGCGCGTAATCAGCTTTGGGGTGGAGGTCCGGCGATCGTTCGTCAACAGAATCGTCGGCTCGTCGTGGCCGAGGTCACGGATAAAGACCTGGCGGAACACCGCTCCTTCCACGCGCACGGTCTGCTCGTAGACGCGGGGCGTCTTGTACTTGCGCGTGGGGACATCGAGTTCGACGGTGCGCCAGGCGGAGCGGGGCAGCAGCACGATCTCTTTGAGCAGCGTGGGCGATCGTCGCCGCAGGGTAATGAAGGGAATGCCCATCTGCTGGAGGCGTGCCAGACTGGGGTACGTGGTCAGTCGTGAGTCGAAGACCAAGTGCTGCGGGTTCTGTCCCCGGGTGCGTTTCCAGAACGCGATGAAGCGGAAGATCTCCTCCGCTTCCTCCCCCTTGCGGATGTTGGCATTCGAGTAACAGAAGGCCCGGCCCTCGGCGTCTTGGGCCAAGAAGACCAGAATGCTGGGCTGGCGTCGGCTTCGGGCCGAGACGTAGTGACGCTCCACGACCGGGTGGTCCCCGTAGTACGGGACCGAATGGAAATCGAGATTGAACGAGTCTCCCGAGACGAGCGCCTCGTCGCGCACGCGGTCGTGCCAGACCGTCAGGAGGCGCGTGGTGTGCTTGGGATGGATGCGGGAGGAGTATTCGGAGAGGTAGCTCTTCTTGGGGATGGCGTTGAGCCCGGCGAAGAAGGCCAACCCCTCGTCGGCGACCAGGGCCATGATGTGGCTCTTGCGTTCGACACACCACAGCTTGAGGGCCAAGCTGGCCCGCAGGGCGTGCCCGGCGGGGATCATGGTCGAGCCCGGGAGCTGAGCGGCCTTCGCGAGTCGATCCAGATCCAGGCGCAGCAGATCGGGGATGAAGAGAAAGAGGCCGCCGCAGGCGGTCGTGAAGGTGCGCGGCGCCAGCGAGAAGTGCCGCACGTCCGCCACGGGCTCGATGGTGGGCCCCGCGCGCGCCGGTCGCTCCTCATCCAAGCGCCGAGGTAACGCGGCGAAGCCCTCTTCTTTGAGGACCTCCCGGACCGCCGTGGGGCTGAGCGGGATCGCCTGGTCCTTGAGGGCCTCGCTGATCTCGTAGACCGAGTGGTTCTGCTTCCGCAACGTGATGATCCAGTCGCGGGCCGCGGATTTCTGGGGTTGCAGGCGCGGGCCGGGCCGCCCTGTGACAAAGAACGTGGGAGCGGGGTCGCGACGGAACTGATGACACAGGACCCGGAACGAGCCCGGCGTGTACCCAAAGGTCTGCGCCACCTCATGCGAGGGGGGCCCCTGCACGAAAAACGCTCGGAGGGCCTCGTAGGAACGCTGCTTGGGGCTGGTCGGTTCGAGGAAGAAGCGCTGGCAATCTGTTAGGTCTTTTGGTACGCCGATGCCCATCAGTGCACACTACTACTACACAAGCCATGGGGTCACGACCGCACGGGCGCCACCAGCGCGTGTGGGTCAGACCATGCCGGATACAGCTCCTGTGGCGGCACTCGGCTGAGAGCTGGACGGAGGGTCGATGGATAACGATGGATCCGTTGGCAGATTAGTTGGCCATGTGATGATGAGCGTATCAGCGCACTAACGTCCTAACGCCAGCGCTCACTCAACGCAGGCGATCGAGGCGTGTGCCTCTCGACGACCCACGCGTGGACGCACGCGGAATGCGCCCCCAGGCCCGCCGAAAAGCTCGTCGTTAGCCCAACTCTGGTCCGTGGAAATCCAGGCTAGGCACCCCAGGCACCCTGCAAGGCGGTCAGTCGGTGGCGCGCTCCTGAATGGCCTCGAGGAATCGGACGATGGCGGCGATGCGCGCTTTGACGGCGGCCGGCGTGGAAGGCCCGGCGCCCGCTTTGAAGACTTCGCCCCAGACCGGCATGTCACGGTCGATATGGCTCGGCACGCCGCGGCCGTCGATGATCTGGTGGAGCCGCTCGCTCGGAAAGACGCCGCCGTTGCGGGCGGTGAACTTGGTCAGATCGGGTGGAGGCCGGCGCAACCGCTCGCCGACCGGTCCGTTGCCGCGTCCGGACGTGCCGTGGCAGCTCGCGCAATGCGCGCGGAACAACTCCTTGCCGTCCGCATCAACCGCGGATGGCAGCTGGAGCGACTCGATATACGCCACGAGGTTGTTGATGCGCGCCCGGACGCGGACGTCCGACTCGAAGGCCAGGAAGATGGGACCCCACACCGGCATCTCGCTCGTACCGTGCGCGGGAAACGAACGGGCCGTGCCGGTGATATAGCCGTTGATCTGCTCGCGCGGAAAGGTGCCGCCGGCGTGCCGGGCGAGCACGGTCAGGTCGGCCGGCCGCCGCCGCAGCGCCTCCGCCACGGGACCGTCCCCCCGCGCGCTGGTCCCGTGGCACGGAGCGCAGTACTGCTCGAACGAGTCCCACCCCGCGAGCGAGTCCGTGATCACCGGGGGAGGCGGGCTCCACGTCGTCTGACCCGCGGTAAGAGGGATCGCGCATACGGCGATCAGTCCCGCCACCAGCGTGCACAATGTCGGTAGACGCATCGTGGAGCCTGCTCGAGCGTGTGCAATTCAGGTACCTCGAACGCTTCGCTGCGCACGCGGATCGGCAGCGGGCGGGCTGCGATGTGAGCGGGGGAATTCCGGCGGCGCGCGGGTTTTTTCACGCGCGACGGAGGTTGTGGTAAGAAGGTCGGACACCCATGTTGCGAAATCGCCTGTCGGTGGCGGGAACCGCGCTCGCCGCCCTCGGCGGCCTGCTCTTCGTCGGCGTCTTCCTGCTCGACCTGTTCGGCTTCCACACCAATCCGTACATCGGGATCCTGTTCTTCCTCGTCTTTCCCACGATCTTCGGGCTCGGTCTTCTGCTCGTCCCGCTCGGCGCGCACTTCGAACGGCGGCGGCGCCGGGCCGGCCGCGCCCCCTCCGACCTGCACTGGCCCCGTCTGGATCTCAACGACGCGCACCAGCGACGGGTCTTCTTCTCCGTGGCTGCGCTCACGATCGTCAACATCGTGGTGGCGTCGGCCGCCACGTACCGCGGCGTCGAGTTCATGGACTCGGTGACCTTCTGCGGGCAGGTGTGCCACGAGGTGATGCAGCCGGAGTTTGCCGCCTACCAGGACAGCCCGCACTCGCGGGTCACGTGCGTCGAGTGTCACATCGGCCCGGGCGCTCCCTGGTTCGTACGCTCGAAGCTCGCGGGCACGCGCCAGGTCTTTGCGGTGCTCAAGTCGAGCCACGAGCGGCCGATCCCGTCACCGGCCCGGGATCTGCGCCCCGCGCGCGACACGTGCGAGCGCTGCCACTGGCCCGAGAAGTTCCACGGCGACAAGATCCGGGTGATCCGCGAGTACGCCGAAGACGAGGCCAACACCGAGACGGTGACCACCCTGCAGGTCCACGTGGGCGGCGGGAGCGAACGGCTCGGGATCGCCACCGGGATCCACTGGCACATGAACGTGGCCAACGAGATCGAGTACGTGGCGCTCGACGAGCAGCGGCAGTCCATCGGCTACGTGCGGCTGCGCGACCGGCGTGGGCAGATCCGTGAGTACTTCGCGGAGGGGGTGACGTCCGCTCAGCTGGAGGGCCGGGAACGGCGGCGCATGGACTGCATGGACTGCCACAACCGTCCGGCGCACCCGTTTGCGCTCTCGGCGGAGCGGGCGGTCGACAATGCCATGGGGATCGGCGAGATTGCGCGCGATCTGCCGTTTGCCAAGCGCGAAACGGTGGCCGCGCTCAAGGGCGACTATCCCGACCACGCCGCGGCCGCCACGGCGATTGCCACGCGGCTGCGCGAGTTCTACCGCACGCAGCACGCCGATCTGTACGCGCCACGCCGGCAGGATGTCGAGCGAGCCGTCCGGGCGGCCGAGCAGCTCTACCGCCGGAATGTGTTTCCGCAGATGCGGGTCGGCTGGGGCACCTATCCCAACAACATCGGCCACATGATGTTCCCGGGCTGCTTCCGCTGCCACGACGGCAGCCACACGGCCCGGGACGGCACGGTCATCCGCCAGGAATGCGACCTGTGCCACGAATTCCAGTGAATCGATCGGGCGCGGTACGTAGTGCCGGGCTTTGTACGTAGTGCCGGGCTTCAGCCCGGCCAGAGTGCTCGGCTAAAGAGCCTGTGAACGAATTGCTGAACGTGTCTCCGTTTGCACCAGTACGACCCTCGCGATATGGCGAAGTCGCCTCGGCGATGACCTGTGCGCGCGGCGCGGTGGGCGCGGGCACCGCGGCCGTGGGAGGTTCTGCCCACGGCGTGCCCGTACGACGTTCGTTACGTCATCAGATGAGGCACCAGTTCCATCGATCGCATCAGGTTCTGGGCCAGCGCGACCCAGAGGACGCAGGCCTGGACCTTTGGCAGGCCGCGCACCAGGAAGCGGCCCAACGTGCGATGCGTGCGCGCATCCGCGTTGATGCGCTCGGCGATGGCGCCGCGGTACCGGTACTGCTGCTTGGCCTCGTCGGTCTGCATGCGCGCGCGCCACGCGGCGACCGCGGGCGAATCCGTGCGTTGGACCGGGACCGGGTCATCCGACCCCTTTCGGCGTGGCACCGGCGCGAGCACGCACACGCCGCGGGCGGTCGCGTCATCGATCGCCTCGTGCGCCACGTAGCCCCCGTCCACGAGCAGCGTGGCCGGCTGACCGACGCGCGCCTCCAGTTGCGTCAACATCGGCCCCAGCTCTTGCTGATCGCTCGCCGTGTTGGTGACCGCCACCCCGACAATCACGTCACTCTCGTGATCGGTGGCGAACTGCACGTTATACGCCGGCCGATCACCACCATCGGCCATCTTCATCACGCGCGCCGCGGGATCGGTGGTCGAGACGCGGGCCTCCTTGGGCGCGCGGTTCTTGCGCTTGCTCGCCGTGCGCGCTTTGGCCGCGGCGACGGCCGGCAACTCGGCCAGCGCCTCCGCGACGCGCGCGAGGCGGTCCGCCGCCGCCCGGGCCTGGGCCGCCTCAGGACGCGTCAGCCCGCCGTCCCCTTGGCGTTGCGTGCGCTCGACCAGCTGCTGGGCCTCTTGCAAGCACGCGTGCAGCGTGCCTTCGCGGCGGAACGACCCCGCGCCGGCGCTCGCTCGCACCTTCGTGCCCTCCTGCGCCACGCGCGCCAAGGTCACGATCCCGCGATGTCGCAAGGTCGCAATCGACTGCGTCAGCAGGTCATCCAGCGCCGCCTCGTGCCCCACGCGAAAATCACTCAGCGTGTGGTAATTGACCGACACGCCGCCGCGGATCCAGCGATACGCATCATGGCTGTAGCACAGGCGATCCAGCTCGCGCGCGCTGCCCACGCCGTCGATCGTCGCATAGAGCCACAGCGCGATCAGAATCTTCGGGTCAATGGCGGGGCGGCCCGCGCGCCCCTCGCGGGCCTTGAGGGTGGCGTAGAAGGCCGACAGATCCAGGCCCTCGACAAACCGCCACACCAAGCGCCCGGCATGGCCGGGCGGGAGCAGGGGCTCGAGATCCGTCGGGGTCAATGCAATCTGGGTCCGATTGGCGGTCTCATACCGTGCCACGGTCTCAGCGTCCGGCTCCGAGGTACAGGCCGCTGGGATGTCCGGCAGCGTCGGATGCGTGGGCTCGCTCATGCGGGCAGCGTAGGACGATTTTGATCGGGGCGCAAGTGTCAGCGGCCCGATCGAATGCATAAATTTTTCACAGGCTCTAAAGCCGGGCTGAAGCCCG
>Ga0209343_10008083_pt1 | contig 12304 bp, 12 predicted proteins | sample RifCSPlowO2_02_FD_184026 | JGI IMG/M metagenome (GOLD analysis project Ga0209343, IMG submission 184026) | Groundwater microbial communities from Rifle, Colorado - Rifle CSP2_plank lowO2_0.2 (SPAdes) (version 2) | ecosystem: Environmental > Aquatic > Deep subsurface > Groundwater | place... | reverse complement strand
ATTGCAGGAGATCACTGAAGCAACGCGACACATTACCGGCAGCCGGTTGAGCGCGCGCATGGGGCATAAACACTGGCCTCGTGAACTGGATGCGCTGGCGTCAGCGTTCGACCAGATGCTTGATCGCCTGGAGGAGTCGTTCAATCGCCTGTCGCAGTATTCCGCCGATCTTGCCCATGAACTCCGGACTCCGATCAATAACCTCATGGTGGTAACGGAGGTGGCGCTGTCGCGTCCCCGCACAGCCGAGGAATATCGGCACCTGTTGGAGTCGACCATGGAGGATTACCAGCGGTTGTCTCGCATGGCCGAGAGCCTGTTGTTTCTTGCGCGGGCGGACAGTTCCCAGTCGCCGTTGAAATACCAGCGCGTCAACGCAATACACGAACTTGAATCAGTACGTGAGTTCTATGAGGTGCTCGCGGATGAAAATGGCGTCCACCTGAATTGCACAGGTGACGCAAGCCTGGAGGTTGACCCGATGTTATTCCGGCGTGCGGTGGGGAACTTGGTGGCCAATGCCATCAGGCACACGCCTCGCGGCGGATCTATTGTCCTGAGCGCGAGGACACAGCCCGGCGGCGCTGTTCAGATAAGGGTGTCGGACACGGGTAGTGGGATTGAAGCGCAGCATCTGGACAGGATTTTCGACCGGTTCTACCGGGCGGATTCAAGCCGTTCGCAGGGTGCGGAAGGCGCCGGGCTGGGATTGTCGATCATCCAATCCATCATGACGTTGCACGGGGGAACCGTTGCAATCGAGAGCGCACCGGAGGAAGGGACAATAGTGACATTGACATTTCCGGCACGTAGCGGGCATCGGGTCGCAGGGGCCACTGCCGACACCAATACCGCCAACTGAACCCGGCGCCAGCCGTCGGCACATTACAGGATTGTAATCTTCGGGTAATACTTCCGTTCGATCCGCGGTACTAACATGCGGATTGCTATGCCAGTCTTGATTGTTCCTGTGGAGAGTCAGGTACGCGAACTTGACGCGAAGCTGCTGCTTGCCTGCGCGGCCGCCGAGCGCGGCTTTACCGTCATTCTCGGTTCCAGGACCTATGTAAATTTTGCCATGCCGTTTCTTGAGCGTGGTGTCTTCCTTGCGAAGAGCCTGCGCTCGATCAGCAAACTGATGTTGAATTTCATTGTTGACCTGGGGCACCAGGTCGTGGCGTGGGACGAAGAAAGCCTAGTGCGTTTTTCCTCGCCTGAATATTATCCCTGGCGCTATTCCGAGGAGACCTTTCGCGCACTCAGACACCTGTTTGCCTGGGGACCGGACGATGCTGCCTTTTTCAAGGGCTACTCAGGCTACCCGGGCACTCCGATTCATGTCACCGGGAATCCGAGAATCGACCTTTTACGGCGCGAAATGCGCGAATTTTTCTCGGAGGATGCCGCTCGCTTGCGGTCGCAATACGGCGACTTCATTCTGATCAACACCAATTTTTCCTTTGTGAACAATTTCGTGCCGGCGCTGAACCTGATGCAGCCGGCTGGCGCAGGCGAGCGTTCCGAGGTTTCACGCGCGGGCCGCGGGCTGAGTTGGGAGTTCGCGCAGGGCATGGCCGCCCACCAGGGAATCATTTGCGAATACTTCCGCATGCTGATGCCGCGCCTTGCCCAGTGGTTCCCGAATCGTCAAATAATTCTCCGGCCGCATCCTTCCGAGAATCATGAATTCTGGAAATCGTTGTTGTCCACGTATGGCAACGTTCACGTACTGCATGAAGGCAACGTGGTGCCCTGGTTGATGGCCTGCCGGGTGCTGATACATAACGGATGTACGACCGCCGTTGAGGCGGCGATGCTGAATTGTCCGGCGATCACATTTCAACCGGTGATGTCGGCCAGTTACGACTACCGGCTGCCGAACTCGTTGAGCCATGTCGCCACGACGGTCGACGAAGTCCTGGCCATCGCCGACGATGTGCTCAATGGCACAACCGGACCGCTCGATGAATCCATCAGACAAGGGATATTTGCGCAACATCTGGAAGGCACCACCGGCCGCCTGTCCGTTGATCGGTGCGTTGATGTGCTGGAAGCGGCAGGCTATGCCCGTGACCCCCTGCCGCGCCCACGCCGCGCCCGTCACGCCGTGGCTTGGGTGGGTGCGAACCTGCGCACCCTGGTGAAGCGGGTGAACAGGTTGCGGCCCGGGCACCGCAACAGCGCTGCATATCACGATCATCGATTTCCCGGCATCAGTGCCGCCCAAATCAACGAACGCATCGCCCGTTTCGGGCGTCTGTTGGGCAGGTTTGCGCAAGTCAGCGCCGAGCCCGTTTCGCCGCACATATTTCGTATACGCCCGGGGCAGGAGGGGCCATGGACATGAAGACGTTGCCGCAATCACAACGCCGGGCGAAGGCTGATGCCGGCACCGCAAAAATCGTGGCTGAGATTGGTTGCAACCACAAAGGCGACATGGACATTGCGCGTGAGATGATCATGACCGCGGCCATGTTCTGCAAGGTCGACTACGTGAAATTCCAGAAGCGCTGCAACCGGGAATTGCTGTCCCCCGAGGAGTATTCCGCGCCGCATCCGAATCCCGCCAACAGCTACGGCCCGACCTACGGCGACCATCGCGAGTTTCTGGAATTCGACGTCAGCCAGCACCGCCAGTTGCAGGAATGGTGCCGGGAATTCGGTGTCGGGTATTCAACCTCGGTCTGGGATCTGACCTCGGCCAGGGAAATCAGCGCGCTGGCCCCGGACATCATCAAGGTGCCCTCGGCCAGCAACATGAATTTCCCGATGCTGGAGTTTCTGGCACGGGAGTACGCCGGCGATATTCACGTCTCGCTGGGAATGTCGACGCCCGAAGAGCAGGAGAGCATTGTCCGCCTGCTGGAAAAACACGGTGCCGCAAAGCGGCTGGTACTCTACGCCTGCACGTCAGGCTACCCGGTCCCCTTTGACCAGGTCTGCCTGCTCGAGGTGACGCGCTTGCGCGACCTTTACGGGAAGCGGGTCAAGCAGATCGGTTTTTCCGGCCATCACCTTGGCATTGCCATTGATGTTTCCGCCGTGACGCTGGGCGCCCGATGGATTGAGCGGCATTTCACCCTCGACCGTACCTGGAAGGGCACCGATCATGCCGCGTCCCTGGAACCGGACGGGATGCGGCGGCTGGCCCGGGATACGCGCGTGGTGGCCGGCGCCCTGACGCTCAAATCGAAACCGATCCTGGACATTGAGGAACCCCAGCGCAGAAAACTGAAGCGCTTTGTCGGGCAGTCATTGAACTGATGCGATGGGTAGCATTGATGCCGTTGCGTGGCGGGTCAAAGGCGATCCCGCACAAGAACATCAGGCGACTGGCGGGCCGCCCGTTGTTTGCCTGGAGCCTGGAACAGGCGCTGCTGTCGGAATGCTTCGATGAATTGTTCGTCGCGTCTGATTCAGAGAAAATCCGCCGCTGTGTGACTGCTGAATTCGGCGACCGCGTCACCGTCATGGATCGATCGCCTGATAATTGCACCGATCAGGCATCCACGGAAAGCGTGATGCTGGAATTTCGCGAACGAGTGCCGGCGGACGTTCTATGTGTCATCCAGGCTACGTCACCGCTAACCCGGGACGCGGATTTTCGAATGGCAAAGGAGAAATTCCTGTCCGAGCAACTGGACTCGCTGCTGACCGCCGCGGAATTCCGGCGCTTCCTGTGGTCCCGCGCCGGCTTGGCGCTGAACTACGATCCGGCCAACCGCCCCCGGCGCCAGGAATTCGACGGCGCCCTGGTTGAAAATGGCGCGTTTTACTTCACCCGCGATGCGATCCTGAAACAGCACCGCAATCGGCTCGGCGGGCGCATCGGGATTCACGTCATGGACCCCGAAACCCTGGTGGAAGTGGATAACGCCGAAGACTGGGCCGTGGTCGAGCAATTGCTGCGCCGCCGGGACTGGCCCGCGCAGTGGCTGGCGCGGAAGCGACTGCGCGCTTTCGTCGTCGACGTTGACGGCACCCTGACCGACGGCGGCATGTATTACGCGGCGAACGGCGAGGCCATGAAGAAATTCGACACTCGCGACGCCCACGGACTGGCGCGGCTGCGTGAGCATGGCATTCGTGTCTGCGTCATCAGCCGGGAGAACAGTCCGGCGGTGGCGGCGCGCATGATCAAGCTCGGGATTGGTGACTATTTCCCGGGGGTGCTGGACAAGCGCGCGTTCCTGCAAGAAAAGTTCGAGTCCTGGGGAATGAAATTCAACGAAATAGCGTACATGGGGGACGATTTGCCGGATCTTGACTGCATGGCGGACGCCGGCGTGTCATTCAGTCCCGGCGATGCCGTGCCGGAAATCCTGGCGGCCGCCGATTACGTCAGCAGCAGAATGGGGGGCGCCGGCGCGGTACGTGAAGTGGCCGACCTGATCGTGGCATCGCAGCTTCACGCCGGCGTTGCAGACCATGATTAGGTTCCCTGAATGGGGCAATGGCCTCTGGCAGGTGCTCGCCACCGGACAACGCCTGCGGCCATGGCGCTGGGCCGTCGGCATATACCTGTTGCTGGGATTGGTCACACGCCTGGCGTTGCTCTGCTACGGCGACACCGCAGGTGATCTCGCGCCGGGCGGTATCTTCGCTGTACGAGGTGGCTGCGGAGGCTTTCGATTCGGGCGCGCTGCGTCGTGACGGGCCCGGTTGAGCCGCAACGCTCCTTCCATTTCCGGCCCTGGGACGCCGACGCCGGTGGTTGACGCCGCTTTCTGGCGCACCCACTTGTGGTTGCCGCTGCTGGTATTTTGTCTCGCCCTCGCCGGCGTCTCTGCTCTCGGGCTCGATTTCCGCGTTGCCGACGCGTGGTACAGCGCCAGCGCCGGAAAATTTCCGGCCCGAGATGCGCATCTGACCAAGATAGTGCTCCACGACGGCGGCAACCGGTTGATTCATTTCATCGCCATCGGCAAGCAACTGACCAACATGGACTGCCCCTGGGCAGTGACGCGCTTTGGCGGTGACCGGCCCTACGTGAGCCTGTTTTCGGATCGCCCGGGAAACCTGCCGCGCGGCGGTTGTTTCCCGGGCGCCCATTCGTCGGGGGCATTCGCGCTGTTTGCGTTCTATTTTGTCTGGCGCCGAAAAAATCCACGCCGCGCGCGCGTGGCGTTGGCGTGTGCGGCGGCGCTCGGCACCGTGTATGCGGCGACCCAGTGGGTCCGCGGCGCGCATTTTGTGTCCCATGACATCTGGGCGGCGATGCTGGCGTGGCTGGTGTGTCTGGGCTGCTATCTGATGTTCGACCGGAAAATGTGGCCGCAGGAGAATGATGCCGGCGAAACTCAGTCACTGGCGGCCATGGCCGGCAACTGACGCCGGTTGACCACGTAGATCCCGCTGGCCACGAGGCCACCGCCCACCAGCAATCCGGTGGAAAACGGCTCATTGAGCACGATTACGCCGGCGGCGACACCGAACAATGGAGCCATGAACGTGAAGCTGGAGAGTTGCGGCACGGGGTAATGGGCCAGCAGCCAGAACCATGCCAGGTAGCTGGCAAATGCCACGACGACGCCTTGAAACGCCATGCTGCCGATGACCATCGGCGTGACACTGATTACGCCCGGTTCCCCGAGCAGCATTGATATGATCGGCAGCAGCAGCGCGGAGACCAGGAGCTGGTAGAAGAGCGCCCGGCTGGGCTCAATGCGCACCATGCGGGTCGCGCGAATCACCAGGGTGGTGGCCCCCCAGAATACAGCGCCCCCGATACCCATCAGGTCGCCAATCCAGGCCCGTTCCGAAAGCACGGAATCCCCACGATCCTGGAATACGAATACGACACCGGCAAAGGCCAGCGCCATGCCCAGGAACTGCAATCCGCGCAGGCGCTCCTCGGGCACGATTACATGGATGCCGGCCGCCACGACAAATGGCGCCAGGTAGATGAACACGATCATGCGCGAGGCGGAGGTAAAGGCGAGTCCCCAGTAGATCAGCGCGAACTCCACGGCGAAGAGCATGCCCGCGACCATGCCTGGACGCCATGCGCCATCGGTGCCAAACACCGGGATGCTTTTTGCCCGCATCCAGAAATACAATAGCGCGACGGCGATGACCGAGCGCAGGCCGCCCTGCATGACGGGAGATATCCCCTCCAGCGCAAGTTTTATCGTGACTTGCTGGATGCCCCAGAGGATGCACAGTACCAGCAGGATGCCGGCACCGAACAGGTCAAGTTGGGGACGGCGCGTGAACAAGAGAGAACCGCGGAGGGGCCCCCAATGACTCAATACTGCGACTTCGGCGTGTGTACGACGAGGCCGTCCATGGCGTCGGACAGCTTGATCTGGCAACTGAGGCGGCTGGTGGGTTGGGGTTCCATGACGAACTCGAGCATATCCTTCTCCATGCCTTCAGGTGCCGGCAGTTTCCCGTACCACTCTGCATCCACATGCACATGACAGGTGGCGCAACTGCAGGCGCCACCGCATTCAGCGACGATGCCGGCAATGCCGTTGTTGACCGCAGCCTGCATCAGGGACAGACCGCAGGCTGCGTCCACTTCCTTGCGTGCGCCATCGGCGGCTATGAAGGTAATTCTGGGCATGAAACTCTCCGGTTACTTTATCGGCAGTCGGGCAAAGGCGCGCATTATAAGCGAAGTAAACTGGCGAAGAATCGGAATGGCACTGACTAAATCGCTTTTATGGTCACCCCGTGCGAGCCTGCCCCGTGCTGCGACACGGGGACACGGGGTCCAGTAAAGGATGATTCATTAATTTCTCCTGGACCCCGGCCGCTCCGGACATCCTGTCCTCGGCATTGGCTCCTGCGTCGCTCTCGGTCTCCGCTCCCGGCTCGACTCTACCGCCTACATCCATGTAGACGTCACGCGGCATTTGCCACGTCCTGTGGGTCGCTTTCGCCGGGGTGACGTATTGCCAAATCTCCCGGTGGTACCAGGCGTTTTGGCTTATATAAGTGCCATTCCGGTCCGGCCCCAATTACTTCACGGTCAGGACGATCTTGCCGATATGCTCACCGGCCTCCAGCAGCCGATGGGCCTCGGCGGCTTGGGCCAGGGGCAGCATCCGGTGCAGCACCGGCCGGATTTTCCCGGACTCCAGCAGCGGCCACACCAGCGTGCGCAGCGCCTCTGCCAGTCCGGCCTTGAACGACACGTCCCGGTTGCGCAGCGTCGAGCCGGTCAGCGTCAGGCGTTTGCGCATCAGCGGCAGCAGGTTGACCTCGGTCTTGTAACCGCGCAGGCCGGCGATGATGACGATGCGCCCATCCTCGGCCGCGGCACTGAAATTCCTCTCCACGTAATCTCCCGCCACCATGTCCAGGATCACATCCACGCCGCGGCCCTGGGTGGCGGCGGTGGTGGCCGCGACGAAATCCTCGCTGCGGTAATTGATGGCCAGTTCGGCGCCGAGCTTGCGGCAGGCGGCACACTTCTCTGCGGTGCCGGCGGTGGCAAACACACGCGCGCCGAACGCGGCGCCCAATTGAATGGCCGTGGTGCCGATGCCACTGCTGCCGCCGTGGATCAACAGGGATTCGCCTGCCTGTAAATGGCCGCGCTGGAACACGTTGTGCCACACGGTGAAGAACGTCTCCGGCAGCGCGGCGGCCTCGGCCATGGTGAAGCCGCGCGGCACCGGCAGACACAGACCCGCTTCCGCCACCGCGTACTCCGCATAGCCGCCACCGGCAAGCAGTGCGCATACTTGTTGCCCGACCGCGGGTTTCTCCGTACCGGGACCGACGGCAATCACCTCGCCGGCCACCTCCAATCCCGGAATGAGAGATGCACCCGGCGGTGGCGGATATTTCCCCTGGCGCTGCAGCAGGTCAGGGCGATTCACGCCGGCGGCCTGAATGCGGATCAAAACCTGTCCCGCACCCGGTTCCGGCCGCGGGCCTTCCGCCAACCGCAGCACCTCTGGTTCGCCCGGAGTCGAGATCTCGATGTATTTCATTGAATCAACCGCCGTCGGATCAGCACCACGGCGAAATAGAACCCAAGCAGCGCATAAGCGGCCAGCACCGCCACATGCAACGCAAATTCCGCCGGTATGTGGCCGGCGGCCAACGGCCGGATCAACGCCACGGCGTGGGTGAGCGGAAGCATGCTGACCAGCGACTGCGCGGCGTCGGGCAGCGTGGTGATCGGATAAAACACGCCGCCGAAGATGTACATGGGTGTGATGACCAGTGTCACGTAATAGGCGAAGAAGTCGTACGAGCGGGATATCGCACTGACCACCAGCGCCGGGCCGGCAAAGCACAGGCCGGTGAGGAAAAATGCCGGCAGGCACAGTAGTGGCTGCCAGCCCTCAATGGCGCCGAGTCCCAGCGCCACGATCAGAATGGCGGTGCTGCTGATGAGCCCCTTCGTGGCGCACCACATCATCTCTCCCAGCACAATGTCATCCACGTCCACCGGCGTGGCCAGCATGCCGTCATATGTCTGCTGCGGCACCATGCGCGTGTACACGGAGTAGAGCCCTTCAAACGTTGACGTGTTCATGCTCGAGGACGCCAGCAATCCCGTGGCGAGAAATGCGATGTAGGTCAGGCCCTCCACCTCGCCGATAAAGCGTCCCAGCCCGTATCCCAGGCCCAGCAGGTACAACAGCGGCTCGCCGAAATTGAACAGCAGGCTCGGACCGAGGAGCTTGCGCCAGACGAGAAAGTTGCGGCGCCATACCGCCAGCGCGGTCCAGGCCGGTCGCGGCAACGACCAGTTGGCGCTTCGCAGCAATATCAACCCGTGATTCATTCGCGCATGTCCCGTCCGGTGAGTTTCAGGAAGACATCCTCCAGGTTCGCGGGCCGGTGCAGGTAGGTGATGTCGGACATCGGCTCAAGTATCGCCACCGCACTGCGCGCGGCGCGCGTATAACAATATAGCGTCTCGCCGATGCGCTCCACGCGCCCCCCTGCCAGCGCCGCCAGTTGTTGCTCCAATGCCGCCGGCGCTCCCTGCACCTCGATGACATCCGGCTCGGAATACCCGCGGATCAACTCCCTTGGCGCCCCCTCGGCAATAATGCGGCCATGATCCATGATGGCGATGTGATCGCAAAGGCGTTCGGCCTCTTCCATGTAGTGGGTGGTGAGGATCAGGGTCTTGCCGTCGCGCTTCAGGCTGCGCAGCCGGTTCCAGATCAAATGCCGCACCTGCGGGTCCAGCCCGGTGGTGGGTTCATCCAGGATCAGCACTTCCGGGTCGTTAATCAGCGACCGGGCAATACTCAGCCGCCGCTTCATGCCGCCGGAGAGTTCGCCGATCCGGGTGCGCGCGCGGTCCGAAAGCTCCACGAACGCCAGCAGGTCCTGCGCGCGTTTCTCCACGTCCCGGCGCCGCAATCCGAAATACGCCGCATACACCAGCAGGTTCTCCAGCACCGTGAAGTCCGGATCGAGATTGTCCAGTTGCGGCACCACGCCCATATGCGCGCGCACTGCCTTTTTGGCCGCAGGCATGGATTGGCCCAGCACCTGCATTTGCCCGCCACTCATGTGGCATTGACCCAGGACCATGCGCAGCGTGGTGGTCTTGCCGGCGCCGTTCGGCCCCAGCAGGCCGAAGCAGCCGCCCTTCGGTATGCGCAGGTCGATGCCACACACGGCCGCGCGGCCGGAGAAGGATTTCTCCAGACCAGTGGCTTCAATGACCAATGAAGTATTTTGCATGCATGGAAGGTGGAAGGTGGAATGCAGGGAGAATGTAGGGAGGCTGCTTTCCCTATATTCTACCTTCTACATTCTACCTTCTTTCAGACCGATGCCCCTTTCCCCTAAAGATATCTTTGCTGCCGATCGCCACCACGTCTGGCATCCCTACGCCCCGTTCGTGAATGCGCCGCCGGTATTCCCGGTGCAATCCGCCTCCGGCGTGAGGCTGCGCCTCGCGGACGGGCGGGAACTCATCGACGGCATGTCGTCCTGGTGGTGTGCCATTCACGGCTACAACCATCCACGTCTGAATGAGGCCCTCCGCGTCCAGCTCGATTCCATGGCCCACGTCATGTTCGGCGGCCTGACCCACGGTCCGGCCGTGCAACTGGCGGAAAGGCTGGTGGAGATCACGCCGGACTCCCTTGCCTGTGTCTTCTTTTCCGATTCCGGCTCTGTGTCCGTGGACGTGGCCATCAAGATGGCGATTCAATTCCACGCGGCCCAGGGCCATCCGCAGCGGCAGAAATTGCTGACCATCCGTGGCGGTTATCACGGCGACACCCTGGGCGCGATGGCGGTGTGCGATCCGGTGACCGGCATGCATGGATTATTTCGTGGGGTGCTGCCACAACATCTGTTCGCGGACCGTCCCCGCGTCCGCTTCGACGCGCCGTGGGACCCGGCCGATACGGATTCACTGGGGCAAATGCTCATGGCGCACCAGGACAGTATCGCCGCGGTGATCCTTGAGCCCATCGTCCAGGGCGCGGGCGGGATGTGGTTCTATCACCCGGAGTACCTGACGCACGTGCGCGCGCTTTGCGACCGGCATGGTGTATTGCTGATCGCGGACGAGATCGCCACCGGTTTCGGCCGTACCGGCAAGCTGTTCGCCTGCGAGCATGCCGGCATCGCGCCCGACATCCTGTGCCTGGGCAAGGCGCTTACCGGCGGTTACATGACGCTGGCTGCGACGCTCACCACGCGCAGAGTCGCGGAAGCCATTTCCGCCGAGGGCAGGGGCGCCTTCATGCATGGGCCCACCTTCATGGCCAATCCGCTCGCCTGCGCCACCGCGCTGGCGAGTATCGACCTGCTGCTGGGTCAGCCGTGGCAGGCACGCGTGCAGGCGGTGGAAACCGGCTTGCGCACCGGATTGGAGCCCTGCCGCGGGCTGCCCGGGGTAACGGACGTGCGCGCGCTGGGCGCCGTCGGCGTCGTGGAACTGGATCAGCCGGTGGACATGGCGCGGGCGCCGGGGGAATTTGTACGGCGCGGCGTCTGGGTCCGGCCGTTCGGGCGGCTCGTATACGTGATGCCGCCGTACATTATTAATGACATGGACCTGGCCACTCTGTGCGCGGAGATTGGCGGCGTGATTGCATCAGGTATAGTTGCCGCACCATGAACGGCACCTGCCTCATCATCGGCGCAAGCCACGCGGCGGCGCAAATGGGACCATCCCTGCGCCAGTCCGGGTGGGAAGGGAAGATACTCATCATCGGCGCAGAACCGCACATCCCTTATCATCGCCCGCCGCTGTCCAAGGATTTCCTTGCCGGCAAAAAGCAGATGGCGGACATCCGCATCCGGCCGGAGGATTTGTATCAAAAGGCCGGCATCGAATTCCTGCTGGGCCGGCGCGTGGAGGCCATCCACCCGGATCGCAAGCGCGTCCGGCTCGACGACGGTGAGGAACTCCCATACGACAACCTGGCGCTGACGGTGGGTTCCCGTGTGCGGCGCGTGGACCTGCCCGGTGTGGATCTTGCCGGCGTCCATTACCTGCGCACGGCGGAGGATGTGGAAGCGATCCGCAAGCACGTGGCCCCCGGCGCCAACGCCGTCATCGTGGGCGGCGGCTACATCGGGCTGGAAACGGCCGCCGTGCTGCGATCAGCCGGTATGAACGTGACCGTCGTGGAAATGATGGAGCGGATCATGCAACGGGTCACCGCGCCGGAGGTGTCCGCGTTCTATACTCGCGTGCACCGGGAAGAGGGCGTGGACATCCGCTGCAATCTGGGTGTTGGCGCATTCGAAGGGCAGGGCCGGGTCGAGGCCGTGCGCTGCAGTGATGGCACGCGCCTGCCGGCGGACCTTGTCATTATCGGTGTCGGCATCGTGCCCAATGTGGAACTGGCGCGGGACGCAGGTCTCAAGGCGGAGAACGGCATTGTCGTGGACCAGCACTCGCGTACCAGTGATCCGGCCATCGTCGCCGCCGGAGATTGCACCTGGCATCACAATCCCATTTATGACCGCTGGCTGCGGCTGGAGTCGGTGCAGAATGCCACCGACCAGGCGCGGGTGGCGGCGGACACCCTGTGCGGAAAATTGACACCCTACAATGCGCTGCCGTGGTTCTGGTCGGATCAATATGACCTGAAGCTGCAGATCGCGGGACTGTCGCAGGGCTACGACGAGGTCGTGACCCGGGGCGAGCGGGACCAGGGCCGGAGCTTTGCCGCGTTTTACCTGAAGCAGGGGCGCGTGATCGCCGTGGATGCCGTGAATCGGCCGCCGGAGTTCATGACCGGCAAGAAGTTGATCACCGAGGCCCGGCCGGTGGACAAGACGCGGCTCGCGGATGCCGCGGTGCCCATGCGGGAACTATTGTCAGCCGGTTAAGGGCTGGAAGGAGGCTAGCGTG
>Ga0209343_10008081_pt1 | contig 12307 bp, 8 predicted proteins | sample RifCSPlowO2_02_FD_184026 | JGI IMG/M metagenome (GOLD analysis project Ga0209343, IMG submission 184026) | Groundwater microbial communities from Rifle, Colorado - Rifle CSP2_plank lowO2_0.2 (SPAdes) (version 2) | ecosystem: Environmental > Aquatic > Deep subsurface > Groundwater | place: Rifle... | reverse complement strand
GACCTCGCCACGAAATCCGACTCCCATAAGCTTTCAGGGAACCTCAAATTGTTCAGGGCGAACCCCATGTGGTCCTTCAAATCCACCGCATGGGAACACATCCCCCCGGGCCGCAAGACACGACGAAGTTCAACCATCAAATCGAAAAATTCCGCTTTCCGGACATGCTCCAATACATGCTGGGACCAAATGAAATCCACGGAGGCGTTCGGAATGCCTCTGAGTGACCGGAGTCCCTCGACCAAATACTTCGCCGAGTATACTTTCAACAGACCTTCAAGACCTGGAGACTCATCGGGCTTAGGAATGGGAAAACCTTTCTTTTGAAGAAAGGTTTCCATTTCCCTGTATATCGAAAGGTCCTTCAATGCATAGTTGCCCACGTCCAACAGAAACGTGCCTGCGCATCCAAGCGCATGGGCAATGATGGCGGAGAACAAGGAATCTCCGGGCCCAAGCTCGAGTGAAACGGCCTTCCCATCAGGGCGCATCGAAGAATATCTCACGAAATGCTTGCAAAAAATCTCATAAGCGTATTCTGGCTTGTCCATCCGTCCGTGAACGAAGATGCCGACTCGCTTCCAAAAGGAATTCTTGAGAGGAAGGCGAGACAAGACGACCTTAACCGCTACTTTGAGCGGCCAAGGAACTAAGGGTTTAAGGGATTCCACTATCTCCACAACGTTCTCTCCACCGCTCGTTCTTCCGATTACTCAATCCACGGGAAACCTTGCCAAGAGAATAACGAAAGAAAGCCGATTTTCCGATCCCCTTCCTCTTGAGCATTCACCCCCACCATCAAACTGCACCCATTGATGTAACGGTGATGGCAAGGCACATGCTCCATAGAAAAGTCGACGCCGAGCGTTCGTCGCGCGGTAGACGGCCCGCCTGTTAAGGTACACCTCTCACCTGTGCCACGGGTACCCGGCCAGCGATTTCCCGGATAAACCGGCCTTCCCTTGCGGCGTTCCGCTCCAGGTCAAAATCCTTCACTGCGGTCGCCCGCGCCTCTTGCCCTAGCCGTCGCCGAAGGGCGCTATCGCCGCTCAGGGTCTGCAGCGCGGAGCGGATGGAATCCGCAGAAGTTTCGCACAAAACGCCATTCTGCATATGGTGGATGATCTCGTCGGCCCCGTTCCACTTCGTGCTTACCACCGCGAGCCCACAAGACATGGCTTCGAGCAATGCCTTGGGGTTCCCTTCCGTGATGGAGGGGAGGACAAACACATCGGCGAGATTCAATATTTTCGGAATCTGCTCGTTCGGCACAGTCCCCCGGAAGTCCACATGCAAGCCGTTCCGGGCGCTCATTTCGGCCAAGGCCAGACGCTCGGGGCCATCGCCCACCAGTACCAATCGGGCATCGAATCCTATCAGCGCCTGGAAAAAATTGGTCAGGTTCTTCTCCGGCGACAACCTCCCGATATAGATGAAAGTGAGACCCTCCTGCCCATCATATTCCTTGGGAAAGGGAGAGAACAAATCTATGTCAATCCCATTGGGTATCACCGCGAGGCGCTGCCACGAAGGAACATCCATCCGCCTCACGGGGGAGGCCGTGCAGATTACACCATCCGAAAAGCGCGTGACGCAAAACTCCAAGACTTGGACGATTTTCCGCAGCCACCAGTTCTTTCCTCTTGCCCGAGCCAACTCGGCCCAAAAATACCCCGCGCGGGATACCAAGGACTTCTGATGAAGAAACTTGGCCAGCATGGCCGTCCAGGAGCCCGAGATTTGGTGAGTGAAGAACGCATCCACCGAGCGTAGTTCCCTGTAGTGCAAAACAGGCGCCAAGAAACTGTACAAGAGATCGGGAAGCCGATGGCGATTGAATAGAAATGTGCTTTTCCCCCGTCCCTCCGCGTTTGGCGACTCCCAATCATACGTGACAAACATCAGATCCATCCGCTCGCCGCTGATCAGGGAATAACGCCGCATCTCCCGGGAATAGATTCCCAGCTGCTGCCAAGTCCGGATCGACATCCTGTAGGAAAAGAAAACCGCGGCCCTCACGGGTTCACTCGGCTCCGGTCGATCTGGATTCTGCGAACGAGAGGTCACGGAAGAAAATATCAAGAGGGCAGGAATGTTCTAGATGGGATCGCCGCAGACGCACCGCACTTGCTCGTCAAGTAATGCCTAACATCGTAGACCTGGATACTCCCCACCGATGGGTCAGAGAGGATCCGCTCGAACAAATCTACCGGCTGCGGCAAGGCCGAATTTGGATGCGGATAATGGAAATCATCCACAAATATGGGGAAAAAGCGGACGTCATGCCTGGCCGAGAACACCGGCTTGCACCGTTTCTCGATATCCCGGATCCATGGCTTGTAATTGTCCGCATGGTATTTCTTCCAATCCACCGCCAGAAGGTGGAAACCTTCCTGCACGTATCTCGCCAGTTCGGCTCCGGATTCCGGAGGCACCCGAACCATCTCTCTCCCAAGATAGAATTTCCCGATGGCCGACTGGAATGTCAGTAGCTTTCCCGGCTCGCGACCGCGCGCATACTCGGCGACTTCCTTCCATCCGGACTGGACACTTAGGTTCCAAGCCACCCGATTCAGCCCCAGCCCTGCAATCAGAGCGGCCAGGGCAAGGAAGGCGCCTTTCCTGTACCGTCCGGGCAGAACCGAGAGCACTCCATCCGCACCTAGGCCCGCACAGATTGCGAAGAAGGGGGCGATCAGCGAAATCGCCACAAGCCGGTCGCCACGCGTCGTGAGGGAGAACACCGCCAGGGGAAGGAGCATGGCGGCTCCCACCATCAACTTGCGCAGATCCTTCCAGCCCCAAACCGACAACCCAGCCCCTAGGGCCGCCAGAGCCACCGGGATAAACCCTTCCAACAAAACGAGAGACCGAATATACAGGCCATGCGGCTGAAAATTCCCTTGGGCCGGCTTGACCGTGTAGAACCAGAAGAGGCTCTGCCAATATCCTCCGGCGAGGGCATGCTCGGGAACCTTCCCCATCCAGCCAGCGGCCCAATAAGGCATCTGGAAAAAAATCACGGGCAAGGCCGCAAAGCCGAAAAACATGCCCACCCGCATAAACAGGAGCCTTCTGGCAACGCGGTCCCGGGCAAAGCACGCCCACGCAAGTTTGCCCAGTATCAAAAGGAGTCCCACGAAAAACCAACGGTAGTTCACTGTCAAGGAGTAGCCGAAAGCGGCCCCGCCTCCCCATAGGCACTTCCGGTTCATCCTCTCGCCGTCCAAGCCCAGAAGAAGCCAGTAGATTCCGAGGAGGAAGAAAAACGAAGAACTGACCTCGGCAAGAGAGCTCCTTGAATACATCACATGCAGCCCAGAAACAGCCAAAACGGACGCCGAGACAAGACCGACCAGCCGTCCCCAGAAGCTGCGGCCGACTTGGTAAACCAAAAAGACCGTAGCGATTCCCAGACCCGCATTCAGCAAGGAACCGACATGATCCGTCATCCCCACGATCACAGCGAGAAGGAAGATCAGAAAAGCATGACCGGGTTTCGCGCTCACGACGGGCCAGCCATCGAGAAGTGCCATGAGGTGCTGAGGGTCGCCTTTCTGCAGAGCCCCCAGCAAATTGAAGAACTGGGCATATGCAGAGTGCAGGAACTTGGCTTCCATCAAGTAGAGAGCTTCATCCCACTCCACAAGTCCACGTCCAAGCAGACCGGAGAAACGAAGATATGCCCCCAGGGCCAACATCGCCCCCAGCGTAATCGCTCCCCCAAACCCGAATTCTTGCTCGCGGGAACTCATCCCCATGATGCCCTCGCCGGCAGCCATCTAGCTAGTGCGATGACATTGACGCATGCGGAAAGAGCACGGCTCCAATCCGCCGGAAAATCCGGGTTTGCCGGTCCACATAATAAAAGAACGGGAGATTCAGCACCAGAACGGCCATCACCGCCACAAGCGTCTCCGGCAATGAAAGGTGACCGGAAAATTGCAGAAACGGCAACCCGCCCGCGGTCCAGAGCACGACGGCCACAACAGCCGAATTAAACAGCAAAGGGACCACGTTTTTCGCCAGCTCCAAGAGTGACTCCCTCAAGCTCATCTTCAATCGGATCAGGGCATACAGGTACCTCGCGATCCCGAATCCCGCATAGCTCAAAGCCGCCCCCAGCGCCGCCCCCCAGATTTCTCCGACAACCCGAAGGAAGAGCAATGTGAAAGCTGCGTTCAGCAAGACCGCCCCCACGCTGAACAGGCCGTATCCGACATACCGATTCATCACGATGAGACTGGAGGCAGGTATACTCGTGAACACCAGAAAATAGCTCCCCACCATCAGCAGCGCCATGGGAAGCAGGGATTCCAGATATTCCGGAAAGAACGTCAGGAGAATCCAAGGAAGAATCAATGCCCCCACGGCAATGCATGGGGCACACAGATGCGCAAAAGCGGTCGAAGAAAGGACCACATAGGCGCGAAGCTTTCCGCTCATTTCTTTCCCGAACTCTTCACCTAGGCTGGGATATAGGACGTAATCGATGTTCCCGACCACGACCAGCAACAAAGACACGACCACCCCAGCGAAGCTGTACATTCCAAACGCGTGCCTGCCCAGGATTTTCAGAACCAGAAGTTTATCGATGGTGTAAAGGCCAACCACAAGCAAACTAAATATGACGACCGGAAAACCGATCTTCAGCAGATCCTTCGCCTTCGACACGTCTTTCTTGCAGACCGACGCCAGGAAGACAATGGTCGCAGGACGCAAGCCTGCGAACAGACACAGGTAGAGAGCATAGGACAAGGCAAGGGCCGTAAGGGCCCCCATGACGCCCCAGAACGGCACGAGAAGGAGGAAAAATGTGAAAGTGAGAGCCTCCGCTACAACGGTCATGACGCTGAACAGTTGAAACTCCCGGTTCACCCGAAGGGTGGTGTTCAGAAAAGAAGTCAATTGGGCGAGCACAATCACGCCAGCCGTCACTTGGAACCCGTATTGATAAACGCTATTATCGCCGAAAGAATACGACCCCCACAGAAACACTCCCGTGCCAGCGGCCAGCGTTAAAACCATGTTCCAGAAAAAGCCTACCCCCAGAACTTCATCTGAGGCAGCCGTTTCTCCTCTCCCCCGGAGGATGGGCACCTCCCGGTTCACGGCGTGGCGGAAGCCCAGATGGCTGCTGTCGCTATACTTCAAGGTAAGGTGAAAAACACTCCAGATCCCAAAGGCCGAGGGACCCAGCAACTTCGCCAGGAACAAACCTCGCAGGATCGACAGGGCAATCGCGAGACACTTGGCGGTGTTGTACCAAAGGACATCCCTCAGGATCTTCATTCTTTCCGGGGCCCCTTAAGCCGCACCTGCTCGACGAAACGAACGAAGCGGCTCAAAAGCAAAAACGCTCTTATTACCGTGCAAGAGAAATTGTCCTGCTCACGAGGGATTCTACAAATGCCGCCGTCCTTTCGGCCGCTCTCCCGTCCATTGGGCCGAGATATTCCTCCAAAAACCGCTTTCCGTTGCGCCGCATCTCGTGGATAAGACTTTGGTCTTCCAAGAGACGGCGCAGCATGGGAGCTAGATCATCACTTTTATATATTCCTGCGGCCATGCCCTCCCTCACGTATGAAAAATAGTCAGAACTGCCGTTGAGGTCCAGCAAAATAACCATTTTCCCGAGGGCGGCGGCCTCGGCACCGGCCGAGGAATAACGGGTCACCACCACGTCCGCCGCGGCGAGCAGATCCCAAATGGGGTAATGTTGAACGATTGGAAACCGCGCACTCTTACCCGCCGCTTCGACAGTACGCGCCACAATACCATCGTGCTCGGAGGGATGCAATTTAAATACCACCTCGGCCCCGGCGATCTCCTCCGCGGCCCTCAGGATAGCTTCCACTTCCCGGCGCTTCCCCTCGATCTCTACCGTGTGATCAGTGGCAATCAGCACGAGACGGGCATCTTCCCGCAGCCCAAGATCCCGAAATACCATCGCCCGTTCCTTGCGCTTCTCGCGAATCAGGCGGTCATACCTTGGGACTCCCAGGGCAAGAACCCGTTCATCCGGAGTGCCACGCTCCACCATGCACCTTCGTGTCACGTTCCCACCCACGACATTCCATGCCTTTGCCGCGCAACGATGCGCAGGATGCCCGCCGTAATAAACGCCATCCTGGACAGCGACCGTTTGCCCTCCCCTCTTTTCGATCACTTCCGATACCAAACGGGCCCTCCAATCGCGCCCGTTTCCCGTGACCATGACTGTGGGGGATTCTCTCGAAAACTCCCGGCTCCAATAATCGGCCCAGGCTTTTACAGTTCCGAAACTGAAACCTCCGAACCTTGCCGGAGGATCCCAGAGAATGGAAGCGAGCGGGAGACCGCAGAAATCTAGCCCCAGCGACCGGATCGCCCTCCAAAGCCCGCCGAGGCGGAATCCATGCCATATGAGGCTCCGGATACGGCCGGGCCGCAGGCCCGCCCGCGGAATCAAGCGGCAGCCCTCGCCCCGGCAAAAATCCTCGACTTCCTTCTTGTATTCCTTCCGATATGCAATGCGGACAGGAAACTTGCCCCGTTTCACCATTTCCGTCATGACTGGCAAGGTGGCCCGCGTGGAGGTTAGCCCCACCGAATAGAACCAGACGAGCGCTCCATTCGAAGGCCGCCAACCAGGATCGTGGCTTGCCTTTTCAACCATTGCACTTTCAAATCGAACCTTCCTTTCAGCCCATATCTCCCACATACAACGGGCCAGCCACCGGAGCCGGGCCTCCCACACGCTCCACCAGCGGGGGAAAAACTGTTCCACGCGGACAGGCGGATGAACATCTTTCAATAGATGCGAAACAGTGGCATCCTCGAGGGAAAAACCCCGAATTACCAGCACAACTTGAGGCATGAAATGAGCAAGGGCGGAAGAGATTGTTCTTCTCGCTGTCCATGCCTTGGCCAGGACATACATCAGCGGATTCCGGCATACTTCCATCAGGTTCATGCCGCGATATGAAAGGCCTGGATAGCGGCTTGAATCCTCCGCGATATGAGAAAACCGGTCGATAAATTCCCCGGACCGTTCAAGGGCTTCTACATCCACCTCGGGCAGGCGGACTCCAACTTCTCCTGAACTTTCCGGGTCAACAGCATCGGCCAGAAATTGGGGGAGACTCCCCACCGCCGCCCACCGCAGGGTCGCATCTGGCTTCTTCCTAAAGAGCCTTCTCTTGGCCTCCTCCGGAAGATTCGCCATCTTTCTGAGCTTGGCGCTGAATGGGGGAAACAGTTCCCCAAGGATGATTCCCCAGCGGGCGCCCGCCCGGTCCTTACCCAGGAAACCTTCCAATGCGAAATCTCCCTAAGATTCCATCACGCCGGAAATCCTGCGTCTGGGCTTTTCGCCGGGCTACCCCTGCTTCCGCCCGCAGAGAACCAACGCGTCCATCTTACGCGCCCAGCGGGAGAGCGCCACAATGCTCCTTAAAGCAATCCGCTTCCACCATTTGAAGCGCGCCAGGGCGTGCCTCGTCACATAGCGCTCCTCCTGCCACCCTCCCGCGACCTCGAAGCCCGACATCCTCAGCAACCGGGACAGAGAAGCTTCATCGAAAAAATACAGGTGAAGAAACGTATAGTACAACGACAACGGCGAGGAAAACCGTCGGAGGGAAACTCTATACAGCCATTCCGCGAAGTGAGACAGAAGGCTGTCCCGGTTCGGCGTCTTGACGACGACGATCCCCCCAGGCGCCAGGACCTGGTTGATTTTCCGGAACACCGCCAGAGGGTCGTTCAAATGCTCCACCACCATCCAAAGCGTGACAACGTCGAAGTACCCCGCAGGCAGAGGAATTCCCAAAAATTCACCACGGTAGAAAGTAATTCCCCGCCCGTCCCAGCTCTCCCTTGCTTTCTGAATGGCCCGCTCCGAGATGTCGAGCCCATGCCGCTCCCAGACGTGTGGATCCAGCTTTCCCAAGAAAGCTCCGTCGGCGCATCCCACGTCCAGTATTTTCCCCGGCCTCATACACTGTCCGGCCCGGGCAAAGCTCGCCAGGTTATCTTCCGTGATCTTGTCCTCGATACCCTCCACATAAAACGTAAACTCTTCCTTGTAGTAATTTTCCGCATTGTACATTTCCTGCAACTCACCGCCCGAGATCGTCTCGTCCACAAAGGCCAGGCCGCAATCCCGGCACTCAAGCACCCGGACTTTGGGAAGCTGGAAAAGCAGCCGAGGGTTTCCCGGGGAGCACAGGACACAAGGCTTCATCAAATGCGGGATCCGCTACGGGACGGCTTACGGACCACTCCTTTGACCACGATAATGTGGCCCTTTAGCCAGGGAGAGAGAAACATGTTTTCCAGCCTGGCGATGGCATACATCGGGGGGAACACCAGATAGCGGTAAATTTTGAACAACCAAAGATCCCCAATGCTCAGTGCGTCCGCTTGGCTGCTGAAATCCTTCTTGATGAAGGAGAAGGCGAATTTCAAGCCTTCGATAAAGAGTTCCCCCAGAAAAACCGTAGAGAATCCCACGTCCACCACTTCGATTCCCTCGTTCCCGAGAAGCTCCGACATCCCCCGGGCCGTATACCCTGGCCGGTAGTGGTACTCCGGTTCGCCGGGCTGATCATGAAATAGCAGGTTCAGCCTGGACCCCGTTAAGATTCCCTCCAAGGCGGCCGTCGTGGTCACAACCTCAGCGCCATCGCGGGAAACTCTCCAGATCTCCCGTACGGCAGAGCGGTCATCCTCCAGATGCTCGATCACATCCGTGAACAAAACCTTGGTAAAGACACCATCCCGGAACGGGAGCCGCTGGGCGCTCCCCCGGATGAATTGGCCGCGGATCCGCGCTTTGACGCCGCGCAGCGAATCCATGCTCAGGTCCATCCCCGCCACCCGGCCACCGCCGTCCGCCATGATCTCGCTAAAGTAGCCGAGCCCGCAGCCCAAATCCAATATCCTGTCTTCCCGGCCGATCTTGCCCAGCAACCCGAATATGAGAGGTTCTTTCAGGCGCGTGGTCAAAGAGTAACGAAATGGGTTCACTCCGGCTCTCCGTGCATCTCAGGCGACAGATCAAACGCCGGCCGCAGGCGGGTTCCTCTCTTCCTCTGCAATTCCGAGGAACCCTTCCCGCCAGCACAGCAAGACAATCGCGGCCACCAAGATATAGCCGAGCACAGCGGTCAGCATGAGAGATGAGAAGGCCAACGCCTCCGGAGCCCCCAAACCGAGCTGTGCGAAATAATAAACCACTGTGACGTCGCGGCTTCCCAAGCCCGCGACGGTGATGGGGAGGAGTGACACGATCCCCACCACATTGATCATCACCACCAAATCCCAAAACCCCACATTAAGACCGAGGGCATTGCTGAATAAATAGGACTGAACGTACTGGATCACCCAAGACACCGCGGTCCACAACACGACCCGGGCGAGGAGCCCAGCTCTGAGTTCCCGCAGGCCGCTCTGCATCACCCGAAGCCAAGTGAATGCCCGGCCAACGTTCCCCCCCTGCCCCGCTTCCCGACCTCCCCGGCGGCCGCTTCTCCACTTCCACGCCAACCAGGACGCCCCAACGAATGCGGCAACAGCCGCGGCCAGTAAAGTCCCATCCCCACCCGGCCAGAGCGCTGCCATCCCTCCTCCTCCCACAAGCATCGCGAGGCTGGGCAAACCCAAGAGCAATATCCAGCAAATGTCGCTCATGCGATCCAGCAAGATCGCCCCGAACGCCCGGGAAGAGGGAATCCCCCTGTGACTAAGGTAGTACACCTTCGAGAACTCACCCGCCCGGGCGGGAGTCAGAACTCCCAAGGCGAACGCCGCATGGTACAACCCGAATTCGTACCAAAAGGACAACCGGATCCCAAGATCACGGTTGATCTCATGCCATCGCCAGGTCCGAAGGGCCACGATCAGCCATGTGAGCACGAACCCGGCCGCGTAGTACTTCACATTCATGCGGGCCAGAACCGGGAGAATCTCCCGGAAATCCACCTTGATGAGCAACCCGATCAGCAGGAGGGGCCCGAGCAGCCGGAGAGACCAATTCAGCGCCCGCATCGCGGCCTCACGAGGCGAAGGGAATCCGCCTGATCATTCCGAACTGTCCGCCTTCAAGCTCCTTAACGGCGGCACGCGGGTCCCAGTCCCTGGAAACTTGTGGAGTCAACCCAATAACGGATTCAAACAATTGGCTCGACGGACTATGAACAACGGGAAGTCCAGGGTTCAGCATGAGGTCCCGGATCCTAATCGGCTGCGAGGAATGGATGGTGTCCTGGATCTCCATGACACCATCACCAAACCGGAATCTGCGCTTCAGCTCAACCTCCGAATCATTTCTTCTCATTATCTTTACTTTCTTGAGGACGATGCCAAAGAGGGACGCGAAGATGGTGAGCCTCAAAATCCATTTCGAAAAAATCTTGAACGGCACTACCCACTTGACCAGAGGCAAACTCATATCCAACTCGCAAAAAGGAGTCTCGATAGAAAGCTCGCAACTTCCATCGCCTTCTTCTTTGAAACGCACCGTGGCGTCCGGGCCGAGTCTCTGGCTGGAAAGGCACCGCCCGTCTTGAAGCACCATGACGTACCCAGCGTCCCCATGGACTTTCATTTCCTTCCCGTGCGCTCGCCAGACCCCCCCTTTTTTTGCGTTCACCACGGCATAAGAGTCCCCACTCTCACGCACCAAAATTCCGGCCTCGTCGAAATACCGGTTCCGGTGGACAATCCATGGCCCGAGAGATGGTCCTCCCCCACCCGTGGCCCTCCCATCGCCAAGGGCAGCGGCCAGCGTGAAGGAATTCAAATAGAAATAGGCCATGTATTGGTCGTCAACTGTCAGGGGAGTCGCCACTCTGCCCTCGGCGACGGCTCTCCGGAGGCGTCCCGCCATCCATCTTGCGGTTGGATTTCCAATCGCTGCGAGTAACTCCATACCGTAAGGGAAGCAATGGCTTGTCCCTCGATTCCCGTACACTCCTCCCGCTGTTCCGTCTGGATGAATGAAATAGCCCAAAAAAACCAGCAGGCGCTCCAAAGACCGCTTGAGCGCGTCGTCCGCCATCCGCTTCCCAACGTGCCCCAGCAAGTCCAGGATCAGAAAGCTGTAGCCGATATCGGCTCCCAGATATTCGGAAAACCAACCTTCTTCTCGTTGCATGCCGAGGACCTCACACTTCCTTTTTTCATAAGATTGCCGGCGCAGCGGATCGTTAGTCAGGAGGAAAGCATTACAGAGTGCGGCAAGGGACGCGGCCATTTGATTCGCAACGAGAGGGTTGCTCCGGGACTCGAGCCACGAGGTTGCCCGGAGGAAAGGGGGAAGAGCCTCCGACACGAACTCTTCCTCCCCAGACTCCCGGAGCAAAAGCAACGATTCGGAAATGGCCCAAGCGGTGAAGGCGGTGGCGCAAAAACTCCGTTCGTGGAGATACCACTCATTCGACGAGCCATCCCGGTTCTGGGACGTGGCCCAAAAGCGGATGGACGCTCTCACCCAATCGAACACCTCCGGGCGCCCGAAAAAAACATTGCCCTCGAAAGGGTACCGGTGCAAAAGCGCCAATGACAGAACCCCTTGCTGGTACACGGCGCGGGGGAATTCTATCAACGTCTTGTAATGCCAATATTCCCTGTCGAGGCAGCCATAAGTGGGCGACCAAGGCCGGCGATCCAGCAACGACACAAGCCGCGAGGCACCCAGCATAGCAATCTTGCGGTAAATCTCCGGAAATTCCGCTTCATCCATCTCCATCTCAGATTCCGCAGCCACGGCGACGCCGCAACCTCCTACATCTCGGCCGTTTGGGCTGCCCGATAAATTCCGCCGGGAAACAGGTGACGGCGGATCGATTCGAAGGTCTCCCGCGCGTGCTCCCTGTGGGAGACTCCAACCACGACCGAGCGGACATGCGGGAACCGCGCCAGATACGAGTAAGCCTCATCCGGTGCGAGATGCCCGGAGGCAAGCGTATTCATCGCCACGAAGTCGATGCCTGGCTCCTGCAATGCCTGGGCACACCTCTCCCTGTCGGGGTTCATGTAAAATCCCGCAGCATTGAATGAAGCCATCACCACTGCATCCATCCACCCCATCCGGCTTAAGCGCTCCCGCAAAAGCGGGAGATTCTTTGTCGCCAGGCCGGCGCGGGTTCCATACTTCTTTTCCACGTAGTCACGGAAGAAGAGCAGGACCGAATCCAATTCAAGACCCAGGGCAAGATCCGTGAGCGCGTCATGCAGGAACACGGTTCCCATCTGTAGTTTGCGGAACGGCAATAGCTCCACATCCAAGAGCAGGCCCAGCGCCTCCCAAACGTCGCGGCCG
>Ga0209343_10008079_pt1 | contig 12309 bp, 10 predicted proteins | sample RifCSPlowO2_02_FD_184026 | JGI IMG/M metagenome (GOLD analysis project Ga0209343, IMG submission 184026) | Groundwater microbial communities from Rifle, Colorado - Rifle CSP2_plank lowO2_0.2 (SPAdes) (version 2) | ecosystem: Environmental > Aquatic > Deep subsurface > Groundwater | place... | reverse complement strand
TGGTCTCGCCGGAAGGAGTGGTGGTTCCACTGAGCGGCTCCGAATACCGCCTGCTGCGGATATTTCTCAATCACCCCAACCGGATTCTCAGCCGGGATCAGCTCATGGATATGATGCGTGGGAGGGAAACGGATCCTTTTGATAGAAGCATTGATGTTCAGGTGAGCCGGCTCCGTCACCGCTTGGCGGACGATGCCAAGGAACCCGCCATCATCAAGACGATACGGGGCGAAGGTTACATTCTGGCAGTACAGGTGGAAGCGGGAAAATGATGCGATTCTTGCCACAATCCCTATTCAGCCGCATGGTGCTGATCCTGCTCGGCGGTCTGATTCTGGTGCAATCCATCAGCGTCACCTTCCATTTGCGCGAACGCGACCGTTTGCTGTTTCGCTCGAACAGCATGGAATCGGCGCAACGTATCGCCGATACCATCCGTCTGCTAAATTCACTTGCCCCGGCCGATCGGCATAAGCTCGTGACAGCCCTCAATTCCTCAACCCTGCGAATTTCCCTTGGCGTATCCTCCTCAAGCCAATCTCATCAAAACCCGGACAGCGCAAACCAGGCTGCCAGTTTCAATGTGTTGTTGCGCGACCTGCTTGGGGAAAACCTTCCTATCGAGGTCACTGTTTCCGAAATGGGATGGTCCACGCGGCAACACGAGGATAATGCATCCCGTCCCGCCATAAATATCTACCCACAGCAAAGAACCGTCTTCACCGTATGGGTACGCTTGCAGGATGGTGAAACGGTGTCAGTCGATGCGCTCCCATCCGGCGGAGCTTTTCCCACACCTCCCCGCCTGCTGTTCAATCTGCTGATCCTGCTCGCCGCAGTGATCTTTCTTTCGCTTCTCGCCGTGCGCCTTGCCACGCGCCCTCTTAACACTCTCGCTAGCGCCGCCGAAAAGCTGGGCAACAATATCAACAGCCCACCTCTGGTTGAAACCGGCCCGACCGAAGTGCGTCGCGCGGCGCATGCCTTCAACACCATGCAATCACGCTTGGCCAGCTATATCCAGGAACGCACCCGGATTCTCGCGGCCATGTCGCACGACCTGAAAACCCCCATCACCCGGTTGCGGCTCCGGGCCGAATTGCTGGAGGACGACGATCTCAGAACAAAGTTTGCAAAAGACCTGGAAGAGATGGAGTACATGGTGGCCGCCACACTGGATTTTATGCGCGGCGTGGACAACCCAGAGCCGGTACAACCCGTGGACATCATGGCCTTGCTGGAAAGTCTCCAGGCAGATGCGGCGGAAATTGGCCAGGAAGTCAGGCTGGAAGGCATCGCCGCTCGGCCCTATCCATGCAAGCCTGCGGCCATGAAGCGATGTCTGGGAAATCTGATCGACAACGCCGTCAAATACGGAAAAAGTTCCACCGTCATCGTGAACGATCACGACAAGCAACTGCAAATTCACATTCTGGATCAAGGTCAGGGCATTCCAGAAGCTGAACTCGAACGGGTATTCGAACCTTTTTATCGCCTGGAAAGCTCACGCAGCCGCGATACCGGCGGCACCGGTTTGGGCTTGGGCATTGCGCGCAACATCGCACAAATGCACGGCGGCGAGCTCATGCTGCGCAACCGTCCGAGCGGCGGGCTTGAAGCGATCTTGACGCTGCCACGGAGACCAGTGTAGAAATGAACAGGAAACTGCAACCCAATGGTGAGTTACCGCCATTTCCAACCTGTGAAGATTGCACTCACTCGATTAGAAAAAAGGAGTGCAGGGTCTGGCTGTATGCGTTCCACGCTCGAAGTCAGAATTCGTAACGAACCTGTAAATACACGTTGTCGTCGCGCGAGAGTTGCCCGAACTGGCTCCAAGGCTTGCCGCCGAAGAAGTTGGCACCAACAGCACCCCATACCTTGTCGGTGAAACTGTAGCGCAGCTCCGGGTTTACGAAGTGGTCGCCGTTACCGACGTTGTACGAAGCATAAGCGGAAAGGCGTAGCGTCTGGTGCAAAAATAGCTGCGTCAGACGCGCCGTAACGGTATGGTTCCAGCGCTTCTCGACCGGGAAGCCTGTTGGCAGCGCAACACGATAGGCACCGTAGTCATGCATGGCTTCGGTGTAGTACTGAAAACCGAGCGAGGTATCCTCCACCGGCTGTATCTGGTAACCGGCGAGCAGCCGCGTCTGCGAGTTAGGCACGGCAAAGTCGCTCCCCGCACGATCCTCGCGCGAATCGTAATAAGCCGCTTCCAGGCTCAACACCCCTTCGCCCGCACGCCCGGACAAGCTGGCGCCATAGACTGAGAGCTTGGGGTAGAAGTACCTGATTTTCGTTGGCGCCGTCATGCTGTCTGGCCGCATCGAGGGCGTGCGCTGGAAGCCGCGATATAAATAGAGCGCCGCATCATAGCCCGCAACATCGCGGTAAGCGCGCAACGCAACGTCTCCTTCTTCCGGTTTGACGGTTTCGCGGTTGACGACCGATTGCATCGGGTCATAAAGCCAGAAACGATTTGCATCAGGAATGCGGCTCTCACGGAAGTTCGGTGTCAGCACCAGCTCAAACGAAGCAAACTCGGGATAGGCGCCCAGCTTCACCGCATCCACGCCGCGCTTGAGATACTCCAGCGGCCGCCCGGCGAAGAGCGCCTCGTGATCCTTGGGGAAAAAGTCGTTCACGAACACCAGGTCGCCCAAGCCCCAGGTGATGACCTGTCGGCCAAGGCGCAAATCCCAGTTGCCTCCCGCATAGTCGAGATAGCCCTCGCGCAATTCGCTCTCATCCTGGCGACCGAGATGATCGTAGGCCAGATCGCCCTTTGCCAGCAGCCGCCAATCGCCTTCTGTGGCGTCGAGTTTAAGCTGGGCGCGCTCCTCCAGCCACTTGTAATGGCGGCCATCGGGGTTTTGCCCGGCGGTGTTGAAGGCCGTGTTCTGCTGGATGAAGCCGGAGAGCGTGACCTCCGCCCACGCCGCTGACGGCGCCAATAGAACAATGAAGCAGAGCGTAGCAGCAACCCCTCTCCCCAACCCTCTGGGTGAAACAACTAGCCATTCGACTAGGCTGCCAAACCCCGCAGCCAAGTCGCTGGTTATCCCGCAAGGGGAGAGGGAGCAAACGTGAAGGGCGCTTGTTTTGATTGGCATCAGTCAATCCACTTGCGCGGCGGCTGGCGCAGGAAACGTTCGGAGAACAGGCTGTCCTCGATGCCGAGGCCATAGTCGGTCTTGAGGTAAGTAGCCTCGGTGCGATGGCCGGTCTGCAAATTCTTCATGGTGCGCTTGACCGCCGTGGGGATGCCCTTTACCTCGGCGATTTCATCGGCGGTGAATTGCTTGTAACGGGTGCCCTTCCTGTCGTATTGCTCTTCCTTGAGCGGCAGAAAATTGGCTTTGTCCACCCAGGTGAACTTGTAACCGAAGTCCGAATCCGCGCCTTTCGGCGTGCTCTTCACTACGTAGCAGTCGCGGTCGCCCACTTTCTCCTCGCGCTCGACGACGTGTGTGTCGTCCTCGATGTCGCGCCCTGAGACATCCTCGTAAGTGAAGTCGGAGCCGACGAAGCTGGAGCGTTTGTCCTGCGCGGCGATGCGCTTGACCATGTTGATGGCGGGAATGAACATCCAGCGGTCGTCATCCTTGGCCGGATGCTTGTTCATCATGAAGGTCATATCCTTGACATCGGACGGCTGGAAGAAATACATGAAGTACTTCTGCTCGCCGCCCGCTTCGCCCATGTTCTTGCGCAGCATGGTAAGTTCTCGTATCCGCTCCTGGCTGTCCTTATTGATGAGCTTCATCACCACCCGCGCCTTGAAATCCTTGCCAGGATAGAGGAAGGCGGCCTGCGACTTTTTCATCACCTCATCGCCCGAGAGAGCTTGCGCCTGGCTCGTGAATGCCAAGGGCAGCAGTGCGGCGATTATCCATATCCACCTGTATTTCATTTTAATCTCCTTTAGCAAGTGCCGGGGCGGGATTCGCCGCCAGCCTGGGTTCGTCGAACAGCCAATGTCGCCCGAGCATCACCAGCGCAGGCAGATAGAGAATGGTGAGCAGCGCGGAGAGCAGCATCATCGAGCCGATGAAGGCGCCCACCGCGATGTAGGGCGTGAGGGGGGCGAACAGCATCACCGAGAAGGCCGCAGCGAACAGCAGCGCATTACGAAAAATGCCTTTGCCCGGTCGCGCAGCTGTCCACAGTAACGCCTCCCGCAGCGCATCTTCACTTGCGGCGCCGCCCGTCTCGGCCAGGCGCTGGCGGAAGCGGCTGATGAAGTGGATGGAGAAATCCACCGCCATGCCGAGCGACAAAGTGCTCATTACCGACAGCGGCATGTCGAAGTCCTTGCCGACGAAGCCGACCACGCCGTAGATCAACAGGATGGTGAACAGCAGCGGCACGTAGGCGACCAGCGCCCACCTGGCCGAGCGGAAATCCAGCGCGAGGATGACGAACACCACCGCCAGCGCCAGCGCGAGACCGAGCATCAGGTCACCCAGCACCTCGTCGTTCCACACCAGATTGAAGTAGGCGATGCCGGCCGGTTTCACTGTCGCCGCCAGCGGGTGGGCCTTCTGGTAGCTGTTCGCTGCCTGAATCACCTGGCGCATGGCTTCCGCATCCCATGTCTTGAGCTGCACCCACAGATTGGCTTTCTGGAAGGTTGGATCGACCACGTTATCCAGATCGGCGGGTTTGGCCGACATGCTGAACAGGAACAGATATTGACCGATCATGTCCTGTGTTTCCGGAATCGTGTCGAATTTCTGGTCGTCATCGTGCAGCACGCGGTTGATGCGTTTCACGTAATCGGCGACAGAGAAGGTTTTACCCACCACCGGCAGGGTTTCCAGATGGCGTTGCAGCCCCTCCAGCCAGCGCATGGCCTCGGGCCGTTTCATGAAATCCGGCTCGTTGGACTGCACCACCAGATAGCCGAGCGATGTGCCGCCAAGCGCCTGGTTCATCGCCGTATCGGCCACGCGGATTTCGCTCGACTGCTTGAACCAGGCCACCAGGTTGTTGTTGACGTGAATCTTCGTGGTGCCGGCGATGGCCACCGCCACCAGCGCCAAGCCAACCAGCGCGGTGGCCAGCGGGCGCGTCGCGCCTACTTCGGCGATGCGGTGCAGGAAGCGCGCGGTGCGGTTCAGTTCCACGCTCTCGCTTTCAGCGACTTTGGCAATCTTCTCTTCCTTGACGAAAGTGAGGATGGCCGGAATCAGGCTGAAGGAGAACAGCCGCAACACCACCGTGCCGAAGGCGATCAGCCCGCCGAACACCTGAACCGGCACGATGTTCATGAACAGCAGCACGGCGAACCCCGCCGTCGTGGCAAGCGCCGTGAAGCGCACCGGACGGCTCACCGCCGCCATGGTCTCGCGAATCGCCGCGAGCTTGTCGCGCTTCTCGCGGTAGCGGAAATAAAATTCGTTGAAGATGTGGATGCTGTCGGTGGCGATCGCCATCAGAAATACCGGCGCCATCGAGCTCATGATATGCACCGGATAACCGGCGCCGATCAGCGCCCCCATGCTCCAGATGATCGCCGCCATGGACACGCCCATCATCGCGATGGAAAGCGCGAGGTTGCGGAACATCAGCTGAATCGCGGCGAACATGATCATGCCGGCGATGGGCGCAAAGATTGCCATCAGCTTGAACATCTCGGCGCCGAAGGTATCGCGCGCCACCGGGTCGCCCGCGACATAGTAGCGCTCCGGCCCGTTTTCCCTGGAAACAATCTCGCGGATATTGGCGGCAATTACGGCGCCATTGGCTCCCTTTTCCAGTGGCACATAGATGGCAGTGGTCTTGCCGTCCTTCGAGATCACGCGATCAACCAGCAGCGGGTTGCCGAACAGCGCGGCGCGTAGCGCTTCCACTTCCACATCGGTCTGCGGCGCGCCCGGCATCAGCGGCCCGACTTTGAGCGTGCCTGCCTCGGCGGTGACGTTGGTGATGGTGGTAAAGCTGTTCACATCGCGGCTCGCCACGCCTTCCAGTTTGATGATTGCGTCGGTGACGCGGGCGATGCGACCGAGGGTTTCCCGGTTGAGCACGCCCGCATTGTTTTCCACGCCAACGACGATAGTGTCCTCGTACAGCGCAAACGTCTTGTCTACCTCGTCGTTCCACACGCGCACGTCGGAGTTTTCCGGCAGCATGTGCTTCGGGTTGGTGTCCGTGGCGATGCGCGGAAACTGGGTGAGAAACAGCAGCGTGAGCGCCACCGTCGTCCAGACAACCAGCTTCGGGCGGCGGATGGAAAATTCGACGAGTGAGAATTTGAACATGTGATCCCCTTTGTGCGGCTTGGTGTTATTAGTACTCCGCTTCGCAAACTTGTGGCATGCCCTCATCTTCCCAACGTGCATAGCCCCCGGCAAGGTTGAACACTTTTTTGAAGCCCATCATCTGCAAGACGGCAGCAGCCATGGCCGAACGGCCGCTGGTAGCGCAGTAGACGACGATCTGCTGGTCTCGCGCGCCGGATAGAGGCGGATAGTGCTTGGGATAGCCTGTGTCAGCGGCAGCTTCGATAATGCCGCGCGGCACGAGATGCGCTCCGCCGATATGGCCGTGTTCGAATTCGCTGGCTTCGCGCACATCGACAAGCAATAGGTCTTCCTTGGCATCCAGTTTGGCCTTGAGGTCCGCTGGCGTAATCTCGGCTATGCAGGATTTGGCGGCGCGCACGAAGTCCATCAGGCCAACAGGTTTTTCGGGTTTGAATAAGTTGTACATTTTCAATTCTCTCCTGCTATTAAAGTGGCAATAGATTTCAAAAAATTTGGATCAGCGCGTAACCCTTGGCCTGGTACCCGATCAGCGAATTAAAGGTATTCGCCACCGGCTGTACGCCTTTGTCCAGCGTGGCATTGTCAATTTTCATCATGCGCGTGGTAACGCCACAGGCTTCGAAGCGTACCCCACGCGTGGCAAGCTGTTCGATGCGAACTGACAAACCCATCGCGGCGGCAGCATGTTCCGCAGGAATGAGGTTGCTGTCGCTGGTCAAAAAACGTACCGCTGGCCCACGGAATGCGACGACGATTTTAGGCTCGACGCCTTGGCGCTTCAAACCGTCGATGGTTTCCCCTATAACATCGAGGGCTGTTGCTATGGCGTTGGGGTTGCCAGTGGCGATGTCAAACAGCGCCTTGCCTGTTTTCACGCCATCAAGGGCATGCCGGTCGTCCAGTTCGGCGGCGACAGCGCCAAAGGCAAAAAACAGGGCAAACAGCGTGGCGAATAAAGTCGTGCTGCGCAACGGATCAGAAAACATAATTTAGCTCCTCATGTTGGTACATCAACAATATAAAAACCTAAAGGTTTCAGGTCTTGGTGGCACCCCGCCGGAAATGCCGACGAAGCGTAAAAAAACAAATTCAAAAGGTGAGGCTCATGCACGCTTGGATGGCTACATCCTTGTAGATCGGGAATTCTGCAAGCGAAAATTTGAACATGATGCCCCCTGAAATTCGTTGTTTTCGAACGTGATGCGCTGCTTCAGAAACGCCGATACAGCCAGTGTTTCTCGTAGAGTATCTTGCCCATGTGCCAAAAGCGATTCGGCCCACGCATCTGCACTTGCGGTGTCGGCTCGGCATAAAAATTACCCTTGCCGATACCGGCGCGGCCATTGCCGGTTTCGATGAAGCACATGCCTTCGCCGTTGAATTGGCGCGGTGCGCTCTTGCCGATCCAGGTATGGGCGATGTTGTGCGCCACGGTCTCGGCCTGGCCGTGGGCGAACACGCCGGCCTTGGGCAAAGGACGCCCCATCTTGAGCGGAATGGCGGTGATATCGCCGAGCGCGAAGACATTCTCGAATTGTGTTTGCAGCGTGTGGCGGTCAACGGGAACCCAGCCGCTTTCGTTGGTCAAGCCTGCCTCGCGCACCACCGCCGGAGCGCGGTGCGGCGGAACATAAAGCAGCAGGTCGTATCCGGTACTCGCGCCATTGGCGAACGAAATGCGGCGATTGGCCGGGTCAATTTCTTTCACCTGATGCTCGGGGTGGTAAGCGATGCCGCGCTCCTCGACCATCCCGCGCACGGCGGTGCCCATTTCCGGGCCGGCGACGAACATAGGCCGCGGTTCGGCGGCAAAGAACTCTATTTCGGTTTTCTCGCGCAGGCCGCGCTTGCGCAGATAGCCGTCCACCAGCAGCGCAGCCTCGTAGGGCGCAGCCGGGCATTTGTATTGCGGCGCCGCAGTCAGGATGACAATGCGCCCGCCAGAAAACCGGGCCAGCGCATCGCGGATCGCGGTTGCGCCTTCCATCGTGTAAATGCAAAGCCCGGCTTCGGCGAGACCGGGAATGGCCTCCGGTGCGTACTCCGCACCCAGTGCAATCACCAGAGCATCGGCGCGCAGGGGTTTACCGTCGATTTCCACTTCCCGCTGATCGGGGTCGATCCGCGTGACACTGCCCCGGCGAAACTCGATGCCGCGACGAAGCAAACGATCCAGTGGCCGGGAAAATTCTTCCGGAGCCCGCTCTCCCACCATCAGCCATAACAGCGAGGGCGGGAAAAAATGTTGCCCGGCGCGATCCACCGCAATCACGCGGTCGGAAGCAGGCAGCAGTTTGCGCAATGACCCGGCGGCAACGATGCCGCCGATTCCCGCGCCCAGCACCAACGCTGTGCGGCTCATCTCGTTTCTCCTAAAAAGCGATCACCTTATCGGCCCACTGCGTCCATTCGGTGAGTTGATCCATGGTGCTGCGCGACGCGCCTTCGATCAGCTCCCCATCGGCAATGCCGCGCGCATCGAGACAACTGCCGCACGCGCCGACTTCGCCGCCGTGATGTGCCACCATGCCCAGCATGTCGCCGACGTTGTAAAAGCCCTGCGGCACCTTCTGCCCGTTTTTGGCGCACGCGACCGCATCGCCGATCAGAAACATCTTGACCTCCGCATTACCGGCCTTGAGCAGCCAGCGCGCCAGCCGCAATCCGTTGTAGCTGCGCTCCGTGCCATAAGGAGCGTCGTTCAGGATTATCAGGTATTTCATAATGCCTCCGCTTGGCTGTAACAATCTAACGGTTATTAGAGCGATTAAAGCAATATCTACTCACGATGTCAATAAAATTATCAACAAATTATTTATTGCTATAATTAAAAATTAGAAAATTACAGGATTGTTATAGTGAAAGGCGCACGCAAGATTAAAGATCTGCTTTATGAACAGGTGGCTCGGATTGGCAAGGTATTCTCAAGCCCCAAGCGACTGGAGCTAATTGAACTGCTTTGCCAGGGTGAGAAGACCGTTGAAACGCTTGCGCGTGAGGCTTCTATCAGCATGAAGCTGGCCAGTGCTCATCTACGCGAGTTGCGGGGCGCGCATCTGGTTGAAACCGAGCGGCGTGGCAAGAACATTTTTTATCGGCTGGTCGACAAGGAGGTCGCAGATTTATGGGTACATACTCACACTCTAGCCGAAAACAGACTGATTGAATTGCAATTGGAATTGCAGAAAATTGCTACGCTACCGAACGATTTGGTACCCAATGATCGTGAAACATTGATGAAGATGGCGCGCCGTGGGGAGGTAGTCGTGCTGGATGTACGCCCAGCTGATGAGTATCTGACGACACATCTTCCATTTGCTCGCTCAATTCCAATCGATGAACTGCGCCAACGGCTTGCAGAATTGCCAAAGGACAGGCCAATCGTTGCCTACTGCCGTGGCCCTTATTGTCTGATGGCGGTAGATGCAGTAGAGCTGCTGCGCAAAGAAGGCTTTAAGTCTGCACATTTGCGGGACGGTGTCGCGGAATGGAAGGTGGAAGAGAATCGATAGGCGTAGTTTCACCTCGCTAGACGTGGGTTATCTCCAAAATTCCTAATGCCGATGCTGGTGATGAACATCTGGGCTTGGCGTGTACGTGTATACCTGTGACAATCAATTCGTCTTTTCCCGATTCAGGGCGATACGGGCGCGAAACACGTCATAGGCAATGGGCTCCTTGTTCTCATAGCCGATTCGCCGTCTGCGGTCTTCGTCGAGCAGGTGATACCGCACTTGCGCCTCCACCGCCACCGCCGTCGGATCGCGCCGAAGATCGACATCAAACTGGAAGACTCTGGGCTGCCATCGCGGCAAGCGGGTATCCCTCAGATCGACGATAAAGGGACGCCACAGGATGCTCCGCTTCATGACATGGTCGTCTTCGCGCAACACGACGCCACTCCGATCCACAAGACGGATGGTTGCAGTCAGATGTCGATCCGGCGTCCCGGTCGGCAGATAATGCGCTGCTCCGGTATTGGTCAGCGTCAGTGTGAAGGAGCGTTTGCCGGTTGAGGATGTAGGCGCTTCGCGCAGTGCAGTTTCCAGCCCTTGTTTCACCATTTCCGGGTCGTGCCCGCCGCGCCACAGATGTTTGCGCACGGTCCGAACCTGCCCGCCCGCGACCAGGGGGCGTTCGGCGAGCGGCATGTGGCATTGGATGCAGTCGAGCGATGCGTCGCCCGGCACGGCGGCTTTGCGGCCAACGACGCCGCTCGCGGCAACAGGCGGGGTGTCCTTTGTCGCGCCCGGTGTGTTGCTGATCTCGGCGACGGTTCCACATGGCGGAAACCGGAAAAACGTGTCCCAGCGATTTCCGCCCACGACATGGCATTTGAAGCAGACCTCGTTGGAATTGGCAATTTTTTCTACGGGATGCGCCGCATCCCCGCTGCCGAAGGTTCCGATAATCTTGCCATTACGGAGGTGGCAGGCTACGCAGGTGACGCCCTCGTGCTGCAGTTGCGCATCAAACGCCGGATTGGGTTCCAGAATGGGTTCCCATTTTTCTTCGTCTTTGAATCCGACGACTTTGTGCTCCTGCTGGCGGTCGAGCGGGATATGGCAGTTCTTGCAGATTTGCGGCTTGCCGTCGAACTCCCAATCCACCTGAAAGTAGGGATCGGTCCAAGCCTGGCTGTGAATACTTGTCGACCACTCCTGGTAAATCTCCTGGTGGCAACCGGCACAGCTTTTAGCACTCAAGGATTGGAGAGATGGATGCATGTCAGCGGTAGAAACCGGGCGTTCGAACGCCTCCGATACCACGAAGATGTTCATCGGTCGTACCAACCGCCAGGCTATGAACGCAATCAGGGCGATCAGGACGATGCCGACAACTACGGTTTTTTTGTTGCGGACAAACATCATGGAATGTCCCAAAATAAAAAATCACGGTAACTGTTCAGGTACGGCGGTTTTTCTCCTTCCCCCTTGCAGGGGGAAGGCAGGGATGGGGGTAAAAAGGTGGGGTAAAAAATATCGTGTTGATGATTCCACCCTCCCACCCCCATCCTAACCTTCCCCCTGCAAGGGGGAAGGGACTGGCATCGTGGCTGTTCTGTGAGCATTGTGCCTCGAACTGAATAGTTACAAATCACGATAGTTCCCCGATTATTCCGTGGCTTCATCTTTCTGCCGGAAAACCGTTCTGGTTCCAGGCGGTCATTCCTCCGCGCGTCACACGGATGTCAGCAAACCCTTTCCCTGACAGCAACTGTGCCGCAGCAGTGGAGCGCTTATCGGTGCGGCACACGATCGCGATCGGCCGCGTCAGATAGCCATCAAGTTCCGTCACCCGCTGCGTGAGTTCCTCTAGGGGAATACTGCGAGCCTCTGCGATGTGGCCTTGTTCGCCGCTAAAATCCTGCGCTCCCCGAACATCAAGAACCAAAAGATCCTCGCCAGCATCCAGCTTACTTTTGAGCTCCTCCACGCCGAGCATGGGGGTGTGGCGCATCCGGCGTATCAGGCGCGGGAGAAAAACGATCAATGCCAGCAAGCCCAGCGCCAGCAAACCCTTCTGGATGCTTCCTTCGCTGCCCGCAGCCGCCTCGCGCCCCGCATAGCCCAAATAAGTAAAAGCAATCGAACCTGGCAGCATGCAGATGTAGGAAGTGACGATGAAGTGGGACAGCTTGATCCGTGTCAGCCCCAACGCATAGTTCAGCAGATTGAAGGGGAAAAGAGGCACAAGACGCACAAAGGCGATGAAACGCCAACTCTCCGTTTCCACTCCATCGATCAGCTGCTTGAGCCGTCCGCCTGCCTTGCGGGCTACCCAGTCGGAAGCGAGATAGCGGGCAACCAGAAACGCCAGGGTTGCGCCCAGCGTGGCGCCCGTCAGGCTGTAGAACGTGCCCCATACCGGCCCGAACAGCGCACCGCCGCTGATGGTGAGTATCGAACCCGGAAGAAACAGGACGGTCGCCGCCGCATAGAGCGCCATGAACATCAGTGGCGCAGCAACGCCGGCATCCTGCATCCAGTTCTGGAGTGCCGTGGCGGAAAATTGCTCGCGATAGGCTGCCGCC
>Ga0209343_10008072_pt1 | contig 12316 bp, 3 predicted proteins | sample RifCSPlowO2_02_FD_184026 | JGI IMG/M metagenome (GOLD analysis project Ga0209343, IMG submission 184026) | Groundwater microbial communities from Rifle, Colorado - Rifle CSP2_plank lowO2_0.2 (SPAdes) (version 2) | ecosystem: Environmental > Aquatic > Deep subsurface > Groundwater | place: Rifle... | reverse complement strand
AGCCGCGTCCCTGCCGCAATTGCGAGATCTGGGTCATCGGGGATGTTGGGCATACCGTGTATGTTGCCAATCTCACTATAGAGGAATTCCCTCATAAAAAATGAATTGGACAAGCGCACCCGTCCAAATTCTTCCAGCGCTGAAACAGAGATTGGCTTCTTCACAGCAATATCCTTCTTCCATTTATTGTTGGATGCACCGCAACTACTCCACCCCCAGCGCCTTGAATACCGCATCCACCGGATCGGAGTAAAAACTTATCTGGAATTTGGCGAACAATTCGCCGGGTACGGTGGGTATGTCGGTGACACTCGACATAGGCAACAAGATTCGCTTTGCACCGGCATCACCCCTCAGCTACGTTATTCCCTCTCCACAAAAATATGAGTAGAAAAGGTTTGCCCATCGATGGAATACTTGGGCACGCTTAACTCCTCCCCCTGAATTTTTGCAGGCGCATCAAATGGAAAGTTTGCCCTGGTACGTGAAATACTCGTCACTCCGGGTTTGGGAATCTGCCAGTAGCTAAAACCTTGATCCATCCACAACTTGAATTTGTGGCCTCCCTCAGTATGAATTTCAAGCATTCGCGCATGGGATGCCTGTTGCTTTGGAATATTTCTCACCACGGCATTCATCCCACAAAAGTCAAACGCTTCAACTAATGCACAATCGCGATTTTCCGTACTTGGCCAGTTATGAAATGCCATTGACGGAGATTTCCATTGCTGCGAATTCTCCGGAACTGACACAGTGACAATTTCAATTGCAACCACATTCCATCGGGAAGCATATCGAGATTTAACAGCGTCGAAGAATGATGTGAGCAATGCTGCTGGCAAGGGCGCATTGAGATATCGATCCATATAGACTGCGGTAATGATGTCGTCATCCCCATCGAGTAACGGTGCTCCTAATTCAGCTTCAAGTAACGCAATCATCCTCTCGCCAAAAGACTCAGCAACTCCATTTAACTCGTCACGCAGGTCGATTTTGCAAGCTTGAATAGACAAATCGGAAGGTGCAAACACATCGAATTCAAGCTTTTGGCCAAGCTCGCAAGCTTTATTCGCCTTGCCTCTAACAACCACAGTGGCGGCAGTAGCACCCCAATTCATATCTGGCATCCCCAGCGCTGAATCGCGACTGGCCCAGATAACAGTTCCCTGTGAAGTCACTATCTCTGCCAACAGCTTGCCTTGCCCAACAAAACATTTATCCGCCGCAATCGACTTCAACTGGACATTCGGCCACTGTGACATGGATCCAAGAGCAAAGCGGTTTTCGGTTGACAGAAGGCTTATGCAGTCTTCCGGTATTACCACGCACACCGATCCACCCTTAGCTGAATATCTATGCACGGCACGTCGCATGGATGAAGATGCAACATCCCAGCCAGATGGATCTCCTGCCATATATATTCTTAATTCGGTGGCGTCTGGGCGTGCCCACTCTCGATAGATGGCTTCGGGCAGAACTTGGAATTCAGCATGAGAGTTCTGTAGTCCGAAAAAGGCGTCTTCCGGATTTAATTGGAGCCTTACCATCCATTCTTCCGTCAGAAAATCCAGTGCTGCGATTCTGTCCAGTTCTGCTATGCGAAAACGCGTGTCGTAGGTCAGAAGGCAGTGTTGGCAGGCAGACTGACATTGACCAATTCGGCACGTCAAAATATGGCGGGCAGCAGCGAGAGCATCGCGAATTCGATCACTCACTGATGAGCAATAGCCCGAAGCATTGCGATCAAAAAGAACAATCGCGTAAGTGGTGCCCTTTGTCGGCAGACGTATTGGTTTAGTGTCGCAGCCGATTTCTGATTCTTCGACCCCCAGCATTGCACTCACAGCACTGCGGATAGCAACTGCCAATGAATAAGCTACAACTTGATTATTAAGGGGAGGTGCATCTAGGCCATTCAGTTGGAGTTCAAGAACATCAGTCAGTGCCTCCTGACCCAACATTAAATATGGCTTAATGGCGTAGGCACTATGACTGCCCTTGCATTCCCACGAATCAGCGCCTTGAGCGCCTCGCAATCGACGATGGGGAGTACGGAAAATTTTTGGAAGATGTCGAACAGCCGGCAAGGCGTCGGCATCTTCGTGGGATGGCATAGGTTCAGCCCGACCGCATTCCAGACAGATTGCGTAGCCGGTATGGAAAACACCAGCCGAATAATTGAACAACGTCCCAGATGTATTTACGCGATAAGAGCCAAGTGCCGGATTAGCCAGCGGCATCCAGTCTCCCGTTGCGTTTATCCATGGCTGCTCGACTGGGATAAAGTTTTGGGTGGAAATATCGTTATCCACTGGCTCATAAAAATCTACCGCAAAACCTGCTGGTTCAAGATATGTATAAATATTTCCCAGTGCAGCGCCACAGTCATTGCAGTGGGTCAGCTCCTCTGCTGCACCGGCTGTACCACTTGCCCCGCATTCTTTACATCGCCAGGCATTCCTAATGTTCTGAATTTCCTTGACGCTCTGAGCCGACGCTGGCGCATGCCAGTTCAGCGTAATCCCAGCAGATTGATATACCAGACCATCGATGACCACGTTGGCACCTGGAGCATATTCGCGTAACGCCGTCACAGTGTCCCGGCTTGGAAGGTCACGGTGGCGCATTTTATTGTCTTCACGCCTTGAATCTTTCCTGTTGTGTATCTCACGCACAACCGCATCGCGGTTAAGCAGATCGAAAGATGTGATGTTGGTCGGGAATCCATACCCCGGAAGAAAGCCATTTGAGGCAAGTTCTCGCAATAAATACTCCCCTGTAAGTCGCCCACGCTGAATCGTGAGTGCTTTAAAGGCAGGATTTCTTTCGCGATCGGCATTCGTGAACTGGGCAAGTTGTGCATCAATGGCCTCGACTTCTTCATGCCACTCTCCAATGCACAATTTCATTTTATTGGCGGCCTCTGCAGCGAGTTTTCCATATGCGACCACGCCCTCGAAACAGGTATGTTTAAGGAGCATTCGCAAGCCTTTGATCAGCTCCGCATCCGCAGTTTCATCAAAACATTCAGCCCAGGCGAAAAATCCATCGGCGTGCGACTGGCCCCGTGGCAGCGCCCAGCAACCCATGTCCAGTTTAATGAGATCGCCCTTCACCTGCTGCCAAAGATACTTGGCCAACAGCATGGAATTCACATGACGCTGGACAATGACTGGACTCTCAAGTTTGATCACTGGTGCCGGTAGCGCAGTTACGAAAGGCCACATCGGCTCTGAAAATATCAGCTGGTCGTGGGGGTTGTTCTTGCAGACGGTAAGAGCGACAGCGCGGGTTTCTCCACGTCGGCCAGCGCGACCGGCTCGCTGCAGATAGTTGGCTGGATGTGGAGGCACATTATTCATTGCCACAACAGTGATGCCACCGATATCCACCCCCATCTCCATAGTAGTCGAGCAGCTTAAAAGGTTGATCTGGCCATCCTTGAACTTTGCCTCATATTCACTAAGTTTTGTCCCCGATTGCTGTGCAGAATGTTCAGCCGCACGAAAATACCGAACACCTTCGACGATACGGTCATTTAGGTCAGACCAGATACCAAGGTCGCGTAGATTTTTGACTTCCTCGTTATCGCTCAACCAACCCCGTGCTGCCTCCACCCTCTCATATTCGGTAGGAAAATCTTTCATTAGGTCAGGCCATGTAGGTACAGTTATGCTTTGGCACTCAACAACCGATGCATTGCTGTTATTCCTTGGCAGATAGGGTGTGACACCGCGCAACGTAACGTCCATGATCCTACGCGTCACCGGGCAGATCCAGGAATTGTTTATCGGCACAAAGGCCATATCTTCCAGAGAAAGGAAACGCCCTTCACCGGACTTTCTCAATAACTCTAGCTGAACGAGTTCATCCCATGCGGCACGGAGGATGCTGTCTAGTACGTCACGTCCTTCGGGGGACGATGTGTCCAACTTCAACACATAGGAAAGAAGGCGTACGAGGCGTGGTTGAACGCTGCCAGTATTACACTGTGGCCAGCGCTTGAGTGCATTAGTTTGCTTTTCATTTGAGGTTGGCGGAAGCAACTGTTTACGGGTAAATCGGTTTCCGATCCATCGCCTGTAGCTATCCTTAAGGTCGATTACCGTATTTTCGCGGACAAAAAAATCCAGAGATATCTTCAGAAAGCTGCGCCATTCATCTGGCGTAAATTTTGAAACTTGCTTTACTGTTTCTGGTACCCGATTGACAACCCTTAATTTTGGATAATCGACCGCGGCAAGCCCCATGGTTTCCATACTGTTTGTGCGTCTCGGGCGCCTGGAGAATTCTCTCGCAATAAACATTTCCGCCAAATTAAGCGCTCCTGAATGTCCGGAAAACTGATCCGGATCGAGGTCAGCGTAATAACGTAACGCCCACTTGTTGATGTCTGCCTCTTGCAGAGCCATATGTTCTGCAAGCTTTTGAAAGGTAATGCCGGAAGGTACCTGTTTCTCAGAAATCCGCTTCTCATGTGCAGCAATTGTCTGAGCCACTGCTGGAATAGCTTTATGTGGAAAGAGTGCTTCTATTTCCTTCTTCAAACTACTAATTTCAACGGATTCTGAATTTCCTCCGGGCTTGCCATGAACCTGCTGATAAACGAGGCTTCGAACCCGATTCCGCTCGGCGTCTTGCTGCAGGGAAGCTGACATCCTCGCAGTACCTTGTCTGCTGTCCGTGAAGGTAATCATTCTCCTTCCTCGCATTGGCCTAGCCAACGGGTCGTCACCATCCGGACAAAATTCAAAAAGTGTGGGTGTAATCTGCTTGAGTAAGAATGGAGCCCCCAGCATCGCCGAGCGGAAAATCTGCTTACCCTGGCCATGGTGCGCACCACATTCCGGGCAATCCAATAAACCCTCAACTTCGTCACGAGCGCGAATAGAAATCAGGTTTTGTGAATTCTGAGCATCCAGAATCAGGCTTCCCTTCTCGACTGCGATTTCTGTTGTTTTGCCCAGATATCTGTTGGCAATCAGGACTGCCCCAGTGTCACGATCAGAAATATCAGTTTCGGTTCCAAATTCGTCATCCGCAACCTCGAATTCCAGCTGGAATTCGTCAGCAGATTCTTCGATTGTTTGAACTAGCCGATAGGTCGCATCAGATTTGCGAAAGCTGCGACGTGCCCAGAGATAAGTTTCGTTGCACTCATTGCATGAGCGAAGTTCATAGACTGGTGCACCGCAATCGCAATGTTGGCGCTGTTCAGTAAAAACCTTCCCGAATGCCCAATCCGGGGAATCGAGCGGTGTACCCTGGCGGTGCGCACATTTGGGGTCGCAACAAGCCCATAACCCTGCCAGTACGTTGTGAAACGCATGAAGGCGCAAAGGTAGAAAAGGTGTCATTCCGTTACCGCATGAAATGCGGGCGCTAGTCAGTAGATCGAGCCAACGCAGTGCATCAACCTTCTTGCCTGAGCTGATTGGCATTTGATCGGGCGATATCGATTGTGCAATGGTGGTCAGAGTGTTGGCGGAATTCCCTCCATGTCCAACAATGAAGCAGCTTCGAATGCGTCCTGCAGTTTCATTGGCTGATAATGCCCTGTACCTCTGCATTTCATCATCAGCGGAGATCGCCTCCAGTTTGGCCAGATCAGCCTTGGCATAAACTTCATCACTGGAAGATAGCTCAGGGATAACACGAGCACCGGACACAACATGAACCTGTTCCAGACTGATGCCAGCCAAATCGGACAGAAATTTGCGCAACTTCAGCCCTGCCTCCCCACTAGGATCGCCGATGGTTGCAGAAGTCGCCACAAACCGGACTTGAGAAGGCTCCACTCCAAATCCGTGTAAAACTCGTCGCAACAGGAGAGACAATTCCGCAGCCTGTGAACCGATATAGGTATGCGCCTCGTCGAGCACGATCCAGCGCAACGCCCCCCTCGATTTCTGCAGAATGGGCGCGTCCTGCGCCCTGACCAGCATATATTCCAGCATGGTGGCATTGGTGACCAGAATGGGCGGGGGTGATGATCGCAAGGTTTCTCGGTCTATCACTTGGTGGGGGGTGGCATCGCGCAAATGTTGGGGTTGTTTATCTTGGGTTTGGCCGTTGTAAAGGCAGAAGCGAATGCCGCTCGAAAATGGCCCAGTCCACGCGCTTAGACGTTCCTGCTGGCTTTGGATCAGCGCATTCAAAGGATAAAGAAATAGCGCCCGCACCCCAACCAGAGGACCAAATTTGCCTTCCAGTTCGCGGGATAGCTGGTCGAGAATCGGCACCATGAAGCACTCGGTTTTCCCAGAGCCAGTGCCACTGGTCACAATGACAGATTGTGGTTCTGGCCTACCCAGGATTTCCCATGCTTCCAGCTGGTGCTTGTAGGGGCGAGCTGATTTTGGAAAGCGATAGGCCGATGATGCATTACCCCATGGTTGATCCAGTGCGTTAACCAACTTTTTGGTGAGCATGCCTGACTCAAGGCTCCCCAATGTTTTGTCAGTAGATTCCCAGCCAAATGTTGCCTCAAATACCGGCTCGCCAACAAAGCAGCCTGGTTCACCGAAGCTGCTGGAGAAAAGTTTGGCTAGATGACTGCGTAATGCAGGGTTGGAAAACCCCAATCGGCTGACGGTTGCTCGAGCCGAGCGGGTGGAAAGTTCTGGAAGCAAGCTGGAAAAATATTTTTCTCGCATTACACGGCACCGTCTTCGTTAATTAGCTGGGTAGGTTCTACAAGCTCATGTAGTGCCAGACAGGCTGCCATTGCTTGCCTGAATGCCTGCTCAAACCAGATGGGATCGAAGGCCCTTAATTTGCGGAGCGCCAACCGCCTTTCAGGCAGCGACCACCACTCCTGACCTGCTCCGGTGGCAGCCCAAAGCGCGCATAACACAGGCGCGTTAGCTACTGGTTGCTTGAAATCGCCAGGGCGAATCCAGAAAAGTAACTTCACAATTGGGCCGATGATATTCTGTGTGCGATTATCCGCTGCAGTAACGAATCCTTCCCAGGCAGATTCAAAGAATGTTTTTGAGTTTTCTTTTTCAGGCCAAGTATCTTGAGTATGCGCCAGGAAAAGCAGAGTGTTTCCCAAAGAATCTCCACCTCCCCAAAGATGTCTGGCTGCAATCAGTTGATCTCTTTCAGCCGCATTCCATAGATTCTCTAGCTCTTCACTTTTCTTGCCAGTCGCTTCGTACACAACAAAATCTAGGGGCAATTTCAAACTGGGAACGCTCTGGCTCAAGCCATGCAGCCGATTGCCCAGAACAATATCAAATATGGGCTTTGCAGCATCCACTTCCATCTTCAGCAAAACCAGCCAGTATCTCCAGAAGCTTTTTACTGCGTCGCGCCACATCGGGATTGTGGTGAGCTCCCAGACCAGCCCCAACTCATCCCGAAGCTGCCTTGAAAACGCAAAAAGTTCCTCTTCGGGAAGCTGACTACGAAGCATCATCGAAACAGCTACTTCCGGCTTGGTGCCCAAGATGCGAAAAACATCCAGACTGCAGAGCGGCAAGTGATGAAATTCCGTCCACAAATGATCCAGCAATGCCCATGAATCATGATTAAAATCATGTGCCATCTCATCCAAAACGTCAGTGATCAAGGTATCACGCTCCAATTTATTGCTGACCATCATCGCACTGGCAAGAAGGCACCCTCCCGTTTTAGTCGCATCCGAATCTGCTTCGGGGTCGATGGCTGCCCAGACAGTCGGGCGGAAATATACGGAAGATGTTTCATCCGGAAAAATGAGCCATGGTGATTTTGCAGGGTCAAGCGCATCCACGTCCCAAAATCCAGTTGGAACGCCCTCGGATAACGCCTGCTCCAGCAATATTCCATCGCTATTCATACTTGTCATGGGGGTGGCATGTACGCGGACATTCTGTAGCCTGTCCGTGTCCATTTTTTCCATAACGTCGGATGAAATACCTAGGCCACCCGGCTGGTGTTCAAGGTTGCATTCATACCTCGACAATGAAATCGAACTGGTACGGCTGCCGCCAACGCTCAAGGCCGCATCGACAACAGCATCCAGGTTGTCTGAGAACCCCATGAGCGTCTCGATGTTTTGTTGAAGATCGATCAGGCGGATTTCCGCCGAGCCATCCTTCTTGAGTTCAACGGCTTTGATTTCCTTGAGTTGGCTACCGCGCAGGGTCATGATGACCTCATAGCGTTTGGGTTGCTGAGGGTTGCGGTCAAAAACTCGGAGACGTGCGCCGATCAAGTGCTGAAGCGTCAGTACGCACCCATCACGCAGGGGATTTCCATCCGCATCAAAAAATCTCCCGCCCGAACAGGGAAATGGTAGTCTCAGCCTGACATCCTTGGCGCAACGCCCCCAGTGCATGTCTATGGTCACGGCCTCGGGAGGGATAACTCCCGCGCTCATCTGCACTTCAAAACCTGCGCCGACTTGTGAGATTACGGTATTTAATCCGGGCGTATCGCTGACCGATATGTTGCTGCAACCCCAACCTTCCAAGCATATGCGGCCATCGCTGCTAGTCACCCCGGAGAAAAACCTCGTCTGCGCAGACGAGTCGATTATCACGAGACGGAAGCGCGCGAGCCTTTCGCCATCCCGTGTCAAATACACATCGACCGGGCCGCGAGCAGTGTTCAGGTCTTCAATGCGGGTATTCGTTCCAGCAATAAACCATTCAAGCTCGACCCGTGTTACGCGAGAGCGCTCCCCTTCTGCAGTGTAGCGATACAGCTTTGGCACACCAAAGTAAATTGCTGGTGGAGTGGAAGAAAAAAGAATGCGCCGACCCTCCCATGCGTAGCTATCCGGGTTGCCTGTGGTCTGCTGGGTGCGAACACGATACTTTTGGTCTCCGTTAACCAGATCAACAACCCCGCAGACCAGAAACAAAGGCATCTGCCGCTCACCCAAGCCACAGACCCCGGCCGCGACTGACGAGCCATTGTCTGTTGCATTGATGGCCCATCCTTCTGGGAGAGCAACCAAAGCTTCATCTTCCGGGATGCGTGCGCCACCCGTTGCCACCAATGTGTTTTTTCCGTCACGAAAAACGAATATCCATGGCTCGTCCTGGAACAGCTCACTTCCTCCAGGAACACTTATAGGGCTATCACGCAGATCACCGTGCGGACCGGAAAGTATCAGCGTATGTTCCGCGCAGGCTTCCATATCCTTCCATACCTGTTTTCTCAAGGAAAGCGAAACGCTGGGAGTTTGCGCCCCCGATATCTGTCGGCCATCAGCTACAGGCGTTCGAGTGATTACCTGTGCGTCGATGTTAAAATAGCGAGGAAGCATGTCAGCCGCGCCAATACCAAAAACGTTTACCAATGCATCGGTTTCAATCGTCTTCGGGCACAGCAAGGATGAGACCAGCTCATACCGCTCATCCGCAACTTTTCGCAACAGGCGTTCAACCGAAAAAATTGCAGAAGATGACGTAGTCACCTGCTGGGCAGCTTCTTTGACCAGCCCGTACAAAAGCACTTGAGCCGCTTCATCATCTAGCGGCAAGGGGAAGCGCTGCCGCCATCCAGAGTCTTGTTCGTTGAGCAATGAAATCGGATCGGCCACCCCGGATAATCTGAATTCTCGCTTGATTTCCAGAACCGTGGCAATCATGCGCGAGATCAATTCATAGATTTCGATGCGTCGCAGGTCTTTTGCCAACTCATCCCCGCGTTCTGCCACAGCTTGGGTTATTTGCGACTCATCCCATCCATAACGGCTGGCCAAGCGCAGTGTATGCTCCATGATCGAAGCAAATTTGCCTCCACCATGCGCGATAAAATTCAGTGGCAGCCCGCCATGCGCTACCACCGAGCCGAAGAACTTTTTACCATCCCCACTAGGGCGATGCCCCCAAAATGCAAACCCACTGATTACACATTTAGTCCTTGCCGCAGCATCAAACTCCTCCGCATTATCTTGGAAAGTCCTGATAATGGACGACCAGCGCCAAGCACCGCCCTGATACTCGCGCCTCCACCATTCGGCGGCATAGAGAACAAATAATGCTGAAAAACTACGAATTTTGTTGGATACCTCATCCAATTTCCCAAAACTCGTAGCAAAAGACAGCGTTTCGCGTAATGACCGGAATTCCTCGTCAGTCAACCGATAGCCATAGAGCATACGGCCATCTGGGCGAGCGAGATTTTTGCTGTTTAATAAAGCTACAATCCAGCTGTCAGGATTCATCATTACCTTTCCAATCTTGCAGTTTCAACTATTTCAGATGTAACTAAAGCGTTATTGGCCTTTTTGCAACAAACCCGTACTGCATGTTGAAATAGTATTGCGATTGACCATACTGGTCATTGGCGCCATGCAGGTCAGCAACGCGTTTACACGCAATTAAAATTCTTGGCTCATTTTTTCTTTTGTTGTTCCTAGAAGATCTCATGAGAGCTGTTTCTCTTACTCGAAAAACTGTTTCTTGATGAATCCAAAAAGCAATACCCAAGGCAGCAGTATCAAAACAATCAGCCAGAATTTGGCGAACAGTTGATTGGCTGCCTCTATGAGTCGTTCAAACATATAAATGTTTGGAAGATTTTCCGTAATTCCAACAGGCGCTATCCACCGTCATCTTGGTGCACCAACAATCAGAGTGTGCAGCGTTCAAAAAAACTAGCAATACAATCTTACAAGTGTGGAATAGTCGGTTAGTTTGCTATGTGGGTCAATATGCCAAACGGCCTATATATTTGGAGATTGACTGGGTGTAAATGGAATCGCGACCGTCCGGTGGCACAAAGCGGTTATCTGCGCCGCCCCATGATTCGATTCACCTTCCCGCTAAGGCCTGAAGGTCTCAATCCGATCACGGCTGATGTATATCAAACCGTTGCCCAGCTTCTTGCTCTCGCTGACCAGAGTTTTTACCTCCGCATCTGGCAAGCCGGACGCGCGAACATCGACACCCAGAAAAACTGTCTGCACCTTCGTACCACTGCGCGTTATTGCCGCCAATTCACGCCAGCCGCTTAGTTTGTGAATGTCGGCCAGATAGGCTTTCATCACCGCACTGTTGCTTTTCTTGGCCATCGCCGAACCGCCCTTTACCTCGAAGATGGTTTCGATATGGGCGAGCTTGTGCTGGTCGTTCGATTGCTTCGCGTTTCCACCCTTGTACAGGTTGAAACGCCCGTCGAAGTCACCATCAAACACGACCATGTCTGGCCGATCTTGCATCCGACTTCCCTGTGCGGCAAACGAGAAGTAGGTTTCGAGTGAAAGCTGAGCGACGCCGAAGCCGGATGTGCGCAAGCAGTCGTATAACAAGGCCGTGTTGTTGGCTTCATGGCCGTTGACCATCAGGCAATCACGGGCAAGCGCCGCAAGCTTTTTGTCATTCTGCTTCAGCAGAAAATCTACCCCTTTCACGTTGCGCGAGGCGGCGATTTTGGCAACTGGGTATGCCACCAGTTGTTTTTTCGGGTGAGAAACATAAAACTGGTCTTCGCCCTGACAGTAATAGGCAAAAGACAAGCCGTGAAGGGAGCATTGCTCAGACACCAGTTGTGCCTTGGTCAGAGAGATTGCCCGCCCAAGCTCTGGCATATCTACGCAGACGAACCACGATTCGACACCCTTGGCGGCTTCCGGTTTGAGCTTGGCCATATCGTCGCAGTATCCACTGGTGTTGATTGTGTCCGCCAGCGCATTTCTGGTGCCATAAGCACCGCCCTTGACTTCGATGGCTGCCAGCGGTTTCTTCTGCGTGGCGGTAAAATCCCCCGAAACACTATTCCCATGCAGCACAATATCCACACGATTGCTATCAAGCGATTGTTCTCGCGCAATGCGGGTGTGGGAATGCCCTGTCTTTACCAACTGGTGATAGATAATGGCATGCAGAACATCCTCCTTGCCGCAGAAGGCTGACGATTCAGCAAAGACGGAAGCAAGCAGTGCGTTAGTGATGTGCATGTGGGACTCTCCTTGTGGTTGCGGTTAATGATGTTACCGGTGCTTAGGTACGTCTGACGGAATGCAGCATGCGCCTCAAGTGCTAGATGCTAGAGGAGAGTTACCAACTAAGATGCGCACTTTCCGCGTGAGTCGACAACGGCAGTAATTGGTTAAGTTTTACTGACCGTCCGCATTGGAGTTGGAGGCTTGTTTGTCTGCACTTGGCACATGGCGATCATAGAGCATTCTACTCGCCAACGTCCGCTTCACTAATGGAAGCAGTCACTCAACTTTAGATATGTGAATTACAGCTATTGGCACTTATGCACAGAAGCAAACTATGCACAGTTATTGTGTTCAAAGGTCCAAGAACCCCTATTTCATTTGGCTACAAGCAAGGTGCTGGCCCATTAGCTTGACATAGTTTCACCCGTA
>Ga0209343_10008069_pt1 | contig 12318 bp, 12 predicted proteins | sample RifCSPlowO2_02_FD_184026 | JGI IMG/M metagenome (GOLD analysis project Ga0209343, IMG submission 184026) | Groundwater microbial communities from Rifle, Colorado - Rifle CSP2_plank lowO2_0.2 (SPAdes) (version 2) | ecosystem: Environmental > Aquatic > Deep subsurface > Groundwater | place... | reverse complement strand
ACTGGGAGCTGTGCATAAGGGTCGGGACCTGCGCATCACGCCAGAAACCTGAATGGCCGTTGTCAGTCCACTGGGGCCGGTGGAGTGAAAAAGTGCCAAACACTCCGGTCACTGACTCCAGAAGACACATAGCGGAAATCCAACTTCAGGGTCAAAAATCCTAAAGCTTGAGTTCGATTCGAAGAAAGCCGACCTTCGCCGAAACGTGCCCATTTATCGGGACCGGTCATTCAGGTGAGCGACGTACATTTGCCGACTCTATGGCTTCTGGGCAGCGCAACCGGTCGTTCGCCAACGGCAGCTTTCGAGCTACCAAATTTCCTTCTGGCTTGAACCCGCTGTTGACCTTCAGCAACATTCCCAAAGCGCGCGTTCAATGCTCGTGCGGCGCCATTGGCGCTCCGTTTGACCCGAGTGTCAGTCAATCCTCCTTCGCCTCAGTTCCTTCGTGGACCACACTTGATCTCAGGACTGGGAATGTCGTTGCACTTGTCAAAACCTTCGGGCTTCGTGGCCCCTTGTGTCGTTCTGTAGGGGCCAAAGCATGCGACGCTCTCATCGTAGAGGCGCCACCGCGTCTGGCAGTCCGTGCTGTCGGTGACGAGCTCGGTTGGCCGTTTCGCGATAGGCAGAGACTTCTCCTTCGTGGTGCCCGGGGCGATAGAAGCCGCTTGCTTTGGTGGCTGGGCAATTTTGTCGCGCATCCTAATTTGCTGCTCGGCCACTCGCCGTTCAGCTTCGCGCTGTTGCCCCGGGGATAGCTCGTACTTTCGTGAGTCGCTACAGGTCGCCGACTGTTTGAACTTGTCTGGAACGACATCCGACATTTGCGTTCGTCCATTCGCGTCCACCCATCGACAAATGGACGCAGAGCGAGCAACCGGCGAGAACAGCCCAAGGGCCGCAGCGATGAGCGCCACTGATATTCGAACGAGCAGCGGCCGCATCAACCGAAAAGGGCTCTCGGGCTTGTGAGTGCGACGCAGTAACAGGGTGAGATGGGTCATGGCGAGAACTCATAGTTAAGCGAAGTGACGTTACCAATGAAGTACGTTTTTCGGCCCTCAGGTCGAACCCACATCACCTCGCCAGTGAGCGGCACGGTCATACCGTCACGGGTCTGGTAGTTCGAGAAGCGGCCCTCCCAAGGCGCCTGAACCATGATCTGGCCCACCATACCCCCCCGCGCCTCGGCGCGGAAGGATTCGATCAGGCCGGCTTCGTCGAAGCGGAAGAGCAAGGTCAGCGAGACGGGGCCGTCGACCAGGGTGGCATTCGCCGACCGGTCATCGACAGCCTGCCACCGCACGCCCTGGCTGGGCAGCAGTGCGGTCGGGTACCAGACGGCCTCGGCGAACCAGCGCATGAACTCGCCGCGTGCCATGTCGTCGCCGCCCTGCATGTCGGCCATCGTGAACAGGCCCTGGATGCTGGCCTTCAGCAGGCCGTTGCCGGCGATGTAGCTGTCGACCACGCGCACCGCCACGCCTGGCAGCATCGAGATCCGGGCATCCCACAGGAAGCCCGGGCGGCGCGTGGTAACGCGCTGCAGCGAGGTGAAGGGTCGCCACTGTTCGCCGGTGGCGGACAGGTTGAAGGTGCCGGTCATCTGGATCGTGGATGCAGTGACGATAGCCTGGCCGGGCGTCAGTGCGGCGCGGAAGTAGCGTTGTACAGGCATCGGCAGGCTCTCTATCTCCCGCGCATCGTAGCGCGCGGGAACAGGAGGCACACGCCCCGCTTCGAGGCGGGCCGTCAACGACTGTGTGGCGTCTGCCCAGCGCATTGCGCCGAACGCCGTCAGTCCCACTGCGGCGATCACGAGCACAGCGCAAGCGAGAGCTAGCCAAGTGAACCAAGTCATGAACTGGGGCGCATTCTGTGCCATGGGTTGTCAGACGAGCACGGCCTCGACCGGCCGCCGCAGCGATCGCGGCAGTGCCGGGCCGCGACCGAAGCGCACGACGAGGTCGGGGCGCTGCCCGGCCAAGCCCATGGCAGCGGCGAAGGGCGGACGCAGCGCCGCCACTTCAACCGGCTGGTTCAAAAAGGCATTGCGTATGCCCAGCGCCGTGGCCTGCAACGCGAAGCGCTCGTAGCAGCGTCCTACCTCGACCCAATGCGCCCTATCGGCGACAAGGCCCACGAACACCGCGATGCCGGCGGAACTTCGCACCTGCCGCGCATACTTGTCGTTCTCGCCCTTCGGAGTGAATACCCAGCGAAACGCCAGATCGCCGATCCATGACGGGACGTTCGGGTTGCCCGAGGACACGCCGTACAACCCGTCGCGTGTGCGAACTGCATCGGCGCCGCTGAAGCGGATCCAGGCCTTCAGCTCCTTGACGAAGGAGGGATCCGCCATTTGGACCGTATTGCCTTGAATCACATAGTCCAGCGTCTGCTCCATCGCCGGGCGCTCAGTCAGCAGCAGCAGGCGCACATTGTCCGAGCTGCCAGCACGCTGCAACATGGCCAGCTCTTTGCTTGACAGCGGCTGGCCGTCGTAGTCGCCGCGTGTGCATTGGCGCTCAGGAATCACCGTGAACAGGGTCGAGGTCTTGGCGCTCGTGGGTTCGAGCGCGACGCGTATGGCATCGCTCACTGTGTCGAACTGCGCAATGCCCTGCAAGCCGTGCGCCAACGCAGCTTGGACAAGGTTCTCGGTGGCGCAGCCCAGCGAGACAAAGACGTGATGATCGTCCGGATCGACCGCAGGGCAGCGACGCGCGAGGTCGGGCTGGATGGTGATGGACCGGCCACTGGCGTCGAGGGCAAACTTCCAACACTGTGTGTTGTGGCTGGACGGGGCCAGCGTGGCGTGGCGAACCAGTTCCCTGCCTAGCGCGGCGCCACTGAGACCCGTCACGGAACCCAACTGCCATGTGCGCTGGGCGACCGCTTCGTAGCCGTCCGCTGCAGGCTCCTGGGAACAGCCAGACAGCGCTAGCGGAGCAGCCAACAGGCACGGGGTCGAAGCTGCAAACTGTCTGCGTGTGATCATGATCTCAATGTCCGAAGTTGTCTGCCCGCGCTCGCCAGCAGAGCGACGCTGACCGCGCCGGCGGCAATGAGGCCGAGGTCCGGTTTCACGCCAAGGAAAAACGCAGCCTGGGCACCGACAAGACACCACAGTAAGGGAACGAGCAGCGGGCTGCGCGGCAATGGCTGCACCGCGAAGCACAGCAAGCCGATGGTGAAGATCGTCGTCGGACACGGCAGGCCGAAGGTCGGCATCTCCGGATAGGGGTGGCCGGCGTAGATTGACCAGACCAGGTACACGGCCAGCGCGAAGACGATGAGCGTGACGCCTGCCGCAGACTTCAGGTCTGAAGTCCATTTGAATGCGAGGCGTCGCCGAATCACGCCTTGCCAGATGAAGACTATTGCACCTATCGCAGAGAGCGCGGCGAAGCCATAAGCCGCAGGACTGATGCGCGCGAAGAAGGCCAGGTGGTAGGCCACCGCGATCCAGGCCCAAAGAACCCCGAGGATGGCTGACACGGCCACACCGGACCAGCGTCGAGGCGCCAGTACAAGGGCAACCGCTGCCGTGCCCAGCGCGATAAGGAACCACTGAGCCGGCCACACAGCGATGTTGTAGGCGCGAAACACCCCATAGAACTGTTCCACCGTGAAAGGAATCCCCATGATTGTTCAGTCTACACCTTGGGGTTGCTGCGGGCTGTGCGTAGCCGAAAACCCGCAATCGCGTCGTTCAGTCCGCACCTGTGGATCGGAAGCGCCAGCTCGCGACCTTCGGATGCAGCCGTTCGGCCGCGAACTTGTCGGAATCGTAGGCCGGTACGCGCGAACGACGGCAGGCGCCGGCCCTGATTGGTTGGGCGGCTTCAGCGAAGGTCAAGTTCCAAGGTGAACCCGTCGTTCGCCCAGAAACCCGCCGCAAGCTCCTTTGAGTCGGATGCGGGCGATGCGACTATCGAATTGATTGCCACAATGCCGACCGCCAGCCTGTACCTTCAACGATTGCTCTAGAGCAGGCAGATCGAAACGCTGTATGACCGAGTTGTGTCTGTGGAGTCAGCCAACTCTCTGCGAGGCTGGCCGTCAAAATTGAGCGTCAGCAATGAAGTCTCTTTCATTCGAAACGTATTACGGCAACGCAGCGGGGGCTAGCATTTAAGTTCGCGATCCAGTGGGCTATAGTTCTGAACCAATGAAACGTCGAAGAAGTGAACTCAATGAAAACCAAATTTCGCCAGGATAGGCGACAGGGTTAAAAGGATGGAAATGAATTCAACCTCTAATGAAATGGACTGCGGACTTAGGCGGGGTGGGCCTTACCGCTTGAGAGGCTTCGGAATCAACTGGTGGGTTTCGGGTTTATTTCGTCGTCTAGCTTAGGAATGCCAAGATAGGCGCTCGGCGACATTAAGTTAGGCCCCGCCAACTACAGCATGGGCAACATGATCGTCGCTTCTCAGCCTGCTGCTCATCGCTTCGGCATTGCAACAGCCCTTGCAATTGCGTTTCTGACTCTGGTCTACGCCGTCGTCCTCGCAATTGGTCTGCTCACGCTCCCTTCGCCGAACCATCCGATCCAGAACCCGTGGTTCACGCTCATGGAGGTCCTCATCATGGCCATCGCTCCAACCATGGTGGCGTTTATGGTAGCCCTGCACCAATGGGTGCCTCAGGAGCGCCGGGCACTGTCCCTGTCCGCTGTCGTCTTCATGGCTATGTGCGCTGTCGTCACTTGCACAGTGCACTTTGCCATCCTCACCTTAAGCAGGCAGTCTACGTTCGCCGACCCCACCATCGTCCGGGCAGTTTTTGCGTTCCAGTGGCCCTCCGTGGCCTACGCGCTGGACATCCTTGCTTGGGACTTCTTTTTCCCAATCGCGGCAATACTTGCCGGTGCCTCGCTCGGCGGTGAAGGAGAAAAGGCGGTGCGTTGGTTGTTCGTCGCAAGCGGGCTGCTCGCCTTCGTCGGACTCGTCGGGGTTCCGCTGGCTGATATGCAACTTCGCAACATCGGCATCATTGGCTACCTACTGGTCTTCCCGGTCGCCGCTGTACTCATGGCCAAGCGCTTCAACTGTGAGGGCGAAAAGAGTGCGGCCTAAACCATCGTATATGGACTGGCGCGATAAAGCCGAGCCAGCTGGCTAATTCCGACGTTGGGCGGAGCCACAGCCACAGTTGCGAATGTCTGGTTTGGAGCGGGCAGATCGGAAAGTTGTGCAGCCGCTTTGTGTCTTCTGGAGCCAGCGGCATGAAATTTGAACAAATTCCTCGCCCTGACCAGACAAATAGTGACAGCAGTCACTCACCAAAGACTGCCCGCGGACAACTTGGTGCCCGAAACAGTGGTAGCGGCCGTCGAAATCGGCGGCCATTAGCCGACATCCACGAATCTGTGCCAATTCATCGAGTCCGTCCGGCCATCCCATGTTGTCGGCTGACGACTGTCGCGGTGGACAGTCCGACGACGTTCGATTGCCAGACATGTGGCAGTAATTCCTCGATGTGATTAACCCGCAGCGTTGGCAATCGGCTAAGGATAAACTTGCGCTTGGTCTTGGCCCTGATGCTGTACTGTCGGTTCTTGTCGGTCATGATCACGTGGCCAATCAGTTCCGGAACTGCCGTTACAGCCGCGACGCCAAACAGAAACGGAGTTTTCGCGCCCAGGCATTCGCAGCCTGGAGCGGGGTGGCGTGCGCCACGATGGCAGCAGCATGAAATCGGCCAGCGCCATCACGCCATTAACTTCGGTCGGAAGTCAACAAGTTGACAATACCCTGCTGACCTGCGTCCAGTTTCTTGGGGCGTGTTCGGGTTCAGCCCAAGGCTATCTTGCCGACCACTCGCTGCGTGGCTAGCAAGGCATGCGCCTGCATCAGGTGTTGCGCATCAACAGGCCCGAGATGCTGCGTGAGGGTGGTTTTGAGGATACCGGCGTCGATGGCTTGCGCGACCTGCCGCAAGATGCTTTGTTGCTCAGCCATGTCGGCCGTCTTGAAAATGGAGCGCGTGAACATGCCTTCCCAACTGAAGCCAAGGCTCTTGGACCGCAAGAGGTTCATGTCCAGCGGGGCCGCGGCCTCAACCAGCGCGCAGAGCTGGCCAAAAGGTGCCAGCAGCGTGGCCAGGTCAGTCCAAATCGCCGAGGGCTCGGCCAGACACAACACGTACTCGACCTGCGCCCGGCCCAAAGCCTTGAGCTGCGCTGGAAGCGGTGCCGTGTGGTCGATGACAGCGTGCGCCCCCATGGCTAGGCAATGAGAGCGCGACTCAGCGCGTGATGCCGTCGCTACCACATGCAGGTCAGTCAACTGGGCCGCCAGCTGGATGGCCATGGAGCCGACACCACCAGCGCCTCCGACCACGAGCAGGGTCTCTGCCCGTGCTCCGCCGGCCTCTTGGCGAATGCGCATCCGCTCAAAAAGCGCTTCCCACGCCGCAAGGCTCGACAAGGGCAAGGCCGCGGCCTCCATACTGCTCAGCGTTTGGGGCGCGTGCGCCACCAAGCGTTCATCGACCGTGTGGAATTCGCTGAAGCAACCAGGCCGCATTACACTGCCGGCGTAGTACACACGATCACCCACTCGGAAGTTCGTCACCTCGCTGCCGGTCACATCCACCACGCCAGCGGCATCCCATCCCAACACGCGCGGTTGGCCATCCGCCGGCGCCTTGGCCCTAGCCATCTTCAGATCAATCGGATTGACCGAGACCGCCGCCACCTGAATCCGCAGCTCGCGCGGTCCACAAGACGGCAATTCGATCTCAGCATCGCGCAGTGCAGTGGGTCTCAGGGCAGCTCCGGGCAGCTCGGGGTGAACAACAACAGCCTTCATAATTTTTGTGCCCTTTTCTCTTTGAAATCAGTTTGCGGACGATACGTTCGTCCGAGCAGAACGCATCCAGAACCAAGCCAGCAAGGCGGGCAAGAAACTCAGCGTCAACGCGAGAAATGCAGATTGGTACGACGGGATTTTGGCCAGACTCTGATTCTCATCAGGTCGCGCACCAAACTCCAGCAGCAGACCCACCGTGCCCACACCGATCGAGCCGCCCAGCGACCTGAAAAAATTTACCATCACGGTCACCGTGGATGCGTACTGTTCGGGCGCCACCTGCGTCACGCCGGCATTTAGGCTGGGAATCGTCAGGCCCAGACCGACCCGCCCGAGGATGGTGATGGCAACAAACCAGCCGAGATGAATTGGGTAAAAATACCCCAAGAAAGCCGCGTTCGAAACGATGAAGGTAACCAAGCCAATCAGCAAGGTCCAACGCATCGAATAACGGTCGGTCATCATGCCGCCGACATACAACATCAACCCCAGCATCACGCCGCCGGGCAGCAAAGCGACGCCCGCTTCCCAGGATGCCCAGCCACCCAAATCCTGCAGGTACACCGGCAGCAGATAGGTCGTTCCAAACAGGCCAAAACCATAGGTGAAGGAAATCACGCTGGCGGCGAACACGCCTGGTAGACGAAGTAGTGAAAAATTTAGCACCTGCTGCTGGCGGTGCTTGAGTTGGTCCATGCAAAAGAACAGCAGACCCAGCGCCGCTGCCAAGGCAAAGCAGCCACCCCACAGGGGTTGCTTGAACCAGACCAGGAACACACCCGTGAGCCCGGTGACAAAGGCGCATAGCCACAAGGCCGGCAGCCAGCGCACGGTGCGCGGCAAATCAACCGGCGCACCCTGTGGCATGCGATCCGAAGCCTGCAGCCACGACCACGCGCACAAGGGCAAGGAAAACACAAAGATGCTTTGCCAGCCGATCCAACTGGTCAGCACGCCGCCCACAAAGGGGCCAAGAATGGGCGACATCGTGATACCCAGGCCATACAGCGATATGGCGCGGCCACGCAAGGTCGACGGGAAATTGCTGATGATGACCAGCATGGCGACCGCCTGCGCGGTGCCCGTGAGAAAGCCTTGGACGACGCGGATCAACGCCAGCCACACCAGCCCCCCGGGCGGCAACAGAGCGGCAATCAGCGATGTCAGCATGAAGCCGCCGATCAGGGCGCGAAACGCACGCCGCACGCCCAGCTTGCCAATCACGCCGCCGGACAGCAGCAGTGCCACCGTCATCGATGCCAGGAAGGCCGACGACAGCACCTGCACCTCCAGATGGGTCGCATTGAAATAGGCTTTGATGTCGGGAATCGCGACATTGATCACGGTGGTCGACATGATCATGGGGAAGATGCCCATCATCAGCCACAAAATGGTGTCCCGCCGATGGTTGAAGCCGCCGGCCCTTGTCAACGTCGCGATCTCGCGTGCGAACGGGTCCTCTGTCGGCTGACTCATGTATCTTGCGGCTGAAGACTCACTTCGCCGCCGGCTTGCGGGCCAGCATGCGCAACGGTTCGTACGCCATGGTGACGATGCCATGTTGGTTGACCACCCGATTGCGCGTGCGGATCAACGCGCGCTCCGGCTTGGAGGTCTGCTTGAGCTCGATGACTTCGACCTGAACATGCAAGGTGTCACCGACAAAGGTCGGGCCTTTGATGCTCATGCTCGACTCCAGGAAAGCCAAGCCAACGTGTTGAATCGACGGAACGATCAACCCTTCAGCAAATGAGAACACCAGAGCGCCTGGCACCACGCGCCCGGCAATGGCCATGCTGTCCCGGTCATGGACGTTGGTGAACAACTCTTCCGTGAACCAGGTCAGGTTGCAAAAATTGACAAGGTCGGTTTCGGTGATGCTTCGCCGGGTGGTGACCAAGGTGTCACCGAGCGCGAGATCGTCCCAGTAAAAGCCGGCGCCAAGTTGATAATGACTCATGATTTTGATTCCTTGAGAAATAGCGATCAAACGGCTCGCCCGTCAAAATGCCGACATGCGAGAAAGACAGCAAGAAAAAACTCAGCGTGTGATGCCGCGCGCCATCAGGCTTTCGATGGCTTGCGCAGAGTACCCGGCCTCACGCAGAATTTCTCCACTGTGCTGCCCCAGTTGCGGGGCCGGTTTTTGCTCATCGAGAACGGGTGTGCCCGAAAGGCGGACTGGCACACCAATCTGGCGCATCGCGCCTTCGGTTGGATGCATCACCTGTCGAATCATGCCAACGGCTTCAAGGTGCGGGTCTTTGGTCAGGCTGTCGATGTCGTGCAATGGCATACAGGGAATGTCAGCGCCGTCTAGCAGACCCTTCCACTCCTGCGTGGTGCGGGTGGCAATGGCCTGCCCGACCATGCGGTACAAGTCGTTGATGTGCTGCGTGCGAACGCCGATGCTGGCAAAGCGGGGGTCTTGTGTGAACCAGTCGGGATGACCGACCAAAGCCAAAAAACTCGCCCACTGCTTGTCGTTGTAAATCAACACACACAAATAACCGTCCAGGGTCTGATACGGGCGGCGCTCCTTCACCAAGAGGCGCGGATAGCCGCTCGACCCCTCGGCGGGCAGAAACGTTTCCCCCCCGAGGTGGTCGCTCAGCACGTACTGGACCATGGTCTCGAACATGGGAATTTCGATTTGCTGACCCACGCCAGTCTGTGCGCGCGAGACCAAGGCCGCCAAAATGGTGTTCGACGCCATCAGGCCGACGGTGCGGTCGGCCAACGTCAGCGGCACGTAACGAGGCTCATCGCCACTGGCCATGCTCATGATGCTGGGAACTGCCGCCGCGCCTTGAATCAGGTCGTCGTAGGCGGGCCTGCCTGCATAAGGACCGGCTTCGCTGTAGCCATACAAGCCAGCATAAATGATACGCGGGTTGAGGGCCTGCAGGCGCTCGTAATCAATGCCCAAACGACGCATGGCCTGCGGTCGGATGTTGTAGATCACCACATCAGCAGTTTCGGCGAGGCGGTAAAACGCCGCCAGTCCGTCAGGCTGTTTCAGGTCCAACACCAAGCTGCGCTTGTTGCGATTGACATGCAAGAAAATATGACCCATGCCCGGGTTTCGCATGGGGCCGATGTCGCGCACGGTGTCACCAGCGGGCGGCTCAATCTTCACCACATCGGCGCCCATGTCGGCCATGAGCTGTGTGGCGTAAGGACCCATCAAGACGGAGGTGAGGTCGAGGACACGCAGACCCTGCAGCGGGCCGCTCATGAAAGAAGTCTCATGCTAGGCATCTCAGTTGTCTGAAAAGACGGGAGAACGTTTTTCAATGAATGCGTCGATGGCTTCAAGATGCTGCGGGCTCTTGTGGGCGATGACCTGCAAACCGGCCGACATTTGCAGCACGGAGTCCAGGCTCATCGACTGGCCTTCGTGCATGAGGCGTTTGGTCATGCGCAGCACATTGCCCGGGTTGCGTACAATGCGCGCGGCCAGCGCTCGGGCGGCCGGCAGCAAGGCGTCAGCAGCGACGACCTGCGACACCAGGCCACAGGCCAGCGCTTCCCTGGCAGTGATCGGATCGCCAGTCAGCGCCATTTCCATGGCCTTGGCCATGCCCACGGCGCGCGGCAGCAACCAGGCACCGCCGTCACCAGGGATCAGCCCGACGCGTACAAAGCTTTCGGCAAAGGTGGCTTCTTCAGAGGCAATGCGCAAATCGCACATGCATGTCACATCGCAGCCGGCGCCAATGGCCGGGCCATTGACTGCGGCGATGGTCGGCACCTCGAGTTGGTACAGCGCCATCGTCAGCCGTTGAATGCCCGTGATATACCATTGACGAATGCTGGCCGGCGACATCTCGTCGCCGCAAAACCGACGCATGTCCTTGACGTTGCCGCCTGATGAAAACACTGTGCCAGACGCAGTCAAGATCACCGCGCGAACCGACATGTCAGCGCGAATTCGGTCGCACGCCGCGACGAATTCATCAACCGCCGTGTTGCCGGTCAACGCGTTACGCACTTCGGGCTGATTCATGGTCAGGGTGACCACGGGTCCGTTCTGCTCGTAGACTAGAAAATTGGTCATGAGTATTGTCTCGAATATGTCAATCAGGTAGATGGATTAGTTGAATTTTGTGCGTTTGATTCAGGTGGATTCAATCGAATCAGCCTCGATGCTGAGTCGGGTCAACACGAAGTCCAACACGCTGCCTGCCGACTCCTGCAGCAAGGCTTCGCCCAGCAGACGCTGCCAAAGGGCCTCAGATCCGAAGTCCATGCGCCATTCATGCAGGCGTCGCGTCCACAGGTGCAACGGGTATTCGGCGGTGGTTCCCATCGCGCCATGCACGCCGTGCGCCGTGGCGGCCACCAGACTGACCGCTTCGCTGGCCCGAGCTTTGGCCAGTGCGGCCAGTGGATCATCCGAGGCGGGTGCGCCATGGGCAAATGCCATTTCGGCGGCCATGTGCACTGCATGCACATGCTCAGCCATCTGGCTAAGCTGCTGTTGAATAGCCTGGAATTTGCCAATCGATTTGCCGAACTGGGATCGTTCGTTCGCGTAGGCTACCGTGCGATCGAGCACTGCCGTCATGGCGCCAGCCATCATGCCGGCCCACAGAGCGGCACCAACTTCGCGCAAGGGCTTGACGTCTCCCAGCGAAATGGCGTTAGCCGGCCAAGTCGCCCAGCGCAGACGCGACTGAAGGCTGCCATGCACGGCAGGTCCTTCGTGCGAGGCGGCGGTTGTGGGCAAGAGCCAGGATTTTCCATTGAGATTCATGGCAACCCATGCCGCCACTCGACCAAACGGGACCGCGTGGGCCACCACTTCACCCTGCGGCGATTGAATGGCTTGGGTGGCAAGCGTGGCACAGCCCTGAATCTGCGCATGGCCAGTTTGCGCCAGCAGCGAACGCACATACATTGTCGGGCCCAGCGGCAGTGGCAAAGCGTGGCGACCGGCTGCCAGCAGCAGGCCAAAGGTGTCATGCCAGCTCAGGCCGGCACCGCCCGCAGCCTCATCAACCCAGGCGTCTGTGAAACCGGAGTTTTCGATCGTCGTCCACATTGCCGCCGCGTCGTGCGTCAATTCAACCTGTCGGACAGTTTCGAGACTACAGAGATTGGCCAGCAGCTTATCTGCCGCATCGTTAAAAAGTGAGTCCATGGGCTTGTCGAAGGTTGGCTATCGCAGACCAAGACCACGTGCAATCATGCTGCGCAAGATTTCACGGGTCCCGCCACGCAGTGAATAAGAAGGTGCGACCTGGGTGACGTAGCTCAAAGTGAGCAGCAACTCGTCGTTGGTGACGGGTGCGTCGCCGGCCGCGAGCTCCTCGGCAATCCAGGCCGGTATGTCCTGCTCGAGCTGGGTGCCCAGGTCTTTCATCAGTGCCGCCTCGATGACAGGGCTTTCGCCCGCGGCCAGTCGCGAGGTAGTGGCAATCGACATGGAACGTAAAACGGCCAGCTGGATGACGATACGGCCTGCCAGGCGCGCCTGTGGCTCGGTTGC
>Ga0209343_10008068_pt1 | contig 12318 bp, 8 predicted proteins | sample RifCSPlowO2_02_FD_184026 | JGI IMG/M metagenome (GOLD analysis project Ga0209343, IMG submission 184026) | Groundwater microbial communities from Rifle, Colorado - Rifle CSP2_plank lowO2_0.2 (SPAdes) (version 2) | ecosystem: Environmental > Aquatic > Deep subsurface > Groundwater | place: Rifle... | reverse complement strand
AATCGATAGTATTATAGCACCTCGACAAGCTCGGTGCAAAGCGGGTCAGATACCCGAAATAAAGAAGGTTAAGAGGAGGAAAAGAAAATGGCTGGATTGAGAGTAACTATAGAAGGTTTGCGATTCCGCGCGTCAGATGGGAAATTAGGGGCTGACGATCAAGTGAGGATTGTGAGGCGAAGGTTGTCAAACCCCGCAGCGTTAAGACTCCGCGACGGGGATTCACCGGCGGTATTGGCCGAGGTAATAAGCCAGCGCCAACCACCTGATTTAACGATCCATACAATTGAAGCAATATCGGAAACAGCAGTGGCGAGCAAGCCGCGGGTAGAACTTCCAGTGACGATCCATGACTCTCGGTTGTCTTTTAAGGTCGCCAGGGGTGTAATTCCCGGGTCTTTGTTGAATGGCAGAGAGATTGCCGCAAGCATAAACGAGCAAAACCCTGGCCGTAAACTCAGGGTTCCAATTGAAGCAGAATTGCTGACGTTGAACAAATTACTTGGAAGTCAATTAGAAGACAGAGATTATTGGATATGGACAGAAACGGAGCATCAGGATTATCCGGGGCAATTTGTTCTCCGTCACCAGGCCGGCGGCAACCGCCTCTACTTCCGTCCCGAGTTCAACTGCGCCGACAGCGCGGTTCGGTTTGTCGAGGACAAATAATTTACCCTTTACCCTTTTATTTTTTTACCCTCACACCAAAATATTTGGTGTGAGGGTGTACATTTTGAGGGGTGGGGCGGCCGGGGAAAATTGATATGGAATGTCCAAAGGTAATTACCTCGGCCTATGATTTCATCAAATGGGCGATCCCTCATATCGCAAAATTCCCAAGAGATCAGAGATATACTCTTGGAGATAGGATCGAGGGCAAATTGTTCTACCTTCTTGATCTCCTCATTGAAGCCCAGTATTCAAAAGATAAGTTTGGCGCGCTGAAGGCAGCGAACCTTGGAATTGAACAAATGCGGCACCTTTTCCGTCTATGTTATGATCTGCGTTTGATTAATTTGAAAACTTTTGAGATGATTAGGAAAAAGATCAAAGACCCTGATGTTCTCTGGCTGATTAAGCTTATTATTGATTCAACGGTGCCGCCTGGCATTCCAATTGGGAATTTAGCCAGTCAAATATTCGCCAATCTTTACCTCAACGAGCTTGATCACTACTTGAAGGAAACAATCAAATGCAGGCATTATATCCGTTATATGGACGATCTGATTGTGTTTAATAACGATAAAGACCGCTTAAACGATATAAAACGCGCTATCGATGAACACCTGAAGTGCCTGAAACTGGAATTCCACCCTCATAAAAGCCAAACTCATTTGGTTGCCAGAGGGACTGCTTTTCTCGGTTACAAGATTTTTCCGACTCATCGGCTGGTTATCAGACAAAATGTCAAAAGGCTAAGGAGCAGGATTAAGAGGTATTACAAGATGTTAAGGCTTGGGCTGATAATGTCACAAAAGATCCTATGTTCGATTCAAGGCTGGCTGGGTTATGCGATCCATGCAGATTCATTTCACATGAGGAGGAGGATTTTATCGGAATTTAATTTTATGGGGATAAGTCCATAATGTTCTCCGTCACCTGAACAACGACAACCGCAACTACAACAACCCTGACAATCACTACAACAACAACGCGGTTCGTTTCGTCGAATACTTAATAAATGCCGGAATCCGTGTCTCCAAGGAGATGCGGAGCGTGCAAAATTAAGTCCAGGGCTTGTTCCTGTCTCCGATGTCATATCGGAGCGAATTAAAAACCGCCCGGCTTCGGTAAGTAAGTTCCGACTTTATTCGGGATTTGAAAGCTGAAGCCGGGCTTCTTTTTCAGCGGGCGCAATTATTAGAGTGGGGGCTGAATGTATGCGCCCGCTGTGGGATGGGGAAAATATAAGGCAGCCATGAATGCGTTGGGTATAATCAGAGGAATGGTTCGCTACGATTCTAAAATGGAGGGAGAAGGAGTCGAACCTTCGAAGGCATAAGCCGCCTGATTTACAGTCAGGTGCATTTGGCCACTTTGCTATCCCTCCATATAAATTAACAACTAACAACACGGGCCGCCGAAAGCGGCCCTACAACCAACAACTAAGTTGTTCGTTGTTAGTTGTAGCGAGTCCCGATTACATCGGGACGAGCGTGTTGTCAGTTAAATGAAACTATCTCTTTTTGCTTTTTTTGCGACCGCGAGCCATCTTAGCTCGAGAAATATCACCCTTCTTGTCGATGAAATATAGGTAACCTTTTTCTTTCTTGATGCCACATTTCATAACCTTTTCTGCCATGCTTGTTCACCTCCTTTGTCGTAAAACTTCAAAAAGCATAATACCCGCGGCTACCGACGCATTAAGAGAATTTGATTTCCCCTGCATCGGGATTTGGACAACTTCATCACAGCGTTCTTTTACCAAACGAGACAAGCCCCTGCCTTCACTACCGACCACAAAAGCAACAGGCACCCTGTAATTGACCTCATTATATACCCTGGTCCCGTCTATTTCAACACCCCTCACGACTATTCCGTTGTCTTGCAGCCGGCGAATAGCTTCGGCAATGTTGGTAACGCGGGCGATGGGGACGGTGTTGGCCGCGCCGGTTGAAACCATTATGACAGTTTCAGTAACTTGAACCTGTCGGTTTTTGCGGATAACCACGCCATGAACGCCGGCGGCTTCAGCCGTTCTTAATATAGCGCCAAAATTGTGAGGGTCTTCGATACCATCGAGAATTAGGATAAAGGCAGGCTCGTTTTTAGCCGCGGCAATTTCTAAAAGATCCGGCAGTTTTTTGTAATTAAACATTTTTTAAGGCAAGTTCAAAAATCTTTAAAGCCTGGTCAATCTGTTGTTTTTTGACGATCAGCGGAGGGATAAAACGGATAACCGTGCCGTCCGCGCCGGTCGGGATAATAACCAATCCGTTTTGCAGGCAAAGATCAATGATCTTGCGCGCAGCGGCGGAATCTTTAAAATCTATGCCGATCATTAGGCCAAGGCCGCGAATATCTTTTATAATCGGATGTTTCTTTTGCAGTTGAGCCAGTTTTTTCTTTGAGTAGCTGCCCAGCTGTCTGGCATTTTGCAGCAGTTTTTCTTTTTGCATAACATCAACAGTGGCTATGGCCGCCGCGCAGCAGACTGGGTTGCCGCCAAAAGTGCCGCCGTGGGATCCAGGCGACCACCTGGACATTAATTCCGCGCTGGCCGCGATCGCGCCAAGCGGGAAACCGGAAGCCAAGGCTTTGGAGATACAGAGGATGTCCGGAGTTACATCAAAATGTTCCAGGACAAACCATTTGCCGGTGCGGCCCATGCCGGACTGTATTTCGTCAGCAATTAACAAAACGCCGTATTTTTCAGTGAGCTGGCGCAGCCCCAGAATAAATTCTGGAGGATAGGGGACGTAGCCGCCTTCTCCTAAAATCGGCTCAAAAATCAGGCCGGCAATTTCATTGTTTTTTAGTATCCCTTCAATAACAGTTAAATCAGGCTCCGCAATATAGACATTGGGGACAAGCGGTTCATAACCATCGCGATATTTCATTTTTGAGGTAGTTAGGGAAAGAGCACCAAATGTGCGCCCGTGAAAAGAGCCTTTAAGCGCGACCAGGCCTGGCTTTTTGGTTGAGTACCTGGCCAGTTTTATGGCCGCTTCAACTGCTTCGGACCCGCTCTGGCAAAAGAAAAACTGCGCATTTTTTATGGGGACGATTTTATTTAGTTTTTCAGCCAGAGTTATGTAAGAATCATAGTTGGCTACTCCGATGCAGATATGAATTAAATTGCCCAGCTGTTTTTTTGCGGCAGCCACAACCCTGGCGTGACAATGTCCGGTGGAACAAACCGCAATCCCCGCGGAAAAATCCAAATATTTTTTGTTGTCTGTGCCAAAGAGGTAGCAGCCAGAACCTTTCTTTACTTCAAATTCTGGAAAATAGCGACTCAAAACGGGGGAGACGACTAATTTGCCGCGTTCGTACAGTTTTTTCATGATATATTTATTATACGCATATTTCGTGTTATACTTCAACTGTTATGCGTAGAAAAATTGTGATTTGTCTGTTCTTCTTTATCTTCTGCTCATTGGCTCACGCTGAATATGCCCCGGGTGAAATTATGGTGAAATTTAAACCCGGCATAATGGTTATTCCCAAAACCATGGGGGTGGTGGGGGTTGGGCTGGCCGCCGTGAAGGCTGCTTCGGTCAAGGCTTTGAATGCCAAGCATGAAGTCGCCAAAGTGAGACAGGTTTATAGCGGTGTTTTAAGACTTCGTCCGGATCGGACAGACCTGGAAGATGACTATGTGCTGATTTTTCCGGAAAGCAAAGATGTAGAAAAAATAGCCGAAGAATATCAAAAAGATCCCAATGTTGAATCCGCTTCTCCTGTCGGCATTGTGAAGGCATTTGAAACAAATCCGAATGACCCTTATTTTGCCAATGGGAATCAATATGGGCTGACAAACATGAAATGCCCTCAGGCTTGGGATCGCACCACCGGGACAAACGAAACAATAATTGCGGTATTGGACACGGGAGTAAATTATGCGCACGAGGATTTATCAGCCAAGGTTGATGTGGCCAATGGTTGGGACTGCGTTAATGATGATAATGATCCTATGGACGATCACAGCGATGTCCACGGGACAACTGTTGCAGGGGTAATTGCCGCTTCTACTAATAATGGTAAAGGGGTGGCGGGCGTTGATTGGAACGCGACGATATTGCCCGTGAAGGTTTTAGATAGCGACGGCGAAGGTAAGATATCCGATATTTTAGAAGGCCTTGAATGGGCCATGGCAAAAAATGCCAATATTGTTAATATGAGCTTTGGTCAGCGTGGGGCAGATCCCAACCTGCGCAGCAAATGTTTGGATGCTTATAATGCCGGACTTGTCCTGGTGGCTGCTGCCGGAAATGATAACGTTGAAATCCCGTCTATTCCGGCTTCCTATAGTTTTGTTTTAGCAGTGGCCGCCGTAGACGTGAATGATAAGCTCTCAAACTGGGGGCTGCAAGGGTCTAATTATGGGAGCTGGATAGATATATGTGCCCCAGGCACTAACATTTATACAACAAGCAGTAACACCAGCAACTACGCGACTACAAGTGGCACCTCTTTAGCCTGTCCGTTTGTCTCCGGCCTAGCAGGGCTAATTAGATCCGACAATCTGACCAGGACAAACCGGCAAATTATGAATATCATTAAAACTACCGCAGAAGATATTGACGGGTTAAATCCCAGCTATGCCGGTAAACTTGGCCATGGCAGGGTCAATGCCTATGATGCCTTGTCAGGTTTGATTGCTGATATCTCCAGCCCGGCAAGCGGAGCTTATATCAGGGGACAGATAGACATATCCGGGACAGCCGGTGGGTGGGTTTTTGGCAGTTACATATTAGACTTATTAAGCAACGAGGTCTTTGTTGCCACCATTGAAAGCAAAGCTGCTTCAGTAGAAAGCGGTGTTTTGGGAAGCTGGGATACGGCAGGCCTAAATGGTGAACACAAAATTCGCCTAAGAAGTTTTTCGGCTAGCGGGGCTAATACTATAGAAGCAAGTCTGACGGTATATGTTGATAATACAACTCCGGAAGCGGGCATTACTTCTCCAGCAAGCGGAGCAACAATTGGCGGACAAGCTTTAATTATTGGGACAGCCAGTGACCAATACTTAAATAAATATCTTTTGGAATACGGTGAGGGGAGTTCTCCTGCCAGTTTTGAACAAATAATTGAAGGTTGGACGTCGGTGGCCGGCGGAGTTTTAGGTACCTGGGAAACCACAGGGCTTAGTGGGTCGTATATCATAAGGCTTACTGTTTATGGCAAGGTAGGAGATTCTGTGACTACGAGCGTTGTAGTGACTGTGCAGAACGCAACCGATCCAACGAAAACGGCGCAACAACAAACCGGCTTACCCCTTACTTATGCCGTGCCCAATCCTTTTGATCGCACCGTAACTGCCGAGATTCAATTTGGTTATACCTTAGCGGGCAACTTCGCCACTAGAATTTACCTTTTTGATTTGACTGGAAACTTAGCGTGGCAAAAAAGTTATAGCGCCGGCGTTGATGGCGGTAAGGCAGGAGTCAATACTCCTACCTGGGATGGGAAAGATCTTTTCGGAGCGGAAGTTGCTAATGGGATATATCTTTATCAAGTAGTGGCCGATCAGGCTGTGATTGCCAAGGGCAAAATAATAATTCTTAAATAATCCCCCGCAGCTTAGAAATTGAGTGCCCCTTCGATACTCAGCAGCGAAGCCAGAAAATTATCCGAAGTATTTGCCAGATTTTTGTAATCGACTGATTTATAAGAGCCGGTCAGGACAAAATTTGTTAAAACCGGGTTATCAACTGGCATGGTAACGCTCAAACTTAAAGTTTGAGTAACTTTTTGTATGTTCAGGTCGGCGACTGAGCCGCCCTGGATTTCTCCTCCGTTTTTCTCGTCCTGTTGATCAAAGGTCAGAGTCCCCCAGCCAGCTATTTGGTATGTTGCTTTGGTGTCCATGATGATTTTCTTTTTATCGGACGGGGATACTCTTAAGTCTTTAATAACTCTCGTCGTTTTATGATTATAGGTTGTGCTGATGGCCAGAGGGGGGAGGGGATTGAGTGTTGTGCCGGCAGTAATGGTACGGTTGGTTGTTTCTGTGTCTATTTGGCTGGCGGACAGAGGGTGGTCATTTGCGTTTTTGTAATTTTCCAGAGCCAGCCCCAAACTGAGCGGGAGAATGGGAAAAGGAGAAAGAGTTGCTGTGTAATTTTGGGCGAAGGTGTTGGTGTTTGTTGTTACCTCTGGAGTTGTACCGGAGGGGGCAGTCTGGTTGTTATCTGAAAGTGTAAAGCGCGAATCCAAGCTAAAAATAGGGATGGAAATTGGTTTGTAAGTAATGTTATAGGTGTTGGCTTTGCCCGTTGTTCTATTGCTCAGACCGGTTTCTGGGACGGAATCACTCTGTGAACTTGCCCAAGAACCGGAAAGCCAGGCCAGGGGTGAAAGATTAATGTTGGCAGAGGTCCTTTCGGTTTTGGGGTTGGTTCCGCCGACAACAACAGTTAAGCTTTCCTGCCGGTTATGATCTAAAGAAGTTGTTAACATTGAAAAGGGGATTAGATCCATGTGATAAGTTTGGTTTTTTGTCGCAGAGACATCACTGGCCGCGCCAAAACTTTTAACCAGAGTGTTTCCTTCATGGTTGAGCAAGCTGGCACGGGCAGTCCATTTTTGCAGCGGTCCGGTCGTGAGGTCGACTGACAAATTGTATGAAGTATCAATCGACTGAGTGTGAGCAGAGAGCGCCTCAGCTGTAGCTTCTGTGCTGCTTGATCTCAGGGCAACAGTTGTTGGCTCGCTTTTTTGATAGTCAAAACCGGCAGTTACTCTTTCAGTAAACTTTAAGTTCGCGTTGGCATGCAAATAATCGGTGCTTGTTTGTGAAAAGCTGTTGCTGTCACGCAGGGGGTCTGATTCGGAAACGCTTTTCTTTAAATCATACTTATGGGTAAGAGAAAAAATGCCGCGCTCTATGCCCAGAGGCGCAACGCTCAGGGCGTAAGAGTTTTGAACGGTATCGCCGCTATGGCTTGAGCCGCTGGCAAGCTCGTCCAGTGTCTGATAAAGACGATAGCTGAAATCGATCTGCGCTAGCCCCCGCGGGTTTATACCCAGGGTAACAGAATTGTCATAGCTGTTTTGATACTGAGTGCGAGAGGCCCCGATGGGATTATTGTTTTCTTTATACGAATAATTAGTAAAGAAAGAATGAAAATTGGGCTTAAGTTTAACATTATATTCTTTATACTTTGAGCCGAAACCAATAGAGGTCACTCCCATGGGGGTAAAATCAGAATCTATTTGTTTGGTGCTTCCGCCGACAGAGAGTATATCCCCAAAAAGTTTTGTTTCGGCCCCAAAACGAAACGCCCCCCCGCTCTTTACTGTTTGTCCGACAACCAGCCCAACCTGAGACTGGAACTGATATTCCACGGAGATGGCATCCGAAGAAGAAGGGGTAAGATAATAAAGGGTGATTTGTCCCGGTTTTGTGTAGCTGACAAAATAATCCAGATCTCTGTTTAAAACTTTTGCGTTAACCGAGACCTTTTCACTGCCTTCAATAATATCTTGAGCTGATTTCAGTATATAACTTTTTGTGCCGCTACCACTAAAACTTTCAAGGGTTGTTTCGGCAATAGAGACCTGGTCTGTTTCGCTTTTGGCGTAAGCGGAATTTATCGTGAATAAATCGCCGATCTTAAAACTGCCATCAGCGCCAATTACCGAATGTGTAATATCGCCCCCTGCAAAAACTTGAGGCGGGACGTATTGATAGATTATCTGGTAATTTTTGGTGGCAGAAAGTTCATTATTAAACGTGATGGAAGGGGTGTCAGCGATATAATTAATAGAATATCCTTTATCTCCCGCGTTAGCCTCAAAGCTTGCATTGCGCGTGTAGGAAGCAATAACGGAAGAGCCCTGTTCCCAGACCTGGACTGTTTCTGTCCCAGGGGCAATATTGCGCACGTTCCTTAAATAATAAGGACCACGGGTTCCATCTCCCAGGCCGGAATATTTCCCCACAACACTTTTATAATATGTATAAGTTATTATAATCGTGCTGGCGGCAGAAATGTTAAGCGGATTTAAAAACTTAATTGTTCCAGTTGTGTAGCCGTCCGAGGGATCCCTATAATCGGTTCTAAAAGCAAGCTGTGCCTCTGGAGTAACGGTAAATTTGCCGGTGGCAGAATCAAGCTGAGTGGTTGGAATAGAATAGTCAACTTCCCAGGTCAGTTCTACGCCATCGAGCCTGACCGTGAAATTGGCGCCGGATTCGGTGGTGGGTGTAATGGGGCGATTTTGTAAATAAGCGTGATAGTTATTATTAATGATGTCAGCGCCGCTAATGCTTTCGATGATTGAAGCCGTAACTGTTCCGACGCTCTTTTTAGCGGATTCCTTAAGGTAAGTCGTGCCAATTTTAAGTTCCTTGGGGAACTTTGAGTCTGGAATGGCCGGGATAGCGGTGACTTTATAGCGATAGGTAGCTTTGATTTGAGAGGTAGAGCTGATGACGACGCCAAAAACAAGCTCCCCAAAATTATTATCAATCGAGTATTCTAAATCACGGGTAAGCAATTTGCCGTCAACTTCAATTCTTTCGCTTTCGGCCACAACATTGTCGTGCGCTAGTTGGTAGGGCCCACGACTACCAATACCCAACAAAGACTCAGTGTTTTCCGCGGATTCGTAATAATTGTATTCAATGCTTAATGGTTCTGAAGCTTGGGGAAGAAACCTGGTTAGGAGCTTTATGATGCCTTGATCATAGCGTATGATATAGTCTTCGTTTTTTTTAAGTGCTGACCCCCGAAATGTAAGCTTCTCGCTAAAATTAACAACAGGAGTGTGTTTTAAACGGTACTGTCCCGAGGCTTCTTCCTCTGCCGGCGTGGGTTCAGCGGAACCGACTGAAGCGGGGTACATCTCCCGCATAGCTCTTGTAACCGGCTCCATTATAGGTTGAGATTTTCCAAACTCTTCCGGATTAAAGGTGAATCTGGATTGGAAACCAAAGAAATCCCTTTTAGAAAGAGTGGGGAAGAAAAGATCAAGAACATTAGTGTACTCATAATTATAGCTGATGATGTCGTCTGAGGTTAAGATACGGGTAAAAGTAATTTTGCCTTCAAAATAATTAATCGTGTAATCGATGTTGCGCCTTTGGGAAATATTATTCAAGGTTATTGCTTCTGACCCGTCAAGAATCGAGCCATGCCCAAGGCTGTACGGGCCCTGGGTGTTATTCCCTTTTTGAGTCGAGAGTTTTTGGCTTTGACTTTTTAATTTAGCGGAAGGGACAGTGATGATATCGTACCAGCCGTCTTTGGCTGTGAGCAAAACACCGTTGAGTTGTTTGGCCACAGAAGCAAATTCGTTGCCGGTGAAGCTGGCGGAGAAATCGCCGAAGGTCAATTCGTTTTCATGGTATTTAACTTTGACGTCATAGCGTTCTGGTGTTTCCGGCTGCTGTTCCAGATCATATCCAACGGAGAGATTTTCTGAAAGTTGTCCCAGAATTTGCAGCTGCAGCCTCTCCTGCCATGGTCCTCCCGTGAAAGTTGGGGAATAACCGCCTAATTGGGATAAGCCTGAAAAATAATTGCTGGCCGGGCTGACTCCGGCTTTTTTGAACTCCCATTTTTTATAGCCGCCGATTTCTACTTGAGGATAATCGCCTTGATTGGCAAGCGAAGGAAGGGACAAGAGAACAACCGAAACAGACAGAAAAAATATAAGTCTGCAAATTTTATTCATTAAAATGAATATTTTTTAACAATCAAAATCGCATTATGTCCGCCAAAGCCAAATGAATTTGACATAGCTATCTCGAGGCTTTGTTTCCGGGCCTGGTTGGGAACATAATCTAAATCGCACTCCGGATCAGGAGTCTCATAATTTATGGTGGGAGGAATGATCGAGTTATTAATGGAGAGAATGGTAGCAATTATTTCTACTGCTCCGGTAGCCCCCAAAAGATGTCCTTGCATGGACTTGTTGGAACTTATCGGGATTTTTTTTGCTCTCTTTCCAAAGACCAATTTTAAAGCCATCGTTTCATATTTATCGTTAAGCATAGTTGATGTCCCATGGGCATTAATATAATCAATTTTATCCGGTGGAATATCGGCATCTTTGAGCGCCGCCTGGATGGCGCGTACCGCGCCCTCTCCGCCAGGGGCAGGAGCGGTAATGTGATTGGCGTCGCCGCTCATGCCGTAACCGATTATCTCAGCATGAATTTTGGCGCCACGAACTTTAGCTGATTCTAGTTCCTCTAATATAACAATACCGCAGCCTTCACCAATCACAAAACCATCGCGGTTTTTATCAAATGGACGGCTGGCGCGTTGCGGCTCATCATTTCTAGTTGATAAAGCACGCGCAGCGCAAAAGGCGGCCACCCCCAAAGGAGTAATCGAAGCTTCTGTGCCGCCGGCGATCATGGCTTTTACTGTTCCGTGTTGAATGAGCTTGTAGGCGTCGCCAACAGCGTGTGTGCCGGTAGCGCAGGCTGTAACCACGCAGCTGTTGGGACCTTTGGCGCCTGTATTAATGGAAACATAGCCGGAGGCCATGTCGGCAATCATGTATGGGACAGTGAAAGGGCTGACTTTATCAGGGCCTTTTTCCAGCAGAACCCTGGCCTGTTGTTCCAAAATTTCTAAACCGCCAATGCCTGAACCAATTAAAACCCCAATGTCTGCTGCGTTGTTATCAGAAATAGTTAAATTAGAATCCTTTAAGGCTAATTGTGATCCGGCAATAGCAAACTGAATAAAACGCACCAGGCGGCGCGCTTCTTTTTTGTCTAAATAGTCAGCCGGGTTAAAACCTTTAACTTCACCGGCAATCTTGCTTGAGTGCGCGCTGGCATCAAAAAGAGTTATTTTATCGATGCCGCTTTTCCCGGCCGACAGGCTGTTCCAAAAAGCTTCCTGGCCAATCCCCAGGGGAGAAACAACTCCCAGGCCAGTTACAACAACTCTTTTTGTCATGCTTTTATCTTCCTTCTGCGCCTTCGGGCTCCGAAGGACAAGCTTCAACTTCTTTAATAAGTTCTTTGATAATATCAGCCGCTGGCCTGATTCTCTTATCTTTTATCTTCCAGACGTTTTCACCAGAAAACACAACCCCCTCGTTGATTTTCCCATGCAGGGAATTTATTAAAGCCTGGATAATACAATATTCCAAAGAACAGTTTTTTAAGCAAAAATCACAACCAATTGGTTTTGGCGCTTCTTTTTTTAAGATCTTGTTAACAAAATCTGTTTTTAAAGCGTGGCCAGGCAGACCAACCGGGGAAGAAATAGTGACTATATCACCCTCTTTCGCTTGTTGATAGAGTTGCTTATAGGGGAGGGCGGCATTGCATTCTTCTGAAAGTACAAAGCGGGTTGCGATTTGCACCCCGTTAGCTCCCAGGTTAAACATTTCAACAATGTCCTGGCCGGTGGTTATACCTCCGGCCGCTATAACCGGCAGGGTGGTAACTTTCCTGACTTCTGGAAGTACATCTTTGATTGAGCGATCCGTTCCCAAATGTCCGCCAGCTTCTCTGCCTTCTACCACGATGGCCGTGGCCCCACATTTATCTGATGTTTTGGCCAAACGGGCAGAAGAGACAATGGGAACAATTGGGATATTACTGTCTTGACCGATCTTAAAGATGTCTCGGGAAAAACCAGCACCGGTAAATACGATGTCGATTTTTTCCTTGATCGCGGT
>Ga0209343_10008065_pt1 | contig 12322 bp, 9 predicted proteins | sample RifCSPlowO2_02_FD_184026 | JGI IMG/M metagenome (GOLD analysis project Ga0209343, IMG submission 184026) | Groundwater microbial communities from Rifle, Colorado - Rifle CSP2_plank lowO2_0.2 (SPAdes) (version 2) | ecosystem: Environmental > Aquatic > Deep subsurface > Groundwater | place: Rifle... | reverse complement strand
GGTAATCGCGGGCTATCTCACTGGAGTCCGTCGCGCTGACATTCAGGCGGGGAGTATCTGGCAGTTGCAGATTGTTTAGCGTGTCCTCGAAAGACTCTAGCCGAATATATTTCAGACAATGACTAATACCTTCCCGAGATACGGGTTTTCCTTCGCTCCAGTCTTTGGAGTAGGCCGCTTTTTGAATGCGAGGCTTGAGAACTGTGTCGAAATAAACACCCATTTCAACCAAGGCGTATTTTCGGTTTCCGCCATCTTCTCTATTGAGATTTATTACGGCATGCCCAGTTGTTCCTGAGCCGCCAAAATAATCGAGAGCGTATTGTGAGTCTCCTAGCCCTGAAACACGGAGGCAGTCTTCTACTGCGTAGATTGACTTCGGATAAGTAAATGGGCTCACCCCAGTAAAGAAGTGTTTTAGTACGCCTGTGCCGTGCTCAGTTGCCGAATACTTGGGGTCAATCCAGTTGGTTGGAGGAAGTACACCCTCTGAGCCAGGGCGAAATTTATAGTAAACAGTGATGCTGCCATCATCGTTGGTTTTTGCTTTATAGTTTTTAGGCGCTCCCACTACATTGCTTGGCTTTCCTCGCCAAGTCCTTTCACTACCTGAGTCGTCCAGTGGGTAGACAACTACTTCGCCTTGTTTAGGCGGCTCTATGTCTGTCCATACTCTTTTGTCTTCATCCCAGTTCATCTTAGGGGCGCGTATTGATTCGCCCATCACATATAGCGGATAGAAAAGAGATGGACGATCTTTTCGCTCTGAGTTTGATCCTCTTTTCCTAAATAGCTCCCACATAAAGTTACCATTCTCATCTTCCTGTTTGTAGCGAGCGGATGTTTTTCGCTACGAGGAAGTTTCTCAAGTTCTCCTGCTGAGGTATTTCTGGCGAAAATGGCATATTCGTGTGCCTGCGCTAGACCACTTGGTACGGGGCGGCCAGACGGGTTGATACGAACAGCAATGGTGCCAAGCAGGTTGTCTTGTCCAAACTGCTGTTCAATGAGGTAGCTAAGTTCACGTTGCTGGTAATCATCAATTGTGGCGCACAAAACACCATCGATAGTCATCAGGGATTGAGTAATCGCAAGTCGGTCTGCCATAAGCGAGCACCAAGACGAGCTGCGGTAACCATTCTTGTATGCAATAGGCCCTGCGTCTGTATTGTAGGGCGGATCGATATAGACGGCTTTTATCTGCTTGTTCAGTCGGGTTTGTGCAAGATTCAACGCTTGGAAGTTGTCACCGTGTAACAGAATACCGCTGCAGTTTTCATCGAGGTCAGTCAAGCTAGCAAGCAACTTTTCTTTTGTGTCTTCGTGAAGGAGGCGGGTGTCGACCGTCAGAAATGGGTTGGCACGCAGAAAATCTACAGTTAGAGGTTTGCTGTAACCTGGTTGTGCCATATCTGCCTGGATGTCATCAATGGCGAATAATTTCACCCACTCTTCGCGTTGCTGATCATTGGCTGCAATTTCGGGATAAAAGCTTTCCGGTATACGATCCAAGGTGATGCAGTACTGGGTCTCGACAACGAATTTTTTCTTGAGCCAGAGTTTCTTCTGGAAGTCTTCGAGTTGGGCGAGAAAGTCGATAATGCGCTTGGCAATCTTGCGCAGCACGCGCAGCTTCTTCAGGTATTCATCCACGCGCGGAGCATCGGCCGCCTCGATATCGTCGAGGCGGATGATTTCGTTCTTGATATAGAAGTCCAGCTCGCGACGGAGGAAGCCACCGAGGTTCTTGTGGATAAAGTAGTCCATGGTGTTGCGGGCGGTGAACTGCCCCAGGTATTTGCCCAGCAGCGTACGATTGGGCTGCTTGTCGGTAGGTGCTGGAGCAAACAGCGGCTGCTCGAAGGCGCGCAATTCTGGGTGAGTAAACACCAGGTTGGCGAGCTGCTCACCTACGATTTGTTCGGCCTCTGCCAGGCGCTTCTGCTGCCAAGTGCCAGCCTGACCGGATTTGTCATTGTCTGGGCGGTAGTCAAACTGCACGACAAGTTCCGGCTGGCCCTGGCCGTTGATTTCGAGCTTCAGCGGTTCGGCAGCATGGATGATAAAGAAGCGCTCCTGGCCTTCTTTAACGTTGTTGTGCTCACCCTCTGCGGCGGCGGCCAGGCGGAAATGCACTTTAAGCGGGCCTGTAGCTGCTGGCTGGAATTCGAAGCCGCTCTGCGGGCCCTGTTCCTTCGCCTGGGCTACGGTGAGGTCGAAGGTGAAGTTGCTGAGTGCCTCGCTCGATTTGATGTAGTACTGGTCTTTGTTGGCCCAGTGCAGCATGACTTCACGGCCATCATAGGGCACGGCATAAGGTGCGGCGCGGCTGTCGTTTTCGGCGACGAAGTAGCGCTTCGACATGAAGTCGCCCTTGTCGTAGTAGCGGCTGAAGAAGCGGTATAGGTGTTCGTACACCTGGGCATCGTCAGCCAGTACACCGCCGCCATCGCGGGCATGCTGCTGGGCCAGATCGAATTCTTTGCCAACCTTGGTGCCGCGATATTCAGGTTTCAGTTCACCCGTGGGCAGGAAGGCGTCCTCGCCGAGAGCTTCAGCGACTTTTACGCGGGCAACTTCTAACGCGTCATGGGCGTTGCTTTGCGATTGGCCGGCAAAGTGGGCATCGATCTCGCTACCCAGCTCGGTATCGATAAAAGCTTTTATCTGTGCGCTACGGGCGTGAAGGATGCGGTACAGGCCGAAGTCGAGCTCAGGTTGATTGAGCTGGAAGAGCTCACCCAGCAGGGCGATAAATTGGTCTTTTTGCTTGCTCATGTGGACTTCTCAAAAATGGTTCAGGCGTAGGGCTTGAAGTCGTTGCTGTCGCGAATCAGTAGCTGCATCAGCTTGGGATGGATAAAAAGCTTTTCCTTGCCGACCTGCACTTCTTGCAGCACACCGATGGCGACTAGCTCTTTGAGGTAGCGAGAAGCGGCCTGACGCTGGGCAATGTGTTTGTCGACGACGTTACTGATGCGGCAGTACGGCTGCTCAAAAATTACGTCCACCAGCTCGCGGGAATAGGTTTTCGGCAGTTGGGCGCGGACGAACTCGGTGGTGTGTTCGGACAGGCTGCGAATGGCGGCAATTTTGGCCGTGGTCCAGCGAGCGGTTTCTTCCACAGCACTGAGCATGTAGAGCAGCCAGGGCTCCCAGGCTTGTTCGCGGGTTACATCGAGCAGCAGGCGGTAGTAATCGGCACGGTTGGCGATGATGTAACGGCTGAGGTAGAGAATCGGCAGGCTCAGCAGACCTTCCTGAATCAGGTACAGGGTATTGAGCACGCGCCCGGTGCGGCCATTGCCATCGGTGAACGGGTGAATGGCTTCGAACTGGTAATGCCCAACGGCCATGCGTACCAGCGGGTCCAGGTCGGTCTCGTTGTGCAGGAAGCGTTCCCAGTTGGCGAGCAGGTCACGCAAGCGGTTTTCACCCTCTGGTGGGGTGTAGATGATTTCGCCGGTGCGGTCATTGGCAAGCTGAGTGCCTGGCACTCGGCGGATGTCCATGTTGACGCCCTTGAGCGTGCGGCAGATCTCGACAGCCGTGCCGGTGGAGAGTGGGCGTTCTTCCAGGGACTGGTAGCCATGGTGCAGCGCTTTGCGGTAGCGCAGGGCTTCCTTGGTTGCGGGGTCAGCATGGTTGTCACCATCCTGGGCGTGCTGAAAGAGCAGGTCCGTGGTGGTGACGATGCTTTCGATCTCGGAGCTGTCCTTGGCTTCCAGCAACGGGATGGTGTTGATCAGCACCGTCTGGTTGGGGATCAGCTCGGCGGCTTGTTTTAATTCAGCCAGGGCTGTGCGGGCCTCGATACAGCGCTTGAGCACTGCACGGGTCTCCAGCTCTGCCGTAGGCGGTAAGGGCGGCAGCTGGTTATAGGGCTTGTCGGCCTGCCAGGGGAGGGGGAATGCAATCATGGATGCGATCCTGATCCTTAGGGTATCCATCTAAAGGCAAAGGCGCTCATCAGAGCGCCCTTTTCGTGGTGTCAGTGTAAACATGTGTGCATAACGTGTCGCCATTTTTTGGTTTCAGCGACATGTTTTGCTCTCGTGTCGCTGGCAACGACATGTGCACATAACGTGTACTCGAAATGGACCTTTAGCGACGTGTTAGCTCACGCTCCAGCGCACAGTGAACAGAGTTTGAGTACGGCTGGCACGATGCAGGCGTTTCTCCAGGGCATCGATAAGGGCATCTCGACGGGCTTCGATTTCGTCCTCCACGGAGAATATTTCTTGGCGTTGCCGGCGTTGTTCGCTTTCTACCTTGCGGATGTCGTCCTGTAAGCGTCGTGCCTCGTCCATGCTCTGGGCGGTGCGGGCTTGCCGCTTAAGGCCTTTGAGCTTGAGCTTGGTATCTTGCAGGGCTTGCTCGGCAGCGAGGATGCGGTCTTCGGCCCAGGCGTCGAGTTTTTCGCGTTCTTGCTGGAAGAATTTATCGTTCTGCTCCAGTGCTTGGCTCAGTGCTGCATCGATTTGGCGACGGGCGTTGCCATGCAGATCATCCGGAGGGGCGCTGTGCGTTGGCTCGGCGCTAGCGTATAGCTGGAAGAGTTTCTCGCAGGTTTCCTGATCGAGCAGTTCGCCGCTATCGGCCATGGCGGTGAATACCAGGTGCTCTTCACGTTGAAAGCTGTCGAGCTCCAGCAAGTTGAGCTGAAGCCAGCCCTGCTGACCGACCAGTTGCTCGATGACGCTGATGCGCGGGTTGCGGCCTTCCAGCCATTGCGCATAGCTGAAGCGCAGAGTGGCTGTGGGGGCAGGAGCATTACGTCCCTGATCGAGTACGTATTCGCCCAGTGGGTGCGTCAGGCGGTAGATTCGGGTGTTTTCAATCTGAGCTTGTTTTGCCAGCTCGCCCTTGCGAATGAGCTGGTAGTGCCCAGTTGCGATCTGTGGGAGGGGCGGTAGGCTGAGGTCGAAGGTCAGTAGGTTGCTGTCGAACCTGGCGTGCTCTGCCAGGATGTACTGGGTCAGTTGCCAAAACAGGCGAGTGATTCTATCTAGCTGGCTTTCAGCGCGTTCTTTGTGGGTTTTGAGCAGGCTGTGGATGTCTGCATCGAAATTTTCCAGCAGGAGCTTTTCGGTTTCCAGCATGCGTGCCTGGATATCCGCATCCAGTTCCGCGCGCAGGCTGGCGAAGGCAGCGTCGATCTCTTGAGGTGTGCGGCAGCAGTCGTAGATTTCGGCAATGCGTTTCTCGAAGTCGATGCCGGCTTCGATCCTGCCGAGCACTTGGTCAGATGCACCAAAGACGCCATCGAACAGGTGAAACTTGTCCTGCAGTAGCTCCAATACGCGCTGGTCTGCGGCATTGCATTGGTTGAGGAAATTGATCACAACCACGTCAAAGCGCTGGCCGTAGCGATGGCAACGACCAATACGTTGCTCTACGCGCTGGGGGTTCCAGGGCAGGTCGTAGTTCACCACCAGGGAGCAGAACTGCAGGTTCACACCTTCGGCGGCTGCCTCTGTGGCGATAAGGATTTCAGCTTTATCGCGGAAATAGTCGATCAGCGCGGTGCGGCGGTCGATGGCGGGGGAGCCGGTGACACGGTCGCTGCCATGGTAACGAGCCAGCCAGCGCTGATAGATGCCGGTAGCGGCTTCACCCTGATTGCCACCGCTGAAGGTGACAACCTTACCGGTGTGCCCATGCGCCTCAAGAAAACGAGCCAGGTATTCCTGGGTACGGCGTGACTCGGTAAAGATCACTGCTTTACGCGGTGCGCCCATACCGGACATGCGTGCAAAGCCTTGTTCCAGCGCGTTCAGAAGGGCGAAGGATTTTTGGTCTTCACGAATGCTGTGAGCGATTTCGATATAAACATCGAGCTCGGCGATTTCTTTACTCAGCAGCTCAAAGTCGACTTTGTTGGCTGAGTCATGGGCCTCGTAGTTGGCTGACTCTTCCGCTGCTTCGAGAAGGTCTTCCTCCAGGTCGTCTTCTTCAATCAGGTGCTCGAACCATTCCTCATCGATACTCTGGCGATCCAGCAGCTTCTGTAAGCGGGCTTTAATCGCCTCCAGGGTGGCGAGAACGGCTTCAGTCGACGAGGCCAGCAGCTTGCGCAGAATAAGCGCGACGAGATGCTTCTGACGCTGTGGGAAGCCGTAGCTGAAGTCACGGTGCAGGTAGGCGGAAATAAGGTCATAGAGCCGCTGTTCATCGTCGCTAGGGGTGAACGGCGTGGTCAGCGCATGGCGCTGGGTATAGGGCACGTATTCCAGAACATCCCTACGCAGGGTGCGTTTGATAAAGGCCTGCAAACGGCGGCGCAAAGCTGCCAGATCACCATCGGTGTTGTTGTACTGAGCGCGAAAACTGCGCTCATCGCCGAAGATGTCCTCGTCAATCAGCGAGCTGAGACCATACAGCTCCATCAGCGAATTCTGCAGCGGTGTAGCGGTCAGTAGGAGCTTGCGCCGTCCAGCCAGTGAGCGTTTGAGCGATTGACCGGTTTCATTGCTTTTGCGATGGGCATTGCGCAGCTTGTGAGCCTCGTCGATGACGACTAAATCCCAGGGAATATTGCCCAGCTGCTCTTCCATACGTGCGGCAAAGTGGAGCGACATGATGCTGATAACATCGCGATCCAGCGGGTCGTAGATGCCATCCTGGCGAAGCTGTTTCCAGGTACGGGCATCCAGCACCTGGGTGGGCAAATTGAATTTTTCTGAAAGCTCCTGTGCCCATTGTTTGCGCAGCGCCGCTGGGCAGATGACCAAGAGACGACGGCGACGTTCGGCCCATAGCTGGCCTAGAACCAAGGCGGCTTCAATCGTTTTACCCAAGCCGACTTCGTCAGCCAGTATCACGCCTTTGCTCAGAGGGTTTTGCAGGGCAAAAAGGGCAGCATCAATCTGGTGTGGGTTGAGGTCGACACTGGCATCGAACAGCGACTGGGAAAGCCGGTCTTCTTCGCTGGCTGCACGGCGGCGCGTCAGCTCCCAGGCGAAATACTTGGCGTGGTGGGGTGTGAGGCTGCTTGTGGGATTGTGCGTCGACATTAGGTTCCCTCGGTAATGTCCATGAGCCGAACGATGCAGATCCTGCACCCGGGGTTTGCTTGAGTTACTGATTCGATCCGTGGGCGGTGTCCCTAAGGTAGCAATGTGGACGAAGCGAAATAAGCAATATTTATCCATAAGCTGACCAAGATCTGGTCTATTTCCGCGACATTTTAACGAGGCGAGTTGCCATCCTGATGCGTCTAGACACAGGAGGACGATATGGGCCAGATCGAGTTAGTCCGGGAAACTGCATTGGACGAGCAGTATGCGCAGATGTATCAGGCGGCGATGTTGATCGCTGCCGCCTATCTTGCCAGCATCAGCGTTGTCATACGCAGCCCGGCCACAGAGCGGAAACTGCACACGCATTTGCTAATCAGCGTACGGGTCCGTACGCCAAGTTCGTGGACCGTTACTTGGTGCAAAAAAGTGTCGGTTCAAGACACCGGCAAATCGCAGAGGGAGGTAGCGGGTTTGCGAAAAAATGCCAAGGCCCCTCGGGGGCGCTATATCACTAAAGAGATCCCCAAGGGGCCGCGCGACCGTTACCCAAATTCGACATTCAGCGCGCTACCTGTCGAGGTACGAGGCATCGCGATTCATTACGAAGCGCTTCTGGCAAAGCTGCGCCGCGTTGCTAAAGGTAATCGTGCGATGAAAAAAGCCGAAGCCTATTGCCTAGAGCGTGGTTCTAAAACTCTGGTCGAGTGTAATGCCACTGTTTCCGTTATCAAGCAGATGCTGAGCGAGTTGGAGTCTTCAGGCTTACGCGATCTGCGGCCCCTGACCGATCTGATCAATCGTGGAAAGGGTGATACCTAAAATCTGGTTGAGCTGGATGCACCTCAGCTTCCTTGGGTTGCTTTGTCTCACTGCGCAGCTGCAATTTAGAGCGCTGCGTAGCGGCCAACTTACTGTGCGCAGTGTTTCCGTTTGCCTGAATGCGGCAATAGCCCGTATAAGGTGCGAAGCCCAGGCGCTGCGGGCCTTTGAGCCTAGTTGACGTCAGTTGCGTAGTGCTGCAGATACGTGGTGCGTAGTGAGTTTCTTGGATGGTTGCCCGGAGCTGTTGTTGCGTAGTGCTCGGAGCCAGTCAATGCGGGCTCTCCAGGCATTTTCCCTTGACATTACGTAGCAAAAACACTCCCGGCGGAAAACCTGATAATCGCGACCTTTATCCTTAGAGATATAGATGGGAATGAATTTTCTTAAGCGAGTGCGCTACGCATTTACGCAAAACTTGGGGCTTCGGTTGCTTGAGATCGCTCTAGATGTGAGCAATGCCCTCCGTGTCGCGCAGCGGATGATTGCGATACCTTTGTTGTACGTCTGGCAGGCTGGGGCGTTCTAGCTATCAAGTGATTATGGCGACTTGGGTTCTGTGAAGAGCGAGGCAATCTGAGCGCAGACCCCAGCCAAGGAACTGCCATGAATCTGCTAGCACGTATCACTCGAGCATTGATGTTTGCCTTAAACCCACATCAGCAGACCTACACCACGATTATCTATCCCGTGCGGGGTCAAGCCGTGGTGATCCGTGATGACCTGAACATTCGTCATGAGCGCCCCTGGTATCAGGCGGGGGAGGCGTATCAGGAATCTTCCAGCGAACCTGTTAATGACCTGTGGTATCGCGAAACGAGCCAGTCATGGGACCTTTTGGGTGGTGAGATAAAGGCTGACGGTCTCGATACGACGATGTTGGCTTCTACAGATATTTCAGATAGCCAGCACATGCAGTTCAATCCGGCAAATGGCTTGCCCATGCTCGATGGCTGTATTGATGTTATGGGCAACCCTATGGGTATGGACATCCTCAGCGATTGTTGGAGCGACTTTTCCTCGGACTCTTTAGGGTTTGATACGAGCTTTGATTTTGGCTGAGTGTTGGTTTTGTAGAGTATTTTTTGGTGAGGTTGCAGCCATGTCAGCATTGGGCTTTGCTGTTCTGTTTGTGCTGTTTTTTGCTATCACGATGTCTTGGTTGGCGCTGAGCCTTGATGCCCGGATGGGGCGCAGTCGGAAAGTTTGTCAGCTGCCTCTGCCATTCGAGGCGTTGGGCAGAGTGCGAGCCCATAAACGGCCTTCAGACCCGCGGCCAGTGCTGGCATTGGCAGGTAGCATGCTGCTGTTTTTTGCGGCTATGGGGGCCGTTGCACTGGGACAGCTGGCTACCATTACGCCCGAAACGGGTGTGGCGATTTTCCAGACTTATCCATGGTTGCAAAGTTTCTGGAGGCCTCTGATGGCGTTTGGACCAATCGGCTTTGTTGCTATGGTTGTGCCGGGGGTGGTTTGTCTCAATAGGGGACTAGACTCACTCGGCAGCAGATGATTAGAGCGGTTGATAGTGCTGACCTATGTCGCTGCAATCTATGCTTGGTTTGTCGCGTGATGGAGACAAGTAGTTTGCTCCAAAGTGCCCCTGGCTAGCCTCGAGGCCAGCCAGGGGCGTGAGCAGGTCAGGCTTTTATTTGCAGATCAGTGAAAAAATATTTTCGCTGGTTACTGACTTTTACTGCCTCTAGGCCATACAGGATCAGTTGTTCAGCCTCCTCTGTAGTGAGGTTGTTGGCTTTTTGATATTTATCCCGAGCCCAGAATGACAGGCTGTAGGTTTTGACTCCGCGCCCCAACTCCTCGGATGCTTGCTGCTCTAGGGTAATGACCTGCTGCATCACATGCGGCAGCATTTCCTCTGGCAAGGTGGCTAGGCAGCGGGGATGCCATTGGGCACCTGTGAGGCGGCAGAAAATCAACGAGAGCTTAGTGTTGAGTATCACGCCAGTTTCACCACGCTGAACCCTGGTCAATTCACCGTTGTCGTTGGCCAGGTTAGGCGAGAGCCAGCCCGCGTCGGTGAGTGTCGGTACATCGTCCTCTGTTATCAGGCCTGTCAGAGGCAAAAAGACCCGATTCTGGCACTCACGAATTTGTGGATTCTGCTCAAACTCACTAAGCAGGCGACTGCCCAGAACTGGGTTGGTACGCAGGTAGTCTGCGCACTCTGTGCTCAGTAGGTTGGTGAACCTAGGGGGAATTACGAGTGGTGTACTCTGCATTGCTACGTGAGCATCTTTTTGCACTGGCGCAGGTAGTTCTGGGTTTGACTGCTGGGGTGCGTCGGTATTTTCCTCCTTTGCACACGGGGCATGGTATTCCCGCGCCCCGACGCCCCGGCCGATAGTTGCCGAGACGGGGCTAAGCTCATCAAATACGCCAAGGAAAATTTCGGCTGGGCGCTTGAGTTTGATACAGCGCAGCGACGGGGCCTTATCATTTTTGCGTAGAACATGCGGTGCCACGAACCAGATCATTGAGCCGTTTTCGTCCTTTTCGATCAATTCGCGCTCACTCATAGCTACCAATAGGCTGTTTTCATCGCGCGGAAAACCGCTAGCTGTGTCCTGGGTGACGTGCTGGATGATTTCCGCCGATCCAGCGCTCCATGCAAGAAAAAAACCATCGGGTGTTTTCCATAGGCGCGAGCCAGGCTGGTTAATTGTCCATTGGCCATCATCAATCAGATAGCGTATGGCATCAATGCAGCGGCGCTCAATGGATTGAGTCTCTGTGGGTTCGCCGTTCGCGCTGCTGCAAAGCTGCCGGTCGGCCTTTACAGAGCGGCTATCGGCAACCTTTACCGCCTCAGTTAAGGGGCCGGGTTTGCCGCTGGTCGCGCGGAGCATTGCATTCCAAATGTCCCGCCCGCCCTCAACTAGCCACTCCTCTAGGTCACTGGTCACGTGCTTGCCAATGAGTCGGGTGGTTTCGGTCGTATGTTGTCCATCGCGCCCTTTGATCCACGTGATGAAATATCGCGTGATGTTGTTGGCTATGGCCCACTCATGAATGGTTAGGCGTCCCATAAACCACTCTTTGTCGCCTTCGAAACTCATCACCCTGACATCAGTTAGCGGTTTGCCGGCGTCATGAAACAACGCCGCAATAATTCCCGCCACATACCAGCGTCGCAGCCGCATGCTGGCCTCGCCAGGCGTTAATTCGTGATCGAATTTAGTCAATACCATCCAGTCGAGCATGAAGCATGCTGTTTCAAGCCCATGGCGCAAAAGACCGCCCATATTGTTGTGGTGGTGATGCTGGGATGCGGGAAGGAGATGAACCAGCTCTGCATACGTCACCAAAATTGGTTCGAGATAGTTTTTATATTCCTCAGGCGATAGGCCAGATTGGCGCTTGAGCTTGCTCTGAAGTTTCGCTTGAAACCGGCGCATGCAGAATTCCCCAGAGAGAAGTCCTGGGTACCCGACGTCATAAGGCGGGTAGTGAAGCCTGGCGGGGTCACCCACCGCAGCCAGCAGGGCGGGCGGCAGATCTTTATAGCCAGGGTGTACAAAGCGTGGGTCAATCAATGGCGCAAGAAGCTTGCTGCGCTTGGACTTCCTACGAAAAAAATAACTCCAAATGGCAATGAAAAACTTCATGTGGTTTCTCCGGTGGTGAGTTGGAGAAACCATGATGACGATCAAAAAATGCCCTGTGCTCTCTAAACTGACCACTTTTTGGTCAGATAAAAGCCATGGCCTGGCGTACGCAGAAGTAGTAGCGGATTGGTTTGGGATGTTTGCAGCGGCCGGCAAACTGAAGTCAGTTCTGCACTGGGTTGGCTGGATGCCCCGAAAAAGAGGAAGGCATACATGCATGACAACTTTGCTGAGGCCAAGGCCGAAGCGCTCTCCTACATCCTGCTGGCCGTGGTCCTGATACTGGCGTGTTTCGCGCTGTGGTCGCACTGGAGTATCGCAAGCCTCTCGGTTGAGGAGGCCGTAATGCTGGGTGGGCTAGTAAGAGGCGCTCCGGCGTTGCTGGCGCTCATTACCGTGCCACTGTTGTTGTGGGCAATTCACTGCAGCAGCCGACAACTGCTGAGGGTAGTGTGTAAACACAGGCTCATATTTTCACTGGTTGTTACCGGTATGTGCGGCATATTTGGGAGCGCACTCTGGTTGCTAGTGTACGGAAACTACCAGTGGGGAGCCCAGGATCGTGTGTTGGCCAAGATTTTACTGGTCCCGGCCTTTGTGTTCGTACTAGGTGCCGCTGCCTGCGGAATAGCCACTCTTGTTGATAAAAGCACCGCAAAACGATAGCTCCATGCCCTGGTAGGGAGGTGTTGTGGACTTCTACCTAAACGCAGAAAGCAGAGCTTCAATCACGTTGGGCAGTGGTTGCGCGCTGATGATACTGCGCTGCTACTGTTGAGCACTGTGTTGAGCATTGAAGGGATAAACAAAAACGGCTTGCACAGGTTTAATGTGCAAGCCGTTGTTTTTAAACGC